>CAJDTU010000003.1_pt1 | contig 169005 bp, 173 predicted proteins | sample 7389901 | NCBI WGS metagenome assembly CAJDTU01 (sample SAMEA7055649, study PRJEB34461) | soil metagenome | biome: terrestrial ecosystem; feature: Peninsula; material: soil | place: Antarctica | collected 2016
CCGCCGTCCGTCGCGCGCCGCGCCGGGCGCTGCCGCGCGCGGCCGCTGCGCGAGGCCGGCGCATGGACAGCACCCGCTCGCCGCGCAGCAGCGCGCGGCTTTCCGGGGTCAGCACAAGCACCTGGTGGCGCTCGTGATCCACCGCGACCAGTCCTTGCGCGACCAGTTGGCGAAGCACCGCGCGCCATTCCTGTTCGCCGAGATCGGCGCCGATCCCGAAGGTGCTGATCGCATCGTGCCCGTACTGCTTCATGCGAGCATTCGCCTGGCCGCGCAGCACCGCGATGATGTGCTGCGCGCCAAAACCGAACCCGCTCGCCTCGCGGACGCGCCAGATGCATGACAGAAGCTTGCGGGCTGCCTCGGTTGCGTCCCAGGGCTCGGGAGGTTCCAGGCAGTTGTCGCAGTTGCCGCAGGCCGTGCTCGACTCGCCGAAATAGCCGAGCAGGCGCACGCGTCGGCACTCGATGGTTTCGGCCATTCCGAGCATTGCGTCGAGCTTGCCCGAGGAGATCCGCTTGTAGGCTTCGCCAGCCTGCGACTGGTCGATGAAGCGCCGTTGCTGAACCACGTCGGCCAGCCCGTAGGTCATCCAGGCCTCGGCCGGCGCACCGTCGCGCCCGGCTCTGCCGGTTTCCTGGTAATAGCCTTCGACGCTGCGCGGCATATCGAGATGGACGACGAAACGCACGTCGGGCTTGTCGATTCCCATTCCGAACGCGATCGTGGCGACCATGACCAGTCCGTCTTCGCGCAGAAAACGCGACTGGTTCGCCGCCCGGCTGCCCGCATCCATGCCGGCGTGATAAGGCAACGCTGCCACTCCGTGAGCGACCAGCGCTTGCGCTGTGTCGTCGACCTTGGCGCGCGATGCGCAGTAGACGATGCCCGCCTCGCCCGGGTAGCCCGCGATGAAGTCGAGCAGTTGGCGGCGCGGTTCGATCTTTTCGACGATGCGGTAACGAATGTTCGGTCGATCGAAACTCGACACGAACTGTTGCGCCTCGTGGAGCGCCAGGCGCTCGACGATTTCGCTGCGAGTCAGCGAGTCGGCGGTCGCGGTGAGCGCGATTCGCGGGACTAGCGCAAATCGCTCGTGCAGCACCGCAAGCTGCAGGTACTCCGGGCGGAAATCGTGTCCCCACTGGGAGACGCAATGCGCTTCGTCGATCGCAAAGAGCGCGATCCGGGCGCGTTCGAGCAACTCCAGGCAGCGGTCCGTCAGAAGCCGTTCGGGCGCCACGTAGAGCAGGTCCAGCTCACCGGCGAGCAGGCGGCGCTCGACCTCCCGGGCCCCGCGCGCATCGAGCGTGGAGTTCAGATAGGCGGCGCGCACACCCACTTCACGCAGCGCGTCAACCTGGTCCTGCATCAGCGCGATCAGCGGCGATACCACGATCCCTGTGCCTTCGCGCAGCAGTGACGGCACCTGATAGCACAGCGACTTGCCGGCGCCGGTCGGCATCAGTACGAGCGCATCGCCGCCGTTGGCCACCCGCGCGACGATCGCGCCTTGCGGGCCGCGAAAGTCATCGTAGCCAAAGACCCGCTGGAGAAGCTCGCGGGCACTCTCTGGTTCGCGGGCACTCACGGGATCACGGTGCCACGGACAGGCGCTCGCTGCACACCGGACATTGCGGGTTGCGCGGAACCGCAACCGAGTGCCACTGCATCGTGCGCGCGTCGAGCATCAACAGCTTGCCGACGATCGGCGTGCCGAAGCTGCCAACGAGCTTGAGCGCTTCGGCTGCCTGGCTCGTGCCGATGATGCCGGTCAGCGGCGCGAAGACGCCCATCGTGGCGCAGCGAGCCTCCTCCACCGCATCGTCGTGCGGAAACAGGCATTGGTAGCAGGGAGAATCGGCCCGCCGCGGATCGAACACGGCAAGTTGCCCGTCGAAGCGGATGGCGGCGCCCGAAACCAGCGGCACGCCAGTGGCGAAGCAGGCGCGATTGATCGCGTGACGGGTCTCGAAGTTGTCGCAGCAGTCAAGCACGACATCGGCTTGCGCCACCAGTTCATGCAACACATCGCCGCTCAGCCGCTGCACGACCGGGCGCACCTCGATGGCGGGGTTCAGCGCCAGCAGGGTGCGCCGGCCGGACTCGGCCTTGGCTTCGCCGATCCGGTCCTGGCGATGCAGGATCTGACGCTGCAGGTTGGTCAGGTCGACCGAGTCGTCATCGGCGAGAATAAGGCGCCCCACCCCGGCGGCGGCGAGGTACAGCGCCGCCGGGGATCCGAGGCCACCGGCACCGACGATCAGCATCGTGGCCGCGAGCAGCCTTTCCTGGGCTTCGACGCCCATCTCGTCGAGCAGGATGTGGCGGCTGTAGCGCAGCAGCTGTTCGTCATTCATCGCGAGTGGTCGCCAGCGGGCCGCACCGTGCGGCCCGCTGGCGAGAAGCCGGGCCGCCTATCTTGTCGCCTTTCCCTTCGCGGCGTCTGCAGCGGCGGCGGCGTCGTTCTTCGCCTTGGCCGCGCCCGCGTCGACCGTTGCCTCATCTTTCGCCTTCGCGACGATCACTGGCTGGCCTTTGAGGAAATTCATCGCCTGCTTGAGCTGATAGTCGTCGGCAGAGCCGAATTCGATCGGCTTGCGATCGAGCAGCTTCGTTTCGGCTTCGTCGAGCGGTCGCGGCACGGCCGGCTTGGTTTCGTCGTCTCGCCCGTTCAGCAGATGGCGTGTCAGGTCGGCTTCGCGCAGCCGAAACGCGCTCACTTCGCCCTCGGGCGTTTCCTCGACGATGTAGTCCGGCGTGATGCCCTTGGCCTGGATCGAGCGGCCGTTGGGCGTGTAGTAGCGGGCCGTGGTCAGCTTGATCGCCGTAGTGTTGGAGAGCGGCAGGATCGATTGCACCGAACCCTTGCCGAAGGTCTGCGTTCCGATCACGACCGCGCGCTTGTAGTCCTGCAAGGCGCCGGCGACGATCTCGGAGGCTGACGCCGAGCCGGCATTCACGAGCACCACCATTGGCACCGTGCGAATTGACGCTGGCAGGGTCTTGAGGATGTCGTCGCGTGTACCACGCAGATAGTCTTCGGGGCTCGCCAGGTACGTGCGCTTGGCATCCTCGGTACGACCGTCAGTGGTAACCACCACGCTCTTGGGCGGCAGGAACGCGGCCGACACACCGACTGCGCCATGCAGCAATCCGCCCGGGTCGTTGCGCAGATCGAGCACCAGGCCCTTCAGGGCTCCCTGTTTGGCCATCGCATCGATCTGGCGCACCAGGCTTTCGACCGTGTGCTCCTGGAACTGGGTGATGCGAAGATAGGCAAAGCCGGGCTCGATGAGTTTCGACTTGACCGACTGTACGTGGATCACTTCGCGCACGATCGAAACGACCAGCGGGCGCGCCTCGCCCTTTCGCGAAATGGTCAGAACGATGGGCGTCCTGGGTTTGCCGCGCATCAGTTTGACGGCGTCTCCCAGCGACATGCCCTTGGTCGGCTTCTCGTCGATCTTGACGATCAGATCGCCCGGCTTGATGCCTGCACGGGCCGCCGGGGTATCTTCGATCGGCGAAACGACCTTGATGAAGCCGTCTTCGGTGCCGACCTCGATGCCGAGGCCGCCGAACTCGCCCTGCGTGCCGACCTGCAATTCCTTGAAGGCCTCGGCGTCGAGATAGGCCGAGTGGGGATCGAGCCCGGAGAGCATGCCGCTGATCGCCTCGGTGATCAGCTTGCGGTCCGGGACCGCCTCGACGTAATTAGCCTTGATTGCACCGAACACGTCGGTGAACTGGCGCAGTTCGTCCAGCGGCAGCGGCGACGGTGTGTCGCGCTGCGCAACGGCGGTGATGCCGAGGCTGACCAGGATACCGGCGAGGGCGCCGATCGAGATCAGGCCGAGAGGTTTGAGCTTGCCCATCTTGAATAGAGTCCTGTCGGGCGATCCGGCGGCCGCGCGGCCGATCCGCGCGTCCTTGCCCTGGCGCACGAGTATAAACCGCCGGCTGCCCGCGCGGGGGTTCAGCGTGCCTGGCCCTGAGCCGCGACTGCACCTGCTGCTGCCGCGATCTCCTCGGCGTCGCCCAGATAATAACGGCGGACCGGTTTGAGCAAGTCGTCGAACTCGTAGACCATGGGCCGGGCGGTCGGAATGTTCAGCCCGACGATGTCGTCGTCGCTGATTGCGTCCAGGTGCTTGACAAGGGCGCGCAACGAGTTGCCATGCGCCACGACAATTACCCGCTTTCCCTGGCGCACCAGGGGCGCGATGGATTCGTCCCAGAACGGAACGACCCGCTCCACCGTGTCTTTCAGGCATTCGGTGCGCGGAATCCGGGCTGGATCGAGCGCGGCGTAGCGAGGATCGCCGTTTGCCTCACGCGGATCGCCGGCCGGCAGTGGATCGGGGGCCACCGCGTATGCGCGCCGCCAGGCGAGAACCTGCTCGTTGCCGAAGCGGGCTGCGGTTTCGGCCTTGTCGAGTCCCTGGAGCGCGCCATAGTGGCGTTCGTTGAGTTCCCAGGCATGAGCGACCGGGATCCACATCAGGTCCATTTCGTCGAGCACGGCCCAGAGGGTTCGCACAGCGCGTTTCAGCACCGACGTGAAGGCCAGGTCGAAATTGAAGCCTTCCTCCTTGAGCAAGCGGCCGGCGAGCAAGGCTTCCCGCAGGCCGTTGGCGCTCAGGTCGACATCGGTCCAGCCGGTGAACCGGTTTTCGAGGTTCCACTGGCTTTCGCCATGGCGCAGCAGCACTAGTTTGCAACTCAACTCGATGGCTTCCTGTAAAGACAACGCCGCTATTCTATAATCTACCGTTTGTGGAGCCGGATCCCCTGTGAAGTTTCTAGTCGACAACATGCTTTTGATAGCGATCGCATTGGCGTCCGGCGCGATGCTGCTGTGGCCGTATCTGATGCGTCGCGGCGCCGGTCCTGCGCTCGATACATTGAGCGCTACCCGGCTCATCAACGATACCGGAGCCGTCGTGCTCGACGTGCGGGCACCGGCCGAGTTCGCTGGAGGCCATCTGCCGAACGCGCGAAACATCCCGCTCGAGGAACTCGACAAGCGCCTTGCGGAACTGCCTTCGGGCAAGCCCCTGCTGATCTGCTGCGCCAGCGGCTCCACTTCGAGCCGCGCCATGGCTCGCTTGCGCAAGGGCGGGCGCCAGGACGTGTTCAACCTGGCCGGTGGACTGCAGGCTTGGCGCCAGGCCGGCCTGCCGGTGGTCAAGTGAAAGGAGAGCAAGGATGACTGCAAGGGTTCTCATGTATTCGACCGCGGTGTGCCCGTATTGCCAGCGCGCCGAGATGTTGCTGAAATCGCGCGGCGTCGCGCAGATCGAGAAGGTCCGGATCGACACCGATTCGGAGCGCCGCGAAGAAATGATCACGAAGACCGGTCGACGCACGGTGCCGCAGATCTTCATCGGCGAGCGCCATATCGGAGGCTTCGATGAACTGGCTGCGCTCGATCGCGCGGGCGGACTCGCACCGTTGTTGGAATCACTTCCCAAGGACAATCCATGACCGAGCAGGCGCAAGCCCCTGTATTTTCCATCCAGCGCATGTACCTGAAGGATCTGTCGCTGGAAGTTCCCCATGCGCCGCAGATTTTCCTGGAAACCCAGCAACCGGCGGTCGAAGTGGGCCTCGACGTGGTCTCCCAGCAGGTGAGCGAGGGCATCTTCGAGAGCACCGTCACGGTAACCGTCACGACCAAGATCGGCGAAAAGGTGGCCTTTCTGGTCGAAGCGAAACAGGCCGGGATCTTCGAGATCCGCAACGTGCCTGCCGAGCAGATGGAATTGATCATGAACGTGGTCTGCCCGAACATCATCTACCCGTATCTGCGCTCGAACCTTGCCGACGCGGTGCAGCGCACCGGCTTTCCGCCGATCCACCTGGCCGAAATCAACTTCGAGGCCTTGTACCAGCAACGGCTGGCGCAGCAACAGCAATCCCAGCAGGCACAACCGGAACAACCGGAACAGGCCGGACAGCAGGGTTCCGGCATCATCGTACCGGGCATGCACTGACAATGCGCGCAACGGCGACGATCACAGTAGCTACGCTGCTTGCGCTCGCCGTGCCGGCCTTCGCGGCCGAGTTCCGCGACGTCGCCGTCGATGCGGCTGTGCTCTACGACGGCCCGTCAGAGCGCGCGCGCAAGCGCTTCATCGTCGCGCGCGGCACGCCGCTCGAGGTCATTTCGGTAGTCGCACGCTGGATCAAGGTGCGCGACGTTGCCGGCGACGTACTCTGGATCCCGGGAAATGAACTCGGCGACTCGCGCCATGTCATCGTCTCGCGGGCGCTGGCATCGATACGGCGTACGCCGAGCGATGTTGGCGAACTGCTGTTCCAGGCCGAGCGCGGCGTGCTGCTCGAAGTCGTCGATGAACCGGCTCCCGCCGGCTGGCTGAAAGTGCGCTATCGCGACGGCACGATCGGCTTCGTCGGGGCGTCCGAGGTCTGGGGCCGCTGACCCCGAGCGGCAGCACCATGCGCATCGCGGTATTCGGAGCTGGCGCCTGGGGCACTGCCCTGGCGGCGCACGCCGCCGTCCGTCATGACGTCCTGCTGTGGTCGCGTGATGCCGAGCTTGCCGCCGCCATTGGCAACGACCGGGTCAACGGGCGCTATCTTCCTGGCGTCGCTCTGCCGCCTTCGGTCGGTGCCACCGGCGATCTCGATGCGGCCTGCAGCTGGCTGGGCGAAGGCCCCGAAACCGTCGCGGTGCTCGCCACTTCGGTCGCCGGGATGCGGCCCGTGCTCGGCATGCTGCGCAGCCGATTGCAGCCGGGCGTTGCGGGCTTGATCTGGTTGTGCAAGGGAATCGAGCGCGACACCTGCGCGCTGCCACACCGCATTGCCGCCGAAGCGCTGCCCGGCTTCGGCCACGCCGTCCTGTCCGGTCCGTCGTTCGCCCAGGAAGTTGCGGCCGGCTTGCCGGTCGCACTCACGGTGGCCTCGCGGGTCGACTTCCTGCGCCGTGCCGCCCAGCACGCGTTTCACCATGGCGCCGCTCGCATCTATGGCAGCGACGATATCATCGGCGTGGAACTCGGCGGGGCGCTGAAAAACGTGATTGCAATCGCCGCCGGCATCGCCGATGGCCTGCAGTTGGGCAACAATGCGCGCGCCGCGCTCATCACGCGCGGGCTGGCCGAGATCGCCCGGCTCGGGGTCGCGATGGGCGCGCGCGCGACCACCTTCACCGGCCTCACCGGGCTGGGTGATCTCGTCCTGACCTGTACCGGCGATCTGTCGCGCAACCGGCGCGTCGGACTGGCACTGGCAACCGGAGAAGCGTTGGGGCAGATCGTCGCGCGGCTCGGACACGTGGCCGAGGGCGTGCCGTGCGCCGAAGCGGCGCTTGCGCTGGCCGAAGGGCACCACGTGGAGTTGCCGATCGTTGCCGCGGTGCAGTCGGTGCTCGAGGGGCGGCGCGAGCCGGGCGATGCTGTGCGCGAACTGCTCGCGCGCCAGGCGCGCGACGAGCAACGCGCGCCCTGAAGTTCAAGGCGCCGTTCGCCTCGAGTTCGAGAGCGCTGCACCCTCGAAGCCGAACTGGCGCCAGGCCTCGAACACCGTCACCGCTACGGCATTGGAAAGGTTCAGGCTGCGGTTGTGCGGTCGCATCGGCAGGCGCAGCCGCTGCTCGGGCGAAAACGCGGCCAGCACCTCATCGGGCAGTCCGCTCGTTTCACAGCCGAATGCCAGCCAGTCGTTGCGCTTGAAGCTGATATCGAACGGGCTGCGCGTGCCGCTTGTGGAAAGGGCAAAGATGCGGCGCGGCGCCTCGGTTTGCAGCAACGACTGCCACGAGCCATGCACCTGCAGGGCGGCGAATTCATGATAGTCGAGGCCCGCGCGGCGCAGCCTGGCTGAGTCGAGCGCGAAGCCCAGGGGCTCGACCAGGTGCAGCCGGGCGCCCGTATTTGCGCACAGGCGGATGATGTTGCCGGTGTTCGGCGGGATTTCCGGGTGCACGAGCACGACGTTGATCATCAGGGACTATAACGCTGCTGAGCGCCTTGATGCGGCGGTCAGTTCGTCCTGAGGCGCGGCAGACTCGTGCGCTGGCGCCGAGGACTCGCTCCCGGGCGCGGCGGACTCGTTCCCGGGCGCTGAGGGTGCCGGGGTTCGCGCGCATACGCAGTTGATCACGCAGCCCGCGCCCGCTTCCTTCAGTGCCGCTGCAGCGGCCTGCAGCGTTGCGCCGGTGGTCATCACGTCGTCCACGACAAGCACCGCCGCTCCTTCGCGCAGGCCCCGCGCGACGAATGCCCGGGCCAGCGAACGGCGGCGCTCGGAGGCACCGAGCGAAGATGACGGGGCATCCGCATGAAGGCGGTGAAGCACTCCCCGGGCAACCTTCAGTCCGAAGCCGCGTGCCACTGGCCCGGCCAGCAGCAAGGCCTGGTTGAAGCCACGCCCGGCGAGGCGGGAAGCGGTGAGCGGCACCGCGGTGACCGTGTCGGGGCGCAGGGCCGGATCGCCTCTGCAGGCGGCGAGCGCCGCACGCGCGAGCAACTCTCCGAGCGGCGCGGCAAGCGCCGACTGCCCGCCGAACTTGATCGCCTGCACCAGATGGTCGAGCGGCATCGTGTAGTCGGCCAGCACGATCGTGCGATCGAAAGCCGGCGGGTCGGCGTTGCAGCGGGCGCAACTCGAGGCACCGCGCTCACCGCAGACCGGGCAGCGGGGAGCCGCCAGGCCAGGGAGGCCGGCAGCGCAGCCCGCGCACCAGCCGCGCACAGAACCGGCAACGCCGTGCGCGCCGGCGGGCAAGGGGCGTTGGCAGGCCGTGCACACTGCCGGCAGCATCCAGTCGAGAAGCAGTGAATGCGCGCGCCTGAGGCGTTCGGGAATCGAGCGATGCATCCCCCGATTGCACCTCATCGGCCCTTATACTGGCGAGTAATGGCTATCGCTCCCGATCTAGACCCGAAGACCGTGCGGCGTCAGTTCGCCCGGCGCGCCGGGGTCTTGCAGAATGCGGATTTCCTGCTTCGCGAGAGCGAGCGTCGACTGCTCGAGCGCCTCGAGATCGTTCGTCTGCAACCGGCTGCAATCCTCGATGTGGGCTGCGGTCTCGGTCACAGCCTTGCCGCGCTTGCGCAGCGTTATCCGCAGGCATCTCTTTATGGCTGCGATCTTGCCTGGCCGATGGCGGCGCAGGCTCGCCGCGCGCTGGCACCACCATCGCGCGGGCTGCTCGCCCGGCTCAGCGGGCGCCGGGCCGCTCCCCTGGCCGAGGTGTTCGCCGCCGACGCGCAGGCGCTTCCCGTGGCCGCCTCGCGCGTCGACATGATCTGGTCGAACCTGGTTTTCCATTGGTTCACCGATCCGGTGCGCGCCATCGAGGAATGGTATCGACTGATTCGGCCCGATGGACTGGTCACCTTCACTTCGCTCGGCGTCGACAGCCTGATAGAGCTTCGCGCGGCCGGCGCGCGCATCATGCCGTTTCCGGACATGCACGACATCGGCGACCTGCTCACCGATACCGGATTCGCCGAACCCGTGATGGACATGGAGCACCTCACGCTCACCTATCGCGATGCTTCTGCGCTGCTCGACGATGCGCGCGCGCTTGGCGGCAACGCGCTGCGCGGCCGATTTCGCGGGCTCCTTGGCCGCGGGCATCGACGTGACTGGATGGCTGCGATCGAACGGGGGCGCGGTGCCGATGGTTTGCTGCGACTCACCCTCGAACTGGTGTTCGGGCACGCGTGGTGTCCCGCGCAGAAGCGCCGCGCTGATGGCCTTGTCCCGATCAATTTCGTTCCCCGCACGAGGGTCGGAGTTGCTAGCCCGCCCGGCGCGCCTTTATAATCCGGTGCCCCGCCCAAGAGTTTCAAGAGAGTCGACACCGATGCACCCCGGGCCACGTGGTTTCAAATGCAATACCAGTGGAAATACGTTGTCGATCGTGACGAGCACCAATGGGTCCTGAAGCGCAATTGTTCCATGACCCCGGGGCAACTCGGCGCCTGGTTCGGTTCACTGACGATTCTTTCGCTGTTGCTTGCGATCGCGTGCGCCGCGCGGGGTGCCTGGCTCGTCGTGCCGTTCACCCTGGTCGAGGTCGGCGCGCTGGGCGTCGTTTTCGTGTGGTGGGGCAGGCACGCCGGCGACTGTGAGCGTATCGTCGTCGGCTCGGGTCGGTTCCGGGTCGAAACGACCAGCGGGGGGCATTGTCGGCGGGTTGAGCATCGCTCGACCTGGGCAAGAATCAAGTACGATGGCAGCCGGCGAGGGCCGATCCGCATCATGCTGAGGGGCGATGAAATTGCGATCGGGCAATACGTTCCGGACGATCGCAAGGCAGCGCTGGCGAAAGAATTGAGCGGCGTGCTCGCATCGCAATCGGCGAGCGAGACCGCCGGGGGCTGACGAAGGACGACTACGGATGGGCGGCATGAAACTTAAGCGTGCGATGAGCGCACTGGCGGCGATGGTTCTGGGCGGATGGGCTTCGCTGGCCCTCGCAGTCGAGGACATGCCGGGCGGTCCGAAAGTCAATCAGCTCAACCTCCACGAACCCGCCAGTCGCGTCGCGGCGGAGGTTTACTGGCTCAACTTGTTCGTGATGTGGGTCTGCGTGGTCATCTTCATCGGCGTGTTCGGTGCGATGTCCTGGGCTATCTGGAAACATCGCAAGTCCAAGGGTTATCGGGCCGCGACCTTCCACGAGAGCACCGTGGTCGAGATTACGTGGACCATCGTGCCGTTTCTCATCATCATTGCACTGGCCATACCGGCCACGAGGATGGTGGTCGAGCAGAAAGACACATCCAGTGCAGATGTCACCATCAAGGCCACGGGTTACCAGTGGCGATGGGGCTACGACTACCTGAATGGCGAAGGCGAAGGCATCTCCTTCCTCTCCACACTCTCCACGCCGCGCGAGCAGATCGAAAATCGCGCGCCGAAGTCCAACACCTACCTGATGGAAGTCGACAATCCCGTCGTGGTGCCCGTAAATCGCAAGATTCGCATCGTGCTCACCGCCGAAGACGTCGTTCACGCCTGGTTTATCCCGGCGTTCGGGGTCAAGCAAGATGCCGTGCCTGGATTCATCCGCGACACCTGGTTCCGATCCGAGAAGATTGGGCTTTTTCGTGGCCAGTGCGCCGAGTTGTGCGGCAAGGATCACGCCTTCATGCCGATCGTCGTCGATGTGAGATCCGACGAGGACTACACCAAGTGGGTCGACGAAAAGAAGAAAGAGAAACTGGCGAGTCTTGACGACCCGAACAAGGTATGGACGCAGGCCGAGTTGCAGACGCGTGGCGAGAAGGTCTTCCAGGCCAACTGCGTTGCATGCCATCAGGCGAACGGCAAGGGTGTGCCCGGCGCATTCCCGGCTCTTGCGGGCTCCCCGGTCGTGCTTGGTCCTCATGCCGGGCAGGTCGATGTCGTGATGCACGGGCGACCAGGCACTGCCATGGCATCGTTCAAGCAACTATCCGACGTCGAAATGGCGGCGGTCATCACCTACACGCGACACGCCTGGGGCAACGATGCCAAAGACGGCCTCGTTCAGCCCGCCGAAATTGCGGTGGCGCGAAAATGATGCGTGTAATGGCCCCGCGCGCGCGTCACACCGACGAATTGCTTAAAGTCAGAGCCAGCAGGAGTCAAGCCAAATGAGCGCAGTCATCGACCAACCCGGCGATCATTCGCACGACCACGCGCACGAGCACCCGACCGGCTGGCGTCGCTGGCTGTTCGCAACCAACCACAAGGACATCGGGACCCTTTACCTGTGGTTTTCGTTCACGATGTTCATGATCGGGGGCATCAACGCGCTGCTCCTGCGCACCGAGTTGTTCCAGCCAGGGTTGCAGATCATGGAGCCGGAGTTTTTCAACCAACTCACCACGATGCACGGCCTGATCATGATATTCGGGGCGATCATGCCGGCGTTCGTGGGCTTTGCGAACTGGCAGATACCGATGATGATCGGTGCCTCCGACATGGCCTTCGCGCGGATGAACAACTTCAGCTTCTGGCTTTTGCCGGCTGCCGGGCTGCTGCTGATCATGTCGTACTTCGTTCCCGGCGGCGCCCCGGCCGGGGGGTGGACGACCTATCCGCCGCTGTCGGTGCAGATGGGCCCGGGGCAGGATCTGGTGATTTTCGCGATCCACATCCTCGGTGCCTCCTCGATCATGGGGGCGATCAACATCATCACGACAACGCTCAACATGCGCGCGCCCGGCATGTCGCTGATGAAGATGCCGATGTTCTGCTGGAGCTGGCTGATCACCGCGTACCTGCTGATCGCCGTCATGCCGGTGCTCGCCGGCGCGATCACCATGCTCCTCACCGATCGGCATTTCGGCACCACGTTCTTCAACGCTGCCGGTGGCGGCGACCCGGTGATGTTCCAGCACATCTTCTGGTTCTTCGGCCACCCCGAGGTCTACATCATGATCCTGCCGGCCTTCGGGATCGTCAGCGAGGTCATCCCGGCTTTCGCCCGCAAGAAGTTGTTCGGCTACAGCTCGATGGTTTACGCACTCGCGTCAATCGCCATCCTGTCGTTTCTGGTCTGGGCACATCACATGTTCACCACCGGCATGCCGGTCACCGGACAGTTGTTCTTCATGTACGCCACGATGCTGATCGCGGTGCCTACCGGCGTGAAGGTCTTCAACTGGACCGCCACGATGTGGCGCGGCTCGATGACCTTCGAAACGCCCATGCTGTTCGCGATCGGATTCATCTTCGTGTTCACGATCGGTGGCTTCACCGGTGTCGTCATGGCGCTCGCGCCGCTCGATCTGCAGATCCACGACACGTACTACATCGTTGCGCACTTTCACTACGTGCTGGTTGCCGGTTCCCTCTTCGCGCTGTTCGCCGGCACTTATTACTGGCTACCGAAATGGACCGGCCACATGTACGACGAGACGCTCGGCAAGTGGCATTTCTGGGGATCGATGATCTTCTTCAACGTCACGTTCTTCCCGATGCACTTCCTTGGTCTGGCAGGAATGCCGCGTCGCACCGCTGACTACGCGATGCAGTTCACCGACTTCAATGCCTTGATCACCATCGGCGCATTCGGCTTCGGCTTGTCGCAGTTCATTTTCCTCTGGGCGGTGATCAAGTGCATCAAGGGCGGCGTCAAGGCGCCCGCCAATCCATGGGAAGGCGCTATCGGCCTCGAATGGACGTTGCCTTCCCCGGCGCCGTTCCATTCGTTCGAGACGCCGCCGACCGTGAAATGACGCGACGCGGGCCCCGAGACACAGCGAAGCGATGATGAGCGGTCCCGACCGATCGAGGAATCTGCGCACGGCCTTGATCCTGGCGTCGATCGCGCTCGTCTTTTTCATCGGCGTCATCGTCGACCATCTGTTGTTCGGAGGGTAAGCATCGTGTCGAAACCCGAAGAGGAGCGTGGCGGTTCCATCAAGCTGCAGAACCTGCAGATGTTCGGCAAGCTCATTGTCGTGACCTTGACGATGTTCGCCTTCGGCTTTGCGCTGGTGCCGCTCTACAACAAGATCTGCGAGGTTACCGGGGTCAACTTCGTCACCAAGCGCGACACCAGCGCCCAGGAGTTCGCGCGTAACACCCAGGTCGACGCCAGCCGCAAACTCGTCGTCGAGTTCGACGCGAACAGCCATGGCGCCTGGCAGTTCAAGCCGGAGAAGAGTTCGCTGCAAGTCCATCCCGGAGAACTCGTCACGATCATGTACGACCTGACAAACACGGAGCCCGTGGCAACCACCGGGCAGGCGATACCGAGCTATGCGCCGAGCATCTCGGCGCAGTATTTTCGCAAGCTCGAGTGCTTCTGCTTCGAGCAGCAGGAACTCGCCGCCCATGAAACGCGCAGGTTCCCGGTCGTTTTCGTGGTCGACCCGAAGCTGCCAAAGGACGTCAACACGATCACCCTGTCGTACACCTTTTTCGAGGTGGCCGGCAAGGCGGTGGCAGGTGCGCAGGGCGCGCCTGGCGTCCGGCGGGGCGGGTAATGGGCGAGAACCGGCACCCGGCAGGACGCAGGGGATCACTGCTTCATACCGTGAAGGCAATTGGATGGGGCTTTTTCGGGGTGCGCAGTGGCCGCGCCCATGAGCTCGATCGGGTCCACCTGAACCCTGTGCATGTCATCATCGCAGGGATCGTTCTGGCCGGCGTGATGGTGGTGGTGCTCGTCCTCATTGCGAACTGGGCCGTGGGCTGAAACAAAGAGTTCCTCAAGGAGAGATAGAGACATGGCTTCGGGTCCGCGCGCTCAGGCGCCTTACTACTTCGTGCCGCAACCGTCCAGGTGGCCGATCACGGGCGGCATCGCGCTGTTCTTTTTCGGCTCGGGCCTGGCCAGCTGGTTCAATGGGGCTTCGTTCGGGCCCTGGCTGTTTGCGATTTTCGTGGCTTTGCTGATCTACGTGCTGTTCGGCTGGTTCAGCCAGGCGGCTCGCGAGTCCAACCACGGCCTGTACAACGATCGCGTGGACATGTCCTATCGCTGGTCCATGAGCTGGTTCATTTTTTCTGAGGTGATGTTTTTTTCGGCGTTCTTCGGCGCGTTGTTCTATGCCCGGTACATTTCGATGCCTTGGCTGGGCGATCTCGATCATCGCAGCATCCTTTGGCCCGACTTTCAGGCGGTATGGCCGAATGCGGGCCCCGGGGGCATCGTGGAGCCGTTCCAGTCGATCGGACCCTGGCCGATTCCGACGCTCAATACGGCTATTCTGTTGACCTCTGGCATCACGCTTACGATTGCGCACCACGCGCTGAAGGAAAGCAAGCGGGGGATGCTCGCGTTCTGGCTTGCCGTCACAGTTTTGCTTGGATTCACCTTCCTCGGCTTCCAGGTCTATGAGTACATGCACGCGTATGAACAGCTCAACCTGAAGCTGACCTCGGGCATCTTTGGCTCGACCTTTTTTCTGTTGACCGGCTTCCACGGATTTCACGTCTGCGTCGGCGCCATCGTGCTGACTGTCATTTGGTTCCGGGTCATGCGCGGAGACTTCTCTGCGCAACATCACTTCGGTTTCGAAGGGGCGGCCTGGTACTGGCACTTCGTCGACGTCGTCTGGCTGGGCCTGTACGTCATCGTTTACTGGATGTGATGCGCTTGCTCACCGGTGCGGCCCGGCAGCGCGAGGTGCGTCGGCGGGGCCGATGACCGACAAGGAGTGAAGCGGGGCGCTGCTTTCCTTACGAGATCCTTGCCGGACCTGCCGGGTCTTCCGTGCCTTCTGTTCGGCACGCAGCGCGGCTCGCGATGGCACCGCCTCCCGCGGCTGGCGGCCGGCGGTGCCTGTTTCTCATCTTGGCGCGTTCATGGCGCCGCCCGTCACGGGGATACCGGTGCTCTGGATCCAGCCCATCTGATGGGCAAACAGGATGAACAGGAACAGCGCCACGGAGAACCCGACCCGAAACGCCAGTGCGCGCAGCGTGTTGCGAGTCCGACCCCGGTCGCGCACCAGGAAGAACCCGGCTGAAGCCAGGCTGCCGATGATCAGCACGAAGGCGATGATAATGATCCACTTCACGGGCGGCTCCGGCGAGAGGTTCCGGATTGTAGATCGGGTCGACGGAGCGCTGCCGTGAGTGCCCGCGGATCCATCGTGCCGACTCTTGCCGCAGCCTTGCTCATCGCCGCCACGGTGTCGCTCGGCAACTGGCAAACCCGACGCGGAGCGGAGAAGCTGCGAATGGAGCGGCAAATCGAGGCGGCCGAGCAAGCCGAGCCGATACCGCTCGGTCCGATGCTGGTGTCCCCGGCGCAGGTCGATGTGCTGCAGGGCAGGCGCGCGACGGTGCGCGGGCGCTTCCTTCCAGGGTTCGGCGTATACATCGATAATCGAACATACAAGGGGATTGCGGGCTTTTATCTCGTGACACCGCTTAGAATCGAGGGCGGCGACCCCGGCGCTGCCGCAATGCACGTGCTGGTGTTGCGAGGCTGGATCGCGGGCGACCCTCGTCAGCGAGCGCATCTGCCGCAAGTACCGGCGCCTCAGGGCACGGTCGAGCTTACCGGACTGGTAGAGCGCGATGTGCCCCAGGCGCTCGAGTTGCAGCGCGCGAACCCCCCCGGTCCTGAGCAGCGCATTTGGCAAAACGTGACCCGCGATGTCTACGCTACGTGGTCGAATCTCGAGCTTCAGCCCCTGGTGCTGCGCCAGACCGAAGCTGCGCACGATGACGCGGGGCCGATCGACGACGGCCTGGTCCGTGACTGGCCGCGTCCGGGACTCGACGTGGAGCGTCATCGGGGTTATGCATTCCAGTGGTACGGATTGGCAGCAACCACCACGCTGATCTGGTTATGGTTCGTCGTGCTGCGGCCGCTTTGGGGCCGCCGCGCGTCGGCAAACGATGGGAAATGAACCGAGTATGACCTTTTTTATGACTTCCGATGCTGGCTCGACCAACACCGCGGCAAGTGGCGACAAGCCGGAGCGCGCGCGCCGCGGGCGCTGGGTGGTGCTCGCAATCTTTCTGATCTGCGCCGCCCCGATCGTTGCTTCGTACTACACGTATTTCGTGGTTCGCCCGGATGGGCGGACCAACTACGGCACACTGATGGAGCCCTTCCACGATGTCAGCAGCCTGGCCGGCTTCGGGCTCGATGGAGCGCCGGCGGGGCTTGCCCAGCTCCAAGGTCGCTGGGTCTTGATCACCGGGTCGGATGCGGTATGCGACGCCTCCTGCGAGCGGCGCCTGTACCTGATGCGCCAGGTTCGGCTCACGACCGGCCGGGAACGCGAGCGCGTGGAGCGCGCCTGGATCGTGCCGGCTGATGCGCTTCCGCCAGCCGGATTGCTGGCCGCGCACGAGGGCCTGGTCGTCATACGCACGGCGCCCGGTGCAATGATCGCTGCCGGTTTCACCCCCGTCGAAGGGGCGCGCCCGCAGGACCACATCTGGATCATCGATCCGCGCGGCAAACTCGTGCTGCGCTATCCGCTCGCCCCCGATCCCAGCCGGATGAAAAAGGATTTGCAGAAATTGCTCAGTGCCTCGAGCATCGGCTGAACATGTCGAACGGATTTCCTTCGCCCGCCCCGATCCCGGCGCGCTCGCCACTCTGGTATCGGCGCCTGATCGGGCTGACCGTCCTGCTCACCTTTGCCCTGATCATGCTCGGGGCCTATGTGCGGCTCACGGATGCCGGCCTCGGTTGCCCGGACTGGCCGGGCTGCTACGGCCAGATCACGCCCAGCCATGCCGCCGACCAGATCGCTCAGGCCGTGGCCGAGCAGGGCGGCGATTATGGTCCGGTGTCGATGGGCAAGGCCTGGCGCGAGATGATTCATCGCTACTTCGCCAAGCTGCTCGGCTTGCTGATCATCGGCATTGCGATTCTCGCCTGGTATCGGCGCGCGGCGCTCGGGCAATCGCCAGCGTTGCCGATCGCGCTGGTCGGCGTCGTGATCCTGCAGGGGCTGTTCGGAATGTGGACTGTCACGCTGCTGCTGCAACCGGCGATCGTCACCGGACATCTGATCGGCGGGATGATCACCTTTACGCTGCTACTGTGGCTCTGGCTGCGCCAACAACCGCAGCCTCGCTACATCGACCCGGAGCCGGCGGCGGCACTGGTTCCGCTGGCCATCGCCGGCCTGGCCTTGCTGGCGCTGCAGATCGTGCTCGGGGGCTGGACAAGCACCAATTACGCGGCGCTTGCATGCACCGACCTGCCGACCTGTCAGGGCCGCTGGTGGCCCGACATGCGATTCGCCGATGCCTTTCACATCGTGCGTGAACTCGGCAAGACCGGCTCCGGCGAAAATCTTTCCCTGCAGGCCCTCACCGCCATCCATATGGCACACCGAATCGGCGCCGTCGTGATTCTGGTGGCGATCGGCTGGCTGGGCCATCGCGTCATGCGCACCGAAGGCCTGCACGGCCTCGGAAGAGCAATTCTGATCGTCCTGGCGTTGCAGATTGCGCTCGGTTTGTCGAACGTGTACTGGGGTCTGCCGCTGGCGGTGGCGGTGGCGCACAATGGCGGGGCCACGCTGTTGCTGGCGTTGCTCGTGGTTCTCAATTTTCGGGCCTACCGGGCCCGCCTTCAGATCTGAGGAGCACATGCAAGCCTCTCGACTCGACCTCCTGCCCGCCCGCTGGCGGCACACCGCGGCGCAGTATCTTGCGCTTACGAAGCCGCGGATCGTCCTGCTGGCCGCCTTCTGTGCCCTGATCGGGATGCTGCTCGCTTCCGAGCGGAGCATTCCGCCCGTCATCCTCGTGGCGGGGCTGGCCGGTATTTCCGCGCTCGCGGCGGCGGGCTTCACCTTCAATTGCCTGATCGAGCGCACCATCGACTCGCGCATGGCACGCACGCGAGGCCGCCCCCTGGCTCGCGGGCAGGTCAGCGTGCATGGTGCGATCGCCTTCGCGGGCGCCCTCGGTGGCCTGGGCGCGCTGCTCCTTTACGTGCTGGTGAATCCGCTCACGATGTGGCTCACCCTGGGCACTTTCGTGGGCTACGCCGTGGTTTATACGGTAATGCTCAAGCCCGCCACCCCTCAGAACATCGTGATCGGCGGCGCCTCCGGCGCGATGCCGCCGCTGTTGGGATGGGCGGCGGTGGCCAACACCGTTGCGCCCGAAGCCCTGGTGCTGTTCCTGATCATCTTCGTGTGGACTCCGCCGCACTTCTGGGCGCTTGCGCTGTACCGGGTCGAGGATTACCGAAAGTCGGGCTTGCCGATGTTGCCGGTCACCCACGGCCCCGAGTTCACGCGCTTCGTCGTGTTCCTCTACACTCTTTTGCTCGTCGCCACGACCCTGCTGCCGTTCGCCGTCCGGATGAGTGGGTGGCTTTATCTTGTCTGCGCGCTTGCGCTGGGCGCCATCTTCGTGCGCTACGCCTGGCAGATGTGGCGCAACTATTCCGATGCGCTCGCCCGGCGCACGTTCAGTTATTCGATTTTCTATCTGGCGGCGCTGTTCGGCGCCTTGCTGGTCGATCACTACTTGCGCTGACCGGCGCGGGGATTGTTTCAGATGGCCCTATATCGTCCGTTTCCCCGTCCTCAGAACTGCTCGGGTGCCGCCAACGGTATTCGCCGCGCGGTCCTTCGCAGCGCATTGCGCCTCGCCCTGGCCGCTCCCCTGGCCGGCGGCTTGTCCCTTGGGCTGACTGCCTGCAGCAGCGACAAGCCCTCGTTTCACAATACCGATGTCACCGGCTCCGGGATTGCAAAGGACGGCTTCTCGCTGATCGACCAGAATGGCAAGGCGCGAACGCTGGCCGACTATCGCGGCAAGGTCGCCGTCGTATTCTTCGGCTTTACTCACTGTCCGGACGTCTGTCCCACGACTATGGTCGAGATGGCAGAAGTGATGAAGCTGCTCGGACCGCGCGCCAACGAAGTCCAGGTGCTCTTCGTGACGGTCGATCCCGAGCGCGACACCCCCGAGTTGCTGCGCAAGTATGTTCCCGCGTTCGACCCGCGCTTCGTCGGCCTGTGGGGTGATCCCGACACGATCGCGAGGACCGCCAGGGATTTCAAGGTCTTCTATCAGAAGACGCAGGTTTCCTCGTCCGGTTCGTACTCGATCGACCATACCGCGGGCAGTTACGTGTTCGACCGCCAGGGCAAGGTGCGGCTGTTCGTGAGGCATGACGGCGACCCCCAGGCACTGGCTGACGATATCGGACGCCTGCTCGCCGGCTGAGATTCGCCCGCCGGGAGACTTACGCGCGGCCCCGCGCCCTCCCCGGGCACCGGGCGCGCTCCGCATTTCTCCCTCAGGCGCCGCCGCGCGCCGGGCGGCGAGTCCGGCCAGGCAGCAGCGCGGCCAAGGCGGCGGCGCTCATGATCAGTACACCGCCGACCACGGTGCGCGCGTGCAGGGACTCACCGCCGAGCCAGATCGACGATACGGCCGCGAAGAGGATCTCCGAGAGCATCACCAGCGAGGTCAGGGACGAAGGCAGGCGCGCCGCTCCGTACTGAAGGGCCAGGTTGCCGCCAAGCAACGCGATTGCCAGCGCCGCGCAACCGGCGGCCCAGATCGGGGCGATTGCGGGCGGGGCGGCGATGCGGCCACTGCTCGTGAGCAGTGCGGCCATCCCGAGCGCCACGATTGCACCTCCGATGAACATTGCCAACGCGCGGGCTTCGTCGGGCGCAGTCGCATGGCGGCGTACCAGTACGTTGACCGCCGCAAAGGCGATGCCGCCGATGAACCCGAGCCAGTCGGGCAGGCTCGAGGGCAGTGGCAGGCCATGCCCCGGTTGGTACAGCACGACCACCGCGCCCGCCAGTGCCAGGCCGATCCGGATCAAGGCGATCGCGGTGATCGCCTCGCCGAGCAGCCAACGCGCCAACAGTGCTGCCCACACCGGCATCAGGTAGAAGAGCAGCACGACACGCACCACTTCGCCAATCATGACGCCCCAGTTGAAGGCCGCGTTGGTCACGCCCGCCGCCAGCACCAGCCAGGCCAGTGCGGGCCGATCGAGAAGGGCCGCCCAGACGCGCGGGCGCCAGAGGGTGATCGCGATGGTGGAAAAGGCGAACGCGAATCCGGTTGCCCACAAACTGTGCAGCCCCAGTGCGTTGAGCTGGCGGAAGGGCCACCAGGAAAGGCCCCAGATGAACGCGTTCAGCAACAGGCAAGCGATCGGCAGGATGCGAGGCCCGTTCATGGATGGAGCGGCGCCATTGCACCCGGCGCATGGAGCGAAGAGGGCAGCACGAGAAAAGCCGCCTTCGGGTTGCCCTTTGGCGGCCAAGAGGAGAGAGGATTGAGAGGTCGGGGATGCGCCGAAGCGCTTCCCCACAGCTTAGACGTACGGGGCGAGCGCGCCTTTCATCTTTTGCAGCGCCTTGGTCTCGACCTGGCGAATTCGTTCGGCCGACACCCCGAACTCTGCGCCCAACTCGTGGAGGGTCAAGGCCCCGCCCTCGGACTCATCGCGCAGCCAGCGCATCTCGATGATGCGGCGGCTACGCGGATCGAGCGCTTCAAGCGCTTCGACCAGCCCCTCGCCCTGCAACCGGTCGCGGTGGCGCGATTCGAGTATCTGGGTCGGGTCGGCGTGCGGCGCGGCCAACCAGGCGCTCGGCGAAAACTGCTCTTCGCCGTCGTCGTTCTTGCCCTCCAGCGCCATGTCGTGACCGGAGAGCCGGGTTTCCATCTCGACGACATCTTTTTCGCGAACGTTCAGGACGCTGGCAATTTCCTCGACCTCGCCAGCGGTCAACGTGTTGTGCCTGGTCTTGTGCGAGCGCAGGTTGAAGAACAACTTGCGTTGCGCCTTGGTTGTTGCGAGCTTGACCAGCCGCCAGTTCTTGAGGATGTACTCGTGGATCTCAGCCTTGATCCAGTGCAGGGCGAACGACACCAAGCGCACTCCGCGCTCCGGATCGAATCGCTTTACTGCCTTCATCAGGCCGATGTTGCCTTCCTGGATGAGGTCGGCATGCGGCAGACCGTAGCCGAGATACTTGCGCGCTACGGAAACCACGAGGCGAAGATGCGACAACACCAACTCGCGCGCCGCGTCGAGATCGGCTTCACTACGATAACGCCGGCCCAGATCGGTTTCGAGCTCGGGAGTGAGCATCGGCAGCCGATTGACGGCCGAAATGTACGCATCCAGGTTTCCGACGGCCGGCACCGCCATCATCGCCATGCTGGCGGCGGCGGTGGGAATGAGAGCGGTCGAAGTACGTTTGGACATGAGCGTTGGTTTCCTCACTTGTCCGGGGAAGCCGCCGAAGTTAAATGACCGATCAGTCAGTTCCGGACTTTCCGGTATATTAGCACTCATCAGTTCAGAGTGCCAGCTCTGCGCGCGCCCTGATTTCGCACGAGTGCCCCGCGCGGCGTCGTCGCTGCTTCCCGGCAAGTCGCGTGCCTCGTGCCCACTGGAACCCGGTCGCGAACTCGGACACACTCACGGAACTGTCGGAGGAAATCATCGTGCTCAAGCTCTACACCTATTTCCGCAGTTCGGCTTCGTTTCGCGTGCGCATCGCTTTGAACCTGAAGGGCCTCGACTGGCAACCCGAGGTGATCTGGCTGCCGGCCGGCGAGCAACGCGCCGAACCCTACGCGAGCTTGAACCCGCAGCAACTCGTGCCGCTGCTGATCGATGACGACACCCGCCTGACTCAGTCAGTCGCGATTATCGAGTATCTCGACGAGACGAAGCCCGGCATGAAGCTGCTGCCTGCCGATCCGGTCGGCCGGGCGCGGGTGCGCTCGCTATCGATGCTGGTTGCCTCGGAAATCCATCCCCTGAACAACTTGCGGGTGCTCAAGTATCTGAAGCACGGGCTTTTGCAGGACGATGAGCAGATCGCCAACTGGTACCGGCATTGGTGCATTGAAGGCCTGGCGGCATTCGAGCGCCAGCTTGCGGACGGTGCCACCGGGCGTTACTGCCATGGCGACACCGTCACGATGGCCGACGCCTGTCTCGTGCCGCAGATCTTCAACGCGCAACGCTACGACACACCGCTCGCGCCGTATCCGCAAACCACCCGGATTTTCGACGAGTGCATGAAGCTCGATGCGTTCCAGCGTGCCCAGCCTTCGGTCCAGCCGGAGGCGAAGGCCGGCTGAGGGCCGCTGAAGGAGGACCGATCGAGTGACCGCGGCCCGGGGAGCCGTGGTCGAGAATCGGGAACGCGATCAGTCGAAGAGCGCGGAGGCGAATTCGTCGGCCGAAAAGGCCTGCAGATCGTCGATCCCCTCGCCTACGCCTATGAAGTTCACCGGGATGGGGCGGTCGCGTCGCGTATGGGCCAGCGCCGCCAGCGTCCCACCCTTGGCGGTGCCGTCGAGCTTGGTCACGATCAAGCCCGAGACTCCCACGGCATCGTCGAAGGCCTTGACCTGGGCCAGCATGTTCTGGCCGGTGTTGCCATCGAGCACGATCAAGGTCTGGTGGGGCGCACCGGGCATGGCCTTGCCGATCACCCGATGAATCTTCTTCAGCTCGTCCATCAGGTGCAATTGGGTGGGAAGCCGGCCCGCAGTGTCGACCATGACGACGCCGATCCCGCGCGCCCGGCCGGCATTCACCGCGTCGAAGGCCACCGCCGCCGGGTCACCGCCCTGCTGCGCGATGACCTGCACACCGTTGCGGGTACCCCATTCGACCAGTTGTTCGCGTGCCGCCGCTCGAAACGTATCGCCGGCGGCGAGCAGCACGGTCTTGCCCTCGCGCCTCAGATGGTGGGCCAGTTTGCCGATCGACGTTGTCTTGCCGGCGCCATTCACCCCGGCGATCATGATGACAAGCGGGACGGCGGCATCGATGTCGATCGGTTGCTCGAGCGGGCGCAACAGGTCGGCAAGCAACTCGCGTAGTGCCGCGCGCACACCCTCAGCGCTCTCGATGCGCTCGCGGCGAACCCGCTCGCGCAGCGACTTCAGCAGATACGCCGTGGTCTCCACCCCGGCGTCGCTCACCAGCAGAGCCGTCTCGAGTTCGTCGAATAGCGCGTCGTCGATCCGCGCATCGGAGAACAGACCGGCCAGATTGCCGCGGGTCTTCGAAAGACCCTGGCGCAAACGAGTGAGCCAGGGAGCGCGCGAGGGTGCGAAGGGGGCTTCAGGCGGAGACAGCGCGGTCGCAGATGGGGCAGCCGGCGATGGGGCAGCCGGCGACGGAGCAGCCGGCGACGGAGCAGCCGGCCGTCTTCGCCCGGTCGACCGGTTCGTCGCGCTCGCGCTTCTTCGCTTCGCTCGGCGCGGGCGGTGCGTGGACAGCCGGCACGGTCGTGACCGTAGGCGCGCCCGACGGTGAGATCGGCGAGGAGGAGGGCGATACCGGCGCGGTCTCGGGGACTGCGGGCGGTTCAGCAGGTTTCTTTCGACGCAGGAATCCGAACATGGCTACACTCAGGCTGGCGATTCTACCTGTCGATACCACAATGTCTTCGATTGCCCACCTGCTGGTGCTCGCAACCGGCCTGTGTTTGTTTCCAACAGTGCAAGCCGCTGCGCCGAGCGCGGCGCCGGCCGCCAACGACTCGGCCGTTTCGGGGCCGAAGCTCGTCGAGGCTGCTGCGGCGCCGCCGCCCGTGGTGAAGGCACCACCTGACGCTGCGGCACCGCCTGTCGCCGGCTTGCTCGCCACGGACTCGCCAACCACCGAGCGCACGCTACCGAACGGCATGAAGGTAGTTGTGCGCGAAGACCGGCGCGCGCCGACGGTTGTCCAGCTGGTGCTGTACAAGGTCGGCTCGATCGACGAGTTCAATGGCACGACCGGCGTATCGCACGCGCTCGAGCACATGATGTTCAAGGGCACGAAGACGCTCGCCGTGGGTGAGTTCTCCCGGCGCGTGGCCGAGCGGGGAGGCCGGGAGAACGCGTTCACCACGCGTGACTACACCGGCTACTTCCAGCAGATCGAGCGCTCCCATCTCGGTGAAATGATGAAGCTCGAAGCCGACCGGATGGCCAATCTGGTGGTCGACGACAAAGAGTTCTCCCGCGAGATCCGGGTCGTGATGGAGGAACGCCGCTGGCGCACCGATGATCGGGCGCCAGCGCGCGTCAACGAGCAACTGATGGCGAGCACTTTCATCGCATCGCCATACCGGCGCCCGGTGATCGGTTGGGCAAGCGATCTGCAGGCAATGACGGCCGCCAATGTGCGCGACTGGTACCACACCTGGTATACGCCCTCGAATGCTGTCCTTGTCGTGGCTGGCGACGTATCGGCCGATGAGGTCTGGAAGCTCGCCACTGACACCTACGGAAAGGTTGCGGCCCACGACCTGCCGGTGCGCAAGCCCCAGGAAGAGCCGGTGCAGCGCGGTATTCGCCGGGTGGCGGTGAAGGCGCCTGCCGAGAATCCGTACGTCATGATGGGCTTTCACGTGCCGGGCCTGGTCGATGTGGAAAAGGACAGTGAGCCATATGCGCTCGAAATGCTGGCAGCAGTGCTCGATGCCGACGAGAACGGGCGCCTGACGCGCCGTCTGGTGCGCGGCTCGCGTCTGGCCAACCAGGTGGGAGCCGGCTACGACATGACCGGGCGCGGACCGGCGCTGTTCGTGCTCGACGGCACCCCGGCCGAGGGGCACGATACGGCGGAACTGGAAAGCGCGCTGCGCGCGGAGATCACCCGGATTGCCGACGAAGGAGTGCGCGACGACGAACTGCAAAGGATCAAGACGCAATATCTTGCCGGGCGCATCTATCGGCGCGATTCGGTGATGGCCCAGGCGATGGAGATCGGCGCTCTCGAAGTCGGTGGCTATTCGTATCGTGACGCCGATCGCATCCTCGAGCGGATTCGCTCGGTCGGCACGGCTGACGTTCAAGCGGTCGCGCGAAAATATTTCGGCGATGATGAATTGACCGTGGCCACGCTGCTCCCGCAACCGGTGGACAAGTCCGCGCCCCCTGCTGCGCCGCCGCCGGGGCTGCTGCGCTAGCCAGGAGGAACTTCGATGCTGGGACGTATGCTGGCTGGTGCCGTGCTGGTGCTGGTTTTTTCGTCGGGAGTCGCTCACGCGGCGCTGCCTATCGAACACTGGACCACTTCGTCCGGCGCCCGGGTTTACTTCGTGCGTGCCGACGCCATCCCGATGCTCGATATCAGCATCGGCTTCGACGCTGGCTCCCGCTATGATCCGGCCGAGCGACTCGGCCTGGCGTCGCTGACCAACGACCTGCTTGGGCGAGGGGCTGGCGGCCTCGATGAGGCAGCGATCGACGAGGGTTTCGCGAAGATCGGCGCACAGCGCGGGGGCGGAGCGGGCGACGATCGGGCGAGCGTGTCGCTTCGCACGCTAACTGGCGAACCGGAGTTGTCGCAGGCAATCACGCTGCTTGCCCGGATCGTGTCGACACCCGGATTTCCGCAAGCGGTGCTCGAGCGCGAGAAGGCGCGCTCGGTCCAGGCGCTGCGCGAAGCCGAGACCAAGCCCGAAACCATCGCGCAGCGCACCTTCGGCAAGCTGCTCTACGCCACGCATCCCTACGGCCGGGAGGCGACCGCCGACTCGGTCGCTGGGCTGCAGCGAGAAGACCTGGTGCGCTTCTACCACGACTTCTATGATGCCGGGCACGCTGTGGTCGCGCTGATCGGTGCGATCCCGCGGGAGCGCGCGGAGACGATCGCTGAACAATTGACTGGCCGCCTGCCACCGGGCGGCGCGCGTCCGACGATGCCGCAGGTGGTGCCGCTCGCGGCCTCCATCGATCGCCGCATCGCCAATCCGGCCTCGCAGAGTCACATCCTGATCGGGGCGCCGGCCATTGCGCGCGGAGATCCGGACTACTTTCCACTGCTCGTGGGCAACTATGTGCTCGGCGGCGGCGGCTTCGTCTCGCGGTTATACAACGAAGTGCGCGAGAAGCGCGGACTGGCCTACAGCATCTATTCCTACTTTTCGCCGCAATTGCAGCCGGGTCCGTTCACGATCGGTCTGCAAACCGAGAAGGCGCAGACCGGCCAGGCGCTGGCCGTCGTGCGCAAGACGCTCGACGGCTTCGTTCAGAACGGGCCGACCGACGCCGAAGTCGAGGCCGCGAAAGCGAACCTCATCGGAGGCTTCGCGCTGCGCATCGACTCGAACCGCAAGATACTGGAGAACCTGGCGATGATCGGTTTCTATCGCCTGCCGCTCGATTATCTCGATCACTGGACCGACCGGGTGGCTGCTGTCGATCGAGATCAGATCCGCGATGCTTTCGCGCGCCACGTGCACCCGGACGCGATGGCGACGGTGGTCGTCGGCAATGGCGAAGCGCCCTCGCCTTGAGTCGTCGGCGCGCGCCAACCCTTCGCTAGCGGCGCCCGCCGGCGCCGCCGGGCGCCGCAGCGCGCGCACGCCGGTCGATCACAAGCTGCGTATCGTTGGCGGAGCCTGGAAGCGCACCCCCCTCTTCGTATCCGGAATCAGCGGGCTGCGCCCGACCCCGGATCGGGTTCGCGAGACGCTTTTCAACTGGCTCGGCCAGAAGCTCGACGGCCTGCGTTGTCTCGACGCATTTGCCGGCACCGGCGCGCTGGGGCTGGAAGCTGCCTCGCGCGGCGCAGCGCGGGTGGTGATCATCGAGCGTGACCGGGCGGCGCTGGCCGCAATTCGCCGGTTGACCGAACGCCTGGGCGCCGGCCAGGTCGAGTTGGTGGCCGCGGACGCGCTTTTCGAGTTCGATCGGCGCGCCCGGGCAGGGGAGCGCTTCGATGTGGTGTTTCTCGATCCGCCGTTCGGCCAGGGGCTTCTGGATCGAGCCCTCGCCAGATTGCCGGCGCTCCTTGCGCCGGGGGCAAGGATCTACGCGGAGAGCGAGACGGCGCTTGCTCCGGTAGCCGGATTCCATGTCGTGCGTGCGGAGCGCGCCGGACGGGTCCATTATCATCTGCTCATGCAGGACGACGATATCGGCGCCGGGCACGCCGGGCACGCCGGGCACGCCGGACAAGGGGCATGAAATGACCAGGACGATCTATCCGGGAACATTCGATCCGCTGACCCGCGGGCACGAAGATCTGGTGCGTCGCGCATCGAAGCTGTTCGGCACGGTCGTGGTGGCGGTCGCCGACAGCCGGGTGAAGCGGCCGATCTTCACGCTCGAGGAGCGGATCGCGATCGCCCGCGAGGTTCTGGCGCCGCTCGCGAACGTGGAGGTGCTGGGTTTTTCCGGTTTGCTCGTGCGCTTCGTCCGCGCTCAGCAGGCCGACGTCGTGCTGCGCGGCCTGCGCGCGGTGAGCGACTTCGACTATGAGTTCCAAATGGCCGGGATGAACCGCCAGTTGATGCCCGAGGTCGAAACGATTTTCATGACGCCCACCGACAAGTACCAGTTCATCTCCGGATCCCTGGTGCGCGAGATCGCCATAATGGGAGGCGACGTGGACCAGTTCGTCGCCCCGGAAGTGCAGCGCTGGCTGCACAGGAAGCTCGTGCAGTTGGGCGCGCCGGCAGACGACGACGAGACTTCGTCGTGAACGCAAGCGGGCACCGTGCTGCACGATCAAGGAGGTAGACCGTGGCTCTTCTGATCACCGATGAGTGCATCAATTGCGACATTTGCGAGCCGGAGTGCCCGAACGAGGCAATCTCGATGGGACCCGAGATCTACGAGATCGACCCGAGCCGCTGTACCGAATGCGTGGGGCACCACGACGAACCGCAATGCCAGCAGGTCTGCCCGGTAGCGTGCATTCCGAAAGATCCGGACTGGCCGGAGAGCAGCGACCAGTTGTTTGCAAAGTACCTGCGCCTGCACGGCGCGAACGCGGTAACGCGAGCGGCGTGAATCCGGTCGGGCCGGGGCGGCGCACGTCGGATTCAACGGTGCCGACGACGCCGGCAATACAGGCACTGGCGACGCCGGGCCGAGGCGCCGATCGAGAGAGCCTGCGCGCGCGGACCGACCCGATTGCTGCTTGTCTCGAACCGCTGCGTCGTCGATTTGTCTGTCCCTTGATCTCTCCGACAACCAGCGCATCGAGCGAGGCGACCGATCGACCCGTGCAATTTGACGCTTGACCATACCCATGCCGCCTGTGTACCTTTCGCAACGTACCTTGTATGCAACAGGCAAAGCGCGAGTCCCGGACGATCCCGGCGGCGCCATGGGGCGAAGGGGAGAGGGCCGTGAGCACGATCGTCCGGGTCGAAGTGCACGGGCTCAGCGTGGACTACGACTGAGGGTGGATCGCCCTTCACCGCACCCGGCTTCACGTCTTCGAATGAGAATCGCCCAGCCAATCCTGGCGGAATACGGCCGACCCATCGCGCGGCGCACCGCCACAACACGATTCACTGGAGGAGTCATGCGTCAACTTGTCATTTCAACCCTGTTGGTTTTTGCGGCTGCGCAAGCGAGCGCATACGCAGCGACCACCCTGCGCTTTGGCCATGCCAACAGCGCCGGGGAAATTGCCACCGACCTGTTCCAGGAGTTCGCCGACAAGGTGGGCGAGCGCACCAGGGGAGAGGTGAAGGTCCGGATCTTTCCGGCCGAGCAACTCGGCAAGGAAGGCGACCTGCTGTTGCAGGTGAAAGCCGGCGCGCTCGACATATCGGCCCCCTCGATGCCATCGCTGTCGTCGCTGGTGCCGGGGCTCGAGATTGCGAGTGGTCCGTTCCTGTGGAAGGACTGGCCGCAGGCGGAGACGATCATTCGCGGACCGGCCTTCCAGCCGCAGTTCGACGAGTTGCGCGACAGGCACAACATCCTGATGCTCTCGAAGATCTGGTATTGGGGCTGGCGCGACATCACCACCCAGCCGAGGGCCGTGCACAAGCCCGAAGACATGGAAGGGCTGAAGATTCGCGTGCCCGAGTCGCCGGTCTGGGTCGAGATGATCCGCGCGATGGGCGCAGCGCCCACTCCGATTCCGTTCGGCGAGGTCTACACGGCGCTGCAGCAAAGAACCGTCGACGGCCAGGAGAATCCGATTCCGACGATCTTCGCGCGCAAGTTCTATGAGGTGCAGGCGTATCTGTCGATGACGCGGCACATGCTCCAGAACAACACCATGATCGTGAACCGGCGTTCGTTCGAGAAATTGTCGCCCGAATTCCAGAAGATTCTCATCGAGGAAGCCGACGCGGCATCGGCGAAGAACTCCACGATGCAACAGGAGCGCGAGCGCGCGATGCTCGAGGACATCCGCAAGAGCGGCAAGACCGAGATCGTCGACGACCCCGATCGCGCTGCCTTCGCAGCGAAGATGGGGCCGGCCTACGCGCGGCTCGAGGCGCGTTGGGGTGCCGAGAACCTGAAGCGGGTGCGCGAGGCGATTGCCGCGCAGCCAAAGTGAGCGTGCGCAAGACCGTTGCGCGACTCGACGCTGCCCTGGGCGGCGTCGAGGATCTCTTCCTGGTGGCCGTGAACGCCATCATCGCGGTGATCGTCATCGCCGCGGTGGTGCTGCGCTACGTGTTCCACGATCCATTGACCTGGGGCGAAGAACTGGTCGTCGGCCTGTTTACCTGGATGATCTTCATCGGAGCCGCCTCGGCGGTCCGCAGCCATCTGCACATCCGGATCGACCTGATGGGCTCGCTCTGGCGCCGCCGCGGGCTGCGCTGGATGAACCTGGTAACCGTGCTTCTAGGGCTCGCAATCGTCTGCGTCGTGACCTGGGCCTGCGTTGAGCAGATCGCGCAGGAAATGGTCATCGAATTGCCCATGCTCGGGATATCGAAGATCTGGTTTCTCGCTGCAATGCCGGTCGGAATGGTGCTGATGGCCCTTCATATCGTTGCCCGCTGGATGGAGGAGGGCGCCGCCGATGTCTTTCGCGCGGACCTGGATACTGCGAGCCCGGTATGACCTTGTTGCTGGTCTCCTTCGCCGTGTTGCTGCTCACGGGGTTGCCGATCGCGCTTGCCATGATGGGCTCGTCGCTGCTGGTAATCCTCGTCGAAGGCTTTCCGTTGTCGGTCGTTGCCCAACGGATCATTACGGGCGTGCAATCGTTCCCGCTGCTCGCCATCCCGTTGTTCATGTTGGCCGGATCCCTGATGAACGAATCGGGCATCAGCGAGCGGCTGTTCGGATTCACCCGCGCCTTCGTCGGCCATATCCGCGGTGGCATGGCGCAGACAGCGATCGTCGGCAACATCTTCCTGGCCGGAATCTCCGGCTCGTCGGTCGCCGACTGCGCGGCGACCAGTCGCGTATTCGTGCCGCAACTCGCCCTTGCGGGCTATGGAAAGGGCTTTGCCGCGGCCCTGTGTGCGGCCTGCGCCACCTTGGGTCCGATCATCCCGCCGTCGATCCTGATGGTCATCTACGCCTGGCAGGCGAACATATCGCTCGGCGATCTGTTCTGGGCGGGTGTCCTGCCCGGCATTGTGATGGCGACCGCGATGATGCTGCTCACCGCCTGGATCGCGAAGCGCCGAAGCTACCCGAAAGACGATGCGTTCTCTGGCAAGCGGCTCTGGAAGGAGTTTCGCGGCGCTGCGTGGGCGCTGCTCATGCCGGTGCTGATCCTGGTCGGCTTCCGGATGGGCGTGTTCACCGCGACCGAGATTGCCGGCGTGGCGGCGGCCTATGCGCTGCTGGTGGGCCTGCTCATTTACCGTACCTTGCGCCTGTCACAGCTGCCCGCGATCCTGCTCACCACCGCCCGCGAGACCGCGGTGATTCTCCTCATCGTTGCCGGCGCAGCGCCGTTCAGCTGGATCCTCGGAATCGAGGAGGCCCCGCAACTGATCGCCCAGGCGCTGCAGGCGGCCACAGACAGCCCCTGGGTCGTCCTGCTGATGCTCAACGCGGTGCTGCTGATCCTCGGCTGCTTCATGGAGACCATCGCGATCATGATCATCCTCGTGCCGATCCTGATTCCGGTGCTCACCCACTTCGGCATCGACCTGACCCATTTCGGGATCGTTCTGCTGGTGAACCTCACGATCGGACAACTCACGCCGCCGGTCGGCGTCCTGCTCTTTGTCTCGAGTTCCGTCTCCAGGGTACAGCTGGGCGCGCTGGTCCAGGAGGTCTGGCCCTACGTGGTGGTGCTGATCGCAGCGCTCCTGGCGCTCACCTTCGTGCCGTCGCTGTCGTTGTGGTTGCCGATGACAATGAAGCACTGAGTGGCGGCGTCGCATGCGCGGGCTGGCCGGATGATCGGGTTGGCGATGCGGTGTGTTGTCATCTGTGTTGACGAGCATGGAGAATTCGCGCAATGACCGACATCGACCTGATCCTCTGGCGGCACGCCGATGCTGGCGACTCGGTGTCCGATGCCGCAGTTGACTTCGAGCGGCGGCTGTCCGAGCGCGGGCGCCAGCAGGCCGACCGGGTGGCACGCTGGCTGCTCGCCCGCTTGCCCGAGCATTACCTGCTGATCTCGAGCCCGGCTCCGCGGGCGCTCGAGACCGCAGCTGCGCTCGGCGTGAAGGCGAAAATCGACCCGCGAATCGCTCCGGACTGCGATGTCGCGCAGCATCTGGAGGCGCTGAACTGGCCTGAAGGGCCGGGGACGCGCCCGCGGCACATCGTCCTGGTTGGCCATCAGCCGGCGCTGGGCCGGCTGGCCAGTCTTTTGCTCGCTGGCAGCGAGGCGGACTGGAGCATCAGAAAAAGCGGCGTCTGGTGGCTCTCCACCCGCAGACGCGACGGGCTGGCGCAAGTGACGTTGCGCGCAGCGATCGGCCCCGAGCTGGCCTGATGCGAGGGTACGATCTTCTCAGGCCACTCGGTAGACTACGCGCTCGAAGACCGGTGTCTCGGCCCAGAGCGCAGCTTCGTCAAGGAGGCTCGCGTGGGCGAGGGGGTGCTGCAGGGTGCAGGCGTGCGGCATGTCGATTTGCAGTGTCCCTGGCTCCAGGGACAGGGCCGGCAACGGTACTTCGCTGCTATCGCGCGATCGGTTCAGCAGCCGCGCGACTCTCAGCGAAACGATCATCAGCAAGGTCAACTCGTCGTCGACCTTGCCGCGCAGCTTTCGCAACCCGCCCGCCTGCGCGAGCGCGAGCAAGGCCAACAGATTCTGCTCCGATCGGGAAAATCCGGGCATATCCGCCCAGGTCAGGATGTAGGCGGAATGCTTGTGAAACCCATCGTGCGAAATGCTCTTGCCGCATTCGGCAAGCAGCGCCGCCCAGCCGAGCAGGCGACGCCGCGCGCCGGTCTCTTCCTGCGGACCTCGAGCGCCCTGGTTGAATAGTGCCAGCGCCGTGTCATGCACGCGCGATGCATGCCGGGCATCGATGTCATGGCGCTCCATCATGCGTTGGACCGTGCCGGCACGCCGGTCGATACCGGCACTACGATCGAGCAGATCGTGCAGGACGCCGTGGCGCAGGGCGCCACCGCAGTAGTCGAGCGATTCAATCGCGAATTCATCGAACACGGCCATCATCACGGCAACGCCGCCGGCCAGCACAGGCCGGCGTTCGGGCTTCAGCCCGGCCATTTGCAGGCACTCGGCATCGCCAGCCTCGAGCAGAGCATCGCGGATGCGCGCGAGGCTCGCGCGATCAAGCGCCGGCGCGCCGAACTCGAGGCGCGCGATCTGCACCAGTGCCTTTGCAGTGCCCGAGGTGCCGAGCGCGTAATCCCAGCCGTGGTCGCAAAACGCGCGTGCCAGCGGTTCGAACACTCCGCGAGCGAGCGATCGGGCGTGTTCGAAGCTCTCCCGGTCCACTGTTCCATGCGGAAAGAATCGCTGCGACAGCACTACGCACCCGACTCCGGCCGATTCGAGCACCAGGGCCTGGTGATCGACACCGATGATGCATTCGGTGGAGCCCCCGCCGATGTCGATGACGAGCCTGGGGCGCCCGTCTTGCGGCAGCGAATGCGAGGCGCCGAGATAGATCAGACGTGCCTCCTCGTATCCCGAAACGATTTCGATCGGAAACCCGAGCGCCGCCTCGGCGGTGGCCAGGAACGCCTGCGGATTACGGGCCACCCGCAGCGTATTGGTGGCGACTGCTCTTACCGAACCCGGGGCGAACGAGCGCAGGCGCTCGCCGAAGCTGACCAGCGCCTCGAGGCCGCGGTTCTGCGCGGCGACATCCAGCGAGCCGTCGGCGCGCAAGCCGGCCGCCAGGCGCACGGTGCGCTTCAGGCTGTCGAAGGGTTCGATCCGCGCGACGCCGGCATCGTGCGCGGCGCGCGCGATCACAAGCCTGAAGCTGTTCGATCCGAGGTCTACGGCTGCGAGCAAGGTACGTCCTGTCGATCGTTTCTGTATGGCATGCTGGAAGATACTCCGACAGTCTGGCAGATCCGTGGCAGCGCATCCTGTTTCGAAACCTGAATCATCGCGCAAGCGCGGCAAGGCGCGCCCGATGGAGGTATCGGGTGCCGCGGGGCCGCCTCGCCTGCTCAACCGGGAGCTCGGCATTCTCGCCTTCAACGAGCGGGTGCTTGCGCAGGCCGAGGACGCGTCCTTGCCGCTACTCGAGCGCCTGCGCTTTATCACCATCGTCAGCAACAACCTCGACGAGTTTTTCGAGATTCGCGTGGCTGGGCTCGAGCAGTTGAAGATGCTCGGGCGCGGTAACACGCCCGAGGCGCGCTGGGCAATGGAAAGCATCGGCTCGCGCGCGCGCGGACTGGTGCAGCGTCAATACGAGCTGCTCGCCGGAACGATCCTGCCGGCGCTGGCCGCGCAAGGCGTTGTGATCCACTCGAGCGCAAGCTGGACCGCGACACAGCGCACCTGGGCCGAGCATTACTTCGATACCGAGGTCGAACCGCTGCTCACGCCGATCGCGCTCGATCCGGCGCATCCGTTCCCGCGCATCCTCAACAAGAGCCTGTGTTTCGCGGTGGAATTGCACGGGCGCGATGCGTTCGGGCGGCCCGCGGGCGTGGCGATCGTCCAGGCGCCGCGTGTGCTGCCCGGGGTGCTGCGGGTGCCGCCGGAGATATCCGGAGCGCCGCACGGCCTGATGCTCCTGTCGTCGATCATCGAGGGCTTCGTGGACCGGCTGTTTGCCGGAATGACGGTTCGCTCGGTGCACCAGTTCCGGCTCACCCGCAACAGCGATCTGTTCGTCGACGACGAGGACGTGACCGATCTGCGCGAAGCCTTGCAAGGCGAGTTGTTGCAGCGTCACTATGGTGACGAGGTCCGGCTGGAGGTGGCGGCCGAGGCGCCGGCCTCGCTGGTTGCGCTGCTGCTGCGCGAGTTCGAGCTCGACGAAGCGCATTGCTATGCGGTTCGCGGGCTGGTGAACCCCGTGCGGCTGCAACAGGTGATTGACCTGGTCGATCTGCCCGAACTGAAATTTGCCCCATTCCAGCCTGCGGTGCCCGCGGCTCTGCGCCACAGGGACCTGTTTGCGGCGATTCGCAAACGCGACATCCTCGTTCACCATCCATACGAGTCGTTTGTGCCGGTCATGGAGTTTCTCGTCAGTGCCGCGCGCGATCCGCAGGTCGTCGCGATCAAGCAGACGGTCTATCGCACAGGTGTCGACTCGGGTTTGATGCAGGCCCTGATCCACGCGGCAAAGGCCGGCAAGGAGGTCACGGTCGTTGTCGAACTGATGGCTCGCTTCGACGAAGAGACGAACATCAACTGGGCCGAGAGGCTCGAGCACGCCGGCGCCCACGTCGTGTATGGCGTGGTCGGGCACAAGACCCACGCCAAGATGGCCATGGTGCTGCGTCGCGAGCCGACGAGGGACGGCATGCGCCTGCGCCGCTACGCGCACCTGGGCACCGGGAACTACCACTCGCGCACGGCCACGCTGTACGAGGATTTCGGCCTGTTCACCGCTGACGAGGACATCTGTGCCGATGTTCATGAGATCTTTCGCCGGCTCACCGGGCTCGGGCAGCGCGGCGCGCTGCGTCTGCTGGTGCAGGCGCCGTTCTCGCTTCACGAGATGCTCATCGCGTCGATTCGTCGCGAGTCTGCGAACGCCAGGGCCGGGCGCAAGGCTCGCATCGTCGCAAAAGTCAACGCCTTGCTCGCGCCGGCGGTGATCGAAGCCCTGTACGAGGCGAGCAACGCCGGCGCGCGCATCGACCTTGTCGTGCGCGGCGTTTGCGCGTTGCGCCCGGGCGTGCCTGGCTTGTCGGAGAACATCCGGGTGCGCTCGGTGGTCGGGCGCTTTCTGGAGCACAGCCGGGTCTTTTACTTCCTCAACGGCGGCAAGAACGATGTCTGGCTGTCGTCGGCCGACTGGATGGACCGCAATCTGTTCCGGCGAATCGAGATCGCGTTTCCGGTGCGCGAGCGCAAGCTGAAGAAGCGCATCATCGAAGAGGCGCTCGAGTCACACCTGCGCGACAACGTCGATGCCTGGCTCATGGGGCCCGATGGTCACTATGAGCGCCGCCGGGCGCGCAAGGGCTCCAGGCGCTACCAGGTTCAGGCCGAACTGCTCGCTGATCTTGCCGGGATACCTGCATCGGCAGACGCCGGCGGGGCGTGCTGAAGCGCCGGCAGGCAACGCGCCGACCGAAGCCAGCCCTCCACCCGGCCCACTTCGGCGGCGCTCAGGCGCAAGCCGAGCTTGGTGCGGCGCCATACGACATCGGCAGCGTCGAGCGCCCATTCCTCGCGCATCAGGTAACGCAGCTCCGCCTCGTACAGGCCCGGCACGATCTCGGCGCCGAGCCCCTCCAGGCTGCGTGCATCCCCCACGACGAGGTCGATCCTCGAACCGTAGAGCCGCGCCCATCGGTGCACCAGGGACTGCGCAAGCCAGGGCAGCTCTGAACGCTTGAGCCGCAGGAATTTTGCGAAATCGCGATCCGGACGCTGCGCTGCACCGATCGTGGCCGACAGATCACCTCCCGGCAAGGATGCCGTGAGTGTCCACGGCGGCGCCCGGTTACCCAGGGCAGGCGCCAGCAGGTTGACGGCCTCCTCGGCGAGCTTGCGAAAGGTGGTGATCTTGCCACCCCAGGCGGTGAGCAGCGGCGCGGGCGTTACATTGAACTCGAGCAGGTAGTCGCGAGTGATCGCCGATGGATCCCCCGATTCGTCGTCGAGCAGCGGCCGTACGCCGGAGTAGCTCCAGACCACGTCGCTGGGCGCGATCGCCTTGCGCAGGTAGCGGTTGACCGACTCGCACAGGTAGCCGGTCTCGGCGGCTCCGGCGTGCGCCCGGCCCGGGTCGTCGTGGTATTCCACATCGGTCGTGCCGATCAATGTGAAATCGCGTTCGTACGGAATTGCGAACACGATCCGCCGATCGGCGTTCTGAAAGATGTAGGCCAGCTCGTGATTGAACAGCCGCGGCACAATGATATGGCTGCCCTTCACGAGGCGCAGCGCGCGATGCGCGGCCTGTTGCAGGCCGTCGCGCAGGAACTGCATTGCCCACGGCCCGGCGGCGTTGACGAGTGCGCGCGCGTGAATTTCGTGCTCATGCGCGGGCACGTCATGGTCGTCGCTGCTCCTCTCGCCTGCGGGCGCGGCGTTGGCGACAGGTCCGTTCTGCTGCGGGTTGGCTCGCAGCCGCGCGATCCAGCCGCCCGCCCGGGGACGCGCGCTGGCACAAGTGGTGTGCGTGAGGATGGTGGCGCCGCGATCGGCGGCATCACGGGCGTTCAGCGCAACCAGGCGCGCGTCGTCGACCCAGCCGTCCGAATACAGGAAGGCCCTCGTGAATCCGGGTTTCAGGGGCTCGCCTGCGGGATGCCCGGCCAGTCGGATCGTCTCTGACCCGGGCAGCACCTCACGTCTTGCCAGGTGATCGTACAGCCAGACGCCGACTCCGATCATCCAGGCGGGTCGCATGGTCGGGTCGTGCGGCAACACGAAGCGCAGTGGCCGCATGATGTGCGGAGCGCAGCGCAGCAGGGCTTCGCGCTCGAGGAGCGACTTGCGCACCAGGCCGAATTCATAGTGCTCGAGATAGCGCAAGCCGCCGTGGATGAGCTTGGTGGAAGCCGACGAGGTGTGCGCCGCCAGGTCGTCTTTTTCGCAGAGCACGACCGACAGGCCGCGACCCGCGGCATCCCGCGCTATCCCGGTGCCGTTGACCCCGCCTCCGACGACGAGCAGGTCGCAGCGCGCGGGCAGGGGCCGCGGGCCGCCGGGAGTTGGCGCGATGATGGAGGGCGACGAGTCGGTCACAGCTCGCACTCTAGCGGCAAACGAACAAATGCGAAACAAAACGAACGTTCCTTGTTTCGTCTCGCCCACAATCCAATTACCATCACCGCATGTCAGTCAACCCCCGCCAGCAACTCCTGCTCGACGAGGTCCGCAATCACGGCACCCTGTCGGTCGACTCGCTCGCCCGCCAACTGGAGGTCACGCCGCAGACCGTGCGCCGCGATCTCAGGGTGCTGGCCGAACGCGGACTGCTGGCGCGATTTCATGGCGGTGCAGGGGTACCGGATTCCACCACCCGCAACATTGCCTACACCCAGCGTCAGTCGCTCAATGCCGAGGGCAAGCGGCACATCGCGCGGGCGGTGGCGCGCCAGATTCCGAACGGCTGCTCGTTGCTGCTCAATCTAGGCACCACGGTTGAAGAAGCGGCGCGCGAGTTGCGCCATCATGAGGGGCTGCGCGTGGTCACGAATAACCCGAACGTGGCAGCAATTCTCGCGCACGAGGGAAACGTCGAGGTTATGTTGGCCGGCGGCACCGTGCGCCCGGTCGATCACGGCATCGTTGGCGAGGCGACGGTCGAATTTGTGCGCCAGTTCAAGGTCGATGTCGGGTTGATCGGTATCTCGAGCATCGAGCCCGACGGCACGCTGCGCGATTTCGATTATCGCGAGGTGCGCGTGGCTCAGGCAATGATGGCGGCGTCGCGCGAGGTCTGGCTGCTGGCGGACCACACGAAGTTCGAGCGCCGGGCGATGGTCGAGCTTGGCCATCTGTCGCAGATCGACGTGCTGATCACCGACGCGCCGCCGCTCGAGCCTTTCGCATCGCTGCTGCGCGAGACCGCGGTGCGCTGCGAGATTGCCACCGGAGAGGCAACGTGAAGCACCTGCTGGCCCTCGATCAGGGCACCTCGAGTTCGCGCAGCATCGTCTTCGACGAAACCGGCCGCATTGTCGCGCAGGTTCAGCGCGAGTTGCATCAGAGCTACCCCCGGCCCGGCTGGGTGGAGCACGACCCGATGGAGATCTGGCATACGCAGCTCGCCACGGCACGCGCCGCGCTTGCGACCGCCGGGCTCGACGCACGCGCGATCGTCGCAATCGGCATCACCAATCAGCGCGAAACGACCCTGGTGTGGGAGCGCGCGACCGGCCGCCCGATTCATCCTGCCATCGTCTGGCAGGATCGGCGCAGCGAGCCGCTATGCGAGCGGCTGCGCGAGGCCGGCCTTGCGCCGTTGATCGCGCAGCGCACCGGGCTTGTGATCGACGCCTACTTTTCCGGCACCAAGCTGCAGTGGTTGCTGGACCGCACACCGGGCTCGCGGGAAGCGGCCCGCCGTGGCGAACTTGCATTCGGCACCGTCGACAGCTGGCTCGTCTGGCAGCTTACCGGCGGGCGGCTGCATGTGACTGACATCACGAATGCGTCCCGGACCATGCTGTTCGACATCCGGCGCGGAGAATGGAACGACGAACTCCTTGCTGCGCTCGAAGTGCCGCGCGAGTTGTTGCCCGCCGTGCATCCGTCCAGCCACCGGTTCGGCGAGACCGACGCGAGCCTGTTCGGCGCCCCGATCGCGCTTGGCGGGATTGCCGGCGACCAGCAATCGGCGCTCTTCGGCCAGGCCTGCTTCCGGCCAGGCATGGCGAAGAATACGTATGGCACCGGCTGCTTCATGCTCATGCATACCGGCGAGCGCTTCGAGCCGTCGGCCAACGGCCTCCTCACGACCCGGGCCGCGCAAACGGCCGGTGCGTCGCCCCAATACGCGCTCGAAGGCGGCGTGTTCATCGGCGGCGCGGTCGTGCAGTGGCTGCGCGACGGGCTCAAAGCCATCGAGACCTCCTCCGACATCGAAGCGCTCGCCGCCTCGGTGCCCGACTCCGGCGGGGTCGTGCTGGTGCCTGCGTTCACCGGATTGGGCGCACCCTATTGGCGGCCCGAGGCAAAGGGCGCGATCACCGGCCTCACGCGCGGCAGCACGATTGCGCACGTTGCGCGCGCAGCGCTCGAGTCGATCGCCTTCCAGAGCGGCGCCCTGCTGCAGGCGATGCAGCGCGACAGCGGGGTGCCGATCACCGAGTTGCGGGTCGATGGCGGCGCCTGCATCAACAATCTCCTGATGCAGTTCCAGGCCGACCTGCTAGGCATCCCGGTCGTGCGGCCCGGCGTGATCGAGACGACTGCGCTGGGCGCGGCGTATCTGGCCGGCCTGTCGGCCGGGGTCTGGCGCGGTCTCGATGAACTATCCGCGCACTGGCGCGCCGAGCGGCGCTTCGAGCCGGCGATCCCCGCCGCGGTGGCGGCCGAGCGGATGCGGGCGTGGGAGCACGCGGTGCGCCAGGCCGTGGCGAACTGAACGTTGCTGCCTCAGCGCTCGAGCACGACCGTCCCGCCCACGCTCACGCTGACCGTCGTGCGCCCCTCGGAGATCGGCATCGGCGCAGCATCGACGCTCGCCGAGCGCGCCATCATCATCCTGGGTAACGGCTGGGGCTGGCCGGGGCCCGAATCGTTGAGCGACACGCTGCGGATCGTCCAGTTCCTGTAGCCCAGGGCCTGGGCAGCGGTCTGCGCCTTGGCACGGTAGGCCGCAACCGCCTCGTCGATCAACTCCTGCTCCACGGCAAGCTGCGCATCGCGGCTCAGGAAGTGCGTGACCGACTCCACGTTCAACTGCGACGACAACTGGCCGATCAGCTTGTTGAACTCCTCGGAAGGCGTCGCCGTGATGCGGATCGCGCCGTGCGCGCGCCATGACACGATCTGCGCGTCTTTCCAGACCGGATCGGTTCGATAACCGGCGCTCTCGACCTCGAGATCCTTGTGGCCCTTCAGCTTCTCGAGCACGGGCGACAGGCGCTCGTTGACCTGTGCCTGCGCCGGGCCGGGCTCCGCGCCTTCCTGGCTGGCGGCGAGCGTGACGGCAACCCGGTCCTGAGTGACTTCCCGGAAGGCGCTGGCTGACAGCGACAGCTGTGGGAATCCGGGTCCCTGGGGAGGGGCCGTCGCGGCGGGCGGTATCGGCACTGCCGGCGGCTGTCCGGGTTGCGCGAAGGCAGGCATCGCGCAAAGCAGAGTCATTGCGCCCAACGCGGCGCTCAGGGCGAGGATCGGTATTCGGGGCATTGTCGGGCTCCTTGAAAGACACCAGCCCCAGTGTAGGTCAGCGGCCCCGCGCGTTGCCGAGGCGAGGCGGGCGCTCGACGGCTAGCCGCGCATGAGAGTCACGCCACCGTCGACTACCAGGGTCGCGCCGACCACGTAGTCGCCGGCTCGCGAGGCCAGGTAGATCGCTGCGCCCGCCATGTCCTCGTCCTCGCCGACCCGGGCGGCCGGCACCCGCCGGGCAACCTCCTCGGCGTTGTCCCGGGCATCGCGATTCATCTCGGAGCGAAACGCGCCTGGCGCGATCGCCGAGACCACGATGTTGTCCTGGATCAACCGCAGGGCCATGCGCCGGGTGAGATGGATCAGTCCGGCCTTGCTCGCCGCGTAGGAATAGGTTTCCCAGGGATTGACCGCAATCCCGTCGATCGAAGCAATGTTGATGACCTTTGCCGGGCGCGAACCGGCGGCGGCGCGCAGCAGGCCGGCGAGCGCCTGCGTCAGGAAGAAGGGCGCCTTCATGTTCAGGTCGACCACCTTGTCCCAGCCGCTTTCAGGGAATTCGTCGAAGGGCGCGCCCCAGGCGGCTCCGGCGTTGTTCACCAGGATGTCGAGGTGCTGCTCGCGCTTGGCGATTTCCCCGGCGAGCGCCCGGGCACCTTCCACCGTGGACACGTCGGCGGGAATCGAGATGCACTCGCCGCCGCCCTCGCACAACTCTGCAGCAGCCTGGTTGCAGGCGTCGGCCTTGCGCGCCGAGATATAGACCTTTGCGCCCTGCGCCAGAAACCCGGCAGCGATCATGCGGCCGATGCCGCGCGAGCCGCCGGTGACGAGGGCAGTGCGGCCGGCAAGGGAAAACAGATCGGTGATCATGGGGATCCTCCTTTGGCAAGGTGTGAAACAGGCCTGGCGGTTTCGACTGCGTCATGGCCGTACGGCGCCATAGCATACGGCGCTCACGGCATGGGGTCGACTCTCATCGCTTGCGGCGCACTGTCCGAACCTGTTGCTGCGCCACCGCAAGCGCCTGATCGCCGGTCAACCCCGAGTGGATTCGCGCGCGGCGCACGAGCTTGGTCGCGCCCTCACGCGTCTCGGCGGCATGGTCTTGTTGCAGGTTGCTGGCCATGGATCGCCCCGGCGTGAGACGCCCTTCGGTGCCGTGAATGGCGCCGTCGCCGGTGTCGAGCGAGAAGCGCGCCGCGGCATCCTGTGCGAGAGAATCGCGCAGCCACGGCAGGCTCTCCCTTAGGGTCGCCTCCAGCGTCCACGGCGGGTTGATCACGACCATGCCGCTGCCGTGCAGACCCAGGCCGTCGGGAGTCGGCGCGCGCACGGTGAGCGTCACGTGCAGCCAGTGCGCCCCGGTTACCTGCACCAGCCTGCGCGGCAGGTCGATCGCCTCGCGCCGCTGCACCTGCGGATACCAGATCGCGTAGCAGCCGGTGGCGAATCTCGTCATCGCGTCGCGTAGCGCGTCGACCACTCGGACGTAGTCGCGCTTGTCCTCGTATGACGGATCGATCAGCACCAGCGCCCGCCGGGGCGGCGGAGGCAGCAACGTCTTCAGCCCGGCGAAGCCGTCGGCCGCGTGCTCCACCGTGCGCCGCGCGGTGTCGCGCCCCGCTTCAGTGATGTTGCGCGCGAGCACACGGCTTTCGTTCGGGTGCATCTCGAAGAGGCGAAGTCGATCCTGCTCGCGCAGCACCTGCAAGGCGAGGAAGGGCGAGCCGGGATAGTGTCGCAATGCCGCGTCCGGATTCAGCCTCCGGACCACGCTGAGGTAGGCGGCGACCGCCGCCGGCGCATCCGCTCGCTGCCACAGCCGTCCGATGCCGTCGGCGAACTCGGAGCGTTTGGCGGCCCACTCGCCTTCGAGCGAATAGAGCCCCGCCCCGGCATGCGTGTCGATGACCCAGAACGCGGTGTCCTTCAGGGCCAAGTGGCGCAGCAACTGGATCAAGACGACATGCTTGAGCACGTCGGCGTGGTTACCGGCGTGAAAGGCGTGGCGATAGCTGAACACTGTCAGACCCTCATGTCCTTCCCGTGGTGCCGCACCAATTGTCGCGACAGCGTGGCGACAATCGTTTCGCCGCAATCTGCCTGCTTGCCCAACAGGATCTCATCCTGGATGCGCTTGCCGATACGCTGGTACAGTAGTGTCAGCTCGGCATTGACCGCTGTGGTGGCGCACTCGCGGGCGGCCTCGATCAGCTCGCGAATTTCGTCCAGGAGCAGCCCTGGACTTGCTAGAGCAGTTTGGCCTGGTGTCGTGTGCGGGGAGGCTTTCCCATCGGCGTCAGCCGGTTGCTGCGCATCCAGTCCAGCCATTTCTTCAATGTGTCGATGGAGAACCGTGCCTTGTCGAGGTGCCAGTTCTCGCGTACCTCGCGAATGATGTCCTCGTCAGGAGGGGACAGCTCGTCCAGCAGCGCGTCGTTCCATGCCGCAAACAGCGTGGTCAAGATTTCAGCGTCTTCCGTCGGCTTGCCGGCCAGCAGGCCGATGACCCGGTCGAACTCCACTTGCTGATCCCCGAGCACCGCAACGGCTTCATCGACTTTCGCTTTCAATCCCGGCTTGATCTTGTAGCTCATCTTGGAGGGACCGGTGCCGATGTCCTTTTCATCGACGGCGAACCAGTTTGCCTGCACCGCCTGTTTCTCGAATTCACGAATCCAGGGGTCATAGGGCCCGGCTGCGTCGCGTATCGGCTGGCCTTCGAGTTCCAGACCCAGATGAGCTTCCGCCAGGTAGAGCAGCTTCATTTCCACTGTGCGCCCGAACGTCGGCGTGTCGGCCAGTTTCCCAATGACGTAGCAGCCAACGGCGGCTCTCGAGGCATCCCGCTTGCGCCGTGCGTCGGCGATGTCCACAACTACGGGAGCTTGCGGCTTCTGCAGATCGTCGGCCACGGCCTGGAAGGCTTCCAGGGCGGCTTGCAGATTCTCGACGATCTCGATGGCGATTTCGTCGGGCGGCGGCAGGCTGTTCACGTCCTCCAGGCTGTCGTCCTTGAGCCAGAGGATGTCGAGATTGAGTTTGTCGCGCTTGAGCAGGTCGGCCACGTCAAATTTGCGGAAACGCTCTGACTCCTTGCGTTTGCTCCGGTTGCTGGCCTGGTAGCAGGCTACGAAGTCGTCCAGGTCGGCGCGGGCCAGCGGGTTCTTCTTGAGGGTGAAGTTTCGGTTGGTGCGGAAATCGTAGATCCACAGTGCCCGCGTATTGGGCTTGTTGTCCGCTCGGGGCGGGTGCTTGTTGAAGAACAACACGTTGGCCTTCACGCCGGGTTTGTAGAAGATGCCGGTGGGCAGGCGCACCAGGGTGTGGAAATCGAACCGCTCCAGCAGGCGCCGGCGGATGCCCTCGCCGGCGCTGCCGGCTTCGAACAGCACGTTGTCCGGCAGCACTACGACCGCCCGGCCGCCCATCTGCATGATGGTCATGATGTGCTGCAGGAAATTGAGCTGCTTGTTGGAGGTGGTGAACTTGAAATCCTCGCGCTCATAGTCCTCACGCTCGGTGTCCACCTCGCCATCCTCGCCGATCACCCGGTAGCTGGACTTCCTGCCGAAGGGTGGGTTGGTCAGGATCACGTCATAGCGGTCGCCCGGGTCGAAGGCCAGCGCGTCGCGGCAGGCGATTGGGCTTTCGCCGTTGCCGATGCCGTGCAGGTACATGTTCATCGCGCAAAGACGCACCACCTCGTCGACGATGTCCACGCCGCTGAGGGATTGCTCGCGCAGCTTCCTCTGCTCGGACCTGTCCCGAGCGTTCGGCTTCATGTGCTCGTAGGCCGAGAGCAGGAAGCCGCCAGTGCCGCAGGCCGGGTCATGCACGGTTTCGCCGACCCGCGGGTCGATCACCTCGACCATCGCGTCGATCAGTGGGCGCCGGGTGAAGTACTGGCCGGCGCCGGATTTCACCTCGGCCGCGTTCTTCTCCAGCGGACCCTCGTAGATCGCGCCCTTCACGTCCACGCCGCTGCCGATCCAGGTTTCGCTGTCGATCAGCGACACCACCCGCTTGAGCTTGGCCGGGTCGGTCAGCTTGTTCTGCGCCTTGCGGAAAATGGTGCCGACCAGGCCCGGTTTCGTGGACAGCGTTTCCAACACGTAATGATACAGATAGCGGGAGGAGATACCTTGCGCCGGGCGCAGGACACAGAAGGCGGTTGAAGCGATTTCACCATCCAGTTCGCCCGGAACTTCTGCAATATTCTCTAAGTACACACGGACCGTGGAGAAGACCACATCACCGTAACGCACGACCTGCTTGGCTCGGGACGGTGCTTTCAAGACTGGAACACCGGTCGCCTCGGCGACACGCTTGGCCCTATTGTCAATAGCTCCGAGGTCTATATACCGAAAAGTCTCGTGTTCTGCGCTCGGTCCTCTTTGCGACACCGGTTCGCATACATCACCGAGCCGCGCTTCCGCCCAGCTATCAGGAAGCCGATCACTCATACCGCCAACACCTCAGTCAACTCATCCAGCATCCCGTTCAGCTCAGTCCCGAACAACCGGCGCGCCTGCACCACTCCACCCCAGTCGGCAAAGGGCTGGTCGCGCATCAGGTCGGCGGGGGCAAGCTCGACGTTGGCGGCGAGGTAGTCGCGGATGGCTTTGAGCCAGTTCATCTGGTCCTCATTGAAGTCGCGGCCGGCCTTGATCTGGCGGCCGATCCACAGGTTGAACTTCTGCTCGACGCGGGCCGAGTAGGATTCCAGCAGTTCGCTCTGGCCGGTAGCGAAGCGCACCAGAGAGATCAGGTCGGTGAGCGCCTTGTCGCTGGGCGCACCGCGCACCAGGCTGGCCTCCAGCCGCCGGTAGGCCTGCCAGACGTCGGCGGTGGTTAGGTGCTGGGGCGGATCGGCCAGCTTCTGCGCCAGTTCGCGGATGCTGGCGTAGGTGAGCCGGCGCTTCGGACAGGGCTGGCCGTAGAGGATTTGCAACGCGAGCAGTTCTTCCTTGTTCGACTCGATGAACTCCCGAAAGGAGGTGATGCGAGCCTGAGCCTGCTTGAGGTCGTAACTGGCCGAGGTGACCTGATCGGTGGTGCCTTCGTCGATGATGATGGCGGTCTTCTTCTTGATGGTCTTGATCAGGTTGCGCAGTTCCGCGTCGTCGAAAGGAGCGCAGGCGGCATCGCGCAATTCGGTTTCCACGGCGGCCACCTGCTGTTTCGTGGCGGCTTCGGCGCTGCCATGGCGCTGGATCAGCTCGGCTTCGATGATGTCCGGGCTGGTGGCGTCGAGCAGCGTTCGCGCCAGTGCCTTCAGGCCGAGGCCCTTGGCCGCGGTGGCGATGCGACTACGGTCTTCGTCGTCGATCTGCCGGTTCAGCGCGGCCAGCCGGCCGGCGAGACTGGAGATCGCGTCGGGGTCGCGGCGACCCTGGGCGATCTGGTCGATCAGCTTGTCGAAGGCCAGCGTGCGTTTGCGTTCCAGCGGCTGCGACACGGATTTGGCGCCCTCGGTGACGCCGACGGCATCGACCAGCACGAAGCGGGTCTTGGTCTGGGCGTCGGGCGTGACCTGCTGCAGGTCGGCGTCGCGGATGGTGCGCACGCCGCGACCCTTCATCTGCTCGTAGTAGCCCTCGGACTTCACGTCGCGCATGAAGATCAGGCATTCCACCGGCTTGATGTCGGTGCCGGTGGCGATCATGTCTACGGTGACGACGATGCGTGGGAAGGGATCGACGCGAAAGGCCTTGATCAGCTCCTTGGGCTTTTCGCTGGTCTGGTAGGTGATCTTTTTGGCGAAGTCGTTGCCTTGGCCGAACACCTCGCGCACGGCGTGGACGATCTCCTCGGCGTGGTTGTCGTCCTTGGCGAAGATCAGCGTCTTGGGTACCCACTGCCCGCTGCGGCCGGGGAACAGCTCGGTGAACAGCTTGTCGCGGTAGCAGCGCAGCACTAAGCGGATCTGGTTGGGCACGGTGACGGAGCGGTCCAGCTCCTGACGGGTGTAGGGCAGGTCTTCGTCGAGCTGCCGGTAGCGGATGGCGCGGGTGCGGCGGTCGCGCAACGGCACCCCGTAGCGGGCATCGACCACGCCGCCCTGCTCGCCGACTTGCGTGCGGATGCGGTAGACCTCGAAGCCGACGTTGACGCCATCGACGACGGACTGCTCATAAGGGTACTCGGCCACCAGGTTGCTGTTGAAGAAGCCGAGCGTGTGCTTGCTGGGCGTGGCGGTGAGACCGATCAGGTGGGCATCGAAGTAGTCGAGCACCTGCCGCCACAGGCCGTAGATGGAGCGGTGGCATTCGTCAGTGACGATGAGGTCGAAGATTTCGATAGGGATGGCCGGGTTGTAGGTTACCGGGCGCAGCTCGCCCTCCTCGCCGGACCAGGTTTCGAAGGCGGAGGCTTCCTCGGCGATTTCGTCCAGTTCCTCGCCGCGCAGCATCGCGTACAGGCGCTGGATGGTGGTGATGACGACCTTGGCGTCCCTGTCGATGTGGTTGCCGTGCAGGTGCTGGACGATGTAAGTCTGGGTGAACTTGCGGCCCGAACCGGGCGGCTCGTAGTTCTGGTACTCCTTGAGGGTCTGGTCGCCGAGGTTGTTGCGATCGACCAGGAACAGGATGCGGCGCGCCTTCGCATGCTTGAGCAACCGCCAACTGAAGGTGCAGGCGGTGAAGGTCTTGCCGGCGCCGGTTGCCATCTGGATCAGCGCGCGCGGACGGTCCTGGGCGAACGAGGCTTCCAGGCCCTGCACGGCGTCGATCTGGCAGTCGCGCAGGCCGGTTTCGTCCAGCGGTGGCATCCGCCTCAGGCGCTGGCGCAGCGTATCCGGCTCGTTCAGCCACGCGCGCAAGGTCTTCGGCTGGTGGAAGGCGAATACGCGGCGCGAGCGCGGCGCGGGGGTCGGCCGTGTCGCGGAGGAAGGTTTCCTCACCGGTGGATTCGTAGTCGAAGCGCAGGGTGTCGCCCCAGCGCGCCAGATGTTCCGGCAGCATGAGCATGTAGCGGGTGGCCTGCTCGACGACCCCGCTCAGGGTGATGTCGGCTTTCTTGGCTTCTATGATGCCGCAAGCCTTGCCATCGACGAACAGCAGATAGTCGCAGGGGCCGCCAGGAAGCTGGAATTCGCGCACGGCGACGCCTTCGGCGGCGTTGCGATTGAAGCCGGCCATGTCCTGGATCTGCCAGCCGGCGGCTTGCAGCAACTGGTCGATTCGGTCGCGGGCCTGTTGTTCCGGTGTGCGCGTCATGTCCTCTCCGCATCGTCCCCACGCCCGATACGCCGTGCTTCCAGTTCCCCCCGCGTCTTTTCCAGTTCCTCGGCCAGCAGCTTTTCATCCGGCAGCACCGTCCGGTACTCGGCGGCCAGCACCTGGTTGGGCAGGCCATCCAGTGCATAGCGTGCTTCGTTGCCGCCTTTGCTGGCGCACAGGATCAGACCCACCGGCGGATTCTCGCCCGGCTTCGTCCAGTGCTCGCGGGCGTAGTTCAGGTACATGTGCATCTGCCCGGCGTCGGCGTGGCTGAATTTGCCGATCTTGAGGTCGATGACCAGCAGGCACCTGAGTCGACGGTGAAAGAACAGCAGATCGACACGAAACCAGCTGTCATCCAGACGCAGCCGCCGCTGGCGACCGACGAAGGCGAAGTCGTCGCCCAACTCCAGCAGGAAGTCGGTCAGATGTCGAATTAGGCCGTCTTCGAGCTCGGACTCGGAGTATTCGTCCTTGAGGTTGAGGAATTCGAGAACGAATGGGTCTTTCAACGCTTGCTCAGGGGTGGTGAGATCACCGGGCTCAGCGGCTTCGGCCTTTTGCAGCATCGCGGCCTTGTTGCGCGACAGAGCAATACGCTCATAGAACTGGCTGTTGATCTGTCGATCGAGCTGGCGCACCGACCAGCCGCAGCGTAGCGCTTCGGTTTCGTAGAAGGCGCGGGTGTGCTCGTTCCTGACCGACAGCAGGCGTACGTAGGCCGACCAAGGGAGCGGGAAGGCTGTGGCCAGCGTGGCCAGATCGGGCGATGCCACCGACCTGATCTGGAGATGGCCTGGCTTGGCGGATTCTCCAGACACTGTCTGCGAAATCGGTGGCCTCCCGGATTTCGCAGACAGTGTCTGCGAAATATGCTCCGGGGGCCAGGCCAGATAGAACAGCCTCATCTGTTCCAGGTTGCGCTCCGAAAAGCCTCTGCCGAAACGAGCGGACAGATCGGCCGACAGGCGCTTGAGCAAGGCTTGCCCGTATGCTGCCCGGTCCTGCCCTCCCTGTTCGAACTCGATGACGCGCCGGCCGATTGCCCAGTAAGTGGCGGTCATCAGCGCATTGACGCTGCGGGCCGCAGAACGGCGGGCCGCCACCAGCAGGGCAACGATGTCGCCGTGGACACCCGCGTAGTCGGGATTCGCTGGGGTGAGGTCTTTCATGCCAGCGCCTCCTTCATCGTTCGCCCAAATCCACCCGGACAGAGGCGGTGGGGATGGCAGCCACGCCGTGCGACAACCGCAGATCCTGTTCGGATTTGGCTGCGTTTTGGCCACACGGCGCGTGGCTCTGCGAGGCGGCTACGTGGACGAGCTGGATCATGGGGTTGGCGGTCCTCGCCTCAGCAGGTAGTCGCACCTTGAAGGCGGTATCGACTTCGGACGATTGTTCCAGCGCCTGTCCACTCTCCAGCGGCACGAGGCGCGCAGCGGCTTGTCGCGCAGCCATGCGACGACCCGCGAATAGCCTTCCCAAGATGTTGATCAAACATTGAACCTGAAGTGCATTACGTCCCCATCCTTCACCAGGTAATCCTTGCCCTCGAGGCGCATCTTGCCCTTCTCCTTGGCGCCGCTCTCGCCCCCGCAGGCGATGAAGTCGCCGTAGCCGATGGTCTCGGAGCGGATGAAGCCGCGCTCGAAGTCGGTGTGGATGACGCCTGCCGCCTGCGGGGCCGTGGCGCCGACCCGCACGGTCCACGCCCGCACTTCCTTGACTCCGGCGGTGAAGTAGGTCTGCAACCCGAGCAGGGAGAAGGCGGCGCGGATCACGCGATCCAGCCCCGGTTCGTCCATCCCCATGTCGGCGAGAAACACCTGTTTGTCCTCGTCGGGCATGTCGGCAATCTCGGCCTCGATGGCCGCGCAGATCGGCACGACGATCGAGCCTTCTTCCTCGGCGTGGCGGCGAACCGCCTCGAGGAAGGGGTTGTCCTCGAAGCCACCCTCGCGCACGTTGGCCACGTACATCATCGGCTTGGCGGTGATCAGGCACAGCGGCCTGAGCAGCGCCTTTTCCTCCTCGTAGAGGTCGAGCGAGCGTACCGGCCTGGCCTGGTCGAGCGCCACCATGCATTTCTCCAGTATCCCGACCAGTCGCGCGGCTTCCTTGTCGCCACCGGAGCGCGCCTGCTTGCCGTAGCGATGCAATGCCTTCTCCACGGTCGCCATGTCGGCCAGCGCGAGTTCGGTGTCGATCACCTCGATATCGGACAGAGGGTCGATGCGGCCGCTCACATGCACGACGTTTTCGTCCTCGAAGCAACGCACCACGTGCACGACTGCGTCGGTCTCGCGAATGTTGGCCAGGAACTGGTTGCCCAGGCCCTCGCCCTTGGACGCGCCGGCCACCAAGCCCGCGATGTCGACGAACTCGACCGTGGCCGGCAGAACGCGCTGGGGCCTGACGATCGCGGCAAGGCTTGCCAGCCGGGGATCCGGAACCTCGACGATGCCCACGTTGGGCTCGATCGTGCAGAACGGGTAGTTCTCGGCTGCGATTCCGGCCTTGGTCAGGGCGTTGAAGAGGGTCGACTTGCCAACGTTTGGCAGGCCTACGATGCCACATTTCAGGGCCATGCTGGAACTCCGGATCGGCCGCGGCAAGCTCGCGACCATGAGGGTCAACCCTCGATTATCACAGAGCCTGGGCGTTGCCTGGCGGCAGTGTTGCGTCAACCGAAAGGTCGGTCGATACGTGAAGCATGAAGGGGAGTAATTCCGGCATGAGCCGCACAACGCGACTACAGTTGAAAGGGGACCGGGGAACGTTGCTTGCCGGTCACGCTATGAGGAACGAGGGAGGTAACACCATGTCGATCTTCGCCCGTTATCAGGGCCGCTACGAAGCGGCACAGGAAGAGGAGATGTCGGTCCAGGAATACCTGGAGCTGTGCCGGAAGGATCCGTCGGCCTTCGCCACCGTTGCCGAGCGCATGCTCATGGCCATCGGCGAGCCTCAACTGCGCGACACTCGGCTCGATCCGCGCAGCTCGCGCATCTTCGCCAACAAGGTTCTGCAGATCTATCCCGCTTTCAGCGAGTTCTACGGGATGGAAGAGGTCATCGAGCACATCGTCGCGTATTTCCGCCACGCCGCCCAGGGACTCGAGGAAAAAAAGCAGATTCTCTACCTGCTCGGCCCGGTGGGCGGCGGCAAGAGCTCATTGGCCGAGAAGCTCAAGTCTCTTATCGAGAAGGTGCCCTTCTATGCGATCAAGGGCTCGCCGGTCAACGAGTCGCCGCTCAGCCTGTTCAACCCCCTGGAAGATGCCGCAATCCTCGAGGAGGACTACGGCATCCCGCTTCGCTACCTGTCGACGATCATGAGTCCCTGGGCGGTCAAGCGCCTGCACGAGTTCGGCGGCGACATCTCGAAGTTTCGCGTGGTCAAGCTGCACCCGTCGGTGCTGTCGCAGATCGCGGTCTCCAAGACCGAGCCGGGCGATGAGAATAACCAGGATATTTCCGCGCTGGTCGGCAAGGTCGACATCCGCAAGCTCGAGACTTTTTCCCAGAACGATCCGGATTGCTACAGCTATTCGGGAGGCCTGTGCTTGTCCAACCGGGGAATTCTCGAGTTCGTGGAGATGTTCAAGGCGCCGATCAAGGTGCTGCACCCCCTGCTCACGGCCACCCAGGAGGGTAACTACAAGGGCACCGAGGGCTTCGGCGCCATCCCTTTCGACGGCCTCATCATGGCGCACTCGAACGAAGCCGAGTGGCTCGCCTTCAAGAACAACCGCAACAACGAGGCGTTCCTCGACCGGATCTACATCGTCAAGGTGCCTTACTCGCTGCGGGTCAGCGATGAAACCCGCATCTACGAAAAGCTGCTCGCGCACTCGTCGCTGTCGCAGGCGCCCTGCGCTCCGGACACGCTGAAGATGATGGCGCAGTTTGCCGTGCTTTCGCGCCTGAAGGATCCGGAGAACTCCTCGATCCATTCGAAGATGCGCATCTACGATGGTGAGAACCTGAAGGACACCGATCCGAAGGCGAAGAGCTACCAGGAATACCGCGACTACGCCGGCGTGGACGAAGGCATGACCGGCCTTTCTACCCGGTTCGGCTTCAAGATCCTGTCCCGGGTGTTCAACTTCGACCACCGTGAGGTCGGCGCCAACCCCGTGCACCTGATGTACGTGCTCGAGCAGCAGATCGAACAGGAGCAGTTCGCACCCGAGGTCCAGGAAAAATACCTGCGCACGATCAAGGAGTATCTGTCGCCGCGCTACGCGGAGTTCATCGGCAAGGAGATCCAGACCGCGTACCTGGAAAGCTACTCCGAATATGGTCAGAACATCTTTGATCGCTACGTCACCTACGCCGACTTCTGGATCCAGGACCAGGAGTTCCGCGATCCGAACACCGGCGAGATTCTCGATCGCCGGGCCCTGAACGAGGATCTCGACAAGATCGAGAAGCCGGCGGGAATTTCCAATCCGAAAGACTTTCGCAATGAGGTGGTGAACTTCGTGCTGCGTGCGCGGGCGAAGAACGACGGCAGGAACCCGCCATGGACCAGTTACGAGAAGCTGCGCGCGGTCATCGAGAAGAAAATGTTTTCGAACACGGAGGAACTGCTGCCGGTGATTTCGTTCAATGCCAAAGCGAGCGCGTCGGATCAGAAGAAACACCAGGACTTCGTGAACCGCATGATCGCCAAGGGCTACACCGAGAAGCAGGTGCGGCTCCTGTGCGAGTGGTATCTGCGTGTCAGGAAGTCATCCTGAGCGGAGAACAATATGTTGCGAATTGTCGATCGAAGGTTCGACAGCAAGAACAGGAGTTCCGTCAATCGCAGTCGTTTCATTCGCCGCTTCAAGACCCAGATCCGCAAGGCGGTTGCCGATGCGGTGACCAAGCGCGGCATCCGCGACCTGGAGAGTGGCGGCAAGATCGGGATTCCGGTGGGCGACATCTCCGAGCCCCAGTTCGGTCATGGGCGAGGCGGCGTGTGGGAGAACGTCCACCCGGGCAACGACCGGTATTCGGCCGGTGACGAGGTCAAGCGACCGCTTGGCGAAGGCTCGGGCTCCGGTCGCTCGAAGGCGAGCAATGAAGGCGAGGGGATCGACGACTTCGCTTTTACGCTTACCCGCGAAGAATTCCTCGACATCTTCTTCGACGAACTCGCGCTGCCGAACCTGATCAAGCGTCAACTGGCGCGCATTCCGGCCTTCAAGCAGGTGCGCACCGGCTACACGCGCAGTGGTGTGCCGACCAACATCGTTCTCACGCGCACGATGCGGGGGGCGGCCGGACGGCGCATCGCCATCGGCGGCGGCTACGCGGCGCGCGTGCGCGTGCTCCAGGAAGAACTCGAAGGCCTGCTGCTGGTGGCTCTCGAGAGCGATCCGGAAGTGCAGAGGCTGCGCCACGAGATCGCCTTGCTCAGAGCGAAGATCGAGGCGATCCCCTTCATCGATACCTTCGATCTGCGCTACAGCAACCGGGTCCGGGTTCCGGAGCCGACCACCCAGGCAGTGATGTTCTGCATCATGGACGTCTCCGGCTCGATGGACGAGGAGAAGAAGTACATCGCCAAGCGCTTCTTCATACTGCTGCACATGTTCCTGAACCGTAACTACGAGCGCATCGAAGTTGTTTTCATCCGGCACCACACAAACGCAAGCGAGGTGGATGAAGAAGAGTTTTTCGGCTCGCGCGAGACCGGCGGCACGGTCGTATCGAGCGCGCTCGAACTGATGCGCAAGATCATCGCCGAGCGCTACGCCACGAGCCAGTGGAACATCTATGGTGCGCAGGCCTCCGACGGCGACAACTGGACCGATGATTCGCCGCGCTGTCGCACGATCATCGAGGAGTCGATTCTCCCGTATTGCCAGTACTTCGCCTACATCGAGATTACCGAGGCCGAGCCGCAGAACCTCTGGCGCGAATATCAGAAACTGCAGGTCGCGTTCCCCGGGCGCTTCGCCTGCCAGCGCATCGACGGGATCGACGAAATCTACCCGGTATTCCGCGAGTTGTTTCGCAGGCGAGGTGAAATGACCGGCCACCCATCATGATCAAGCGACGCTCACGCCTGCTGCCTGGCGGCTCGGAATGGACCCTGGAAGCGATCGCCCTGTACGACGACGCAATCGGCGAGATCGCGCGGCGCTACGAACTCGACGTGTATCCGCATCAGGTCGAGATCATCGGCGTAGAGCAGATGATGGATGCCTATGCCTCGATCGGCATGCCGGTCTATTACCACCACTGGTCCTTTGGCAAGCAGTTCCTGGCCACGCAGAACCGCTACAAGCGCGGACAGATGGGACTGGCCTACGAGATCGTCATCAACTCGAATCCCTGCATTGCGTATCTCATGGAGGAGAACACCCTGACGATGCAGGCGCTGGTGATTGCGCATGCCGCATACGGGCACAACTCGTTCTTCAAAGGCAACCACATGTTCAGGCAATGGACCAGTGCCGACGCGATCATCGATTACCTGGTCTTTGCGCGCAACTACATCGTTCAGTGCGAGGAGCGCCACGGCGAAGTCGCGGTCGAACGCCTCCTCGACGCCTGTCATGCCGTGATGAACCTTGGCGTGGACCGCTACCAGCGCGCTCCCCGCCTTTCGCTGGAAAAAGAGGCGCTGCGACAATCCGAACGCGAGGCCTATCTGCAAACCCAGGTCAACGAGTTGTGGCGCACGCTGCCCGCCCGGCCTGACAAGGTGCAGACCCGGGAGAAAAAGCGCTGGCCCGAGGAGCCCGAGGAGAACCTGCTGTATTTCATCGAGAAGAATGCACCGCTCCTGGAGCCCTGGCAGCGTGAAATCGTGCGAATCGTGCGCAAGATCGGCCAGTATTTCTATCCCCAGCGGCAAACCCAGATGATGAACGAAGGCTGGGCAACGTTCTGGCATTACACCCTGCTCAATACCCTCTTCGACGACGGGCGCGTGAACGATGGCTTCATGCTCGAGTTCCTGCAGTCGCACACCAGTGTGGTCATGCAGCCGGCGTACAACGATCCGCGCTACTCGGGCATGAATCCCTACGCGCTCGGCTTCGCCATGTGGCGCGATCTGCGCCGGATCTGCGAGAGCCCGAGCGATGAAGACCGGGAGTGGTTTCCCGACATCGCCGGGTCCGACTGGCGCGCGACGCTCGAGACCGCGATGCGGGACTTCAAGGACGAGAGCTTCGTGGCGCAATACCTGTCGCCCCGGCTGATGCGCGAGTTCCGCCTGTTCGCCGTGCTCGACGACGACAGCCGCCAGACACTGAAGATCGACGCCATCCACGACGAACGCGGTTATCGCGAATTGCGCCAACTGCTCTCGGATCAATACAACCTGGGAAGCCGCGAGCCGAACATCCAGGTCTGGAATGTCGACCTGCGCGGCGACCGCTCGCTCACGCTGCGCCACTTCGTCTACGAAAGGCGGCCCCTGGCGCAATCCTACGAGGCAGTGCTCGAACACCTGGCCATGCTCTGGGGGTTCACCGTGCGCATGGAGCGCCAGAGCGGCAACGGAAGGGTCGAACTGGTTGCGGAGCGCGCGGGAAGCCGCCTTGCCTAGAAGGCATTGCGCAACCTTGCTGCAGATCGGGGAGCGGTCCATGAAGTTTTTTTGCCGGTCGCTGGCGGGGGCGTGCGCCTTGCTTGTCGCAACGCATGCGCAAGCGGTCGATGGCAAGCGCATCTACACCGACGGTGGCGAAGCCCCCGGCGCGAGCGCTTGCATGACCTGCCACGGCGCAGATGGCATGGGCATGGCGGCGGCCGGGTTTCCGCGTCTCGCGGGCTTGTCGGCCACCTACCTGATCAAGCAGATCGATGACTTTCGCTCCGGCGCGCGTGCCAATCCGGTGATGCAGCCGATCGCGGCGGCGCTCACCGACGAAGAAGCCAAGGCGGTCTCGGAGAGACTGGCGGCCATGGCCGGACCGAAGGTTTCGCGCATCGGGCGGGTCGAAAAGGCCCGGGGGCTCGGCCAGATGCTTGCCCTGCGCGGCGACTGGGATCGCAACATCCCGGAATGCGTGGCCTGTCATGGACCCGGCGGCGTTGGCGTGGGGGATTCCTTCCCGCCGCTGGCCGGGCAGCCGGCCGGGTACCTGGAGGCTCAGCTCGATGCCTGGCGCCACGGAACCCGCAAGAACGATCCGAACGACCTGATGGGCCACATCGCCCGTTCGATGAGCGACAGCGAAATCAGGGCCGTATCGGAATACTTCGCCGGCCTCGGACAAGGGGAGGCCCGCCCGTGAAAACCTCAATGGCCGCAATCCTTGCATTGGCACTGATCGGCCCGGCGCAATCCGCCGACGTCAGCATGGAGGACCAGTCCGAGTTGCCGGCCAGCCTGGCGAAAGCGCCCGACCAAGGCTGGTTTCAGCCGCCGCTCGCAAGCGAACTGCCAGACAATGCGTTCGGCAGGCTGGTGAATGAGGGGCGGGCCATTTTCGTCGACACCCAGCACAAGGCGCCCGAATACGTGAGCAATGGTTTGAACTGCGCCAACTGTCACCTCGAGGAAGGCCGAAAGGCCAATTCAGCGCCCCTGTGGGGCGCCTACACCATGTACCCGGCCTATCGCAAGAAGAACGACAAGGTGAACAGCTACGCGGACCGCTTGCAGGGTTGCTTCCAGTTCAGCATGAATGGCAAGGCGCCACCGGCGGACGGTCATGTCATCCGGGCATTGACCGCGTATTCCTATTGGCTGGCCACCGGCGCGCCGACCGGGCAGAGCTTGCCGGGGCGTGCCTACCCGGAGGTGCCACCACCCAAAGGCGGCTATGACCTTTCCAGGGGCCGGCAGATCTACACCTCCCAATGCGCGATCTGCCATGGGCCCGATGGCCAGGGACAGAAATCCGGCGCCGATTATGTATTCCCGCCCTTGTGGGGCCGGGACTCCTACAACTGGGGCGCCGGCATGCATCGCATCAATACCGCGGCAGCCTTTATCAAGGGCAACATGCCGCTGGGCAAGGGAGGCTCGTTGAGCGACGAAGATGCCTGGCACGTGGCGGCGTTCATGAACAGCTACGAACGCCCGCAGGACCCGCGTCTTGTCGACGGCTCGGTCGAGAAGACCCGCGCCAAGTACCACGCCGGCGATGGCGTGAACCTTTACGGCAAGAAAGTGAACGGCATCCTGCTCGGGCAGGGGATCAAGTAACTCTGGCTTTCCGCAGGTGCAGGGCGCTGCCCCGATCGGCAGTGGGCGCGAGGTTGGCGAAAGCTGTGGAGCCATTGAGGACGAGATCGACGGTCGCCTGATCGTCGATCAGCATCACGCCGTTGGCCACCCCCAGGAGGCGTTCCCGGTCGAGCGGGCGGCACAATCCGAAGCCCTGCACGTAGTCGACCTCCAGTTGCAGCAGGCACTGAAGGATTCCGTTGTGCTCGACCCACTCGGCGACGCAAATCATGCCCAGTTCGTGAACGAGTTGTACAACGGCTCGCGTAATCGCCAGGTTTTCGGGGTTGCAGTCGACATCGCGGATGAAGTTGCCGTCGATCTTGACCAGGTCGCAGGGCAATTCCTTCAGGTAGCTGAACGATGTATGGCCGGCGCCGAAATCGTCCAGCGCGACCTTGGCGCCGAATGATTTTACATTGTCCACGAAACGGCGCGTTGTCTTCAGGTCGTATAAGGCAACGCTTTCGGTGATCTCGAAGCAAAGTTTCCTGGTCGAAGCAGAGTGCTCGCGAATCAGCGAAATCGTATCGAGGAGAAATTTTTCGTCATTCAGCGATGCTCCGCTCATGTTGAGCGTGCAAAATTCGATCTGGTTGCGATGCGCGGGCTGGGAATCGAGCCATTCGAGCGTGCTGCGCAGGACCCAGCGGTCGATCTGCGTCATCAGGCCGTTGCGCTCGGCTGCGGGAATGAAGCGCGCCGGAGGCAACACCTGGCCGCTTTTGTCTCGCATCCGGATAAGCACTTCGTAGGCGAGACTGGCTTGCGGGTTGCGCAGCGAGACGATCGGCTGCAGTTGAGTGAAGAAATTTTCCACCGGCAAGCGCTCTTTCATGCCGGCAACCAGCTTGATCTCGTCGAGGTAATCGAGCAACTCGCTGCTGTCGGAGTCGAACGAGACTACTGTGCCGCCGCCCGAGCGCTTGGCGGCTGCACAGGCGCGATCGCTCGCGATCAACGCGTCGTCCGCATGCATGCCGTGCAACGCCTGAATCAGGCCGATGCTCGCAGTGATACTGAAGACCTTGTCCTGATACTGGCAGGGACGATTGCTCAGTTCGACCCGAAGTCTCTCGCACAACTGGCGCCCGTCGTCGAAGGAAAGCCCGTCGATGATGATCACGAATTCGTCGCCGCCGACGCGCGCAGCGACATGTGGCGGCTGGATCACTGTTCTCATGCGCGTCGACAATTGGCGCAGGATCTGGTCGCCGGCGGCGTGCCCGAACAGGTCGTTGACGAGCTTGAACTTGTCGAGGTCGACGTAAGCCAGGCAGACAAAACGGTCGCAGGCGCGTTCGATCGCGCTTTGCAGGTGGATTTCGAATCCGCGGCGATTCAGAAGGCCAGTGAGCGAATCGTGATCGACCAGAAATCTCAATTGCCCTTCGGCCTCCTTGCGCGAGGTGATTTCCTCGATCCATGCCTCGAAGCGATCGGCCTTGCGCGCGGCGCGGATATGAAACCAGCGCCTTGCGCCGTCCGCGCGCTCGACCAGCAACTCGGTATCCATCATGTGCCCGTCGGAGGCCGTTTCCTTTACGGACTTGAGCGCGTCCGCGTCGGTCAACTCGCCCCAGTTCATCCCGGCCCGGAAGCCGCGTTTGCCGTCGAGCGGGAACATGATGCCGAAGGTCGGATTGTGTTCGAGAATGGTGCCGTCGAGTGCCATTGCGAAAATGCCGACCGGCACGGCGTTGTAGTTCTCCCGAAAGCGCTGCAACGCCGTGATTGCGCTGTGCTGTGCGGCGATGCGCGCAGCTTTTTCGAGGCGCAGTTTCGATGCCAGTGCAATGCCGGCCAGAACCGCCGACGAGAGCGCCGCGACCTGGCCGTTCATGACCTTTGCCAACGAGCTCCATTCGCCGAGCGCATTGGCAATTTCGCCGATCGCTCCCAGACCGGTGGCGACCCAGGCGAGCGCATACCAGACCGCCATCGAGCTGCCGTGACGAGCAAGGATTTGCGCAAGAAAAATGAAGACCGCGGCGGTAGTGACGGCTCCCAGCACCCAGATGAGCGCGATGCTCGCGTGCGCAGAAAGAACCAGCGTCAGGACGAAGCACGCCGCGTACGACGCGTAGAGCGACGCCATCACCTCTCGCGCATATCCGCCCTTCAGTTCCTTTTGAAACAGCTCCTCGAACAGGGCGACCGCGAGCACCATGTGCAGCAGCAGGGTCGCATTCTTGATGAGCGGCACGTATTTCGGATCGGGAGCCCAGCCGATCCATTGCAGGTCCCAGCCGTAGTTGAAGCCAGCGATCCGGGCGCTGGTCACGAGAAGCGCCGATAGCAGAAAGAAGGTCTTGTCGCGATTGAGCAGTGAGACGATTCCGCCGAAGATCGCGAGCCCCAGCATGGCACCGTAGAGAACGCCCCCCAGCCGATCCGAGGCGATCTCGTAGCTTTGCAGGTTCGCGGCATGCTGAACGACCACCTGCGGCTTGACGACCGAAATACTCCTGAGATGTCCGAGCACACGCAGTGTCGCATGCTGCGGAATCAGGTCTTCGAGGGCGAGGCCACTGCGACTTTCGAGCGTTGCGAGTCGATGAAGGACGTAGGGCGCTCCGGCCCGTTCAGGCCCGGCGACTTGCCAGAACTCGACCTCGCTGCCGCGCAACTGACGCATGTCGAGCGACACCCGGGGCGTGTGAGCCGGTACGCCGACTTCCAGGGCGATCCAGAACGCGCCCTCCGGTGTGAGTCCCTTGCGCGGCGCCGCCTGCTTTGTGCGGGGAAAGAGCGCCTCGGCGACAGCGCCGGGCGTCGGGTCTTCTGCCCCGCGGTCGGCGAGATAGCGGATCGTTACGGGATCGTCGGTCGCGGTGCTCAGGCTGTTGGCGAGCAGGATCGCCGCTGAAGCAGCGCCGATGATCACCGCGACCGAAGCCGCCAGCGTCTTTAGTGATTGAAGAAGCTGTTGAATGCTCCCGGGTCCCTTCAGAAGCGAAAATGCCCTGTCCGTCAGCGTCCGAAGACTCGACATTGCCCGCGTTGCCCTACTCACAACCCTCGAGGATTGAATGAACGGAGGGCATTGTGGCGAGAGTACCGACGAAAGGATGAATATGTGGGGTTGGCGGGCGGCGTTGCAGATCTGCAACGAACTCGAGCGGCGGCTCCATCATCCGTTCACGTGCGCGACTGAACGCCCAGGCGCCGCTCACCGAGTCGAAAATCCGGATATCTTCGTGAACCTGGTTGCACATGAAGTCGTAGAGCGGATGATTCGATTCGCGCCATTTTTGCTCCGCCAGGCGCACGTTGAATACCATCAGTCGGGCTGGTATGCCCATCGATGACGGCAGCGGGATCAGTCCGTGGCCGGGAAAGACGTCCTCGAATTGCATATTGACGTAATCCCGGTCCCTTGGCGGAATGCCGGTCGCCATGATCCAGTCGATCTGGGTGGCCAGGCAATACCGGTAGAGCGCCTTGAAAAGCGCAATCTTGACCTGCGCGCCCTGCCTGCCACCACTGACGGCAAGCCGGGAGACCTGCGCGATCGTGCGGCCCCGGAATTTCGCCGGCAACGCGACCTCCTGCTCGAACTCGGTCGGCGCATGACGATTGGAGACGATTCGCATCGTCCCGAGCGGGGAGCGCGTCTCCTTGGATTCGGCCAGCAGCACGATGCTGTCCTGGATCTGATCCTCGTCCTCGGCGCTCGCGAGGATGCGCGCAAGCGCAGGAAGCCTTTTGGCATAGGCGAGAGAGCGCACGCCGACGGCCTTTTGAAGCTGCTCGGGGGTCCTGGCAAGACGAACCGTGAAATGCAGGGGTACGGCGCGGCAGTCGAGGTCAATCTCCTGATCGACCAGGCGGCCGGTCATCAGATCTGCGGTTTCTTTTCGGGCGAGTGAGCTTTTCATTTTGGCAACCTGGCCGTTTGGCCGATAGACGTTGAGGGAAAAGAGGTGTTTAATGCCGGGTGGCCGCATGAGCCTAGTACGCTAGGGCTTCCTATGTCCGCATTTTTGGATGGGAGGCTGGTCGTTGCGATTTCCTCGCGATCAGTCGTCGACTTCGAAGAGGAAAACCGGATTTTCGAGCGCGACGACGACGCCGCATACATGGCGCTGCAGCGCGAACGGCTCGACATTTCCGCGCAACCCGGTGTCGCCTGGGTACTGGTGCGCAAGTTGCTGCGATTCGATTCGCCCGAGCGCAGTGAGGCGCAGCGCCGGGTCGAAGTCGTTGTGGTATCGCGCAGCGATCCGGTCAGCGGCTTGCGGGTGGTCCGCTCCGCGGCGAACGCGGGCCTGCGACTCAAGCGCGGGGTCTTCACGCGCAGCCGCCCGCCGTGGCGCTATCTCGCGCCGCTCAGAGCCAATACGTTTGTTTCGGCGAATCCGGTGATGTTCGAGCGGCGCTCGACGCGGGAATATCGGCTGCTCGCGTTTTGCCGGAGTCAGTAAGGGCTTCGGAAGCGTATCCGGACGAGCTCCGGATTGCCTTCGATGGCGATGCGGTGCTGTTTTCCGACGATGCGGAACGGGTTTTCAGAGCGAACGGGCTTGCCGCGTTCTAGAGCCACGAGGCGGATCCTCGGCGGCCTTTCCAAGGGTCCGTTCCTGAAGGAGTTTGAACCGGATTTCTTCTTTGACGACCAGACGCGGCACTGCGAGTCGGCAGCGCTCGCCGGTCCCACCGGCCACGTGCTCTCGGGCATCGCAAACGAGCGCTGAACCGGCGGCGCGCCCCGGCGCTAAACCTTTCTACACCCGGGGCTTGTCCCGCGTGTGCAGCTTCATGGTTGCGGCTTCGAAATTGCCCGCGGTCATGTCGGGAAGGCAGGCGAGCGAGCGGCCGATTTCGGTTCCTATCAGCTCGATGTCTTCCAGGCTGGGTCGGTGCAGCACGAAGTCGATGACCGGCTGGTTCAGTCCAAGGGTCCGTGGATGTCCGATACCGAGGCGCAGGCGCCAGAATCCGGGACCGCCGAGCCGGGCAGCGATGTCCTTCAGTCCGTTGTGGCCGGCGCTGCCGCCACCGTTCTTGATCCTCGCCTGTCCGGGAGGCAAGTCGAGTTCATCATGAGCGACCAGGATGTCATCGATCGCGATTCGATAGAAATTGGCCAGTGCGGCCACCGCCTGTCCTGAGCGGTTCATGTAGGTCAGTGGCTTGAGCAGCCACACCGGGCGTCCATCGATACTGGTTTTCGCGAGTTCGCCGAAGAACTTTGACTCTCTCGCCAAGCGGGCGCCGTGCGCGCGCGCCACGGCATCAACGAACCAGAAGCCGGCGTTGTGCCGGTCGTGCGCGTGATCCGGGCCCGGGTTTCCCACGCCGACGATCAATCGGATTGCATTCATGGTCAGCCGTTCAAGCGGATGGTGGCGGGCCAGCGACGTCGCAGGTAAAGCCAGGCGGCCAGGCCGACCGCGAGCATCGCGAGCGCGACCCATGCCATGGCTACCGCGGAATGCATGACCAGCGGGGCGATGACTCCCGCTACCAGGCCGTTGGCGACACTGCCGACGAACGACTGGAGCGATGAAGCCATGCCGCGGCGCGCCGGATGCAGGTCGAGCACCATCAGGGTGACCGCGGGCACGTTCAGCGCCCAGCCGAACGCGAAGATCGCGATCGGAAACATTGCCCACGATACGTGCGCCTCGAACGCCAGGTTCGCCAGCAGGTTGACCAGGGCGCTGGCCGACATCACGATGAAGCCGTACAGGATCTGTTGGCGCCTCGCGATGCGCCCGGCCATGCGCCCGCTCACCCAGGCGCCGCCCATGATCCCGCTGATGTTGAGCAGGAAGAACCAGAAGAACTCGGTCGGCCCGAGACCGAGCAGATCGCCGAGAAAGGCCGGCGCCGACAGGATATACAGGAACAGGCCGTTGAAAGGCACGCCGCTCGCGAGCGCGAGCAGCAGGAAGCGCGGGTCGGCGCCCAGTTGCACGTAACCGCGCAGCAGGTGGCGCACTTCGAACGACTGCACATGCTCCTCGTGCAGCGTCTCAGGAAGGTATTTCCAGACCGATACCCACAGCGACACGCCCACCAGCGCGAGGAACCAGAAAATCGTGTGCCAATCGGCGTGCACATAGAGCCAGCCGCCGATGATCGGCGCGATGGCGGGCGCCACGCCGAAATAGATCGTGCGCCCACGGTGGGCGATAACGCGCAGCCGACCGAGGCGAGCGTGAACATCCCCACCCCGACGAGAACGACCGGCCGCCGGCCGAAACTGTCCGCCAGCGCACCGTGGAACAGGTTCATGAATGCAAAACCGAACAGATAAGCCGAGAGCGTTTGCTGCATCTCGACCGGTGTTGCGCCGATCGATGTGGCAATGCCGGAAAACGCCGGCAGATAGGTGTCAATCGAGAACGGCCCGAGCATTCCCAGCGTGGCGAGCAAGGCCGCGAGCGCCCAGCGCGGTCCCGGCCAGAGCCGGCCAGCGTCGGGGTTCATGGCCCTTCTCGTATGGCGGCTCGGCGCCACCGTGCGCGGGGCGGCCTGCGCGATGCCGCTCCGGCACGTCGGATCACTTCCTGGTCGCGTCGGCCGCCGGTGTTGCTACCGCTGTGGCCTCGTCTTCCTCGGCCGCCGGCGGCACGGTGACCGTCACGATCGGCGAATCCTCGCCGGTATGGCTGGCAAGGCTCACTCCTTCGGGGAGCTTCAGATCGCTCACGTGCACGGTATCGGTGGTTGCGAGGTTGCTAAGATCGACCTCGATGAACGCCGGCAGCCTTCCGGGCAGGCAGACGATTTCGATCTCGGTGAGAATGTGGCTGATGATCGCCGCCGACAGCTTGACTGCCGGCGAAAGTTCGGCGTTCACGAACTGCAAAGGCACCTTGATCGTAATTTTTTCGTCGGCCGCAACCCGCTGGAAATCGATGTGCACGACCTGCGGCTTGTAGGCATGCCACTGCACGTCGCGCAGCAGCACCTGTTCCATGCCGCCGTCGAGTTCCATATCAAGGATCGACGAGTGAAACGCGCTCACGCGCAGCGAGTGGTATAGCGGGTTGTGCTCGATCGCGACCGAGGTGGGCACAACGTTCCCGCCATAGACGATCCCGGGCACGAACCCGGTACGGCGCAGGCGGCGGCTCGCACCCGAACCCTGCTCCGAACGAGATCTGGCAACGACTTTCATTACATTTCCTTTCGATGTGCCCCCGGTCCGCGACCAGAACCGCAGGGCATCTACAAATTCCGGCGCACCGAAAAGCACGCCGGTTCCATGAAATCTTCCGGGGCGAAATGCCCGGATCAGTCGACGAACAGCGACGAGACCGAGTCGGCGCGGCTGATCCGCAGGATCGTTTCGGCGAGCAATTGCGCGCAGGAGAGTTGCCGGATCTTGCTGCAGGCACGCGCGGCGTCGGACAGCGGAATCGTATCGGTGACGACCAGCTCGTCGAGCGCCGTATCGTTGGCTATGCGTGCCACCGCGTCGCCGGAGAGCACTGCGTGCGTGCAATAGGCGATCACGCGCGTGGCGCCATGCATTTTCAGGGCGGCCGCGCCTTTCACGAGGGTGTTGGCGGTATCGACCATGTCGTCCATGATCAGGCAGGTGCGGTCCCCGACCTCGCCGATCACGTTCATCACCTCGGCGACGTTCGCCCTTGGCCGGCGTTTGTCGATGATCGCGAGATCGCAGTCGATTCGCTTGGCGAGCGCCCTTGCGCGCACGACGCCGCCGACATCGGGTGACACCACGACCACGTTTTCGAACTGCTGCTGATGGACATCGGCCAGCAACAGGGGAGCGGCGTAGACGTTATCGACCGGAATATCGAAGAAACCCTGGATCTGGTCGGCATGCAGATCCATCGTGAGCACGCGGTCGACGCCAGCGGTTTCGAGCATGTTGGCAACGACCTTCGCGCTGATCGCCACGCGCATCGAGCGCACCCGGCGATCCTGGCGGGCGTAACCGAAGTACGGAACCGCCGCAGTGATGCGAGCCGCCGACGAGCGCTTCAGCGCATCGATCATCAGCATCAGTTCCATCAACCGGTCGTTGGTCGGCGCGCAGGTCGGTTGCAGCACGAAGACGTCCCGGCCGCGCACGTTCTCGAGAATCTCGACCATGATTTCGCCGTCGGAGAAGTGGCCGACCGTGGCCCGGCCGAGATGAATGTGCAGATGTCCGGCGACATCGGACGCCAGTGTCGGATTCGCGTTGCCCGTGAAGATCATCAGACCTTCCGGGTTCACGGGTTCCGCACTGCGACGGTAATCGTGGAGCATGGCGCTCTCGAGTGGAATAAGTGGCTGGGGAGGAAGGATTCGAACCCTCGCATGCCGGAATCAAAATCCGGTGCCTTGACCAACTTGGCTACTCCCCAGCGTTCGGACCACGGGCGCCTGGCAAGACCGTCTTCAACAAAACCATTACGGCCGGTGTCAGACCCCCGGGACAAAAGCCCAATCCGAAAGAGGGTGGCGGGCCAGGGTGCGGGCAACGAAGGCTTCGCCGACCGACTCGCTCGCACCACTGCCGTGCCGCGCCAGCCCCTGAAGGACCGAGGCGGCGGCCGATTCGTCGGGAACCGGAAGGAAGACGCAGGCGCCGGACCCGGTCATGCGCGCCATCGACGCATCGAGGCCGGACTCGGTGGCGGCGCTTCTCAGGGCTGCCAGCGCGGCCGACACCGACGGATTGGTGGCGCACACTACGGACTCCAGATCGTTCCTTCCCCGACGAGCCGAACTCTCTCGCGAAAGACCGCAGATTGTGAGGGGTTCTGTGTTGCGTGTCAAACCACAGGCGCCGAACGTGGCTGCCGTGGAGACCGGTACGGGCGGCACCAGGATCACGTGCATTGCGGGCGGCAGTGGCAGCGCAATCAGTTTTTCACCGACTCCGGTGGCGTACGCGGTGCGCCCGAACACGAAGAACGGGACATCGGCGCCCAGGCGCAATCCGAGTCTCATCAACTGGCGGCGTGTCAGCCGGAGATCCCACAGGCGGTTCAGCGCGAGCAGCATTGTTGCGGCGTCGGAGCTGCCTCCGCCCAGGCCGCCACCCAGCGGAATGTGCTTCTCTACCCTGATGTCGACGCCCAGTCGGCAGCCGGTCTCCTCGGCCAGAAGCCGTGCCGCCAGTACCGTGAGATCCTGCTCGGGGGTCACGCCGGGCAGGGTGTCGCGCCGGATCAGCGCCCCGTCGTCGCGCACGCGCAGGTGAAGTCGATCGCCGAAGTCGAGCAGGTCGAAGACGGTCTCGAGCAGGTGATAGCCGTCGTTGCGCCGCCCGGTCACGTGCAGGAACAGGTTCAGCTTGGCCGGAGCCGGAAGGTTGCGCAGTTCTTCGATCATGGAAGGCCGCGCTCAGGAGGCATCGTCGACGATAAGCTTCAGGTTCACCCGGCGCGCCTCGGCCTGCGGCTGGGCGGGCCAGTCGAGCGTGAGCCGGCCGGGGCCCGTGTCTCGCCAGTTGCCCAGACGCACCAGCCAGCCATCTTCCTGGCCGGCCACGGCGTGAGCGTTCTCGCTCTCGATCGGGCGTTCGAGATGGCCGCGCAGCCAACGTGGCAAATCGCCGATCGGCACGCGCCAGCCGAATACGCGCTCGGTCAACTCCTCGGCCGAACCGGCTTCGTAGCGCCGCCCCTCGGCGGTGACGAGCGACGCGACCCCGTTGCGTACGCTGGCACTCGCCATCGTCTGTCCGAGCGGTGAAGCCAGCTCGAGCAGGGTGAGATCGTCGTGCGCTTCGAGCGTGAACTTGCCGCTCGCGCGCTCCTCGCGGCGTTCGACCCCGGGCTCGACCATGGTTACCGCAAAACGCCCGCTCCAGCGACTCGCTTCGGGCTGCGCGGCAGCAGGCTCCCCGGCTGCCCGGGGGAACGCGGTTTCCTGCGGTCGTGAAAGGGTTGCGCAACCGGCCACGACAAGCGGCAGGCTCGCCAGCCAGGCAAGTGCCAGGCGGCGTGTCGTCATAGCGACACGTTGAGGCGGGCGAGCGTTTCCTGAAGCGCTTCGTTTTTCGGTTCGAGGGCGCGCGCATCGCGCCAGACCTTGCGAGCCTCGTCGAGGTTGCCGGTCTTCCAGAGCACCTCGCCAAGGTGCACCGCGATGTCGACGACGGGACTCAGGGCGTAGGCCTTGCGCAGGATCGCAAGCGCACCCGGCATGTCCCCGCGCCGATAGAGGACCCATCCCATGCTGTCCAGGATGTTCGGATCGCCGGGGCGCAACTCGAGTGCCTTTTCGATCAGTCCCTGTGCTTCCTCGAGCCGGATGTTGTGATCGGCAAGCGTGTAGCCGAGCGCGTTGTAGGCGTGCGCGTAATCGGGACGCAGCGCGATCAGCTTGCGCAGCGTGGTTTCCATGAGATCGAGCCGGTCGACTCGCTCGGCCGCCATCGCGTAGTCGTAGAGCAGGTCCGGATTCTCGGGCAGGCCCTGAAGCGCGTCGGCGAGCACTTTGAGGGCTTCATCGTAGCGATGCGCCTCGCGCAGGACCTGCGCTTCGCCAAGGATCAGTTGCACACGCTCGCGGTTGGTGGTCACGAATGCGTCGTGCAGCACCTGCCGCGCCTCGTCGAGGCGGCCCTCGCGGGCGATGAGCAGTGCGCGCCTGATCACTGCCGGCACATATTGCTCGCCGCGCTGCACCTTGCCGTAGCGCTCGATCGCCTCGCTGGCGCGGCCCTCGGATTCGGCGATCTGCCCGAGAAACAGCCACGCAGGACTGTTGTCGCGCTGCACGCTCTCGGGCAGCTCGAGATAGCGGTTCAGGTACTGCTCGGCGTCTTTTGGATGCTTTGTCTGCCAGGCGAGCTGGGCGAGCGAAAACAGGATCGCCGGGCTGGTGGGGTCTTCCTTGAGCGCCAGTTCGAACTGTTCGCGCGCTGCATCATCGCGGTCTGCCCCGGCGAGCAATCGCGCCAGTGCGAATCGCGCTTCGATCGACTCGGGCTTGCGATCGAGAAACTTCTGCAGCAGCGCAACTGCGGCGTCGGCGCCGGCAGGGCCTTGTGCGATGTACTGAGCAGCCGAAACTGCGATCGATTCGTCGGCAGGCGCCAACGCCAGCGCGGCGGCAGCCTCTTTTGCCGCCCGTTCGCGGTCACCGGCAGCGCTTGCCAGGTCGGCAAGCGCCAGGTGGGCCTCGGAAACGCCGGCGTCTTGCGCCGAGAGACGTTCGAGCATCGCCAGCGCGCCGGCCTTGTCGCTGGTTTGCGTGAGCACCCGCTGGATCTGGGTGTAGGCCTCGGGCAGCCTGCCCTCGGCGCGTGCCGTTGCGAGACGGGCGCGCATCAACGGTTCGGCGTCGGCCAGCCGCCCAGTGCTCAGCCACAGGGTCTCGAGCGTTTGCGCCGCCAGTGCCGAGTCGGGCGCCAGTTCGTGCCACAGGGTGGCGGCCTGCAAGGCTGGCTGGAGCGCGCGCTCGCCGAGCGCGAGTTCGGTGGCCCGTCGGGCAAGCCTGGGGTCGCGCGTCTCGCGCGCCATCGACAGGTAGGTGGTTACAGCGCTGCCGATCTCGCCGCGCTGAGCGGCGACCTCGGAAGCGAGCAACTGGAACATCAACTCGGGGGTGAGCACGTTATCGGGCAGGCGCTCGACATCGTCGTGGTCGCGCCCCCCGGCACTGGCGGCCTGTTCGGGAGTTTCGTCCGTACCGGCCGGTGCAGCCGATTCTCCGGCGCCGGGTTGTTCCCCGGCGGCGGCGCCCGTGTTCGCGGGCTCGTTGGGCGCAGCAGAAGTGGCGCCAGCCGGGGCAGCGCCCGTTTCAGGGCTGAGGGAGGGAATGGCACAGCCGCTCAGCACGAGCGCGCACAGCGGCACAAAAAGCCGCGGCACGAGCCGGTCGAGGGAGTGGCCGGGGCGAGCCGGAGCCGACGATTTCATTGGACGAATGTTAGGTTCAATTACACTGCCGGGCAAGGTTACCTGAGAGTACGCTGAGTCGGATGCCGGAGTTGCCAGAAGTCGAGGTAGTGCGTCGCGGCGTGCAGGCGCGGCTCGCGCACGGCATCGTGCGCGCGGTGGAGGTGCGCGAGCATCGCCTGCGCTGGCCGGTAAGCGACGGATTGCCCGGGATTCTTCCGGGTCGCCGGCTCGAGGCGGTCGAGCGCCGTGGCAAGTACCTGTTGCTGCGCCTCGGTGATGGCACGCTGATCGTGCATCTTGGCATGTCGGGGAGCCTGCGGGTGCTCGAGCTTGCGCCTGCGCCTGCTCGCCACGACCACGTCGACATCGACTTCGGCGACGCATTGCTGCGCTACCACGATCCGCGCCGCTTCGGCGCCATGCTCTGGCATGGCGATGCCGAGGGACCGGTGATCCGGCATCGCCTGCTCGCCGGCCTCGGAGTCGAGCCGTTTTCGGCCGAATTCGGCGGGGAGACCCTGTACCGCGGCACTCGTGGGCGAAAAGTGGCGATCAAGCAACTGCTGCTCGCCGGCACAGTGGTGGTCGGGGTGGGCAATATCTACGCCTCGGAGAGTCTCTTTCGGGCCGGCATCAGGCCTTCGACCCCGGCGTACAGGATCGGGTGGGCACGCTGCGAGCGCCTCGCTCAGGCGATCCGCGCAACGCTTGCCGAGGCGATCGAGCGTGGCGGGAGCACCTTGCGCGACTTCGTCGGCAGCGACGGCCGGGGCGGCTACTTCCAGCTCGATTGTTTTGTCTACGGCCGTGCCGGCCAGCCGTGCCGAGTCTGCGGCACACCGGTGGCCGTGCGCCGCGACCAGCAACGCGCCACCTTCTGGTGTCCGGTTTGCCAGCACTGAGCGCCTGCGCAACCGGTCTTCCGCGCGCCGTCATCGACTGGCAGCGGCACGCGGGGCGCCATGACCTGCCTTGGCAGAACACCCGCGACCCCTACCGGATCTGGCTTTCCGAGATCATGCTGCAGCAAACCCAGGTCGCCACGGTCATTCCGTACTACCAGCGGTTCGTGCATGCGTTTCCCGACGTGACCGCTCTGGCGGGCGCCTCGCTCGACGAGGTGATGAGGCTGTGGAGCGGGCTCGGCTACTACAGCCGGGCACGCAATCTGCATCGTTGCGCGCGCGACGTGCTCGAGCAGCACAATGCCCGGTTTCCCGCAGAGGCGCAGGCGCTCGAAGGTCTGCCGGGGATCGGCCGGTCGAGCGCCGCTGCGATTGCCGCGCTCGCCTATGGCAAGCGCGCGGCCATCCTCGATGGCAACGTGCGCCGCGTACTGTCCCGGGTCTTCGGCATCGAGGGCTGGCCGGGTGAGCGAAGCGTCGAAAAGGAACTGTGGGAGATTGCCGAGCGCGAGTTGCCCGACACCGACATCGAAGCCTACACCCAGGGACTGATGGATCTCGGCGCCACCGTTTGCGCTCGCACCCGTCCGGCCTGCGCGAGGTGTCCGGTCGCCGCGATCTGTGCCGCGCATCGCCAGGGGAGCGCCGAGCGCCTGCCAGCGCCGCGCCCGGCGCGCGCGGTGCGCCAGCGCGCCTGCCGGGTGTTTGCGATCCGCCACGGCGGACTGTGGCTGATCGAGAAGCGCCCGCCATCGGGCATCTGGGGTGGTTTGTGGAGCTTGCCCCAAGCGCCAGGAGCCGACAGCGGCGAGACCGAGCAAGCGCAAGCCGAGCAGATCGCGCGCCGCCACGGTCTGCGAATTGCGTCGCCGCATGCGCGGCAGGCCTTCGTGCATGCGTTCACGCATTTCAGGTTGACCATCGAGCCGTTCGTGTGCGAGACGATCGGCGTCGACGCTGTAACCGCCCCGGGAGCCGCCTGGCTGCCGGCGGGCGAGGTGGCGGACGCTGCCTTGCCGCAACCGGTCAAGCGCCTGCTGCTGGGGATCGCGAACCGGTCGGCTGCGCCGGCTTGCTGAGCCTTCTCAGACGAGCTGGTGCTGCTTCAGGTACTGGTGCACCAGCGCGAGGCGGGCGAGCGGGTCATCGAGCACCATCAGCCCGTGCCGGGCTTTCGGAGGGATCGGCAGGAACTCGCACAGCCGGTTGCCTACCCAGACCGCTGATTCGAACGCGTAAGGGGCAGCGATCATCCGTTTCATCGGGTCAGTCTCGCTTTCCACGAGGTCGTCCACGAGCCGCCTGAGCAGGTCGGCGCAGACGCCGAACTCGGGCGGCAGCGGCGTGGCCGGATCGTGGCGGATCGGCACTGCGTCTGCCCGCACCAGGCCGTCGTGCTGCACGCGGCGAAATTGCGCCCGGAAGCGATCGCCCCCGATGGCTCGGACGTTCAGCACGCCGAGTTGTTCCATCTCCCAGTCCACGATTCGGGCGGTGCATCCGATCGCCTCGTGCTCGGCGGCCTCGCCGACCTCGCCGCCCGAGGTGATGAGGCACACGCCGAATGCCGAATCTCGGGTCATGCAGTCGCGCACCATGTCCATGTAACGCGGCTCGAAGATTCGCAGCGGCAGCACACCGCCCGGAAACAGCACGGTGTTGAGCGGGAAGATCGCCAGGTCGGACAGCATCGATGCACCGCCGGATGAGGGGGGCTGCGGACTTGCTCGCCCGGGACGGCCGGCGGCACCCATCCGCAGGAGTCAGGCCGCGTGGGCCTGTCGGGCCGCGAGAGCGCGATGGCGTACCAGGACCCGCTCGAGACGGCCGAATTCGCGGGCGAGCTCCTCGACGCAGAAGACCGAGCGGTGCTGGCCGCCTGTGCAGCCGATGGCTACGGTGAGATAGCTGCGCCCTTCCTGCAGATAGTGTGGCAGCCAGGTGTGCAGAAAGCCAGCGATGTGCTCGATCATTCTCCGCACCGACGGAATTGCGCGCAGGTACTCGGCCACCGGCTCGTCGAGCCCGCTCATCGGTCTCAATGCCGGCGTGTAGTATGGATTCGGCAGGCAGCGCACGTCGAAGACCAGGTCGGCATCGAGCGGCACGCCGTGCTTGAACGCGAACGATTCGAACAGCACCGTCATCGGCGCGCGTTCAGTGCCCACGACGTCGCGCACCCAGTTGCGCAGCACGTTCGGATGCAGGTCGCTGGTATCGATCGAAACACCGATGTTTTCGAGCGAAGACATCAATTCCCGCTCGTGCTCGATGGCCTCGGTGAGCGTCGGATACTCGCCGTTGGCGGCCAGGCGCGGGGACAGCGGATGGCGCCGGCGCGTCTCGGAATAGCGCTGCACAAGCGTATCGGTACGTGCGTTCAGGAACAGTGTCTTGATATCGTGGCCAAGCCTGGCAAGTTCGCCGATGGTGCGCCGGGTTGCCTCGATCGAGTCACCGCTGCGCGCGTCGACCGCCACGGCGACCCGTGCATGTCCTGCGGATGCGAGCGACGGGATGACCTCGCTCAGCAAGTGTACGGGCAGATTATCGATGCAGAAGTAGCCATCGTCCTCGAGCGCCTTGAGCGCGATCGATTTGCCCGAGCCGGAAATGCCAGTGATCAGGACGAGACGCATCGCCCGATGTTACGCGGAATCGGGGCGTGCCGAACCGGTGTCAGTCCTGTGACTCGATGAGCGCACGTTGACGTGCCACGAAGTCGGCGGTCGTATCGAAGCCGCGCAATTGCAGGATCGTGCTGCGCACCGCGGCTTCGGTGAGCACCGCCAGGTTACGGCCGGCGGCCACCGGAATCACGACCTTGCTGATCGGCAGGCCGAGCACGTCTTGCGAAAGCGCTTCCAGCGGCATGCGCTGGTGCTCGTCATCGAGGGTGCTGCGGCGGACAAGGTGAACGATCAGGCTCAGCTTGAGTTTCCTGCGCACCGCGCTTTCGCCGAAGATTGTCCGGATATCGAGCAGGCCCAGGCCGCGAACCTCCAGGAGGTTTTGCAGCAGCGCGGGGCAGCGCCCTTCGATCGCGTGCGGTGCGATCCGGGCCAACTCGACGACGTCGTCGGCCACCAGCCCATGCCCGCGGCTGATCAACTCGAGGGCGAGTTCGCTCTTGCCGAGGCCCGATTCGCCCGATATCAGGACGCCCATCCCGAGCACGTCCATCAGGACCCCGTGCATCGAGCAACTTTTTGCGACTGTCTTGGCCAGTGACATTCGCAGAGTCTCGATCACGCGCGCAGAAGGCAAGGGGCAGGTCATCAGCGGCACGCCGCCGCGATCGGCGCGCTCAATGAGTCCTGCCGGTGGCTCGATCCCGTCGGCCAGGACGACCGCCGGCGGATGGCCGGCGATCAGTTCGTCGAAGAGCGCCTCCCGACGAGCGGCATCGAGGCGCTGGGTGTATCGGAGTTCGGAAAGGCCGAAGACGTGGATGCGGTCGGGGTGGATGAAATTGAGGTAACCGACCAGATCGGCCGGTTCCGTCGACTCCCGCGCGGCCTCGCGTCCGGCGCCAGCGTCGCCGCCTACCCAGGCAAGCGCGAGGGAGTCGCGGTGATGCTCGAAGAGTGCGCGAATGGTGACCGGCATGCGCGACTTGCCTGAAGCCGTGCTCAGGCGATCGGTCGACAGGGTTCCCAGCTGGTCAGGATTTCGTGAATCCGGGCCGGGTCGTCTGCGGAGGAAAGCGACTCGCGCACCTTTTCGTCCGAGAGCAGTTCCGCGAGTTCGGAAAGCAACTCGAGGTGCTCCTCGGTCGCGTGTTCGGGAACCAGCAGAAACACCAGCAACTGGACGGGTTTGCCGTCGGGAGCGTCGAAGGCGATCGGCTCGCCGAGTCGCACCACCGCTCCGATAGCTTCCTTCAGGCCCTTGATGCGCCCGTGGGGGATCGCCACGCCTTCGCCAAGCCCGGTGGAGCCGAGCCGCTCACGAGCGAACAGCGAGTCGAAAACCTTGCTGCGCTCGATTCCCTGGTTGTTCTCGAACAACAGCCCAACCTGTTCGAACAGCCGCTTCTTGCTGGTGACCGAGAGACCGACAACCACGTTGGTTGGCGGCAGGAGCCTGGACAGACGATTCATGGCACTCGTGCCCCAAGGACTTGCCTTGACGCTTTGCAACATTCGGATTTACCTCTCCCACGAAGGGGGAATTGCGTCATTATAGGCTGGCCGCAAGCCGCGTGCCGAAACTTTGTTGCGCCGCAACATGCCGGCGTTCGATTGCACGGTTGCTACAGCGCGCGGCGCTGTGAAACCGGCGGAATCTTCAGTGCTTCACGGTACTTGGCAACGGTGCGTCTGGCAATAACCATGCCCTGTTCGCCAAGCAACTCGGCAATTCGATTGTCCGAAAGCGGCCGGGTGCGGTCCTCGGCGCCGACAAGTTGGCGGATGAGCGCTCGTATGGCGGTGCTCGAGGCGGCGCCACCCGAGTCGGTAGCAACGTGGCTGCCAAAAAAGTACTTCAGCTCCAGTGTTCCAAACGGGGTCAGCATGTATTTCTGGGTCGTGACCCGAGACACGGTGGACTCGTGCAGTTCCAGGACTTCGGCGATGTCGCGCAACACCAGGGGCCGCATGGCGACCTCGCCGTGCGACAGAAAGGCCTGCTGGCGGTCGACGATCGCCTGCGACACCCGCAGGATCGTGTCGAAGCGCTGCTGGATGTTCTTCACCAGCCAGCGCGCTTCCTGCAACTGGCCGGACAGCGCGGTATTGCCGCCGCGGTTGTTGCGCAGGATCTGGGCGTACATTTCATTGATTCGCAGCTTCGGCATCGCTTCGGAATTCAGCGTTGCGACCCAGCCGCTGTGGGTATGCCGGACCATGACGTCCGGGATAACGTACGCCGGGGCGTCTGCGCCGAAGCCGGCGCCGGGCCGCGGGTTCAGTTGCAGGATCACGGCCTGCGCGTCGCGCAGCATCCTGTCATCGCAATGCAGCAGCCGCTTCAAGCGGGCGTAGTCGCGCGCGCCCAGGCACTCGAGATGTTCGGCGACGATGATGCGGGCCATCCGCAGCACGCTCTCAGGATGTTTTGCGAAATCGGCGCGAGCGAGTTGAAGCATCAGGCATTCGCGCAGATCGCGCGCTCCGACGCCCACCGGGTCGAAGCTCTGCAGCATTTTCAGCGCGCTCGACAGTTCGTCCGCTTCGATTTCAAGCTCGGGGGGCAGAGCTTCGGCAATCTCATCGAGGCTGGTGAGGAGCATGCCGTGGTCGCTCAGCTCCTCGATGAGCAGTGTCACGAGTGCGCGATCGCGCACCGTGCTGCGGGTCGCACTCAGTTGGGCCATCAGGTGTTCGCAAAGACTGGTTCCAGCCCCCGGCAACTGCGGCCACTCGCGCGCTTCATCACCTTCGTCGCCGTTGCTCCGCGGGGCGAATTCGTTGCCCCATTCGCTCGCCGCCTCGCCGCTGGCGCTACCCTCCCAGGAAGAGTCGTCGGCCCGATCGGTGGCAGAGGTGTCGGGCTCACTCGCCGGTGGCACAGCAGCTTCGATCGGCGGATCGCCGGCAAGCTCGAACGACAGCGATCCTTGTCCGTCCAGGCCGCCGCTCGGCGTCAGTCGCACGCAATCGAGCAGGGGGTCGTCGAGTCGCTCCAGAAGCGGGTTGTCGCTAAGGATCTGTTCGAGCTCCTGGTTCAAATCGACCGTGGAGAGCTGCAGCAGCCGGATCGACTGTTGCAACTGCGGAGTAAGCGCCAGATGCTGGCTGAGCTTGAGCTGAAGGGACGGTTTCATCGGCACGGTGCGATCGGCACTGTTCGTCGATGAAGGCATACCCCATGCCGATTACATGGAAAAATGTTCACCCAGGTAGTAGCGCCGGACATCTTCGTTTTTCACGACCTCGTCGGGACGCCCGTAAGCAAGAACAGTACCAGCTCTGATGATATACGCTCGGTCGCAGATTCCGAGAGTTTCACGCACGTTGTGGTCGGTGATCAGCACGCCGATTCTCCGATCACGAAGAAACCGGACGATTCGCTGGATTTCTATCACCGCGATCGGGTCGACACCGGCGAACGGCTCATCGAGCAGGATGAAGCGGGGCGAGCCGGCCAGCGCGCGCGCGATCTCGACCCGGCGCCGCTCGCCTCCGGACAAGGACTGCGCCGGGTTCGAACGGATGTGCGCGATCTGCAACTCGGTGAGCAGCGACTCGAGCCTGCCCAGGATCTCGGCACGCGGCAGCGCCCGGCCGTGCGGCCCGACCTGCAATTCCAGCACCGCAACGATGTTCTGCTCGACCGTCATCTTTCGAAAGACCGACGCCTCCTGCGGCAGGTAGGACAAACCGAGCCGGGCGCGCCGGTGGATCGGTAGCCGGCCGATCGGGTGGTCATCGAGCTCGATCACGCCGCCATCGGACGGCACGAGTCCGACGATCATGTAAAAGCAGGTGGTCTTGCCGGCGCCGTTCGGACCGAGCAGTCCGACGACTTCACCGCTGTGCACGTCGAGAGAGACGTCCTGCACGACCTTGCGCCCGTGGTACGCCTTCATCAGCCGGCGCACCGACAGGTGGCTGCCCTGCTGGCGCTCGCTCGCCGCACCGGGGGAGTGCGCTGCCGCGGGCTGCGTCGCCGTGGCCGGCCCCGTCGTAGCCTGCGCCATCAGCGAGCGCCCGGAGCCGGCGCTGCGGCAGGCGGCTTCCCGGAAGCCGCGCCCGGAGCGGGAGCCAGGCGCTCGGACGGCTTCAGCCTGGCAGGCGGGGCTGCCGGCGCAGGTGCCGGCGTTGTGTTGCGCGGCTGGATGATGACCCGCACCCGGCCCGAGGGATTGGCCGGCGTTGCGCCGGCACCGCCCGCACCTTCCACTGTGAAGAACTCGGTGCGGCTCTCGTAGAGGATATCGCTGCCATGAACCTCATCGAGCACGCGATCGTGCGCGGTGCGCCGCACCGTCGCCTGCTGCTGCAATCGAACCGTTTCCAGGCGACCATCGTAGTCGATCTGGCGTGCCTGTCCTTCGACCCATTCGTCCACACCCTCGCGCTTTTGCCGAAAGCTTGCGAGATCGCCCCAGGCGGTGCCGTATTGCCAGCCGTCCGGGTCGGTGCGCACGGTCAGGCGATCGCCCCGTATCTCCAGCGTGCCTTTGGTCAGCACCACCTTGCCCGTGAAGGTGCTCACCTGCTTGACGTCGTCATACTGCATCCGATCGGATTCGACATTGATCGGCTTGTCGCGGTCGGCGTTCTCGGCGACCGAGGGCAGGGTCCAGAAGAGCGCGGCAAGAAGCAGGACAGGCAAGGCGCGCAAGCGCAGCGTGCGCCGCACCGAGTTCTCGCCACAATGCCGATCAGCACGGCGCGGGCTGCTTCGCAGGCGGATCGGGCGGGCAGGCGTGAGGATCATCGCGGCTTCGATCAAGGTGTCTTCGGCGGGGGCTGCCAGGTGCCACGCACCTCTGAATCGACAATCAGAGTGCGGGCCTCATTATTGAATTCCATGCCGACTCCGGTCAGGACCGATGCGCCGCGCTCGATGCGCACCGGGCGATCGGTTTTCGCGATTTCGGTTGCACTGTAGAGCACGACGTAGTCGGTGTGGATCGTCATCGTGGGCTCGATCGCCGTGGCCGCGCGCGTCATGACCACGTGGCCACTGAGGCGTGTTTCGACGCCCCCGGTCGTCGACGTACCGGTATCGGCAACCATTCGAAGCGGTGGCTGTGTCGGATCGAGGCTCACGAGAACCGGCTGCTCGTAAGCGGTGGAGTCATCATCAGGGTAGTGCACCATTCGTTGCGCCGACATCCGGAACGCCGGCTCGCCCTGCGCATTGATGCGCGTGAACACCAGGCCTTCCACGAAGTAATCCGGCTCGTGGCGCGCCGGGTTGGCAGCAGTCCCGGTGGCCATTTGCCAGGAGATTTCGGCCAGATAGTAGCTGCCGCCGGCCAGCGCAACGAGCAGCAACACCGACACGCCGGCCGCGAGCCGGTCGTGAAAGCGAGGATTCACTGGTCGCTGCCGGCAGCCCCGGCGAGCCTCGCGGCAAGTGCTGCGTCGAACTCGCCGCGGGCGCGCAGCATGAACTCGGCCAGCTCGCGGATTGCCCCGCGACCAGCGGGCAGTGTCGACACCCAATGTGAGCGCGAACGGACCTCGGCCGGGGCGTCGGCCACACTGGCGGCAAAGCCGGCGCCGAGCATCGCAGCCAGGTCCGGCCAATCGTCACCGACGAACCCCGTTTCCCGCAATTGCAGTCCGGCCTCGTCTGCAAGCTGGGCGAGCGCTGCGGCCTTGTCGCCGACGCCTTGCAGGACGCTATCGACCTTCAACTCTGCAGCCCGGCACTCGACGATGGACGAGCGGCGCCCGGTGATGATCGCCAGGCGGATGCCCGCTTCGCGCAGCAGCGTCAGTCCGAAGCCGTCGCGCACCGAGAACGATTTCATCGCTTCGCCAGACGGGCCGATGTGGATGCGCCCGTCGGTGAGCGTGCCGTCGACGTCGAGCGCCAGCAATCGGACTGCAGCGGCCCGGCGCCGGGCGTCATCGATGGCGGCCTCGGACGTCGCCACGCCGGCTCAGACCACCCGCGCTGCGAGCAGATCGTGAATGCTCAGCGCGCCCACCAGTCGGCCCTTGTCGACGACCAGCAACTGGTTGATGCGCTGTTCTTCCATGATCCGCACCGCTTCGGCTGCCAGCGACTGGCTGGCGATCGTGCGCGGCTCGCGCGTCATGACCTGGTCCACCTGCAGGCTGTGGATCTCGCGGCGCTGTTCGAGCAGGCGGCGCAGGTCGCCATCGGTGAATACGCCGACCAGCGCGCCGCCTTCGCCGAGCACCGCGGTCATCCCCATGCGCTTGCGCGTGATCTCGAGAATCGCGTCGGCAAGCGGTGAACCGGCTCGCACGCGAGGCAAGGAGTCGCCGGTGCGCATCACGTCGGCCACCCGCGTGAGCAGGCGCCGCCCCAGTGCGCCCCCCGGATGAGAGCGGGCGAAATCCATCGCGCTGAAGCCGCGCGCATCGAGCAGGGCGACCGCCAGCGCGTCGCCCAGCGCCAGGGCTGCCGTAGTGCTCGCGGTGGGCGCCAGGTTCATCGGGCAGGCTTCGCGCTCCACGCCGGCATCCAGGTGCACATCGGCCAGTTGCGCGAGCGCGGAGTGGGGATTGCCGGTGACCGAGACGAGCTTCGCGCCCTGGCGCTTGATGGATGGCACGATGGTCAGCAGTTCCGCCGTGGTGCCCGAGTTCGACATGGCGATGAAGATGTCCTCGCGTGTCACCATGCCCAGGTCGCCGTGGCTGGCTTCGGCAGGGTGCACGAAGAACGCGGGGGTGCCGGTGGAGGCCAGTGTCGCAGCGATCTTGCGCGCAATATGCCCTGACTTGCCCATGCCGCTGACCACGACCCTTCCGCTGCACGCGAGGATCAGTGCGCAGGCCTGCGCGAATGGCTCGCCGATCCGGTCAGCCAGCCGCGCGACCGCTTCGGCCTCGATGCGCAGGACTTCGCGCGCGCGCTCGATGAGCCGTTGCGGGATGGCTACAATCGGGTCGCTCATGACCGCGAGTATATGCTGAGTGCCCTCGAGCTGACCCTGATCCTGCTGCTCGCCACGGTGGGCGCGGTGGTCATGCTCCGGGCGTTCGGGCTGCCGCCGCTGGTCGCCTACCTGGTCGTCGGAATCGTGCTCGGCCCGCACGCCGCGGGCTTGGCTGCCGACGACGCGTCGATGCACGGCGTCGCCGAAATCGGCGTGGTCTTCCTGATGTTCACGCTCGGCCTCGAGTTCAACCTGGCCAAGCTGCTCGCTCTGCGCCGCTTTGTCTTCGGGCTCGGTGCAGGGCAGGTCGCACTCACGCTGCTGGCGTGCATGGCGATCCTTCTTGCGCTGCCCCACGAAGCCGGCGACTGGCTGATGCCGGGTACCGGCGACTGGCGCGCTGCGCTGGCGGTCGGCGGCGCGCTGGCGATGTCCTCGACCGCCATGGTGACCAAGCTGCTGGCCGAGCGGCGCGAACTCGAGACTGAACATGGTCGGCGGGTGTTCAGCGTGCTGCTGTTCCAGGATCTGGCGGTGATTCCCTTGCTGATCGTGATTCCGGCGCTGGCCGCCGGCGCAGACGCATCCGCCGGTCACGGGCTGGCCGTTTCGCTCGCGCTGGCCGCCCTCAAGGCCCTGGTGCTGCTGTTTCTGCTGATGCGCTTCGGGCCGGCACTGGTGCGGCGCTGGTTCTCGCTGGTGGCTCGGCAACGTTCGCGCGAGTTGTTCACGCTCAATGTCCTGCTCGCCGCGCTCCTGTTCGGCTGGCTGACGCGTCAGGCCGGGCTTTCCATGGAACTCGGCGCATTCGTTGCCGGCATGCTGATCGCCGAGACGGAGTTTCGCTACCAGGTCGAAGAAGACATCAAGCCGTTTCGCGACGTGCTGCTCGGCTTTTTCTTCGTCACGATCGGGATGAAGCTCGATACGCGCATGGTTCTCGAGGCCTGGCCGCAGGTTCTGGTGTTGTTGGCGATTCCGGTGCTGCTCAAGTTCGTGATTGTGGTCGGCCTGGTGAGGGGGTCGGGCGCGAGCGCCGGCGTTGCCGTGCGCAGCGGTGTGTGGCTCGCACAGATCGGCGAATTCGGCTTCGTGCTGCTCGCCCAGGCGCTGCTTGCCGGAATCGTCGAGCCGCGCGCCGTGCAGCCGCTGCTGGCTGCGATGCTGCTGTCGCTGCTGGTCAGTCCCCTGCTGATTGCGCAGGCGAACCGGCTCGCCTTGCGCGCTTCGGCACAGGAGTGGTTGCAGCGCTCGCTGCAACTGCAAACGATCGCCAGCCGCAGCATCACGCGCAAGCGCCATGTGATCCTCTGCGGCTACGGCAGGTGCGGACAGAGCCTGGCGCGCGTGCTGGAGGCCGAACAGGTCGAATACGTGGCGCTCGATCTGGATCCGGATCGTGTGCGCGAAGCCGCTGCCGCGGGTGAGCCGGTCGTCTATGGCGATGCGCTGCGGCGCGAAACCTTGCTCGCCGCCGGCTTGCACCGCGCGGTCACACTGGCGATCACCTTCGACGACACCGCCGCGGCGCTGCACCTGCTGCATCAGGTGCGCGAGCTCGCTCCCGCCTTGCCAGTGCTGGTGCGAAGCGCCAGTGACGTGGACATCGAACGCTTGCGCGCCGCCGGCGCCACCGAAGTCGTGCCCGAGATCGTGGAGGGCAGCCTGATGATCGCCTCGCACGCGCTCGTGCTCGCCGGTGTCCCTGCAAGCCGCGTGTGGCGCCGGGTGCGCGAAATTCGTGAAGGGCGCTACAAGTTGTTGAAGGGCTTTTTTCCCGGCGCCGATGACCGGGAGCACGACACGATCGAGCAGACACAGACCCGGCTGCAGGCGGTGGCGATCCCGGCCGAGGCCGGCTCGGTGGGCTGCATGCTCGGGCAGTTGCCGCTCGACGGGGTATCGGTGTCGGCGATCGTGCGGCACACCGAACGCATTGTCGATCCACAGGCATCGATGCGCATCGAGGCGGGCGACACGATCGTGTTGTCCGGAACGGTGGAGCGGATCGCGGCCGCCGAAGAGCGGCTCCTCGGGCGTCGATCGGGCGCAGCGGTTTAGAATGTCGGGTTCAGCGGGTCGAACCCGCCCGCGGAAATCCTCCCTCAGACCTTCATCGCATTGACTCCCGATTTTCTCATTCTCGACCGGATCCGGTTCGGCTACCGGGAACGCGAGGTTCTCAAGGACGTCTCGCTGCGCTTTGGCCGAGGCCAGGTCGTTGCGCTGATCGGTGGCTCGGGGTCAGGCAAGACGACCATCCTCAAGCTGATCGGTGGCCTGCTGCGTCCGCAGGCGGGCAAGGTGATTTTTGCCGGCCAGGATGTCCATCGGCTCGACCGCGACGGTCTTTACGCGCTGCGCCGTCGGATGGGCATGCTCTACCAGTTCGGAGCGTTGTTCACCGACTTGACGACCTTCGAGAACGTGGCGTTTCCGTTGCGCGAGCACACCGATCTGTCCGAGGACATGATCCGCGATCTCGTGCTGCTCAAGCTCAACGCCGTGGGCCTGCGCGGCGCCGCCCGGTTTCGCACCTCGCAGTTGTCCGGCGGCATGGCGCGGCGCGTTGCGCTCGCCCGGGCAATCTCGCTGGATCCCCCGCTCATCATGTATGACGAGCCGTTCGCGGGCCTCGATCCGGTCGCCCTGGCAACCGTGGCGCAATTGATCAAGCGCCTGAACGACGCCCTGGATTGCGCCTCGATCGTGGTCTCCCACGACCTGAAGGAAGCCTTCGCCATTGCCGACTACGTTTACCTGCTGGCCGCCGGGACCATTGCCGCTCATGGCACACCCGAGCAGATCCAGGCCTCGGTCGATCCGGATGTCCGGCAGTTCCTCGATGGCAACATCGACGGGCCGATCGCCTTCCATTACAAGGCAAAGCCGCTTGCCGAAGACCTCGGATTGAAGCGCTGATGCGCACCCTGCTGCTGCCCCTCGTCTGGTTGCTCGATTTCGTCGCCGCGGTGGGCAAGGGCGCGCGTTTTTTCGTGCGCCTGTGTATCCTTGGTGTAGCGTCTCTGCGTCGGCCGCGCCTGGTGATCGACCAGATCCATTTCATCGGCAATTATTCACTGTCGATCATCCTGGTTTCCGGGCTACTGATCGGCTTCGTGCTTGCGCTGCAGGGCTATTACACTCTGCGCCGCTACGGCTCGGAAGAGGCGCTCGGCCTGCTGGTTGCGCTGTCGCTGGTGCGCGAACTCGGACCGGTCGTCACCGGGTTGCTGTTTGCCGGAAGGGCGGGCACTTCACTGACGGCCGAGGTCGGCCTGATGAAGGCTGGCGAACAGATCGACGCGATGGAAATGATGGCCGTCGACCCGGTTGCCCGGATACTGGCGCCGCGTTTCATCGCCGCGGTGATCTGCGTGCCGTTGCTGGCGGCGTTGTTTTCGGCCTTCGGTGTGCTGGGCGGCTATCTGGTCGGTGTCGCGATGATCGGAATCGATCCCGGCTCGTTCTGGTCGCAGATGCAGGGCGGGGTCGACTGGCTCGCCGACGTTGGCAACGGCGCGCTCAAGAGCGTGGTTTTCGGCTTCACCGTCGCCTTTGTCGCGCTCTTTGTCGGCTACCGCGCGCAGCCTACCCCCGAGGGGGTTTCACGTGCGACGACTGCCACGGTGGTCATCGCTTCGCTGGCGATCCTGGGGCTCGACTTCATCCTCACCGCGCTGATGTTCAGCACCAACTGACGGGCCGGCGGCGCCTGTAGAAAGGAAAATGGAGAACATTCGATGAGACGTTCGGCGGTCGATCTGCTGGTCGGGTTGTTCGTGCTGCTGGGCTTCGCGGCTCTCGCATTCCTGGCGCTGCGCGCTGGCAACATGAGCAGCGCGGTCGGCCTGGGTCCCACCTACGAAACGCAGGCAAAGTTCGACAACATCGGCGGGCTCAAGCCGCGCGCCGCGGTACGCAGTGCTGGTGTCGTGGTCGGGCGGGTTGCCTCGATCCGGTTCGACGACAAGTCGTTCCGGGCGGTGGTCGAACTCGCGCTCGACGAGCGTTACAAGTTTCCGAAAGACACTTCGGCAAAGATCCTGACTTCCGGGCTGCTCGGCGAGCAGTACATCGGCCTGGAACCAGGCGGAGACACCGAAAGCCTGGTCGGCGGCGACACCATCTCGATGACGCAGTCTGCGGTCGTGCTGGAAAGCCTGATCGGCCAGATGCTTTACGGCAAGGCCGCCGAAGGAGGCAAGTAATGGCACGGGCGACGCCAGCGCGGCAATATCCAGGCGTCTCGTGCGCCGCCGCGGCCGCGCTCTGCGCGCTGGCGCTGAGTGCCTGCGCCTCGGCGCCAACCCGGGACAACGGCATGGCACGCGACCCGCTCGAGCCGTTCAACCGTTCGGTGTACGCGTTCAACGATGCCCTCGATAAAGCGGTGATCAAGCCCGCGGCGAAAGGCTATGAGGCCGTCGTGCCGGGCCCCGTCCGCGGCATGGTGGGTAATTTCTTCGGGAACCTGCGCGATGTCTGGACCGCAGCCAACCAGGTGCTGCAGGGCAAGCCGCGCGAAGCTTTCTCCGATATTTCGCGGGTGGCCGTCAACTCCACTTTCGGGTTTTTCGGCATCGCCGACGTGGCAAGCGAGATGGGACTCGAGAAACACGAAGAAGACTTCGGCCAGACACTCGGAGTATGGGGTGTGCCGGCGGGTCCGTACCTGGTCCTGCCCTTCTTCGGCCCGTCCAGTATTCGCGACGGTATCGCGCGCGTCCCCGACTTCTATGCCGATCCCTTGCTGGCGCTGAATTCGGATGGCCTGCGCAACAACCTTTGGCTGACCCGCGTGCTCGACACACGGGTGCGACTGTTCCCGGCCGAGCGGCTGCTCCAGGGCGCCGCGCTCGACCAGTACAGCTTCACCCGGGACGCCTGGGTGCAGCGCCGGCGCAACCAGATCTACGACGGCAATCCCCCGCCGTCGGACGACGACTACGACAGCAACCCACTGCCGACGTACGACGAGGAAGGAACCGATGACTCTTTGCAGAAGTGAACCGATGAGGGCCCTGAACGCAACATCGAGGCACGGGGCCGCTTTGTTTTGTGCGCCGGCTTCGCCGCAGCGGCGTCGACTGGGGGCTGCCGCGCTTGCGTGCGCCACGGCGCTGTTCGCCGGGGCGGGCGCCGGACCAGCCGCCCGGATCGCCATGGCTGCCGAGCCTCCCAAGGCCTCCGGGACAACCGAGGCGCCGCAGGAAATCATTGAGCGGCTTGCCACGGAGATCCTCGATCGCATCAAGAATGACCCGCAGTTGCGTAGCGGCAACGAGCAGAAGTTGTCCGCGCTGGTTGACGAAGTGCTGATGCCTCATGTGAATTTTCAACGCATGACGGCTCTCTCGGTCGGTCGCTGGTGGCGCGATGCCTCGCCCGAACAGAAAAAGCAGTTGATGGACGAATTTCGCGAACTGTTGCTGCGCACCTATTCCGGGGCAGTGTCCTCGGTGAACAACCAGAGTGTGCGGATGCGTCCGATGCGCGCGGACCCGGATGCCACCGATGTGATCGTGCGCAGCGAGATCCTCCAGCCGGGCGCCGAACCGGTCCAGGTCGACTACCGGATGCAGAAGACCGCCGACGGCTGGAAGATCTACGACGTGAACGTCCTGGGCATCTGGCTCGTCGAGACCTATCGCACCCAATTCAACCAGGAAGCGTCGCGCACCGGTGTCGATGGCCTGATCAAGAGCCTGGCGGACAAGAATCGCGAGTTCGGCCCGCCAGCCAAGCGGTCCTGAGCAATGTACGGCTTTCCGGCCGAGGTCACTTTCGCAAGCGCGAACATCGCCCTGGCGGCGGCTGCGGCCAACCAGAGCGGCGCCGAGCGGCTCTACGATCTGTCGGCCTGCGAGCAGTTCGATTCGTCGCTGATCGCGGTTTTGCTGGAATTGAAGCGCCGCGCCCAAGCGAACGGCGCGCTTTGTCGTTTCCAGGGTGCCAGCGCAAAACTGCGCGAACTTGCCGGCCTCTATGGCGCCGATCCGCTGCTTTTCGAGGCGGGCGCGGTTCGCTGATGGGAGCGGCGATCGACATCCGGTCGGTGGTCAAGCGCTATGGCAGCTTCGAGGCGCTGCGCGGCGTGTCCCTGTCGATCGGCGAGGGCGAATTCTTCGGGCTGCTCGGTCCCAACGGTGCTGGCAAGACCACGCTGATCTCGATCATTGCGGGCCTGAGCCGGGCGGATTCCGGCCAGGTGCGCATCCTCGGTCACGATGTGGTCACGCAGTTCCGTGAGGCCCGCCGCGCCCTGGGCGTGGTGCCGCAAGAACTCGTCTTCGATCCCTTCTTCACGGTGCGCGAGACCCTGCGGCTGACCGCCGGGTACTACGGCGTGCGGCGCAACGACGGCTGGATCGATGAGATCCTGGCCCATCTCGACCTGACCTCGAAGGCAGACGAGAACATGCGTGCACTGTCCGGCGGGATGAAGCGGCGGGTGCTCGTCGCGCAGGCCCTGGTGCACCGGCCGCCGGTCATCGTGCTCGATGAGCCGACGGCCGGGGTCGACGTCGAGCTTCGCCAGACCCTGTGGCAGTTCATCCGCACGCTCAACCGCGCCGGCCATACGATCGTGCTGACCACGCACTACCTTGAAGAGGCGCAGGAGTTGTGCGGGCGCATTGCGATGCTCAAGCAGGGGCACGTGGTGGCGCTCGATGAAACGAGCGCGCTGCTCAGCCGTTATCCTGGTGGGCGGCTGCAACTCGGCCTGTCCGGCGCGCCGCTGCCCCCGGCGCTCGAATCGTTGCGACTGGAGTCCCCCGAGCACGCTGCCACGATCACCGCGCCCGCGCTCCCGCTGCAACGCGTGGCCTTGCGGGTGGACGACTATGGCGCGATCGAGCCGATCCTCGCCACTCTGCGCGAGGCCGGCTGCCGGATCGAGGAAATGGAGTTGCAGCGCGCCGATCTCGAAGATGTGTTCGTCCAGGTCATGAAGGACAACCGCTGAGGCCGCGATGAAATCCGAGCGCTTTTCTGCGTCCGGCTTTGCCACGCTCTTTCGCAAGGAGTTGCTGCGTTTCGCCAAGGTCGGTTTCCAGACCATCGGCGCGCCGGTGCTGACATCGATGCTGTACCTGGTGATCTTTGCGCATGCGCTGCAAAGCCGGGTCGAGGTGTTCCCGGGCGTGAGCTATACCGCGTTCCTGATTCCCGGCCTGGTGATGATGTCGGTCCTGCAGAACGCCTTCGCCAACACCTCGTCGTCAATGACCCAGAGCAAGGTGACCGGCAACATCGTTTTCGTGCTGTTGCCACCGCTGTCGTATGTGGAGATCTTCTCGGCCTACGTGCTCGCGGCGATGGTGCGCGGCATGGCGGTGGGTCTCGGCGTTTTCCTCGTAACCACCTGGTTTGCGGACCTGAGCTACGTGGGTCCCGGGTGGATCGTTCTGTTCGCCCTGCTCGGCAGTGCTATTCTCGGTACAATGGGGCTCATCGGTGGTGTCTGGGCCGACAGGTTCGATCAGATCGCCGGGTTCCAGAACTTCGTCGTGATGCCGCTCACCTTCCTCGCCGGCGTCTTCTATTCGGTGAAGTCGTTGCCGCCGTTGTGGCAATCGATTTCACACCTGAACCCGTTTTTCTATATGGTAGACGGATTCCGCTACGGCTTTTTCGGCGTTTCCGACGTCCCACCGCTGGTGAGTCTCGCAATCGTGCTCGTCACCTTGCTCGCCGTGTCGGCGCTCGCGATGCACATGCTGCGCACCGGCTACAAGCTGCGGCACTAATCTTTTCTGCACGGATCATTGCATGCCGACTCCCGAAGACCTGCGCGGCTGGCTTGCCGACGCGCTTCCCTGTGATCGACTCGAAGTCAGCGGCGATGGCCGCCATTTCGAGGCGCTGATCGTGTCGCCGATTTTCGAGGGCAAGCGTCCGGTGCAGCGCCACCAGCTCGTCTACCAGGCGCTGGGCGAGCGCATGCGCGAACAGGTCCATGCGCTGTCGATGAAGACGCTCACGCCCGACGAATTCGACCAGGCTAGCTGACGATGGACCGCCTTCGCATCGCCGGAGGGCGGCCGCTGCGCGGCGAAGTGCCGGTGTCGGGCGCAAAGAATGCCGCGCTGCCGATCCTCTGCGCGGCCTTGCTTGCCGATGGCCCCCTGGAAGTGCTCAACGTCCCTCGCCTGCACGATGTCGCGACCACCCTGAAACTGCTCGCCCGGATGGGCGCGCACACCGCGATCGACGGCGACCGCGCCGTGATCGATGCCAGTCGGATCGAGTCACCCGAGGCGCCTTACGAGCTCGTGCGCACGATGCGCGCATCCATCCTCGTGCTCGGGCCCTTGCTTGCTCGCTTCGGCGAGGCGCGGGTGTCGCTGCCCGGTGGCTGCGCCATTGGCCAGCGCCCGGTCGACCAACACATCAAGGGTCTGCAGGCAATGGGCGCCGAGGTCGCGATCGAGCACGGCGACGTGGTCGCTCGCGCCTCGCGACTGAAAGGCGCGCGCATCGTCACCGAGATGGTCACGGTCACTGGCACCGAGAATCTCATGATGGCCGCCACGCTTGCCGATGGCGAAACCGTGATTGAAAATGCGGCGCGCGAGCCGGAGGTGGCCGATCTGGCGAATGCGCTCATTGCGATGGGCGCCCGCATTCAGGGCGCTGGCAGCGACCGGATCGTCGTGCAAGGCGTCGCCCGGTTGCACGGCGCGTCGCACCGGGTGATGGCCGACCGGATCGAGGCCGGCACCTTTTTATGCGCCGCAGCGGCGACCGGCGGCGAAATCGTTCTGACCGGGGCACCCTGCGACAGCATGGATGCCACGCTCGACAAGCTGCGCGAAGCCGGTGCGCACATCGAGTGTGGCCGCAACTCCATTCGACTGCGGATGGCCGGGCGCCCGCGCGCCGTGAATTTGCGCACTGCGCCGTACCCAGCCTTCGCCACCGACATGCAGGCGCAGTTCATGGCGCTCAACAGCGTGGCGAACGGCGCCAGCGTTGTCACCGAAACGATCTTCGAGAACCGCTTCATGCATGTCCTCGAGTTGCAGCGCCTGGGCGCTGATATCGTGATCGAGGGCAACACTGCCGTCGTGCGCGGCGTGCAGGCGCTGTCCGGAGCCGAGGTGATGGCAACCGACCTGCGCGCGTCTGCGAGCCTCGTCATCGCCGGTCTGATCGCCGAAGGCGAGACCCTGATCGACCGGATCTATCATCTGGATCGCGGCTATGAACGAATGGAAGAAAAGCTCGTCGCCCTCGGCGCGGACATCGAGCGCCTGAGATGATCACGTTGGCGCTCTCTAAGGGGCGGATCTTCGACGAAACGCTGCCTCTGCTCGCAGCGGCCGGTATCTCGGTCGACCCCGCGGTGGCTGGCTCGCGCAGCCTCATCCTGCCCACCGCGGATCCGCAGTTGCGCCTGATCATCGTGCGCGCCACCGACGTGCCGACCTATGTGCGCTACGGCGCCGCCGACCTGGGAGTGGCCGGGCGCGACGTCCTGCTCGAGGATCGGGGAGAGGGCCTGTACCAGCCGGTCGACCTCGGGATCGCGCGCTGCCGCCTTTCGGTGGCCGCCCCGGAAGGCTTCGACTATGCATCGGCGATCCGGCGCGGCTCGCGCCTGCGGGTTGCAACCAAGTACGTGCGTTGCGCGCGTGAGCATTTCGCCGCCAAGGGCGTGCATGTCGACCCGATCAAGCTCTACGGCTCGATGGAACTGGCACCGCTGGTCGGGCTTGCCGATGCGATCGTCGACCTTGTCAGCACCGGCGGCACCCTGCGCGCGAACCGGCTCATCGAAGTCGAGGAGATCATGCCTATTTCCGCGCGGCTCATCGTGAACCAGGCTTCCATGAAAACGAAAGCGTCGCAGATCGAGCCATTGATCGCGGCGCTGTCGGCAGCGGTCGCCGGTGAAGGCACGGCCTTGTTCGCCGGGGCATCGCAATGAGCGGCGCCAAAGGTAAACACGGTATAGCGCAGGTCGGCAGCACCCCCTCACTGCCGCCCGGCGATACTTCTGTGCCGCACCCCGGCAGCGCCCCTGGGCTGCGCCGGCTCGACAGCGCCGATCCCGGGTTTCGTTTTCAGCTCGACGCGCTGCTTGCCTGGGACGCCTCCCAGGATGCGCAGATCGAGGGCACGGTCGCCGACATCCTCGCCGACGTGCGTCAGCGCGGCGATGCGGCCGTGCTCGAGTACACACGCCGCTTCGATCGGGTCGACGCAGCAACGGTGGCGGAGCTCGAACTGGCGCCGGCCGAGCTGAAAGCCGCCCTCGACGGACTCGATTCTCCGTTGCGCGCGGCGCTCGAGGCGGCTGCCGAAAGGGTGCGCGCCTATCACGCTCGACAGCTTGGCGAATCCTGGTCGTTCACCGAATCCGATGGCTCGCGACTCGGGCAGGTGGTGAGGCCCCTCGAGCGCGCCGGTCTTTACGTGCCGGGGGGCAAGGCGGCGTATCCGTCGTCGGTGTTGATGAATGCGCTGCCCGCGCGGGTCGCCGGCGTCGAAGAGTTGATCATGGTTGTGCCCACGCCCGACGGCGTGCGCAACCCGGTCGTGCTCGCTGCCGCGGCGATTGCCGGCGTCGATCGCGTCTTCACGATCGGCGGCGCCCAGGCGATCGGCGCGCTCGCCTGGGGCACCGTCTCGATCCCCCGGGTCGACAAGATCGTCGGACCCGGCAACGCCTACGTCGCGGAAGCGAAACGGCGGGTTTTCGGCACCGTGGGCATCGACATGATTGCCGGCCCTTCGGAAATACTGGTGATTTGCGACGGGCGCACCGATCCGGACTGGATCGCGATGGATTTGTTCTCCCAGGCCGAACACGACGAGATGGCGCAGGCCATCCTGCTTTCGCCCGATGCCCAGTTCCTCGAGCGGGTCGCCGCATCGATTGCAGCGCTGTTGCCGACCATGCCGCGTGCCGCGGTGATCGCCCGGTCGCTCGCCGACCGCGGCGCCCTGATTCGCGTGCGCGACCTGGATGAAGCTTGCGAGATCGCCAACCGGATCGCCCCGGAGCACCTCGAGATCTCCACCGACGAGCCGCGACACTGGGCCGACCGCATTCGTCATGCCGGTGCCATCTTCCTCGGGCGCTACGCCTCGGAGTCGCTCGGCGACTACTGCGCCGGCCCGAACCACGTGCTCCCCACGATGCGCACCGCGCGGTTTTCGTCGGCCCTGGGCGTCTACGATTTCCAGAAGCGATCGACATTGATCGAAGTATCGGCCGCCGGCGCTCGCACCCTGGGCCCGATCGCGGCCACCCTCGCGCGCGCCGAGGGCCTCCATGCCCACGCCCGCAGTGCCGAGATGCGCCTCGATGGCGCCGCGCCGCCTTCCTCGCAGGCCGACCCTGACAGCACGACCGTTGCGGGCACGAGCCGTGGCGATCACGCACATCGGTAGAATCGCGCCATGCGTAGCGCTGAAATTACCCGCAACACGGCAGAAACCCGGATTCGGGTGCGTGTCGACCTCGACGGCACCGGCCAGCACAAGCTGGCCAGCGGGGTGCCGTTTCTCGATCACATGCTCGACCAGATCGTGCGTCACGGCCTGATCGATCTCGAGATCGAGGCACACGGCGACTTGCACATCGACGCGCACCATACGGTCGAAGACGTCGGCATCACGCTGGGCCAGGCGGTGGCGCGCGCAATCGGAGACAAGAAGGGAATCCGCCGCTACGGTCACGCCTACGTGCCGCTCGACGAGGCCTTGACGCGGGTCGTCATCGATTTTTCCGGCCGCCCCGGGCTGCATTGGCATGTGCCTTTCACGCGCGCGATGATCGGCCAGTTCGATGTCGACCTGACCCGCGAATTCTTCCAGGGTTTCGTCAATCACGCACAGGTCACCCTGCACGTCGACAACCTGCGCGGCGACAACGCCCATCACCAGTGCGAGACGGTCTTCAAGGCTTTTGCGCGGGCCTTGCGTGCGGCAGTCGAACCCGACGAACGGGCGGCAGGCCGGATTCCATCGACCAAGGAACTGCTCTGAGACCCTGCTGACGCGCCATGAGTATCATTGCGGTCGTCGATTTCGGGATGGGCAATCTGCGCTCGGTGGCCAAGGCGCTCGAACACGTGGCGCCCAGAGCCCGCGTAATCATCGCCGCAAGCGCGGCCGAGATCGATTCAGCCGACCGTATCGTGTTTCCTGGGCAGGGTGCGATGCCCGAATGCATGCGACAACTCGACGAAACCGGACTGCGCGAAGCGGTGCTGCGCGCGGCCGCCTCGCGCCCCCTGTTCGGCGTGTGCGTGGGCGAGCAGATGCTCTTCGAGCGCAGCGCCGAAGGCGCCTGCCAGGGACTGGGCGTCCTTCCCGGCGAAGTGGTTCGTTTCTCCGGCGCCATGATCGATGCCCGCGGCGCGCGGCTGAAAATTCCGCACATCGGCTGGAACCGCGTGCACCAGACGCACAATCACCCGTTATGGAGTGGCGTTGCCGATCGCGCATACTTCTACTTCGTGCACAGTTTTCATGTGATGCCTTCCGCATCGGCCCTCACAGTCGGCCTGACAGACTATGGGATACGCTTTACCTGCGCGGTGGCGCGCGATAATATTTTCGCCACGCAGTTCCATCCCGAGAAGAGCGCGGCCAACGGCCTGAAGCTTTACGAAAATTTCGTTCACTGGAGCCCGTAGGCGCTTCGCCTGCACGCGACATCCGCTCCTCCTTTCCACAGACCCCCAAACAGGCAAACCGAAGCCCGATGTTGCTCATTCCCGCCATCGACCTGAAGGACGGCCGCTGCGTGCGGCTCAAACAAGGTGACATGGACGATGTCACGGTTTTTTCCGACGACCCGGCCGCCATGGCGCGCACCTGGATCGAACAGGGCGCCCGCCGGCTGCACCTGGTCGACCTGAACGGCGCCGTGGCAGGGCGCCCCAGGAACGAATCGGCGATCCGCGCAATCGTGCGCGAGCTCGCCGACCGGATCCCGGTGCAGCTCGGCGGCGGCATCCGCGACCTCGACACCATTGAACGATACCTGGACGGCGGGATCAGCTACGTGATCATCGGCACCGCTGCGGTCAAGAATCCCGGCCTGCTTCAGGATGCCTGCTCGGCCTTTCCGGGGCAGATCATCGTCGGAATCGACGCCAGGGATGGCAAGGTCGCCACCGATGGCTGGAGCAAGCTCACCGGCCACGACGTGCTCGATCTGGCAAGAAAATTCGAGGACTACGGCGTCGAAGCCGTCATCTATACCGACATCGGCCGCGATGGAATGCTGACAGGCGTGAACGTCGATGCCACGGCGCGGTTGGCGCGCGAATTGCGTATCCCGGTCTTCGCCTCCGGCGGTGTGGCCAGCATGGACGACATCGAGCAGTTGTGCGCAAGCGAGAGCGACGGGGTGGAGGGAGCGATCCTCGGCCGGGCGCTTTACGAAGGCGTGCTCGACTTCCGGCTTGCGCAGGCTCGCGCCGACGAGTTGGGGGGCACACGCGAGGATCTCGGCGAAGTCGCACCCTTCGACGGGGCCTACGAGGTGGACGCAAGCAACGGATCCGAGGAAGCTGACGAAACCGGTGAGGCAGTGCAGGCGGCTCGCCCCCGCGAGCCGGCCGTGGACGGGGGCGCCGAGCGTTGAGATGTTGACCAAGCGCGTCATTCCCTGTCTCGACGTCACGGCCGGTCGCGTCGTCAAGGGGGTCAACTTCCTCGGTCTGCGCGATGCCGGCGATCCGGTCGAAATTGCCCGTCGCTATGATGGGCAGGGCGCCGATGAACTTACTTTCCTCGACATCACTGCCTCGAGCGACGATCGCGACATCATCCTGCATGTAATCGAGTCCGTGGCCGCCCAGGTCTTCATTCCGCTGACGGTCGGAGGCGGCGTGCGGTCGGTCCACGACATTCGCCGACTGCTCAACGCCGGCGCCGACAAGATATCGATCAATACCGCAGGCATTGCAAATCCGGACCTGATCGGGGAGGCGAGCGCGCGCTATGGCGCGCAATGCATCGTTTGCGCGATCGACGCCAAGGCGGTTGCACCTGGCCGCTGGGAAGTCTTCACCCGGGGCGGGCGCGATGCCACCGGGCTCGACGCCATCGAGTGGGCACGCCGGGTCGAGGCGCTTGGCGCAGGCGAGATCCTTCTCACGAGCATGGACCGCGATGGCACGAAGCAGGGTTTCGATCTGGAACTGACCTGCGCAGTATCCAATGCGGTCGGCATTCCGGTGATCGCCTCGGGCGGCGTGGGCAATCTGCAGCATCTGGCCGATGGCGTCACCGAGGGCCGTGCCGATGCCGTGCTCGCGGCGAGCATCTTCCACTTCGGTGAGTTCACCGTTGGCCAGGCAAAGCGTTACATGGCCGAGCGCGGCATTGCGGTCAGGCTCGACTGAGATGGCTGTCGATCGTTCCCGCGCCGTGAGCGAAACCCCAGAATGGCTCGGAGAGGTCCGCTGGGACAAGTCGGGCCTCGTTCCCGCGATTGCGCAAGAGGCGTCCACCGGCAAGGTCCTCATGCTCGCCTGGATGAACCGGGAGGCGCTCGCGGAAACGGCCGCGAGCGGGCGCGCCGTCTACTGGTCGCGCTCGCGCGGCCGCCTCTGGCGCAAGGGCGAAGAGTCGGGTCACCTGCAGGATGTGCGCGAGTTGCGTCTCGACTGCGATGGCGACGTGGTGCTGCTGCTCGTTGAGCAGGCAGGCGGAATCGCCTGCCATACCGGCCGTCATTCGTGCTTTTTCAGAAGGCTCGAGAAGGGCGCGTGGCAAACCGTTGAGCCGGTCCTGAAGGATCCTGAGCGAATTTATCGATGATGCAACCCGATTCCGCCTCGTCACGGGTGCTCGAGCGTCTGGCCGATGTCGTTGCCGGGCGTCGCGGCGCCGACCCCGAGCACTCCTACGTGGCCCGGTTGCTCGCCCGGGGCAACGATGCGATCCTCAAGAAGATTGGCGAGGAGGCCACGGAAACCGTCATGGCGGCCAAGGACGGGGTGCCCGAGCGGATCGTTGCCGAGACAGCCGACCTGTGGTTTCACTGCCTGGTGATGCTCGAATTCCATGGCCTGCGTCCCGAACGCGTGCTTGACGAACTGGCGCGTCGCGAGGGCCTCTCAGGGCTAGAGGAAAAGGCCCTGCGCAAGGCGCGAGCGCGCGAGGAGAAAGGCGAATGACCGGACACACCGATTGCATTTTCTGCCGCATCGCGCGAGGCGAGATCCCGGCCCGCAAGGTGCATGAAGACGACGAGATCGTCGTGTTCGAGGATATCAATCCGGCTGCGGCGGTGCACTTGCTGATGATTCCGAAGGCCCACATCGAAAACCTGTACGATCTCGACCCGGTGCATCAACCCCTGCTCGGACGCATGCTCGGCATGGCGGGCGAGTTGGCACGCAACGCAGGCGCCCACGATGGTTTCAGGGTGGTGATCAACAACGGGCGGATCGGCGGACAGGAGGTGTATCATCTTCACTTACATGTGCTGGGTGGTTCAGAGCCATTGGGCTCCGGAATGCCTCGACGCTGACCGGTACGACCGGAACAAGGAGTAGCTAATGGGATCGATGAGCATTTGGCACTGGCTGATCGTGCTGGTGATCATCATGCTGGTGTTCGGCACGAAGAAGCTGAAGAACATCGGGTCCGACCTCGGAGGCGCAGTGCGCGGCTTCAAGGAAGGAGTGAAGGAAGGAACGGAAAAAGCTGCTGCTGAGTCAGAGCAGGATCACCGCACGATCGATGTCGAAACCCGGGAGAAGAGCTGAGCCGGCGATAGGGCCGCGGCTTCTCCCCGATAACGAGCGGCCGCTTCCGGCCGCTCGCGTCGTTTACGCTCATGGTTCCTGGCAGCCTGCGCTCGCACGCCACGGTTTTGGTTCGATGCGCCCGATGGGATGGATGAGAGCCGGTTCTTCTTCACAGCAATAGTCGTCGCAGATGTTCGATCTAGGATTCTCCGAGTTGATGGTCGTCGGCGTGGTCGCGCTGGTCGTGGTCGGCCCGGAGCGGTTGCCGCATGTGGCGCGCGAGGCTGGAAAGTGGCTCGGCAAGCTGCAGCGCTATGTTGCCGACGTGAAGTCGGACATCAATCGCCAGATGGAACTCGAGGAATTGCGCAACCTCCAGAAAGAGGTTAAAGATGCCGCGCGCAGCATGGAAAGTTCGTTCAAGTCCACGATCGACGAAACGCAGGCCGAACTGAACTCGATCTCCGATGCGCTGACTGCGGATCCTTCAAAATCGTCGTCGTCTTCGTCTTCGCCTTCCGTGCCGGCCTTGACGCAGACCGGGCAAACCGACTGGGACCGGATCTACGCGGCGCGCCGGACTCGCGACCGGATTCGCGAGCGCCGCATCGAGCGCGAAAAATCGCTCGGGGCGAAACGCCCGAAGCGCCGGCCATGAACGGTCGCACACACGCTACCGATCGATTACCGACATGAGCCAGGAAGAGAGCTTCATCTCGCATCTGATCGAGCTGCGCAACCGCATCATTCGCTCGCTCGTGGTGGTATTCATCCTGTTCGGGGTCTGCTTTTATTTCTCCGGCGACATCATGAAGTTCCTGTCGCTGCCGCTCTACAAATCCTTGCCTCCAGGAACGAACCCGATCTTCACCGATCAGGCCGGCGCATTCTTCACGCTGACCAAGGTCGCGTTCCTGACCGCCGTGCTGTTGTCGCTGCCCTGGATCCTCTATCAGGCCTGGGCTTTCGTGGCGCCCGGTCTCTATGAGCACGAAAAGAACTTCGCGCTGCCGCTGATCATCTCGAGCGTGTTCTTCATGGTCATGGGCATCGGTTTCGCCTACCTGTTCGTGCTCCCGGCAGCCTACAAGTTCTTCTATGTGTTTGCGGCGCGCACGGGGGCCGATATTTTGCAGGACCTGCAGAAATACTGGGATTTCACTCTCGCGATCTTTTTCGGTTTCGGCCTCACTTTCGAGGTCCCCGTGGTCGTGATGCTGCTCGTCAAGCTCGGGATGGTCTCGGTGCAGCAGTTGCGCGAAGTGCGTCGCTACGTCGTCGTCGGCGCCTTCGTTCTGGCAGCGGTGCTCACGCCTCCTGATGTCATCAGCCAGTTCATGCTCGCGATACCGCTGGTGCTGCTCTACGAGCTCGGCATCGTCCTAGGCGGGTTTCTGAAGAGCCACAGCCGCAATCCGGACGCTGAACCCGATGAAGACGCGGACGATACGGGCAAGGGCGCCGAAAGCACCGGTCCGGCGCCGTCCAATCCGCCCTGATTCGCGGCGCCGGCGCGTGCGCTATCCGTGTAGCGGATCAGCGCGACGCTGTCGCCGCCGCCGGTCGCTTGCCGACCCGAATCGCGACGCCCAGCGGCTTGGCATCGCGCAGGAAATTGAACTGGGCCGTAACGCCTGGCGCCAGTTGCGCGATCACGTTGAGCATCATCGCCGTGTTCGCGATCGGCTTGCCATCGACGTCGACCAGGATATCGCCGACCTTTACGCCTGCGCGATCCGCCGGGCCACCGCGCACCACACCGGCAATGATTGCGCCCTCGTTGCGCGGAAGCCGGAACGCCTCGGCCAGCTCGGGGGTGAGGTCCTGGGGTTCGACCCCGATGTAGCCACGGGTTACGGAACCGGTTGCGATGATCTGGTCGAGAACCTGCCGGACCGTGGAGGCCGGGATTGCGAAGCCGATGCCAAGCGAGCCGCCGGTGCGTGAATAGATCGCGGTGTTGATGCCGATCAGGCGACCGTCGGTATCCACCAGCGCGCCGCCTGAGTTGCCCGGGTTGATCGCCGCGTCGGTCTGGATGAAGTTCTCGAACGTGTTGATGCCCAGTTGGGTGCGCCCCAGCGCGCTGATGATTCCCATCGTAACGGTCTGGCCGACACCGAAAGGATTGCCGATCGCGAGCACGACATCGCCGATCTTCGCGGTATCGACGTTGCCGAATTCGATTGCCGGCAAATCCTTCATGTCGATGCGCAGGACCGCCAGATCGGTTTCCGGATCGGCGCCGACCACTTTTGCGTTGGCACGGGTGCCGTCGGCGAGCAGCACCTCGATCGCGTCGGCCGAGTCGATCACGTGATCATTGGTCAGTACATAGCCATCCGGTGACGCGATGACGCCTGACCCGAGGCTGTTCATCTGCTGGCCATCGCCGGGTTGGTCGCCAAAAAAGCGTCGGAACAGCGGATCGCCGAACAGCGGATGGTCCTGGCGCGCGCGCGCCGTCTTGGAAGTAAGAATGTTCACCACCGCGGGAATCGCGCGCGCGGCGCCGCTGCTGTATGACAAAATCGCTCGTTCCCGCGCCACATCGGCGGATTCGGCCGGTGCCGCTGGCGGCGCCATGCTGGTCGTGTGCGCCTCACGTGCAGGCGCACCCAGGCGATCGGGCAGCCACTCCGGGCGCAGCGTTGCGAAGGTGAACACCAGCGCCAGTACGACGGTCACGGCCTGGGCAAAGGTCAACCAGAGCTTTTTGAGCATGAAACGCAAAGATATCGGAGGAAAGAGCGACACAACGACCCAGCGGTCGGCTTCGGTCGTGGAATTGACAGAGTGTTTCGACGAAACGCTCGGCGCAAGCGGATTCGTCGATTATTGCCCAAACGGCCTGCAGGCGGAAGGCGATCGCCCGATTGGGCTGTTCATCAGTGGTGTGACCGCCACCGCGGCCCTGCTGCGTGCTGCCGCGCAACTGGGCGCCGACGCGGTGTTGGAGCAACGCGCAACTTGGCAGGCAGATGGGTTGGCGGGTCGATTCACGCGTCGGCGAGCACGGCCTGATCTGCCTGCATGATGCGCCGCGGCCAATTTCTGCCAAGGCGCTGGCCGCCGCACTGCGCCGCTCTCTGCGCCGCGCCCCGCTGGCAGTTAGCGCCCTCGAGCGGCCGATCGGCAGGATCGCCTGGTGTACCGGAGCCGTACAAGACATGCTGCAGCAGGCGATCGATGTCGGGGCCCACGCCTTTGTCAGCGGCGAGATCGCGGAGCGCACCACGCATCTGGCTCGCGAGGCCGGCGTGGTCTATATGGCGGCCGGTCACCACGCCACCGAGCGATACGGCGTACAGGTCATCGGCGAACATGTCGCGCAGCGATTCGGAATCACGCACCGTTTCGTCGACGATGGCAATCCGGCATGAGCACGGCACACCTCGCGTTCCAGGGCGCGTCAGCGCCGTCCCTGCTTGAGCAGATCGCGGATTTCCGTGAGCAGCGTCTGGTCGGGGGTCGGCCCGGCAACCACTTCTGCTTCGGCATCGGGCTGGCGGCGCCAGTAGTTCATTCCCTTCACCATCATGAAGATGATGAAGGCAAGCATGATGAAGTTGATCAGGATCGTGATGAAATTGCCGTAGGCGAAAACCGGCACGCCCGCTTTCTTCAGGGCATCGAGCGTATTCGGCACGCCGTCGGGCACTTTGGTGAGCGGAATCAGGAAGCTGCTGAAATCGACCTTGCCCCCGACCAAGGCAGCAATGACGGGCATGATCACATCGTTGACCAGCGAATCGACGATCTTGCCGAACGCGGCGCCGATGATGACACCAACGGCCAGGTCCATCACATTGCCTTTCAGGGCAAAGGTCTTGAATTCCGAAAGAATGCTCATGGTTGCTTCGCCCGGTGAATTGTCATCCATGAAAGGTATCACCGTGACCCGCGAGGGGGGCATCCTGAGCGAGGCGCAGCGCCGCAGGCGCGTGGCGTTTCAGCATCACAAGCCGGCGTCCTGCGCGCGGCCGGCTTCGGGTTGCTCCGCGCTTAGGCTAAAATCAGGAGCTTCTTTCGTCCGGCCACCGGTCGGGGTCTTCAATACGAATCATCTGGCAGACTCGACATGAGCGACTCATCCATTTCTGCGCACCCACCCCTCCCGATGGACTCGTCCCGCCGGACCGCGATCGGACTCACCTGTGCCGTCGGCGCGGTCGGTACCGTCGCGCTCGCCGTTCCGTTCGTGAGCAGCTTCGCCCCCTCCGAACGCGCCAAGGCGGCCGGCGCACCGGTCGACGTCGACCTTTCGACGTTGAAGCCGGGCGAGCTGCGCTCGGTGGAGTGGCGCGGCAAGCCGGTGTGGGTCCTGAATCGGACCAAGGCAATGCTCGCCAGCCTGAACGAGACGCAGGACCTGGTTGCGGATCCGGACTCGCAGCGACCGGGCAGCTTTCCGAATCCGCCCTATGCCGAGAACCAGTGGCGTTCGATCAAACCGGAGTACCTCGTCCTCATCGGCATCTGCACCCATCTCGGTTGCGTGCCCATCGAAAAGCTTGCCACCGGCGGTGGCGATGCTTCGCTTCCCGCCGACTGGCACGGCGGGTTCCTGTGCCCCTGCCACGGATCCCTGTTCGATCTCGCGGGTCGGGTCTACAAGAACAAACCGGCTCCGGACAATCTGCAGGTGCCGCCTTACGAGTACACCTCGGACACGCACCTGTTGATCGGCGTGGACGAGGCGAACAAGGCCTGAGCGAGGATCCGTGCCGGCGGCTCTGAGAGCCGGCCGACCGTGCTCGCCGGCAATCCGCGTTTTGCCGAACAACCGTCGCTCGTGAAATATTGCCAGGAGCATTGAAGATGGCGCAGGAAAAACAAATCGACACCACAGGTCTGCTTGGCTGGATAGATCGCCGGTTTCCGCTGAGCGCGCTCTGGAAGGACCACGTTTCCGAGTACTACGCGCCGAAGAACTTCAATTTCTGGTACTTCTTCGGTTCGCTGGCGTCGCTGGTGCTGGTGCTGCAGATCATCACCGGCATCTTCCTCACCATGCACTACAAGCCCGATGCGACGAAAGCGTTTGCGTCGGTCGAGTACATCATGCGTGATGTCCCCTGGGGCTGGCTCATCCGGTACATGCACTCCACCGGCGCCTCGGCGTTCTTCATCGTGGTGTATTTGCACATGTTCCGCGGCCTGCTGTACGGCTCGTACCGCAAGCCGCGTGAACTGGTCTGGATCTTCGGGTGCATGATTTTCCTGGCCCTGATGGGCGAGGCCTTCATGGGTTATCTGCTCCCCTGGGGGCAGATGTCATACTGGGGCGCCCAGGTGATCGTCAACCTGTTCTCCGCGATTCCGTTCATCGGCCCCGATCTTTCGATCTGGATCCGAGGCGACTACGTGGTGTCCGACGCGACCCTGAACCGGTTCTTCGCGTTTCACGTGATTGCTGTCCCGCTGGTGTTGCTCGGCCTGGTCGTGGCGCACATCATGGCCTTGCACGAGGTCGGATCGAACAACCCCGACGGTATCGAGATCAAGGCAAAGAAAGATGCCCGCGGCATTCCGCTCGATGGCATCCCGTTCCATCCGTACTACACCGTGCACGATATTCTTGGCGTTGCAGTATTCCTGATGGCGTTTTCGGCGATCCTTTTCTTCGCGCCCGAATTCGGCGGCTACTTCCTCGAGTACAACAACTTCGTGCCGGCCAACCAGTTGGTCACGCCCTTGCACATCGCGCCAGTCTGGTATTTCACCCCGTTCTACTCGATCCTGCGGGCCACCACCGAAGACTTCGTCTTCTACTGGATGATCCCGTTCCTGGTGCTCTTCGGGCTGCTGGCGCTCGTGAGCGCGCGCAACAACGTGACCCGGACCATCACCGTTGCTGCCTGCGTTGTCCTGATAGTCGGTTTCCTGTTCGTCGACGCCAAGTTCTGGGGTGTCGTCGGAATGGGTGCCTCGGTGCTGATCCTCTTCGCCTTGCCCTGGATCGACAACAGCCCCGCAAGGTCCATCCGTTATCGGCCGGCCTTCCACCGGATCCTGTATGCAATTTTCGTTGTCGTGTTTCTCGTGCTCGGTTTCCTCGGCACGCGGCCGGTGTCGCCGACCAACGCCTTGTTCTCGCAGATCGGCACGTTGATCTACTTTGCATTCTTCCTGCTGATGCCGTGGTGGAGCATGATGGGCAGGTTCAAACCGGTGCCCGACCGGGTCAGGTTCCGCCCGCACTGAACACGGAAGCATCGATCATGAACAACCTCATCAAATCGTTGGCCACGCTGCTTGCCGCGTGTGTCGTAGGCTCCGCGGCGGCCGCCGAGGCAGGCTTTCCGCTTGATCCGTTCCCCGCTCCGAAACTGCACGAGCCGGTGGCGTTGCAAAACGGCGCAAAGCTGTTCGTCAACTACTGCCTGAATTGCCACAGCGCTTCGCTGATGCGCTACAACCGGTTGACAGACATCGGGCTCACCGACGATCAGATCCGCAAGAACCTGCTGTTCACCGCCGACAAGGTGGGTGATCCGATGTCGGTTGCCATGCGCCCGGAAGACGCAAAGGTGTGGTTCGGCGCCGTGCCGCCCGATCTGTCGGTGATCGCGCGCGCGCGCTCCTCGGAGGCTGGCAGCGGCTCGGACTGGCTGTATACCTATTTGCGCTCGTACTTCCGCGATGCTTCCCGTCCGACCGGCTGGAACAATGCCGTGTTCGAAAACGTCGGCATGCCACACGTGTTCTGGGAGGAACAAGGGACGCGCGGCGCCACCCTCACTGCCGTGAAGGAAGCGACCGACGAAAAGACCGGCGAGGTCACCGGGTTCGTCAAGAGCGTGACCACCTACGATACCGACGGATTGCGCGCCGAAAAGACCGACAAGCTGCAGGGCGAGCATCATCACCCCTCGCGGGACTGGGAGCTCGGTCGACCGGAAGGCGGGAAAATGTCGCAAGCCACGTTCGACGACAACGTTGCCGACCTGGTGGCCTACATCACCTACATGTCAGATCCTTCGGCCCGGACCCGGGCGCGGCTTGGCATATGGGTACTGCTCTTTCTCGGCCTGTTCACGCTCCTCGCCTGGTTGCTGAACCGTGCTTTCTGGAAGGACATCAGGTAGGTGGCGCCCCTCTCCGCGATCCACCGTGAGCTGGCGGGCTCACCCTGCTTCTCCAGGCGCACGCGAAACGAAGTCTCTCAGAAGGCCCTGCCATGATGGTGCTGTACTCCGGAACTACGTGCCCTTTCTCGCAGCGTTGCCGTTTCGTGCTGTTCGAGAAGGGAATGGACTTCGAAATCCGCGACGTCGATCTCTACAACAAGCCGGAGGACATCTCGATCATGAATCCGTACGGCCAGGTGCCTATCCTGGTCGAGCGCGACCTGATCCTGTACGAATCGAACATCATCAACGAGTACATCGATGAGCGATTCCCGCATCCGCAGTTGATGCCCGCCGATCCGGTCATGAGGGCGCGCGCGCGCCTGTTCCTGTTCAATTTCGAACGCGAGTTGTTTTTCCACGTGCAGCAACTCGAGCGCCGCGATCAACCCAAGGACAGCGTCAAGCTGATGGACAAGGCGCGCCAGCAAGTTCGCGACCGGCTTACCCAGTTGACGCCCATCTTCATCAAGAACAAATTCATGCTTGGCGACGAGTTTTCGATGCTCGACGTGGCGATCGCGCCGCTGCTCTGGCGTCTCGATCACTACGGAATCGAGATGCCGAAATCGGCTGCGCCACTGCTGCGCTACGCCGAGCGCCTGTTTTCGCGTCCGGCGTACATCGAAGCCCTGACGCCTTCCGAGAAGGTGATGCGCCGCTGATGGCAGACATTTCCACCAAGCCGTACCTCATCCGCGCAATCTACGAATGGTGCACTGATAGCGGCTATCGCCCGCATATCGCCGTGGTGGTCGATGAACGCACGGTGGTGCCCCGCGAGTTCGTGCGCAGCGGCGAAATTGTTCTCAACGTGTCGGCTCATGCAACTAACCGCCTGAACATCACGAACGACGTGATCGAGTTCGAGGCTCGGTTCGGTGGCGTCGCACGCTCGGTGTCGATCCCCATCGACAATGTGTCGGCGATCTACGCACAGGAAAACGGCCACGGAATGGCCTTTGAGGTGCCTGCGGCGCTCGCACTCGTGCCCGCGCCGGGAAATAGTGGCTTGCTCGCCGACCTGGACGACGAAGCGGCGCCGGAGCGCGGCGACGAGGATGCATCGCAGGGTCTCGCGCCACGTCATGGCGATATCGACACCGGCCAGGCGGGGCCTGCATCTGCGCGTACGGGACGCGGACCGAAGCTGGCGGCGGTGCCGTCCGTATCGGAGGGCGCGAAGACGCCAAGGCGGCGGCGCAAGGATAAGGCTGCGTTACCCGACGAGTCCACGACAACGAAAACTTCGTCCACGGCAACGCCGGTCGACCAACCGGCACCGCCTGCCAGCCGTGCGGCGCCTCCCGCCGGTCCCGGGGTACCTCCCGTCGACCCGGCAGCAGCGCCCGCCAGCGTGCCAACCGCTCCGGCCAGATCGGACCGCGAGCATCCGGCAGTGCGCGATTCGGCGCGCCGACCTGATGAATCGTTTGGCAAGCCGAGCCAGCCGTCGGTGGTCGGGGTGCCGTCATCTTCTGATGAAGATCCGCCGCCAAAGCCGCCTTCAGGCCGGCCGCGGCTCACTCGGGTCAAGTAGGCTGCGCCTTGGGGCGGGGCGGGTCGGCCTCATGGCGGCGCCGGGCCCCGCGCGAGAACACACTTTTCGCGCTGCTCGGCTGCGCCGCCATCGCTTAGAATGCGGGTTTGTGCCCCATGCTTGCGCGGCGCGGCGCGGCGTCGATCTCGCCTTGCCTTCGTTCGCGCCGAGTATGCCGGCTTAGCTCAGTTGGTAGAGCAACCGCCTTGTAAGCGGTAGGTCCCCCGTTCGAGTCGGGGAGTCGGCACCAGTCAGAGCTTGCGGGAGCGGTCCAGCGGTCAGCCTCCGTGCGGCGCGCATATACTTGACCGAAGGTGCCTGGCGAAGAGCGCCATGCGTGCCCGCGAATGCCTCGCAACGGCTTGCATACCCAGAAACTTTCATAATGCCCTGGCACGCGCAGTTGGCTCTCGACTGCCAGCTGGAAAACGAGCGCAGCGTGGTACGTTTTCGGCATCAGGGCCCCCTGCGCGTGCTGAAAAGCCTGTATCCCGAAGGGGACGCGGTATGCCACAACGTGCTGGTGCACTCGCCAGGCGGTCTGGTCGGCGGTGACGCGCTGTCGATCCATGTGAACGTGGCGGCCGGCAGCCACGGCCTGATCACGACGCCCGGCGCCGCACGCTTCTACCGTAGCGATGGCGAGGCGGCGGTGCAGCACGCGCGACTTGTGCTTGAAAGCGGTGCGCGCTTCGAATGGCTACCGCTGGAAGCGATCTGCTACAGCGGTTGCCGCGCGGAAAACCGTCTCACTGTCCGGGCGGCGCCGGGCGCCGAGCTGATCGGCTGGGACGTAGCGGCGCTCGGCTTGCCGTGCGCCAACCTGCCTTTCGAGCGCGGCAGCCTGTTGCAGCATATCGAGGTGCCGGGCGTGTGGCTCGAACACGGACGCATCGATGCCGCGGACCGGCGCCTGCTGCAAAGCCCGCTTGGACTCGCCGGACACCGCTGCGTCGCCTCGCTGTTCTTCATCGCCGGCGCGCCGATCGCACGAGCGCGGCGCGAGGCGGCGCTCGCGCTCGCTCGCGCTCTGCTCGAGGCGCACCTTTTGTGCGAGAGCGCGGCCGCGACCAGCGCGCACCGTGAAGTGGTGCTGCTGCGGGTTCTCTCCCCGATGGTTGAACCGGCGATGCAACTGCTGCGGCAGGTGTGGCGCGCCTGGCGCGCCGAGCTCTGGAATCTGCCGGGTCAGGACCCGCGTAGCTGGTCGACGTAGCGGGCCGTCGCCCCGGGAGGACGCCGGGACGTTGAAGGCAGGCCACTGTTCAGATCGAAACGAGCGCCCGTACGCCCTGTGCGTCCATGTCCTGGCCGAGGCCGCGCGCGACGATGGCGCCGCGCTCCATCACGAGATAGTCGTCGGCCAGCTCTCGCGCGAAGTCATAGTACTGTTCGCAAAGCACGATGGCCACTCTTTCTCCATGGATGCCGTGGTCCGCCAGCATGCGGATCACCCGGCCGATGTCCTTGATGATGCTCGGCTGGATGCCTTCGGTGGGCTCGTCGAGGATCAACAGCCGGGGTCCGGGCGCTAGCGCGCGGGCGATCGCAAGTTGCTGTTGCTGGCCGCCCGACAGGTCGCCGCCGCGGCGATACCGCATCTCCTTCAACACCGGAAACAGCTCGTAGAGCTCGCGTGGCACGGGGCTGCCGTTCTTGCACGCCATGCCCATGCGCAGATTCTCTTCGACCGTGAGCCGCGCGAAGATCTCGCGGCCTTGCGGCACGAAGCCAATGCCGGCGCGGGCGCGCTCGTAGGGCTTCTTGTGGTGGATCGGCACGCCGTCGAGCTCGATGCTGCCGCTTCTGATCGGCACGAGGCCCATCAGCGACTTCAGCAGGGTGGTCTTGCCGACACCGTTGCGACCGAGCAGCATCGTCACCTTGCCGGGCTGCGCCTCGAAGCTTACGTCGCGCAGGATGTGCGAGCCCCCGTAGTACTGGTGGAGCTTCCTCACAGCCAGCATGGAAGGAATTTCCCGGCCGTCGTCACCCCACGCTTGTCTTAATTCAGCGGCCAAGGTACACCTCGATCACGCGCTCGTCGCTCTGCACCTCGTCGAGCGTGCCCTGCGCCAGCACGCAGCCCTCGCTGAGCACGGTGACGATCCCGGAAATCATGCGAATGAAGTTCATGTCGTGTTCCACGACCATCAGCGAATGCTTGCCCTGGAGCGAGAGAAAGAGTTCTGCCGTTCGTTCGGTTTCCTTGTCGGTCATGCCGGCCACTGGTTCGTCGAGCAGCAGCAGTTTCGGGTCCTGCATCAGGAGCATGCCGATTTCGAGCCACTGCTTCTGGCCATGGCTCAGGTTGCCCGCCTGGCGCAGGACGCTGTTGTCCAGATGGATCGTGTGCAGAACCTCCGCCAGCCGGTCGCTTTGCGCCGAGTCGAGGCGGAACAGCATCGAGTGTTTCACTCTCTTGTCGGTCTCGAGCGCGAGCTCGAGGTTCTCGAACACCGTCAGGTTTTCGAACACGGTCGGCTTCTGAAATTTTCGGCCAATGCCGAGTTGGGCGATCTCCGCCTCCCGGTAGCGCAGCAGGTCAATGGTGCTGCCGAAGAAGACCGTGCCCTCGTCGGGCCGCGTCTTGCCGGTGATGATGTCCATCATCGTGGTCTTGCCGGCGCCGTTCGGGCCGATGACGCAGCGCAGTTCGCCCGGCGCGATATCGAGCGAAAGCTTGTCGATGGCCTTGAAGCCGTCGAAGCTCACGCTCACGTCTTCAAGATACAGGATGCGGCCGTGCGTGAGATCGACCTCGCCGGGTGTCGCGACGCGGCTGAAACCAGCCGAGCCGCCGGTTGATCCGGTCTGGCCGGTGGGCCGGGTGCCGCGGCGCCTGGTGCCTGGCTCGCCGCGGCTTTCCACCAGCGTCAATACGGGCGATTCCTTCGTGGTTCCTGTGCCCGGCGCCTGCTTGCCGGCTTGCGCACCGCGCTCTGCGCCATGCTCGCCGTGGAGGTTTCCGGGTTGCTCCCCACCATGTTCACCGAGGCGCTCTCCAGGCGGTGCTCTGGCGTGCTCCAGAGAAATCGCGCCCTGCGTTTCGCCTCGGCGCTTGCTCGTTGCCCGGTCCTGTGGCAGCAACTTTCGCGCCAGGCCGACGATGCCGTCGGGCAGGAACAGTGTGACGCCGATGAACAGCGCGCCGAGAAAGTAGAGCCAGTACTCCGGATACGCAACGGTGAGCCAGCTCTTCGCGCCATTGACGAGAAAGGCGCCGAGGATCGGTCCGATCAGCGTGGCGCGCCCGCCGACCGCCGCCCAGATCGCCATTTCGATCGAGTTCGCGGGGCTCATTTCGCCCGGGTTGATAATGCCCACCTGCGGCACGTAGAGCGCGCCGGCCACGCCGCACATGATTGCGGAGACGACCCAGATCGTGAGCTTGTAGGGTAGCGGGTTGTAGCCGGAGAACATCACGCGTGGTTCGGCATCACGAATGGCCTGCAGCACGCGACCGAACTTGCTGGCGACCAGCCACCGTGAAAGCAGGAAGAAGCCGAGCAGAGTGAGGCCGGTGAGCGAGAAGAGCAACATCCGCATCTCTTGCGTTGCGATTGGCAGGCCCAGGATGCGCTTGAAGTCGGTGAACCCGTTGTTGCCGCCGAAGCCGGTTTCGTTGCGGAAGAACAGCAGCATCGCGGCGAAGGTCAGGGCTTGCGTAATGATCGAGAAATAAACGCCCTTGATGCGTGAACGGAAGGCGAAGAAACCGAACACAAAGGCCACGATACCCGGCACCACAACGATCAGGGCGAGTGTCGCGACAAAGCTGCCCGAGAATGTCCAGTGCCACGGCAGCGTTTTCCAGTCGAGAAACACCATGAAGTCCGGCAGCTCGCTCTTGTAGTTGCCGTCCTGGCCGATCTGGCGCATGAGGTACATGCCCATCACGTAGCCGCCTAGCGCGAAGAAAAGCCCGTGCCCGAGCGAGAGAATTCCGGTGTAGCCCCAGATCAGTCCTATTGCCAGCGCGCAAATCGCGTAGCACATGATTTTGCCGAGCAGCGCAACCGCGTAGTCGGTCATGTGCAGCGAGCTGCTCGCAGGCACCGCCAGGTTGAGCACCGGCGCCAGGGCGCAGACCGCGATCAGTGCGACGACAAAGGCCGTCCAGCCGGCGCGGTTCAGGAGCGGGCGTCTGGCAGGGGGCTCGACCTGGTTCGGTTGTGCCCGCTTTGTCGGCAGCTTGCGGACTCGTAGCCCCCGCGAGAAGCGGCTCGTCTGCCTGAGGCGGTTCGGTGCGGTGCTCATGCTTCTGCGCTCCGGCCCTTCATCGCGAAGATGCCCTGCGGCCGCTTCTGGATGAAGATGATGATGAAGACGAGCACCGCGATCTTCGCCAGTACCGCGCCAGACCAGCCCTCGATAAACTTGTTGAGCATGCCGAGGCCCAGCGCCGCATACGCCGTCCCGGCGAGCTGGCCGACGCCGCCCATCACCACCACCATGAACGAGTCGACGATGTAGCCTTGGCCAAGGTCGGGGCCGACGTTGCCGATCTGCGAGAGCGCGCAACCGGCAAGCCCCGCTATGCCGCAGCCCAGTGCGAAGGCGCAGGTGTCGATGCGCGCCGTGTTGACGCCCATGCACGAGGCGATCGGCCGGTTCTGGGTGACCCCGCGTACGAACAGGCCCAGCTGCGTGCGCCCGATCAGGTAGGCCATTGCCAGCAACACCAGCGCCGCAAAGACGATGATGCAGATGCGGTTCCATGGCAAAGTGACATTGCCAAGGAGCTGCAGGCCGCCGCTCATCCAGGCGGGGTTCTCGACGCCGACGTTCTGGGCACCGAAAATCGAGCGCACCAGCTGCTGCAACATCAGGCTGATGCCCCAGGTCGCAAGCAGCGTTTCGAGCGGCCGGCCATAGAGGAAGCGGATGACGCCGCGTTCGAGCACCGCGCCGAGCAGCGCCGAGCTGAAGAACGCGGCTGGAATCGCTGCAACCAGATACCAGCCGAACAGCGCCTCCGGCAAATACCTCTGGAACAGCCCCTGCATCACATAAGTGGCATAGGCGCCGATCATCATCAGTTCGCCATGCGCCATATTGATGACGCCCATCAGGCCGTAGGTGATCGCCAGGCCGAGCGCGGCGAGCAGCAGTACCGAGCCCAGGCTGATGCCGCTGAAGAGGGCGTTGATGCGGTCGCCCCATACGAGCGTGTCGTCGATGCTGCGGATCGATGCATCGATGGCGGACCTGACCTCGGCATCGGTTTCGTCGGTCAGCCGCTGGTTCAGCAGCCGCTTGGTATTGGGGCTCTTGCTTTCGCCCAATGCTTCGGCGGCGGCGATTCGCCGGGCCTTGCCGCTGCTGTTGAGCATCGAGGTTGCGCGCACCAGTTCGAGTTGCGCCTTGATGCTGTGGTCGGTCTCGGCGGCGAGAGCCTGCTCGATCCGCGGCAGGCGCGTTTCGTTGGGGTCCTGGAGCAGCGCCAGGGCGGCCTGCGCGCGCACCGCGTCGTCCTTGCTGGCGAGATCGAGCACCGCCTGCGCGCTATCGAGGGCGCCTCGCATCATGTTGTTGTTGACCACTTCCTCGGCAGAGTCCGGCACCTGGACCTCGGCGCCGGTGACCGGGTCGTAGCCCTTGCCGTTCTCGATGACGAAGACATTGGCGGCGCTGTACTTGACCGCATCGCCGGCCATTGCCCGGACGAATGCGGTGGTCCTCGCGTCAGCAGCAGCGACCGCCTGGTCGAGCGCGGCGATCCGCGCCTCGGTATCGCCGGATGCGATGGCCCTGGCCTCATCCGCCGTCAATGCGTGGGCGGTCGCTGCCATCAGGAGGGTAGCGGCGAGCGCGGCGCGGAAGGTTTCCTGCAGCATGGATAGGTGACCGGTGAAATTCACAAGTTGGCCCGTTTCTGCGCACGGAACGGGCCACGGCGAGACAAGGGCGCCTGTGCAGACGCCGTTACATCGACTTGGCAACCGGCTCGTCGGGTTTCCTGTCGTTGCCTTCGATGTACGGGCTCCACGGCTTGGCCTTCACCGGACCAGACGTTCTCCAGACCACGCTGAACTGGCCGTCGGCCTTGATCTCGCCAATGAACACGCTCTTGTGCAGGTGATGGTTCTTCTCGTCCATCTGCGACGCGATCCCCGAGGGCGCGGTGAAAGTCTGGCCGGCCATGGCTTCGATCACCTTGTCGGTGTCGGTGCTGCCGGCCTTCTCGACCGCCTGTTTCCACATATGGATGCCGATCCAGGTGGCTTCCATCGGGTCGTTGGTGAGCGGTTTGTCCATCTGGCCCGGGATCTTGTGGGCTTGCGCGTAGTCACTCCATTGCTTGATGAACGCCGCATTAACCGGGTTCCTGATGCTCATGAAATAGTTCCAGGCGGCCAGGTGGCCGACCAGGGGCTTGGTATCGACGCCGCGCAGTTCTTCTTCACCGACCGAAAAAGCGATCACCGGCACGTCACGGGCTTTCAGGCCGGCGTTGCCCAGTTCCTTGTAGAAGGGCACGTTGGAGTCGCCGTTGATGGTCGAGATCACAGCCGTCTTGCCACCGGCGGAAAACTTCTTGATGTCGGCCACGATGGTCTGGTAGTCGGAGTGGCCGAATGGTGTGTACTTCTCGTCGATGTCGCTGTCCTTCACGCCCTTGCTGTGGAGGAAGGCGCGCAGGATCTTGTTGGTGGTCCGCGGGTAGACGTAGTCGGTGCCCAGGAGCACCCATCGCCTGGCGCCCCCGCCTTCCTTGCTCATCAGGTACTCGACGGCGGGAATGGCCTGCTGGTTGGGCGCCGCGCCGGTGTAGAACACGTTCTTCGACAGTTCCTCGCCCTCGTATTGCACCGGGTAGAACAGAAGGCCGTTCATTTCTTCCACAACCGGCAACACGGACTTGCGTGACACCGAGGTCCAGCAGCCGAAGATCACGGCGACCTTCTCCTGGCCGAGCAGTTGCCGCGTCTTCTCGGCGAACAGCGGCCAGTTGGAGGCCGGGTCGACCACCACCGCTTCGAGCTGCTTGCCGAGCACACCGCCGTTGGCGTTGATGCTCTCGATCGCCATGAGCGCCATGTCTTTCAGCGCGGTTTCCGAGATCGCCATCGTGCCGGACAGCGAGTGCAGCACACCGACCTTGATGGTGTCGGCCGAGAAGGCGGAGGAAGGGCCGAGGCCGGCCAGCGCTACGGCGGCGGCGAGCGCCTTGAGGGTGAAACGACGATGCATGACTTCCTGCTCCAGTGGTAGGGAAAACCGTTGCCGCCGGCGCGCCGCGGCCGACGATGGAGAGAGTCTGCGGATTGGGAGGTAATCAGGGAATACGCCGGGTGGCGTACAAATCCCGCCGGACAGCGAGCGCGACGGGCAGGGCGCCGCGGTCCTGCGGTCCTGCGGGTCGAGAGGTCAGCCTCTGCGCTCCTGGACTCGGCGGCAGGCGATCCTTGCGCTCCTGCAGCTCGAATTCCGGCTGCAACTCCTCGCTGCGCCGGCTCGCCACCGCCGCCACCGCCGCCATGCGCAGCGTGAGCAGTACGCCGAGCGCAGCCCGGTCAGGCGCCGACGAGCGCGCAGCGCGGCGTCATCCCGATGCCTTCAGCGGCTCGTGCACGGGCAGCAGTGCGAGCGCATCGCACAAGCTCCGGACCTGCCGCGCAAGCGGCGCCGGTACCGGCTGCTCGCCGCGCAGCACGCCCTCGATGTAGAGCGATGTCGACGTCACGTCCTGCCCTGGCGGCAGTGCCGGGAGATCGGCCACTACGCCGTCCTCGGCATCGCACGACAGGTCTGCGCGCTGCGTTCCGTCGAGATACACGTCGAGCCGCCGCAGCCGACGCGGGTCGGTGAACGGCTCCCCTTCCGTTCCGCGCAGCAGCATCGCGTTGGCGTGACAACGCTGCACGAACGCGGCCAGCAACTCCGCGTACTCGCCATGCGTGTAGTTGACGACGCGCAAGGTGGCGGTACCGCGGATCGGGTCGAGCAGCTTGGCGAGCGTATGGCCGGAGTTGCGCACGCCGACGACGCGCCGGACGTCGAGCAACCGCGCCAGCGCAGGACAGAGCGCGTCGAGGATCATGTATGCCGGTTCGCCGCGCGACCAGGCACTCGCGAGCGCTTCGCCGTCGCCGGCGACCGGCAGGCCGAGACGCTCGAACAAGGTCGCGGCGGTGACGCGCCCGGGGGTGCTCGCCGGCCCGTGCACCAGCACCGGTACGCCTTCGCGCGCGAGCAGCAGCGCCAGCAGCGGCGTCAGGTTGGGCAGTTTGCGGGCGCCGTTGTACGACGGCAGCACCACTACCGGTCGCGATGCCGGCAGTGCGATGCAACGCGCCTGCACCGCGTCGAAGAAGCCGGTCAACTCGTCGAGCGACTCGCCCTTGATACGCATCGCGAGCACGAAGGCGCCGACCTCGAGGTCGCTCAACGCGCCGTCGAGCAACTGGCTCATCAAGTCGTTCGCCTGCTCAGCGTCGATGGAGCGTGCGCCGTCTTTGCCGCGCCCGATGACTTTGATGTAATGCGCAATGGTCATCGGCGAACTATACTGCGGCGAGCGCCGTGCAGCGCACCAGACGCTTCAGTTCCGGCACGCAGCTGCCGCAGTTCAGCCCGCACCAGTCCGGGGCGTTCCGACAGCGCATCGATGCCCCACAGTCGCGCGAGCTGCGCGCGGTCTGCCGGATCGGCGAGGTTGCGATGACCGGGCAGAAGGTTGGCGAGCGCTCCGACCTCACGCCCGCCCATCGCGTTCGGCTGCCCGGTGAGCGAGAACGGCCCGGCTCCCGGCTTGCCGATCTGGCCGGTGGCCAGGTGCAGGTTGATCAGCGCCACATTCTTGTCGGTGCCGCCCGTACTCTGGTTCAGGCCCTGGCAATACAGGGACAGCGTGGCGCCGCCACGCCGCTTCGATCAGCGCGGCCTCTTCGATCCCGCATTGCGCCGCGATCGCCTTCGGCACGTCATTGCGCACCTGCTCGCGCAGTCGGCGATGCGATCCGTTGCTTCGTCCAGTGCTGCTTCCCAGCTGATCGGCTCCAGGGGGCCGCAGCGGCGCGCCCGCCGTTGCGGATGAAGGAGCCTCGCCTGCAAGGTCACCGGCGCCTCCGCGGTGAGGTGCAGCGACTGCCCCTTGCTGCACAGCCGGCCGAAGTTCGCCGGATGCTCCGGGTCGCCGCGCACGCCCGTGATCTGGTCGCCTTCGGACTCGATGATCACGCCGCAGCCTGCGCCGCAGTAGGGGCACGTGGAGCGGGTCTCCTTCACGCGGCGGCCTCCGCCTGGCCGACTGTTGCGGGCACGGTCACAGCCAGCGTGTCAAGCTCGTGCCGGTCAAGCGCCACGCTGCCCGCTTCGACCTTCACGCTGAACTGTTGCGTGCGTCCGACGTCAGGCGCCTTGGCACAGCCACCGGCGAAGTCGATGGTCCAGTTGTGCAACGGGCATGCCACGCTCTCGCCGAACTCGATCCCCTGGCTCAGCGGGCCGCCCCATGCGGGCAGCGATCGAGCAGCGCGAACACCTTGTCCTCGGCGGTGCGGAAGATCGCGATGCCGCAGCCGTTCCCGCGCGCGAAGCGCCGCGCGCCGAGCACGGGAATGTCGTCGACGCGGCAGACCGCAATCCAGGCGGAGTGCTTCATGTCGGCACCGCCAGCGCGTCGAACTGCCGCGGATCGACAGCCGCCTTGTCGCGATCGAACCAGGGATCGGGCTCGCCGTCGAGCGCGAACTGCAGCCGCGCCCACATCTCCTTGCGGCCGCCCGCGTCGTCGAGCACTCGCTTTCTCACGTAGTCGCATGAAGAGCATGGTCGTGATCCACAACGACGTGCCGGCGAGCCCGCACATCACCGACACCATGAAGCCCTTTTGCGCGGCGTCGAGGTGGAACGACTCGCTGATGAAGGGCGCCATCGCGCCGTTCAGCACCCAGATGGCGAAGCAGAAGTCAAAGTAGAGAAAGGCGGCGAACAGCGTCGGCCAATGGCCCGCGCGCTGGAAGTCGCGTATGCCGGACGACGTACTCTGCCGGCGCGAAACGTCCGGCGGCGCGAGTTGCACGACTTCCTGCTCCAGAAGGTAGTGTGACTGTTTTCACCAGCGAGTTGCGACTGGCTACGGAGCAAGTCTGCGGATTGTTGCGGCGCAGCGAAATGCGCCGGGTGGCGTACGGAAACTCCTGCCGGCAACGATCTCCGAGCGAGGCGGCGCCACCGCACGCGCGCGTCGCGCGGCGCGCGGGGAAGCGAACCGTTCCCGGGCGCTGCTACAGGTCGAACTGCGGCTGCAATTCGCGCAGGCGCCGGCTCGCTACTGCGGCCGCCGCCGTGCGGGTCTCGACCCCGAGCTTCACGTACACCCGCTCCAGGTGCTTCTTCACGGTGGCGGGACTGCTGCCGAGAATCGCGGCTATGTCCTTGTTGGTCTTGCCCTTGACCAGCCAGTACAGCACCTCCGCCTCGCGAGCGGTGAGCTTCAGGCTCAGCCGCATGGCTTCGATCACGCCGGCATCGGACACCTCGCGCATGACGATGAGCCACTCGTCACCGTCGTCATCGTGGCCGGTTTGCTGGTGCAGACGCAGGCTCAGGCTGCGCGCCCCATGCGCGATCGACAGCACGGGTGGTTCGATCCGTGGTTGCCCGACATCGGGACGATGGTGCCGCAGCCAGTCGAGCACGGCGGCCGGCGTCTCGGGCGCGCTGGTGCCGCAGTAGCGCAGCAACAACTCGCGCGCCAGCGCAGTCTCCCAGATCAGCCTGCCCTGCGGCAGACGCACAGCGATGCTCGCGTAGCCGAAGGCATCGAGTGCATTGCGCGCCTGGCCGGCATGATGTGCGTCCTGCCGGGCGCGACGCGCATCCCGCAGATGCACGTTCATCCGCGCCAGCACTTCCCTGAGGTTGATCGGCTTGATGATATGGTCGACGCAGCCGGCTTCCAGCGCCGTGACCAAGTGCTCCGTGTCGGTAAGGGCCGTCATGAAGACGATCGGAATGTGCGCGGTGCTGGCATCGGTCGTCAGTCGGCGCGCTACCTGCAGGGCGTCGATGCCCGGCATGATCGAGTCGTCGAGCAGAACGATGTCGGGATGCGCCTCGGCGGCGAACTGTACGGCCTGCTCGCCGCTCGTTGCGGCCACTACGGCATAGCCCGATTCATCGAGGGCATCCTGCAATACCGCAAGGTTGTCGGGCACGGCGTCGACGATCAGTACGAGATCGCTGTCGCCGGTGTTGTTGCGCAGCATGATTGCCGGGCTCAGGGAACCGCAGGTACGCTATGATTTAAAATGCGGGCGCCGGCGCCGCGGCATCCGTGCCGACCCGAGCCAGGCGGCCCGAATGATTGTGTTTGCGCTTCATCGCCATGGAACTGACTCCGCGCGAAAAGGACAAGCTCTTGATCTTCACCGCCGCTTTGCTGGCTGAACGCCGTCGCGCGCGCGGACTGAAGCTCAATTATCCGGAAGCCATGGCACTGATTTCCGCTGCCGTAATGGAAGGAGCACGCGACGGCAAGAGCGTGGCCGCACTTATGAGCGAGGGCCGCGCCGTGCTCTCGCGTGCTGATGTGATGGACGGCGTGGCCGAGATGATTCCGGACATCCAGGTCGAAGCAACCTTTCCTGACGGCACGAAGCTGGTTACGGTACATCAGCCGATCATCTGACGACCCTGTTATTTCGCCTCGAGCGGGAATTTCCGTGCGACCCATGCGTTCCTTCTTCACCGCTTTCGCGCCGGCGTTGCCAGGATTCGCCGGCTTGGTGTTGCCACTCTTCGTTGCGGCGCACCCGAGCGTAAATGGTGGCAGCCATCGTGACTTCGCGCAAGGTTTTGTGAATCGGTCGACAGGCGCTGATCACCTGGTGGCGATGCCCGCGTCGGGCCTGTGGAGCGCGCTGACCGCTCGCCGAGCACGCCTTCTATGGCGGGTGCCTGCCGGCTTCACGGCATTGCTGCTGGCAGGCGCAGCGGGCGCCGACGCGGGGGCCTTGCCTGGTGGCGCGTTGCCTTCGCGGGGGATCGGAGATCGGCGATGATTCCGGGCGAACTTTATGCCGAAGAGGGCGAGCACACGCTCAACCCCGGCCGGCGCACCCTGACACTGGTGGTGCAGAACACCGCCGACCGGCCGATCCAGGTCGGTTCGCACTACCACTTCGCCGAGACAAACGGCGCGCTCGCTTTCGACCGGAAGGCTGCGCGCGGTATGCGGCTCAACATCGCCTCGGGCGCCGCGGTGCGTTTCGAGCCGGGGCAGCAGCGCACGGTGGAGTTGGTCGATTTTTCCGGCGCTCGCACGGTCTACGGCTTTCGCGGCCTCACGCAAGGCAAGCTCTGATGGCCACCATCGGCCGGGGCGCCTATGCCGAGATATTCGGCCCGACAGTGGGTGACCGCGTACGACTGGCCGACAGCGAACTCGTGATCGAGGTCGAGGACGACTACACGCTGCGCGCCGGCGGCTATGGCGAGGAAGTAAAGTTTGGCGGCGGCAAGACCATTCGCGACGGCATGGCGCAGAGTCAGCGCACGCGCGATGGAACCGGGGCCGGCGCCGGGGGTGCCGTCGATACAGTCCTCACCAATGCGCTGATCTTGGACCACTGGGGCATCGTCAAGGCAGACATCGGCCTGAAAGGCGGGCGAATCGTCGGCATCGGCAAGGCCGGCAACCCGGATGTGCAGCCGGGCATCGACATCATCATCGGTCCGGGCACCGAGATCATCAGTTGCGAAGGCAACATCGTCACCGCCGGCGGCATCGACTGTCACATCCACTTCATCTGCCCGCAGCAGATACAGGAAGCTCTGTCCTCCGGCGTGACCACGATGCTCGGTGGCGGCACCGGTCCCGCAACCGGCACCTTCGCTACTACCTGCACCCCAGGGCCCTGGCACATCGAGCGCATGCTGCAGGCGCTCGACGCCTTCCCGATCAATGTGGGCCTTCTGGGCAAGGGCAACGCGAGCTTGCCGGCCGCTTTGCACGAACAAGTCAATGCCGGCGCCATCGGCCTGAAACTGCACGAAGACTGGGGCAGCACGCCCGCGGCGATCAGCAACTGCCTGGACGTGGCCGACGAAACCGACACGCAGGTCGCCATCCACAGCGACACGCTCAATGAGTCGGGGTTCGTCGAGAACACGATCGCAGCGGTAAAGGGCAGGGCGATCTGCGCGTTTCATACTGAAGGCGCGGGCGGCGGTCATGCCCCGGACATCATGCGTGTGGTGGGTGAGGCGAACTTTCTGCCGTCATCGACCAATCCGACGATGCCCTATACGGTGAACACGCTCGACGAACACGTCGACATGCTGATGGTGTGCCACCATCTCGATGCCAGCATTGCGGAAGACTTGGCCTTTGCTGAAAGCCGCATCCGCCGGGAAACCATTGCCGCCGAGGACGTGCTGCATGATCTGGGCGCAATCAGCATGTTCAGCTCGGACAGCCAGGCGATGGGCCGCGTCGGCGAAGTGATCCTGCGCTGCTGGCAGACGGCGCACAAGATGAAGGGCCAGCGCGGCTGGCTGTCCAATCCCCGGCCGACCGGTGGTGGCGGATCGGAAGACAACACGCGCAACGACAACTTCCGCGCGAAGCGCTACATTGCCAAGTACACGATCAATCCGGCCATCGCCCACGGCCTCAGTCACGAGGTGGGCAGCATCGAAGTCGGCAAGTGGGCCGATATCGTGCTGTGGAAACCCGCTTTTTTCGGTGTCAAGCCGTTCATTGTTCTCAAGGGCGGCACCATTGCGATGGCGGCCATGGGTGACCCCAATGCTTCGATTCCCACGCCGCAGCCCGTGCACTATCGCCCGATGTTCGGCGCCTTTGGCGGCTCGCTGGCAAGGAGCTCGCTCACCTTCGTCTCACAGGCGGCGCTGGCGGCCGGCATACGGGAGCGCTACGGCCTGGCCAAGTCCCTGAGCGCCGTGAAAAATATCCGCGCTGTGCGCAAGAACCACATGATTCACAACGGTCTTGCACCCAGAATGGAGATCGACGCGCAGACTTATGCGGTGCGCGCCGACGGCCAGTTGCTGACCTGCGAGCCCGCTACTTCGCTGCCCATGACGCAGCGTTACTTCCTGTTCTGATGCTCGTCCAGGTGTCCAGACTGCTCGCCGGTGGCCTGGGTCTCGCCCCGGTGCTGCTCGACCGTGCCGGCACGGTCGAGCTCGACTGGGACGTGCGCCAGAAGAGCCGCTTCGATGCCGCCGATTCACAGGGTCGCCGGCTGGGCGTGTTTCTGCCCCGCGGCACGGTGGTCCGCGGGGGCGACGTGCTGATCGCCGAGGATGGCTCGCTGGTCAAGGTGATCGCAGCGGCGCAGCCGGTGCTCGTTATCACATATTGCGTCGAGGCCGGCCGACCCTCCGACCTCATGCGCGCGGCCTACCACCTTGGTAACCGGCACGTGCCGGTTGAACTCGAGCCCGATCACTTGAAGATCGAGCCTGATCATGTGCTGGCTGCAATGCTGCGTTCGATGCGTCTGATCGTGCGCGAGGCCAACGAGCCCTTCGAGCCGGAGGGCGGCGCCTACAGCGGGCACGGCCCGTCGGACAGCGGCGCGCATTTTCATGGCACCCGCTCACCGGCACGGATGCCGGGTACTGATGGCTGAGGCCGCGGGCGCCCTGCCCGCCGCGAGCCTGTTGCAACTGATCTGGCTCGCCTCGCCGGCGCTGCCCGTCGGGGGTTTTTCCTACTCCGAGGGGCTGGAAGCCGGCGTGGAATGGGCGGGTCTGGCTACAGAAGCAAAAGTGTTCGATTGGCTCGCCGACCAGCTGCACCTGGGTCTTGCCAGAGGCGAGCTGGCCGTTGTGGCGCAGGCGATTCCCGCCTGGCGCGGCGGCGACCTGCCGCGCATTCGCGCCCTGAACGAATGGATGATGCAAACGCGCGAGTCGGCCGAGTTCGTGCTGCAGACCAAGCAGATGGGACGCTCTTTCGTCGAGTGGTTGAAGCTGCATCACGCCGACGCCGCCACTGTCTTCGCCACCCTGCATCCGAGCTATCCCGTGGCCTTCGCCTTCGCGGCGGGCCGCATCGAGGCGTCCGTGCGCGATGGCTGCCTCGCTTTTGCCTTCGGCTGGGCCGAAAACATGGTCGCAGCGGCGGTCAAGGCGGTGCCGCTGGGCCACGGAGCAGGCCAGCGGGTGCTGAGCCGCCTGGCGGCACAAATCCCGGTGGCGGTGGACCGAGCGAGCGCGCTCGGCGATGATGAGCGACAGGCTTGGTCGCCCATGCTGGCCGTGCTCTCGGCGCGGCATGAAACTCAGTATTCGCGGCTCTTCCGGAGTTGAATCGCCATGGCCACCGTCCTGCATCACGTTGCCAATCGCACCCGGAAACTGCCGCCGCTGCGCGTCGGCATCGGCGGCCCGGTCGGCTCCGGCAAGACAACCCTGCTCGAAATGCTTTGCAAGGCAATGCGTGACAGATACGACCTGGTCGCCATCACCAACGATATCTACACCCGGGAAGACCAGCGTCTGTTGACCGTCGCCGGCGCGCTGCCGGCCGAACGCATCATGGGCGTGGAGACGGGCGGCTGCCCGCACACCGCGATCCGCGAGGACGCGTCCATCAACCTTGAAGCGATCGATCGCATGCTCGCTGAATTTCCGGATGCCGACGTGGTGTTCGTCGAAAGTGGCGGCGACAACCTCGCCGCTACTTTCAGCCCCGAACTCAGCGACCTGACGATCTATGTGATCGACGTGGCCGCGGGCGAGAAAATTCCACGCAAGGGCGGCCCGGGGATCACCAAGAGCGACCTGCTGGTGATCAACAAGACCGACCTCGCGCCCTACGTCGGTGCCGACCTCGGAGTAATGCAAGCCGATACGCAACGCATGCGCCACGACAGGCCCTATGTATTGACCAACCTGAAGACCAAGGTCGGCGTAGCGCAGGTGGTGTCGTTCATCGAAACACGCGGATTGCTGGCGGGATAGCTTTCCTTTCCTCATCGCGCTTCGGCGCCGGCTGGCCGGGGCAATGCCATGCGACCGCTTTACAGGCATCATCGTTGCTGGCGGGAGGACCGAAACCAACAACGGGGCGAAAGGGCGCGTGGACGAGGGTGGCTGCCGGATCGATGTCGATGGACAGCAGTCGGTGTTGCGGCTGGCCGGCGCGTGGCGCCTCGCGCGCTTGCGGGCGCTCGATGTGGCGCTTCGCGCCTGCGCAACGAGCAGCGGCGCAGCACCTCCCGATGTCCTGGACGGCTCGGCGCTCGAGGCCCTCGATACGGCGGCCGCCCTGCAACTGTGTCGATGGCTGCGCCGGCGCGGTGCGGATCCTGCCACGATGCCGCGCCACGGTTTCGAGGCGCGTCATGAGCGGATCCTGGATCAGGTGGCGCTAGCACCCGTCGCCGATGATTTCAGCACCGCCGCTCAACAGCCCCCGGCGCTGGCTCGCCTGGGTCGGGAGGCTTCGTCGGCGGCGAGCGTATTGCTCGGGCACCTTTCGTTTTTCGGGATGGTGATCGCCGAAGCCGGCAGGGCGCTTGCCAGGCCCGCGCGGCTGCGCGGGGGAGAGGTCGTTACGCAGGTGTCGCGAGTCTGCATCGGCGCCGTGCCCGTGGTGGCGCTCGTCACTTTCCTGATCGGCCTGGTGTTTGCCTATCTGCTGGGCTTGCAGGCAGCCCAGTATGGCGCCAACATCTTTGTCGTCGACGGGGTCGCGCTCGGCATGACGCGGGAGTTCTCGCCGCTGATCGTGGCGGTGATCGTGGCCGGCCGCTCAGGCGCCTCCTTCGCGGCGCAGTTGGGCACGATGCGTTTGAACGAGGAGACCGATGCGATCGCCGTGCTCGGCCTTTCGGTGGCCCAGGTGCTCGTGATACCGCGGGTGCTGGCGCTGGTGGTGTCGCTGCCGCTGCTCATTTTCGTGGGCGATCTCGCTGGGCTCGCGGGCGCAGCGACGATCGCCGACGTGATGCTCGAGATCACCCCGGCCACCTTCCTGTCCCGCCTGCACGATGCACTCGCCCCTCGCCACGCGATCATCGGACTCGCCAAGGGGCCGGCCTTCGCGCTGCTGATCGCGATTATCGGCTGCCGGATGGGGATGAGCGGCCCGCGCGATACCCGCACGATCGGGGCGAACACGACCTCGACCGTGGTGCAATCGATCGTGGGTGTCATCGTGCTCGACGCGCTGTTCGCCATCGTGCTCCAGAGGCTGGGGTTGTGAGCGCGGTCAGCGGGCGCCCGGTTTCGACGTCGGCGCCGAAACTCCCGGCGCCGGTGATCTTGGCGCGCGGCATTACCACCCGCTTCGGGAGTCAGACCGTTCACAAGGACCTCGATCTCACGATCAACCAGGGCGAGCTGGTTGCGCTGATCGGGGGCAGCGGCACCGGCAAGTCGGTGCTGCTGCGCGAGATCATCGGCCTGCAGCGCCCGACTGCGGGTGCCGTTGAACTTCTGGGCACCGACGTCTGGAACGCATCACAAGCCGAACTGGCCGCGGTGCGCCGGCGCTTCGGAATGATGTTCCAGGATGGGGCATTGTTCTCGTCGCTCACCGTGGCCGGCAATGTGGCAGTGCCGCTGCACGAATCGGGCCTGGTGCCCGATGAGATGATCGGCCCGCTGGTCGCGTTGCGGCTGACCCAGGCTGGACTGCCGTCCGATGCTGCCGCGAAGATGCCATCGGAGCTGTCGGGCGGCATGCGCAAGCGCGCGGCCATTGCGCGCGCGCTTGCCCTCGAGCCGGAAGTCCTGTTCCTCGACGAACCCACTTCGGGGCTGGACCCGATCACTGCACGCGCCTTCGACCGTCTGCTCGAGTCCCTGTGCGAGGATCTCGGCATCACCGTGGTGCTCGTCACACACGATCTGGACACCCTGATGACGATCGTCCGGCGCATCGTCGTGCTGGGCGGCGGCCGGATCGTTGCCGATGGCGATCTCGCTCACATCCTCGCCAGCGGCGATCCGTGGGTTCGAGAGTACTTTTCGAGCCGCACCTCGGGCACAGCCGGGAAAACCCCCGTGCCGCCGGGCGCAGCACCGGTGCCGAGCGAAATAATGGAGTCTGACAATGGAACCTGAAGCGCGCTATACGCTGGTCGGTGCAGCGGTGCTGGCTCTGATCGCGATGCTCGTGGGCGCTTTCATCTGGCTGTCGGCGGGCGGCCGCGGCAATTATCACTTCTACACGATCCATTTCATTCAGCAGTCGCTCGATGGCCTGCAACTGGGCAGCGATGTGAACATGCGCGGCGTGAAGGTCGGCCGCGTCGAGTCCTACGAGATATCGCCGCAGAACATCAATCGGGTCGATGTGACGATCCGGGTCGGCAGCGATACGCCGGTGCGTACGAATACGAAGGCGATCGTGTCGCGCAATCTTGTGACCGGGCTCGCGCGAATCGACCTCCTTACAGCCAGCGAGCCGGGCCCCGAACTGGTCGCCGTGCTCCCCGGTGAGGTCTTCCCGGTCATTCCCGAAGGCACTTCCGGGCTCGATCAGATTGCGGACGCGCTGGGGCGGGTGGCGGCGACCGGCGAATCGGCCATGGCCAACCTGGATCGGCTGCTCAGCGAAGGAAACCGCGAGACCCTGATCGCGACGATCTCTGCGGTGCGCGACCTGGCGCAGGGGGTGGAAAGCCGGCTCGATCGATTCGACCAGATTTCCGACAGCGTTCAACAGACTGCCAGCACGTTTCGCGACACCGCAGTGGCTTTGCAGGGCACCGCGCGCGCGCTCGCGGAATCGGGGCGCCAGGTATCGGCTGCCATGACGCGCGCTACCGCTCAGATCGATCCGCTGTCGAAGCAGGCTCGCACGGCGCTTGCCGATCTGTCGTCGGCGGCACGTTCTCTCGAACGCCAGTCCTCGAGCGTCGTGAAGCGCCTCGAAACGGCGGCCGATGCCGGCGGCGTCGACCTGCGACTGACCGCGCGCGAGTTGCGCGGCAGCGCCGAAGCGCTGGCCCGCGCCGCCGAGCGCGTCAGCAACCCGGCCGGCGCCATCCTCGGGCCATCGAACGCGCAGCTCGGCCCCGGAGAAGCAAGACAATGAAGCGACGAAGCCTGCTGCGTACCGGCCTGCTGTTTCCGGCAGCCACCCTGGCGGGATGCCTCGGCAGTGGCGGTCGTGCGGCGCATACCTGGTGGGTGCTCGATGCGCCCGGCGCCGTGGGCACCGCCGAGCCGGACGCAAAGAGAGCCACGCTGTCGCTGGTGGTCGAGGGTATCGCGGCGGGCGCTTTCTACGACGGCACTTCCATCATTTACAGCCGCGGCCCCGGCATGCGCGCACCCTACCTCTACGCGAGCTGGACCGAGCGCCCGGCGGCGCGGCTTGCCCGCCTGGCACAGCAACGGCTGCAGGCCCGTGGCGGCTTTCGCGATGTCACGCTGGCCGAAGCCGGCGTGGCCCCGGATCTGCTGCTCACGCTCACGCTCGAGCGGCTTGACCACGACCTGAGCGAAAACGGCAACGGCAATGGCGGCGAACTCTATCTCGCGCTCAACGCCACGCTGGTCGATTGGAAGGCGCGGCGCCCGGTCGCCTGGCACCGCTTCGTCGCTGTGGAGCCGGTCGCCACGGCCGATGCTGATGCGGCAGTGGTCGCCGCTGACCGGGCCGCCTCGGCCGTTCTGGACGAACTCGCGCCCTGGGCCGAAGCGGCGGCTGCGATCCCGGCCGCCGCCTCCAGCCCGGCAGACGCCGCGCAAGAAGAACCAGGCCCTGGCCCCTCAGAGCCAGCCAGTACGAGCCGCCGCGGCACGAAGCGCGCCGCTCCCGGTCCTACCGCTGCCAGCAAGAGCAAGCTCAGGCGCGCCCGCCCAGCAGCAGAGCGCTGATTGCCCAGCTGATCAGGCTATAGACGATCGCTGCGAGAACCGCCCAGCCAAAACTGCGCACCGTGAACCCGGCGAGAATCTGCGCCGCCAGCCAGAACAGGAAGCCGTTGATCACGAAGGTGAACAGACCCAGCGTGAGCAGGTTCACAGGCAAGGTCAGCAGGATCAGCACAGGCCGGATGATGATGTTGAGCAGCCCCAGGACCAGCGCCACGATCAGGGCCGTGCCGAAGCCGGCGACCTGAACCGCCGGCATGATGTAGGCAAGCAGCAACAGGCAGACGGCGTTGATGATCCAGCCGATCACAATTCCCATGGTCACGTTCTCCAGGCGCTCAGCGCACCAGCAGGATCGGTATTGTTGCGAGCTCCATCATTCGGCTGGCGACCGAACCGACCACCAGGTCCTTCAGCACGCTGCGACCTTTCGAGCCGAGCACGATCATGTCGAAGCGAGCCGGCTCGCCGGCAGCTGCGATCTCGACAGCGGGTTGGCCGATGCGAATGAGGGTGTCGTAGTTCACACCGGCCTTGCCGAGCAACTCGCGGGCGGCTGCGATATCGGCTTGCGCCAGTTCGTGCAGGTATTCGTCGACCGTCTTTTTGCCCACGAACCGACGGGCGCGCTGCAGCGCGGCATCGTCCTGCACGGTGATCAGCGTGATCGAGCCGCCTTCGGTAAATTTTTGCAGCAATTCGGCGGCATAAGCCACGGCGCGCAACGCGTTGTCCGAGCCGTCAGTCGCAACGAGTAGTTTCATCCTCATGGAACTCCTTGGGATCCGGGATCGCGGCGCAAACCGGCCCATTCTGACGAATCGCCGGCGGCGACGTTGAGCAACGCGAGTGCCCGGGCGCAGGTTTGGTCGATCATCTCCGCGATGGACTCAGGATGGTGATAGAACGCCGGCACCGGTGGAAAGACGATCCCGCCCATCTCGGTGACCGTGGTCATGTTGCGCAGATGCGCCAGGTTGAGCGGCGTCTCGCGCACCATGAGCAAGAGGCGGCGGCGCTCCTTGAGCGCGACATCGGCGGCGCGGGCAATCAGGTTGTCCGCCGTGCCGAGCGCGATGCTCGCCAGCGTCTTCATCGAGCAGGGCGCAACCAGCATGCCGAGCGTATCAAACGAACCCGACGCCACCGTGGCGCCGATCTCGCGAACGCCGTGGTTAACGTCGGCGAGCGCTTCGATCTCGCGGCGCGCACGACCGAGTTCCTGCTCGATGGTTGCCCAGCCGGCCGCAGAGACGATCAGGTGCGTCTCGATCGCGCCGCCGCGCAGGAGTTCGAGCACGCGAACGCCGTACGCGGCCCCGCTGGCGCCCGTGATCGCGACGATCAGGCGCCGGGGATTCGCGCCCCTCGGCAAGGGCGGCTCAGGCGATCGCTTCTTGGGGGATCAGCTTCTGCAGTTCGCCGGACTGGTACATCTCGTAGACGATGTCGGAGCCACCGACGAATTCGCCGTTGATATACAACTGGGGAATCGTGGGCCAGTTCGAGAAATCCTTGATGCCCTGGCGAACGTCGTCGTCTTCGAGAACGTTGATGGTGACGAGGTTCTTGACTCCACAGGCCTTCAGGATCTGTATCGAACGACCCGAAAAACCGCACTGCGGAAACTGCGCGGTTCCCTTCATGAACAGGACGACCGGGTGCTCGGCAACGGTCTTGGCGATGAATTCTTTGGCTTCCATGGTGCCCTTCAAGGCAGGTTGATAGCGAATTCTAGGAAGGAGAGCCATCCATGGTCAAACGAGGGGGCATCGGGCACTGTCCGGCGGTGACTCGTTCGCGGCCTTCACCATCGAAATGGGTGTCGATCCGGCGCCAGCCGGACTGCTCGAGCAGGCCTCGCACTGCCGGCCCCTGGTCGCAGCCGTGTTCGAGCAGCAGCCACCCGGCGGGCGCCAGCCGCACCGGGGCGCCGGCGATGATCACGCGCACGGCATCGAGCCCGTCCGGCCCGCTGGCCAGCGCCAGGGACGGCTCGTAGCGCAGGTCGCCGCACTCGAGGTGTGGGTCTTCGGCGCCGATATACGGGGGATTCGAGACGATCACGTCGAACGCGGGCTCATCGGCGGGCAAGGCCTGCCACCAGGAGCCGGCGAGCCAGCGCAAGGCGCCGCCGGGGCGTGTGGCGCTCAGCTGCGCCGCCGCGTTGCGCCTTGCCAGGGCCAGCGCCGCAGTCGAGAGATCGGTTGCAGTGATTCGCAGCTCGGGGCAAGCCGCGGCGAGCGCAATCGCAATCGCGCCGCTGCCGGTGCCGAGATCGAGCAGGCGCGCCCCGACAGGCGCCATCGCGGCGGCAAGCTCGACCAGGGTCTCGGTGTCGGCGCGCGGGATCAGCACCGAGCGATCGACCTGCAACACCAGTCCATGGAACTCGCGTGAGCCGGTCAGGTACGACAGCGGCTCGCCTGTGCAGCGCCGCCGTGCCAGATCGACGAATCGGGCCGCCGCCTCGTCGGGAGCGACTTCATCGCCGTGCGCGATGAGCCAGCTTCGGGATCGCCCCGAAGCATTTTCGAGGAGCGCGCGCGCCTCGAGCCGTGGCAGGCCGCTCCCGATGAGCAGCGCATCCCAGGACAGCGGCCGCTTCAGGCGTCGGCCTCCGCCAGCTCGGTCAGTTGACGTGCATGATGTTCGCCGATCAGCGCGCCGATCAGTTCGTCCAGATCGCCGTCGAGCACCTGCTGCAGCTTGTACAAAGTGAGATTGATGCGGTGGTCGGTGACCCGACCCTGGGGGAAGTTGTAGGTGCGGATCCGCCCGGATCGATCGCCCGAACCGACCAGTGAACGTCGTGTGGCGGCTTCTTGCGCCTGCTGCTCGCGCTGCTGCATGTCCTTCAGACGGGTCGCGAGCACTCGCATCGCACGATCACGGTTGCGGTGCTGGGAGCGGTCGTCCTGGCATTCGGCAACGATACCGGTGGGGAGGTGCGTGATCCGCACAGCGGACTCGGTCTTGTTCACGTGCTGGCCGCCTGCGCCCGAGGCGCGAAACACATCGATGCGCAGGTCGGCCGGGTCGATGTCGACCTCGCCGGTCTCCTCGGCCTCGGCCATGACCGCGACAGTACAGGCCGAAGTGTGGATGCGGCCCTGCGCTTCGGTTTCCGGAATCCGCTGAACGCGATGTCCGCCCGATTCGAATTTGAGGCTGGAGAAGACCGAGTCGCCGTCGATGCGCACGATGACTTCCTTGCAACCGCCGATCTCCGCCGGATGTTCCGACAGGATCTCTGTGTGCCAGTGCTGCCGCTCGGCGTAGCGCAGGTACATCCGTAGCAGGGCGCCGGCAAACAGGGCGCTTTCGTCGCCGCCGGTGCCGGCGCGAATCTCGAGGATCACGCTGCGTTCGTCGTCGGCATCCTTTGGCAACAGCAGTTGCTGCAGGGCGGCTTCCTCGTCGGCGACCCGGGCCTCGGCCGCGCTTGCTTCCTCGTCGGCGAAGCTGCGCAACTCCGGATCGCCGCGCATCTGGCTGGCCGTTTCGCGGTCGCGCTGAGCCTGCCGCCAGGCCACAAAATGCCCGACGACGCTCGTCAGTTCAACCTGCTCGCGGCTGAGCCGGCGAAATACGGCCAGATCGCGCACGGCTTCCTCGCTGGCCAGCAACTGGTTCAGTTGCGCGAGGCGCTGCTCGAGTTGCTCGAGCCGGGCCTGCATCGACGGTCTCATTGCGTCGATCGCGACCTGGGGGCAGGGTGGTTGTCGCGAGTGGCGAGTCCGGCGCCGCCGGTGCGCTCGGGCAAGAGTTGATCGAGCAGTGGCAGCAGGCGCTCGCGCTGCTCGGCCGGGCCGTGCAGCAGCGTGGTCGGACCGTGAAGGAATTTTCCGGTAAGGCCGCGCGCCAGCGACTCGAGGACCCGCGAAGGATCTTCGCCGGCGACGAGGGCGCGGCGTGCGCGCTCGAGCTCGGCGCGCCGGATCAGATCGGCGCGATCGTGCAGCGCGCGGATCGCCGGCACCGCCTCGCGCGCGGACAGCCATTGCATGAATGCACCGACCCGGGTCTCGATGATCGCCTCGGCCTGTCCGACCGCCGCGCGCCGGTGCTCCTGCCCGGCGATCGCCTGGCGCCCGAGATCATCGACGGTGTAGAGGAAAACATCGTCGAGCCGGGATACTTCGGCCTCGATATCGCGGGGCACGGCCAGGTCGACCATGAAGATGGGGCGGCGACGGCGTGCGCGGGTGGCGCGCTCGACCATACCCAGCCCGATGATGGGCAGGGAGCTTGCCGTACAGGAGACGACGATGTCGAACTCATCGAGCCGTTCGGAAAGCTCGGCCAGTCGCATCGTGGCGGCACCGCAACGCTGCGCGAGCTTCTGGGCCCGTTCGGTGGTGCGGTTCGCCACGACGATCTGCTTCGGATGCTGGGCCGCGAAATGGGTCGCCGCCAGTTCGATCATCTCGCCGGCGCCGACGAAAAGCACTCGTGTTTCGCGCAGGTCCTCGAAGATGCGGCGTGCCAGACGCACTGCGGCCGCGGCGAGCGACACCGAATGCGCGCCGATCGCCGTGTGGCTGCGAACCTCCTTGGCCACCGCGAACGAGCGCTGGAACAACTGATGCAGGTTCGTGCCGAGCGCGCCCTCTTGTTGGGCCGCGCGGGCAGCCTCTTTCATCTGGCCGAGGATCTGCGGCTCGCCGAGCACCATCGAATCGAGGCCCGCCGCTACCCGAAACGCGTGCCGGACGGCCTGCCCGTCGGGCAGGGAGTAGAGGTGATTCTGCAGGGGCTGGCTGTCGAGGTCGCGGCGCTCCCCGAGCCAGTAGGTGATCGCCTGCTGTGCGTGATCAGGATCGGGGGTCGCACAGTAGATTTCGGTGCGATTGCAAGTGGACAGGATTGCCGACTCGGTCACCGCCGGACTCATGTGCCCGCGCAGGTCGGCAATCGCCGTTCTGAGCGCCTGGCCCGGGAACGAAACCTTCTCGCGCAGCGCAAGCGGCGCGGTCTGGTGGTTCAATCCGAGCGTGAGAAGGTACATAAAGGACTGAATTATATGAGGATCAGGGCGCCGGCGCTTGATCTAAGTCGATCATTGGGGCCTTCTGCGCATGAGCTCCCAGAAAGAGGCGATAGGCCGGATGCCGGGTCTCGTCGCGATGAGGATAACCGAGCGTGGCTAGGAAATCGTGAAACTGCTTTTTTTCGTCTCCGGGGACCTGGATGCCGACGAGGATTCGACCGTAATCGGCACCGTGGTTGCGGTAATGAAACAGCGAGATATTCCAGTTCGGGCTCATGCAGGAGAGGAAACGCATCAGCGCGCCTGGGCGCTCGGGGAATTCGAAGCTGTACAGCAACTCGTTTTTCGCAAGCGCGGAATGGCCGCCGACCATGTGCCGCAGATGCAGTTTGCCCAGTTCGTCCTCGGTCAGATCGAGCGTGGGAAAGCCGGCGGCCTTGAAATTGCCAGCAATCCGGGCCGCTTCACCGGCGGCCGAAATCTGGATGCCCACGAAGACGTGGGCCCGGATCGCATCGGCGATGCGATAGTTGAATTCGGTCACGTTGCGCGGCCCGACCAGTTCACAGAAGCGGCGAAAGCTGCCGCGTTCTTCGGGAATCGTTACGGCGAATACCGCCTCGCGATGTTCGCCGATTTCTGCCCGCTCGGCCACGAAGCCGAGTCGGTCGAAATTCATGTTGGCCCCGCAAGCGATCGCAACCAGCGTGCGTGCGCTCACCTGTTCGCGCGCCGTCCAGACTTTCAACCCCGCAACCGAAAGGGCGCCGGCCGGCTCCAGGATCGAGCGGGTGTCCTGGAAGACGTCCTTGATGGCTGCGCAGATAGCGTCATTGTCGACCAGGATGATCTCGTCGACGAACTCGCGGCACAGCCGGAAAGTCTCCTCGCCGACCTTCCTGACGGCGGTGCCGTCCGAGAACAGTCCGACGTCGCGCAACTCGATCCGGCGGCCGGCCTTCAGGGAACGGGCCATCGCATCCGAGTCGGTGGTCTGCACGCCGATGACCCGGATCTCGGGGCGGATCTGCTTCACGTAGGCCGCGATTCCCGAGATCAGCCCGCCGCCGCCGATCGCCACGAAAATCGCCTCGATCGGGCCGGTGTGCTGGCGCAGGATCTCCATGGCGATCGTGCCCTGGCCGGCAATGACGTCGGGGTCATCGAACGGATGAACGAAGGTCAGCCCCAATTGCTCCTTCAACGTCTGCGCGTGTGCTGCGGCATCGGTGTAGGACTCGCCATGCAGCACCACTTCGCCGCCCAGTGCGTGCACCGCATCGATCTTGACCTGCGGCGTGGTCACTGGCATCACGATTACCGCGCGGCAACCCAGGCGCTGGGCGGACAAGGCAACGCCTTGCGCATGGTTGCCGGCCGAGGCGGCGATCACCCCGAGCGCCAGTTGCGCGGCCGGCAGGTTCGCCATGCGGTTGTAGGCGCCCCGCAGCTTGAAGGAGAACACCTGCTGCATGTCCTCGCGCTTGAGCAACACCTGGTTGTTCAAACGCTTGCTCAGAATGTGGGCGACCTCCAGCGGGGTCTCCTGAGCGATTTCGTACACGCGGGCGGTCAGGATTCGCTTAAGGTAGTCGGTGGGCATAAGGGTCCATTTTACAGGCTCGCGGGACCCGGGACCCGCCTGGCGCCTCGCACTGATACACTGCGCCGCCCATGGAATTGTTGGTCGAAAAGCTGCTCGCGTGGTTCGCGCTGCCCGGGCACGGGCTGTCGACGATCTTTGCCGTTTCGTTCGTGTCGGCCACGCTGCTGCCCGTGGGGTCGGAGCCGGCAGTGTTCGGATTCGTGAAGCTGAATCCCGGACAATTCTGGATAGCGGTCATCGTGGCCACGCTCGGCAATACCCTGGGCGGCGCGCTCGACTACTGGCTGGGTCTGGGCGCCCACGAAGCGATGGCCAAAGGCAAGCGGACCCGCTATCTGCGCTGGCTGGAGAGGCTCGGGCCCAAGGCGCTCGTTTTTTCGTTCCTGCCGATGGTCGGCGACCCGTTGTGCGTTGCCGCCGGCTGGCTCAGGTTGCCGTTCTGGCGCAGCGTGTGCTGGATGGGCGCCGGAAAGTTTCTGCGCTACATTGCGATGACCGGGGTCCTCCTGTGGGTGCCGAACGACTGGTGGCGCACGCTGCTGCTGCCGTTCGGTTGAGGAGTTCGCCAATCGCGACCGCGTAGCCGATGCGGGCGCAAGCGTTTGCCGAATTGGATTCAGCTACCATGCCAGCCACCCATTTTCGATGGATATGTCATGGCTGGGCTCGAGTCCGATACTCTCATTCCCGTTCGCATCGTCGTGCACCAGGCCTCGCGCGTTCTCGAGGTCGGCTACGCGGATGGCCGCTCGTTTCGATTGCCCTTCGAGTTCCTGCGGGTCTACTCGCCCTCGGCCGAGGTACGCGGCCATGGCCCCGGCCAGGAGGTGCTGCAGACCGGCAAGGCCGAGGTCGGCATCGATTCGCTCGAAACGGTCGGGCACTACGCCATCCAGCCGAAATTCAGCGATGGGCATGCCACCGGAATCTATTCCTGGGATTATCTGTATCGGCTCGCCCGGAACCACGACGAGATGTGGCAGACCTACCTGAAGCGCATGCAAGAGGCCGGCGCGAGCCGCCACGTCGCCTCCCCGATGGCGGCGAAGCCGGTTTCGCGCCCGCGCTGAGCGAGTGCCAGCGCGGCCGGCATGAACCGGGCGCAAGGAGGGGATCGCCGTGACAGAACCGCATTCCACGCATTTCGGCTATCAGACCGTCGACGAGGCCGAGAAGGCCGCGAAGGTGGCCCGGGTCTTCCACTCGGTTGCCGGGCGCTATGACCTGATGAACGACCTCATGTCAGGTGGGCTGCATCGTGCCTGGAAGGCGTTCACGGTCGCGCAGGCGGCAGTGCGCCCGGGCATGAAAGTGCTCGACGTCGCGACAGGCACCGGGGATCTAGCACGTGCGTTCGCGCGGCGCGTCGGCCCCACCGGCGAAGTCTGGCTGACCGACATCAACGCAGCGATGCTCGGAGTCGGGCGCGATCGCCTGGTCGACGACGGCCTGCTGCAACCCACAGTGCGCTGCGACGCTGAGCGGCTGCCGTTTCCCGATGCCTATTTCGATCGCGTTTCGGTTGCCTTCGGCTTGCGCAACATGACCCACAAGGACGTCGCGCTGGCCGAGATGGCGCGAGTGCTCAAGCCCGGGGGGCGTCTTTACGTGCTCGAGTTCTCGAAGGTCTGGCGCCCGCTGTCGCCGTTATACGACCTTTATTCGTTCGCCGTACTGCCGCGCCTGGGCAAGCGCATCGCCGGCGACGCTGACAGCTACCGTTACCTGGCGGAGTCGATCCGTATGCACCCCGACCAGGAAACGCTCAAATCCATGATGGAAGTGGCGGGCCTGGCTCGTGTTCGCTACTACAATCTGGCCGCCGGAGTCGTCGCCCTGCACGAGGGCTGGAAACCCTGATACCTTGTCTGCAGACACCCTGTCCCCATATGGGCCGATGCAAAGCCCGCACTACTCGCACTACTCAACGCCGCATCAATCAATCGACGGAGATTTGTCCTCATGAGCAACACGTTTACGCGCCTCCTGGGCATTGCGCTGGTCATCATGGCCTCGGTCGCCTGGGTGAACGACGCCGAGGCTCGCCGGCTTGGCGGTGGCCAGTCTTTCGGACGTCAGTCGGGGATGAGTCAGCGCAACGCCGCGCCCGCTCAAAACGCCGCGCCTGCGCCGGCGCAAGGCGCGCAACAGTCCGCTGCCGCGCGTTCCGGGGCGGCAGCGCCTGCGAAAGCGGGCAGCCGCTGGGCGGCGCCCCTCGCCGGCCTGGCTGCCGGGCTGGGGCTGGCTGCACTCGCCAGCTGGCTCGGCTTTGGAGAAGGTCTGGCCAACATCATGCTGATCGCCTTGCTCGCCTTTGCGGCCATCGCGGTGTTCCGGATGATCATGGCGCGACGCCAGTCCGGGCAGGTCGGGCCAAGGCCGGCCTTCCCGGGTGGCTATCAGCCCGCGCATCCTGTGGGCGATGAACCGGTGCGTCTTTCACCAGCGCCCCAGGACAGCGCCGCGCGCGGCAACTCGATCTCCCCGCTTGTCGGATCGGCTGCCGGAGACGGGGCCGGTAGTGTCGAGGCGGGCATTCCCGATGGGTTCGACAGCGAAGGTTTCCTGCGCACCGCCAAGGTCCAGTTCGTTCGGCTGCAGGCGGCGCACGACGCCGCCGATCTGAATGATCTGCGCGACTTTACCTCGCCTGAAATGTTCGCCACGCTCAAGCTCGACATCGGCGAGCGCCGCGGCGTCGCGAACCGCACCGACGTCGTCACGCTGGACGCGCAACTGCTCGGCATCGAGACCACCGCGGTCGATTACCTGGCCAGTGTTCACTTCACCGGAATGATCCGGGAGGAAGATGGCGCCGAAGCGAAGCCGTTCAACGAGATCTGGGTGCTGGCCAAGCCGGTTGCCGGCGGTGGCTGGGTACTCGCGGGTATCCAGCAAGCCGGCTGATGGACGATCCAGCGCGGCCCGACGGGCCGCAGCAGTTTCCCTTCGCGCAGCTCGCGCGGGGCGGTGCGGCTGCGCTGATCGCCGCGCTCGATCATCTGCTCGAGCAGAATGCCTGGGCGCGCGCCCGGTTGGCTCCCCATGCGGGCCGGCGCGTCATGATCGGAATCGATGCGCCGGCGCTGCCGGGTCTGCCCGAGCCGCGCCTCATCGCGGTGATCAGCGACGGCGGCCGCCTGGAGGCCGTGCGCCACTCCGATCCGGTCGCTCCCGCCGTCACGATGTTGCTGCGCCCGTCGATCGATGCCGCCTTCGATCTCGCGCGCGGCGGGCCGCGCGGGCTTTCCCGGCATTTGCGCATCGAAGGCGACGCCATGCTTGCGAGCGCGCTGGGCGAAGTCGCCCAGCACCTGCGCTGGGACGCGGTAGAGGATCTGAGCCGGGTCACCGGCGACATCGCTGCCGAGCGCATTGCACGAGTCGCCCGCGGCGGCTTCGATGCACTGCGCGACATCGGCGTTACCGTTCAGGCAGGTGCGGCGCGGTATTTGTCTGTCGAATCGCACCGACTCGTCGACAAGGGAGCGCTGGCGATTTTCGCAGCACAACTTGATTCTCTGGAGCGGCGGGTTGCGGCCCTGGCGTCGCGCCCACCGCTCACCCGGTAGCTCGCGACGTGCGATCGGCACTTTCCGCATGTGCGCTTGTCGCAGCGCTGCCGGCGCTCGCTGCGAGCCAGCCCGCGACATCTTCGCGAGCGATTCCACCCGAACTTCTTCCCCAGCCTGCCTTGCTGGAAACGCTTGTGGAATCGGGGCTGGTCGGTGGCGCCGGTGTGCCGGTGCCACCTTTTTCCTGGACGCTCGAGACGAAGCGGCCGGGGCGCGACCCGCGCCAGGCGGCGGAAGCATTTGCCGGCTCGCCGTCGGGTGAGCTGTCAGGACTCAGTCCGATGGTGCGCCGCTACCTGCCGGCAAACCCGAGCGAGGTGCCGACTCCGGTGCTCAGCGTGCGCGGGCTCACCAACCTGCATGCCGGGGATCGCTCGCTGGATGCCGAAGTCCAGGGGCTGCGCCTGCCGCTTGCCGATGGCGCCACTTTCCAGTTGCACTGGAGCGACGACGGGGCTCGCCTCGACCAGCTTTGCACGGTGGGCGCTCGCGTGCCTGCCGCGCAGTTGCAGGCCGCATTGCCCGGGGCCGCGCGCCGGATCGAATGCTCCGGCGACGGGCGCTACCGCGGCATTCCGGTCGGTGCCGGTGCAACGGTTTTTTTTCTCGAGCAACTCGGCGTTTTCATCGACACCGAGCACGCCCTTCGCACACCCCTCGGCCAGTTGCGCACCACCACCAGAATCGTCGATTTTTCCATGCCGTGACTGCCAGGTCGATTTCCAGGCGTTGACTTCCATTCCGTGATTTCCACGCCGTGACTTCACGGCGTGGCCGGACACATTCAGGCGCTGGCAGCCGCCAGCAATCCAGGAGGAGGCATCCCATGCACATCTCGTTTACTGGGCGCAAGGTCGTCGTTGCCGGCGGCAGTCGCGGCATCGGGCGCTCGATCGCGCTCGGCTTCGCCGCTGCCGGCGCCGATGTCTCGATCTGCTCGCGCGGAGTTGAACGCTTGCGCCAGACGGCCGACGAGTTGCGCGGCCTCGGCGCCACAGTGCATGAAGCGGTCTGCGATCTGGCCGACGGCGACGCAGTGATCGCTTATGTGGAGTCGGCCGCCTCGGCGCTTGGCGGCATCGATATCCTGATCAACAACGCCTCAGGCTTCGGGCGCTCCGACGACGAAGCAGGCTGGGGTGTGAGTATCGACATCGATCTGATGGCAACGGTGCGGGCGTCGCGTGCCGCGCTTCCGCATCTGGAACAATCGCGCGGGGCAATCGTGCACATCGCGTCGATCTCGGGGCTGGCGCCCAGCGTGCGCACGCCGCCCTATGGTGCTGTAAAGGCGGCGCTTATCCAGTACGCAATGACCCAGGGGGCGGCGCTCGCTGCCAAAGGTGTTCGGGTGAATTGTGTCGCGCCCGGTTCTATCGAGTTTCCGGGCGGCGTCTGGGATAACGCGAGGCGCAACAAGCCGCAACTCTACGAGAGAATCCTGAAGGGCATTCCGTCGGGCCGGATGGGGCGGCCTGAAGAGGTCGCCAACGCGGTGCTGTTCCTGGCGAGTGATCTGGCAAGCTGGATAACCGGCCAGACCCTGGTGGTCGATGGCGGACAGATGTTCGGCTGACTTCCTGCTCAGCCCCGGCCCACGAATGGCATCTTCGTGGCCATGACGGTCACGAACTGCACATTTGCCGTGAGCGGCAGGCTTGCCATGTAGACAACCGTGTCGGCCACGTGCTGCACATCCATCAGCGGTTCGGGTTCGATCCTGCCGTCGGCCTGTGGCACGCCTTTTGCCATCCGTGACGCCATATCGGTTGCGGCATTTCCTATGTCGATCTGGCCGCAGGCGATGTCGTATTTGCGCCCATCGAGCGAGCTCGCCTTGGTCAGCCCGGTGATCGCGTGCTTGGTTGCGGTATAGGGCGATGAATTGGGACGCGGAGCATGTGCCGAGATCGAACCGTTGTTGATGATGCGACCACCGCGCGGCGTTTGCGACTTCATGGCGCGGAACGCCTGCTGAGTGCACAGGAAGGCGCCTGTCAGGTTTACGTCCACCACCGACCTCCATTGCGCGACGCTGAGGTCCTCCAGGGCAATGCCGGGCGCATTCACCCCCGCGTTGTTGAAAACCAGATCGACCCGACCGAATGCCGCGACCGCTCGTTCGAAAAGCTGGCGCACCGCTTCGGGATCGCTGACATCGGTGGGCACCGCCAATGCACGGTCCCCGTGTTGGGGTGCGGCCGAAATCGCCTCTTGCAGCAACGCGGCACGCCGACCGGCGAAAACGACATGCCAGCCGGCGCTGAGCAACGCAAGCGCGCTTGCCTTGCCGATTCCCGCGCTGGCGCCGGTAACGATTGCGACTTTGTTGTCGATGGGGTCTGTCATGCTAGCCCTCTCCAATTTTCAGTTGGTAAAGTTAATGATAAGAAAGATAATCAGCAATAATAACTGCACCAATGCCGGAGACGGTTCTCCGGATTTCCGCGCGCGGTCGCGAACAACAAGGAATCGGAAAGCATGGCCACTCAATCGCTGAAGAGCCTGGAAACCCAGATCAGGAAGCTGCAGGCGCGCGCGCAGACACTGCGCGAGAAGGACCGGAAACCCGCGCTTGCAGCGATCGTCCAGCAGATGAAGACACACGAGATCTCGACGTCAGAAATCGCCGAGGCGTTTGAAAAATCTTCAGGCGCGCGCCGCGGCCCCGCCCGCGACAAGGAGGCGTCAGCCGGCGTCGGCCGGGCGCGCAAAGCGGTGGCGCCCAAGTACAGGAATCCGGAGACCGGTGCGACCTGGACGGGTCGCGGGCGCACACCACGCTGGATTCTCGACGCTGAGCAATCGGGCGGCGGCCGGGACGCTTTCAAGATCTGAAATCTGCGCAGGGCGCGTATCGGAGTCGGAGTTCTCTTCCGGTTCGCGCCTACCAACGAATTGCATCGCCTCGCCGGCGCAGCTCGTCGGGCACCGTTGTCGGGCGCAATTGGCTGTATCGCGCCACGATGCGAGCGTAGCTGCCGTCGGCCTGCATCGCCTCGAGGGCCTTGCGCCAGCGCCGGGTCTCGGTATCGGGCACGTCTTTCGAGGCAGCGAAGTAAATTTCGCTGCGTCGCACGATCTGTCCGATGTTCAAGGTCGTTATATTGCCGCCGACCTCCCGGTATCCATAGAGGACCATCAGTCGCGGCGCCAGCCAGGCGTCGATCAACCGGTCCTTCATCTTCTGCGCGTTGATCCACTCCTCGCGTGCCGGCTCGATCCTCGTGAAGCCATTCTCGCGCAGGAACTGCTCGGCGCCGCTGCTGCGCAGGACACCGATTGGCCGGTCTTTGACCTTGGCGAGATCTGACACATCGACGCCTGCTCCGCCCACCAGGACGAGATCGTCGGTCAGGATGCGTGCAATCCAGGAGTAATGTGGCTCTCGCTCCGGCGTGCGGGTGATCGACAGGATGCCCACATCGGGCCCGCGCCGGGCGATTTCCTGGGCGCGCGTCCAGGGCAGGAACTCGATCGCCCCTGAGTGGCCGGTGCGGCGCGCCATCTCGCGCACGACGTCGTAGACCACCCCGGTGGGCTCCCCGTATTCGGATACCGTCGGCGGCGGAACGTGAAAGGTATAGGGTGGCAGTTCCGCCGTCACCAGCCTGAGCTCCGCCGCGGCGGCCGGTGCCGACGACGCGAGAAGCGCGCACGCAACGAGGAATATCGCTCGCATATCCACATCTCTCCGTTGCCGGCCGCGCTCAGAACGTGCCGAACAGGGTGCCGAGGGTGACCACGACGGCCAGCGCGGCGATCGGCACCAGGACCGCCACGACGAAGATATCGAGGTAGGACTGGCGGTGAGTGAGGCCGCAGATCGTCAAGAGGGTGATGACCGCGCCGTTGTGAGGCAGCGCATCGAAGCCGCCCGACGACAGCGAGGCCACGCGGTGCAGGAGCGCCGGATCGATCCCATAGGTCTGCGCCAGCGACATGTAGGTCTCGCCGAGCGTTTGCAGCGCGATGCTCATGCCGCCCGAGGCCGAGCCCGTGATGCCGGCCAGCACGTTGACGGCTACCGCCAGCGAGATAACCGGATTGCCGGGGGCGATATTGAGCACGGCATCGCGGATGATCGTGAAGGCGGGCAGCGAGGCGATCGTTGCGCCATAGCCAACTTCCGAGGCCGTATTGAAGATCGGCAGCAGCGAGCCCATGGTGCCGGCGTTGACCGAGGCTTTCACGTCGGTGAGCGCACGCAGGTTGAGCAGGATGAGCGCAGCTGTTGAGACGACCAATGCGCCGATGATGGCCCAGATGCCGCGCACCGCCTGGATACTGGTGGCGCCGTAGCGATCCTGCTCGAGATAGGACGTGTCCATCGCCGGGATGATTACCCAGGTGAACAGGGCGTTGAGCGCAATCACGAGCACGATCGGGATAATGGCGACGAGAAATCCCGGCGCCGCGGCTGTCGACCTTTCCCGGGCTGCCGCAGCCTCGTCGAGAACTGAATCGCCGGTGCCGACCGGGGCGGCGGCGATCGGGTCGTCGGTCGGCGGTTCGCCAGCAGGCACTGCACGGCTGTCGTCGCCGTAGCCTTCGCGCCGGCCTGCAGCCACCCGTGACCGGTAATTGAGCCAGAGCATGCCGCCCACCAGCATGATGATGCCCGCGATGATGCCGAGGCCGGGAGCCGCGAAAGGCGTAGTGCCGAAGAACGGCATCGGAATGGCGTTCTGGATGGCCGGCGTGCCAGGCAGCGCGGTCATCGTGAAGGTGAAGGAGCCAAGCGCGATGGCGCCGGCGATCAACCGCTTGGGCACGTCGGCCTGGCGGAACAGGGCCGCGGCGATCGGAAAGACGGCGAAAGCGACGACGAACAGGGACACCCCGCCGTAGGTGAGGACGCCGCAGGCCAGGACGATGGCGAGGATCGCCCGCTGCGGGCCGGTCTTGTCAACGATTGAGCGGGCGATCACGCGTGCCGAACCGCTGTCGTCCATCAGCTTGCCGAAGATGGCGCCGAGCAGGAACACCGGGAAATACAGGACAAGGTATTTCCCGAGTGCCGGCATGAAGACCTGGGTGTAGGTCGCGAACAGAGGCGCGTTGCCGCTGAACGCCACCGCCAGCAGCGCCAGTATCGGAGCAAGCACGAGGACGTTGATCCCGCGATAAGCGAGATACATCAGCAAGGCGAGGGAAAGGAAGATGCCGGCCAGGCCCATGATGCTTCACACTCCTTTAATGCATTGTAATTGGCGGTCTCGTTCGGACTGTAGTCGGTCTTCAAGGAAGCGGCGGCCTTGTCGGCGTGTGCCCCGCCCTTGAAACCGAGTTCGCGAACTTGCTTGACAACCAGGGCCGTTGGTTCGGAGGCGCCGACGATGAACATCACGTCGGGCCTCTCGGCCAGCATCCTGCTCACCCCGCTGTAGAAGTCGGTCGACTTGTTGCAGGATATCGGGTTGTCGGCGACGACCTTGCTCGAACAAAGCCAAATGGGCTGCCCGGGTACGGCGATTGCTGGCCGTCCGGAGAACCCTGAGAATCAGCCGCCGGCAGGCATCAGGCCGCGCATCATCATCACAGGCTGCCCTGTTGGCACTGATCATCGCGACAGGCTCTCGTCCTGTCGCTCGAGCTAATATGTTCAATCACGGGCACCTGTTCTACGCTTCCCACGAATTGTCGGACGATCCGTTCGAGCTCTTGAGCCCGGTTTTGCAGGACCGGAAAATCGTCGACTTCGTATGGCGCTATATCAATCCGGCCGGAGCGGCGATGTTCGACCGCACCGCCGAGGCGATGATTGGCCAGCACTTGCTCGCCGATCCACCCGATCCGTTTCGCTCGGCACGCTGCAGGCACTGGATTGCGGTGATGAATGACAGCGCCCCGAGGAACGCCGAGTTCAGGCGGGTCGAAGGAGGATCCGTGCGCTGGTATCAGACGCGCGCCGTCAGTTTGGGCAAGCACCTGGCAGCGAGCACCATCGACGCCACCGCACAGGTGCGCGCGCTCGAAGACGAATGCACGGCACGCAGGCAACTCGAGCAGGCGGCGTACACCAAGGATCAGTTCCTGGCCAAGCTGAATCACGAGTTGCGCACGCCGCTGAACGCCATTTCCGGCTGGGCCCATCTGGCCGGTCGGCTCGATGCGGATCCGGCCCTGATCCAGCGCGCGACCGAAACGATCAGCCGGAATGCCCAGGCGCAGGCTGCAATCGTGGACAGCCTTCTGGATCTGAACCGGATCGCGGGGGGCACCTTGACTTTCGCGCACGAATCGTGCGACCTGAGCGCGATCCTGCACCGCGCGATCGCTTCCGTCGAGCGCCCCGGCCAGGCCCGTTGGACGAAAATTCACAGCGAACGGGTGGAGCCCGGGCTGAGCTGCCTTGGAGATGCCGAACGCTTGCAGCAGGCGTTCGGCGATCTGCTCAGCAACGCAATCCGGCACACTCCGCTGGGCGGTGACGTTCACGTGAGCGGCCTGCTCGACGCCGACCGGTTGTGCGTGGAGATTCGTGACTGTGGCGACGGCATCGCCCCGGAGTTGCTGCCGACAGTGTTCGATCTTTTCTCGCAGGGCGATCCCGAAGTTGCACGGCATCACGGCGGCCTCGGCCTCGGATTGACGATCGTGCGCAGCATCATCGAACTGCACGGCGGGAAGATAGCGATCACCAGTGAAGGCGCCGGGCTGGGCACGACCGTACGAGTGGAACTGCCGTCCCGCGCGGCGCCGACGCTCGCCTTCGCGGCGGCAGCAAAGCCGGCGGCCGGGACTGAGCCGGCTGCGAAGCAACAGCCAGGGGCCTCGGAATCGGCATCAGGATCGGGATCGGGGTCGGGATCGAGGCCAGCGATTCCTTCGTCCGGCGCGCAAGTGCCGGTTACGCCGCCAGTACGCCCGGTCGGGCGCCGGTTCCTGGATGCCAGCGACGGATCATCGCTGGCATGGCGGCGGGTGCTGGTCGTCGAAGACCAGATCGATTCACTCGATGTGATTGCTGCCTTGCTGCGTCAACAAGGCGCGATTGTACGGGCTTTCGAGACGGCAGAGCACGCGCTTGCGGCTGCTGAAAATGGCAGCTTCGATCTCGTCATCAGCGATCTCGGAATGCCGGGCATGGATGGCATGGAGTTCATTCAGCGCCTGAAGCGGCATCCTCGTCCGGTCAAGGCCATCGCGCTGACTGCCTACGCGGACGACAAGAATCGGGCGCAAGCGGTTGCGGCCGGCTTCTCGCGCGTGATGATCAAACCGATTGCGCCGGCGCACTTTCTGGCCGCGGTGCGCGCGGAACTCGAGGACATCCCGCAACGATGACGGGCGGCCTGCCTCGGGTCCTGCGCGGCGAACTCTTGAAGGCCGACCTGGAGTACTGGCAGACGCGCGCGTGGTCGAAAGTACCTGCGCGGCTGCGCGAGCCGTTCCATGTCATGATCGGAGCCGTCATTCGCTGGGTAGATGTGAGCGGCCTGGCTCTGGGCGCCTCAATCGCCTTCTATACGATGTTCGCGCTCGCGCCCTTGCTGGTGATCACGATTGCCATCGCGGGGGCCGTATTCGGGCCCGAGGCGGCACGCGGGGAAATTGTTTCCGAACTGGCCAGCGTAGTAGGACCGGCGGCCGGGAGTGCGATCGAATCGATGATCACGTCTGCATGGCGCGACCCCGGCGGGCTCTTCGCAACGCTTGCTGGGACCGCGACTCTGCTGATCGGCGCGACCGGTGTATTTTCGGAAGTGCGGCGGGCCTTGAATTCCATCGGTCGGATCACCGTGCAGCCCTCGGCGCTTACGTCGTTTCTGCGTTTCCGGCTGACCGCCTTTGCCTTGCTGCTCGGCTGTGGCTTTCTGGCGATCGCTTCGCTGGTGCTCAGTGCGATCGTTGCCGCAGTCACCGGATTTCTCTCCGAGCGTTACGCCGCTCTTGGCCTTCTTGCCGGATTACTGGATCTGGCGGTATCGATCGTGGTTCTGACCGTTGCATTCGCCGGCCTGCTGCGCTGGTTGCCGGACCGGCCGCCGAGCCGGCGAGCGATGTGGCTTTCGGCACTCACCAGTTCAGTGCTGTTCGCGATCGGCAAATTGCTCATAGGGTTGTACCTGGGGCGCGCCTCGGTCACTTCGACCTACGGCGCGGCGGGATCATTCGTGGTGATCATGCTCTGGATCTATTACTCATCGCAGATCCTCCTCTACGGTGCTGCCGTTGGCCGGATCTACGATGAACGCCGCGAGGAAGCGGCGCGCCGCTCGCCAGGGTGAAGATCGGCGCACCAGCACCGTTCAGTGGCGATTCCGCGCCGGGCATCGCCCGCTCGAGATCGGTTCAGCGCGTGCCGCTTCTCACGACGATGTCGTTGCGCACGCCCTTGACATCCGGCACTGCGCGGGCGATCTGCCCCGCTCGCGCCTTCTCTGCTTCGTGCTCTGCCCGCTGCTGACTGCGCAACCGGTGACACCGATCGTGGCAAGAACGAGGAACGAACTGACGATGATTTCTTTCATCTGCCTTCTCCGGAATATATTTGGACAGGGGGTGCCCCCGGCGCTTGTCGTCGGGGCGAGGGCGCAGGGCAAGGGCCATGCCCGCACCGCCGCGCGTCGCACCGAACGCGCACCCGGTGCCTCCGAGCCCCCTCAGGCGCTTCTGTCCGAGCGGATCGCGGGCCGTGGATCCGCGCCTGGACGGGCGGCAGTGCGCGCGACCTTGCGGGCGGCGTCGGCTGCGATTGCGCTGATCTTTCGCGGTTCGCCTCGCCTGGACTGCGCCAGTCGCGTCAGCACGTCGGCCGTGCGATTCACGCTTTCCGTCAGTCCGAGACGCTCTACGGCGCGTGCCCGGGCAGCGGCGCCCAATTGCTCCCGCTGCTCCGGAGAGGCGAGCAGTTCTGCGACGTGAAACGCCAGGCCCTCGAAGTCTCCGGGCTCGGCAAGCCACCCCGTATCACCTTGTGCAACGATATCGGGTACGCCGCCGACTCGGGTCGCGACGACCGGCAGGCCGCTCGCCATTGCTTCCATGATGGCAAGGGGCATGGCTTCCGAATGTGAAGTCGACATGGCCAGGTCGAACTCGTGGTAGACCTCGGGCATGTTGCTGCACACTCCGGCGAAATGCACGCAGCCGGTGAGCCCGTAACGGCGACACAGATCTTTCAGCCGATCGCGCATCGGGCCGTCGCCGACCAGCACGAAATGAACCTCCGGGAACGTGCTGTGAAGGAGCAGGGCGGCGCGAAGAAAGACTTCCGGTCCCTTTTCAGCCGACAACCGGCCGACGAAACCGACCAGTGTCGCGCCCGCCGGGATGCTCAATTTCTCGCGCCACGACGACTGCGTGGCGTCTCCGCGGTGAGGGCCGCTCGTTGGCACAGCGTCGATCGGCGCCGCCTGGCTGGCTGGCAACTGCAGCGCGCCGTTCATGGGGGCCGCACCGGACGGCTGCCGGGGGCGAAATACATCGGTGTCGACACCGTTCGGAGTGCAGGTAAGCAGAACCGGGTTCACGCCCAGCCCCAAGGCATGAAAGTAGCTCTGTTTGCACAACACCCCGATGTGCGTGCCCGCTGCGCGGTGCACCTCGAGGTCGAATGTCGTGGTCTGCCGGCCATGGATGGTCGCGAGCACCGGCGTTGCAGTCAACCCGCCCGCGATTCCCGCCAGCACGTGCGCGTTTGTCAGGTGTGCGTGGATGACATCGATATTGTGTGACTCGATGAGCGCGCAAGTCATCTGGATCGAGCACCAGGGCGGGCTGTCGAGGATCGGCGTGACGAACACCTCCGCGTCGAGCGCCCGCAGGCGGTCGGCATAGATGCCTTCGTATGTGCAAAGGGCTGTGACGCTGAAACGTTCGCGCGGCAAGCGTTCGATCAGGCGTTCCACGTAGGTTTCCATGCCTCCGACGATTGCGTTGCCTATGATCTCCAGGACGCGGATCGGGCCGGCCGGAACGGGGGCGAGGGCAGTAGTAGGGGTGCTCATGGACCTTAACAGCAGACAGGCGCTATCGGGCGCGGGCTTTCGAGGAAGGTCGTCGGGCGCAACCAGGCGGCGGCAGTGCCGCTGAAAATGCGCTCGCGGGCTGCGGGATCGACCCCCAGTTCCTCGAGAAGGTCTTCGACCCATTGCCGTCGCTCCGCGATCTCGCGGCCGGGGCAGGGGAGGAAACAATCGCTGCCGAATTGCAGCAGTTCGGGCCCCAGGACTTCGAGCGCGCGCGACAACACCTCGCGTCGATAGGGGGGAGGAGGGCCGAACGAAATATCGAACCGGAACGTCGAGCGGTCGGGCGGTACGCCATGAATTCGGTCGATGAGGCCGACAGCGATCGCCTCGTCGGTCCACGGCCAGCCCAGATGCGCCAGCGCGACGCGGGCATGCGGATGATCGCGCAGCACTTCGAAGAAGCTCGGCCTGCAGAAACGCCCGGAACGGCCATCGATGAAGATGCCGCTGTGGAAAAGCATCGGCACGCGCAACTTTGCGGCCATTGCAAAGACGGGCTGCACCGCCTCGTCGTACGGATACCAGCCGGTGGGAACCATCTTGACGCCGCGCAGGCCGAGTCCCTCGATGGCGTGGCGCAGATCTTCGCTGGCGCTCGGCGCCCGCGGATCGACGACCGCAAAGCCGATCAGGCGATCTTCGTGACCACGTACGAGTTCCGAAAGATGTTGATTGGCACGCCGCAGCGACTCGGCGTCGTCCAGCGAATACCCTGCGTCGAGAAACGGCGCAAGCAGCACGCCGGCATCGATGCGGGCCTCGTCGAGCGAACGCAGCACGTCGCCGCTGCGCTCGCGCCCGGTACAGTGCAGATGCGCGTCGATGATCATCGATGCGCCGTCAGGCCGTCTGGCCCGAAGCCGCCACCCGCGAACCTGCCATCCCCGCGCTTGCAGCGGAGCGGTTCGGCGCTCCGGTGTCGGACGGGTCGGAATCGCCGCCCAGGGTTGCGCGCACCAGTCCTGCCGCCCTGCGCCCCGCCAGGAATGCGTGATCGGAGTTGTAATATTCCCACTCGCTGTAGCGCCCGGCGAGCACGATCCCGAACGAATCGAACCACTCGCGGATCAGCTTCACGTTTGCTGCTCTTGCATGGTCGTACACCACATAGGCGCACGGCATATCGATCTGGTTGGCAACCAGAACCGGATCGTCCGGCGCAATGATGCCGACACGGCGGCAATCCGCGATCACCCGCTCGATCAGTTCGGCTCCGTCGCAAGGCAGGGGCTTGTTCGGTCCATAGGTGATCTCGCAGGTCAGGCCGAACCCGCCCTGGGGGTTGCAGTGTGGACTCGCGTTGCCTTGTACGAAGATGCGGTGGAAGACCGTGTCTTCGGGGTAGTAAATCCAGTGTTTTTCGGTGAGATGCTCGCGCCCTATGCCGAGATTCACGCAGCGCACGGATACATGGCGCAGCGCCCGGGCAGCGGCGCGCACGTCTGCAGGCGCGTCGTCGCCGCAGCATTCGACCAACTGCGGCAGCGGCATCGTGCTCACGAGCGAGTCGAAGCGCAGCGAGCGGCCATCGTCGAGCCGGATCGTGCGCGCAGCGGGCGACACATGGACCACGCCTGTCTGAAGCGACAACTCGCAGTTCAGGTGCGGCAGGAAGCCGTCCATCAACGCCTGGAACCCGCCTGCCAGCGGGTAGCCGAAGCGGGCGTTGGGTCCCATGGGGGCCGGCGTCGGCTCGAGCGCGCCTTCGATCATCTGCTCGAGGTCGGGCAACGGAACGCGGCCGCCCAGCCACGACGTTTCCATCTCGTTCAGCGGCACCGCCCAAAGCTTTTCGTTGTAGGGCGTGGCGAAATGTCTGGCGATGCCGGCTCCCCAGACGCGCTGGATGAACTCCTCGAAATTCGCCGGCGGCGCCACACTGACCGGCGCGCTGGCGCCGCTGGAGCGAAGCGATCCGAAGCGCGCTTCGATGGCGCCGACGAGGCACTCCTTGAGCACTGCCGGAGGCAGGCCATAGAGCGACCCCTGGAACGGGTAGCGGGTATATACGCCCTTGCTGTAGATCCAGGCCTCGCGGTTCTGCCAATGCACGTTTTCGCCAAGCAGCAACTCGTAGAGCGCCAGCACGTGCGCATCATTGGAGAACATGATGTGGCCGGCGTAGTCGAAGGTGAAACCTTCCTGTTCCACGGAGCGGCACCAGCCGCCCACGCGGGCTTCCCGTTCGATGAGAAGGGTGTCGGAACGCTGCCCATCGAGACCCAGGTGGTACGCCGCCGACAAGCCGGTAGGACCGGCGCCGATGACGACCTGACGCACGTGGCGCGGCGCGCGGGCGGGACCGGTAGCCGCTGCCCTGCGGGAGGATCCGCCGGATGGCGCGGGCGGCGCCCGCTCCGGCGCGCTGTGCTCAGCGTCGCGTGCTGGCTCATCGGGCGTGGGGGCGACATCCGCCGGTCGATGCAGCGCCTGGTCGATCAGCAGCCGGATGCTGTCGGCGGTGCGGTCCCATGAGAAGCGCGATACCGTCGCAAACGCCTCGCCGATCCGCTGCGTCCGCTTGCGGCCGGTTTCGACAAGGGCTTCGTCGCAGGCATCGATGAATTCCGCGGAGTCGTTTGCGACGACCACCATGTCGCCGTACAGGGAAACCACGTCGTGGACGGCGGTGCTGACAATCGGCTTTTCCGCGGCCATGTACTCCAGCGTCTTCGTCGGGCTGATGTACCGGGTCGATTCATTCAGGGCGAACGGCATCAGGCACACGTCCCAGGTGGCGACCAGGTAGGGCAGGCGCCGATACGGTTGCATCCCGAGCCAGTGAATATTCGGGCGCTGCGGCAACTCCGCGCGATCGACCTTGGCAACGGGGCCGACCATCACGATATGCACGTCCGGCCGCGCGTCGGCGAGGCGCGCAAGCAGCGCGAGGTCGAGTCGCTCGTCGACGACGCCGAAGTATCCGAGTCGAGGCTGCCCTATGCCCGCTTGCAGGCGGTCGGCCTCGCGCGCGTCAGCGCTGTCGGTGACCAGGCTCGCGGGTGAGAAGTGATCGGCATCGACGGCGCTCGGCAGGCAATGCACGTTCGGGTTTCGATCGCGCTTGGCTTCGTACAGGGCCGGTCCGCCCGTGAACACCACATCGGCCATCTTGAGCAGCGCCATCTCGCGCTGACGCAACTGGCGCGGCGCGCTCTTGAACGCGGACAACTCGTCCATGCAGTCGTATATCACGGCGCGCGGGCGCATTTCGGTGATCAGCGGAAGCGCCATCGGCGTGTAGAACCACACCAGGTAGTCGTCTATGGCGTTTTCACGAAGGTACTCGGAGAGCAGCGGCTTGAGCACTGACAGTTGGTCGTCGTGGAATCCCCCGGCGTCGACCGAGGTGCGCGGCACGAGCACATCGATGTTCGGGCCTTGGGGCATCCGATCGAGGCGGGCGGCCCCTGTGCAGCGAACGGGTTCTTCGATGAACAGGATTCGATAATCGGCAGCCAGGCGCGACAACAGGTGCTGCGGGCGCTGGTAGACGAACGACCAGCGCAGGTGTGAAAAGACGATCAGGTAGGGCATGGGAAGTCGATCCGGTGCGGCGCGAGAAAACGCCAGTTGCCATTGAGAAAGAGTGTTGGAGTATTCGGAATTCAGAACCCGGCGCAGTGCTTGTCGGCCCGCAAGGTCGTCGCGCACGACGTCCCACAGACCACTGTTGTGCCAGTGGCGGGGGTCGTTCCAGTCGTGCCGGTCCACCAGCGGGTACAGGCACAGGCCGTCGACCGGCACGCCGCGCGCGCGCGCGCGCTCCACCTGAGAAGCAATATCGTTCAGCCAGGCGGCGCGCCCGGCGCCCACATGGCTGGTCTCGGCAACGATGAGCCGGCGCCGATAGCGCTCCCAGGTATCGCGCAGCATTTCGGCGAGGCCTCGCCGGCGCGGGTCCCGCTCGTGCCAGTACAGACGCCGCTCGGTGCCGACTTCCCATTGACTGCTGTGGTAATGATTGACGCCGATCAGATCGAGCGCCTCGGGCGAGCCGCCCAACGCTGGTTCTGCGCGGCCGCACAACAGATCGAACGCCTGCCACTGGAAATCGCGCACCTCCTCGGCGAGGGCCACAAGCTCAGGTTGGTCGACCGGAGCCACCGTGTGGACCACGGGTTCGACGTGGAGGAATCGCGCGCGCGGATCCACGCTGCATATCGCCTTCATGCCCGCCAATACTGCACGCACCAGCCGGCGCTTGATTTCGTAGCCGCTCGCTCGGCTGCTCTCACCACTTGCGGGGTGCTCGTTGCGATACGGGTACAGGAGATTGGTCTCGGAGACGGCCCACGCCACGAAGTTGATCTCGTTGATCAGGTTGTAGACCGGCGCGCTGTCGCTCAAGGGCCTGAGCGCGGCGGCAACCGCCGCTGCGAAATCTGCGAACCGGCCAATGAACGCGTCATCGAAAAGGTTGACGTCGCCCGGCGTACCGTAATGCATGAGCGTCCAAAGCACCTGCACGCCATGCGCGCGGGCGCTTTGCGCCATGCGCCGGGCGCGTCGCAGGTCGTAGTTTCCGGGGCGCGGTTCGGCCAGTCGCCAGCCGATCGTCTCGCGCACGGTGCGCAGGCCCAGGGCGGCGGCCGCTCGATAGTCCTCGTCGAGGCGCGCCAGGTGTCCGGTCGAGCGGACAAGATCGAGCGCCTCGCCTCGACCGTTGATATGGTCGGCGCCTTCATAACCGCCCATCCAGAAGGAATGAAAGGGCGATGCGGCGCAGCGACGATCGGCAATGAACATCGGGATTGAAGAAGCGTGTGCTAAGGCCCGGCTCAGCTCTTGGCTTTGGCGCCCTTCCTGGCGCTCGGCTTTGCAGGGGCTTCGGCTTCCTCGTGGTTGTCCTCTTCCTCGTCATCGGATTCGGGCATCAATTCGGCCGCCAGCTCTTCACGGCGCTGTGACATGCGGGCCTGCACGTCTTTCCAGTCGACCTTGGCGTTGGCCAGTTGCGGGAACATCTCGCCTTCTTCTTCCTTCACGTGATGCTGGACGTACTCGCCAAGAACGGTAAAGGTGGCGCGGTATTTTTCGTCATCCGGTGTCATGCGCTCGAGCTGCTCGATCAGCTGCTTGGCGGTGGCGTGCTCGACTTCGGCTTCGTCGACCAGATCCGCTTCGGCCAGCGCTTCGCGGGCCGTCGGATAGAGGATTTCTTCTTCCAGCTCGGTGTGCAGCTTGAGCTCCGCACAGGTCTGGTCGACGAGGGCCGCGCACTTCTGGGCGTCTTCGTCGGAGTCGAGCTTCTGGAAGGTCTTGAAGGCCTTCTTGGCGCGCTTGTGGTCGTCCTTCAGTGCATCGAGGACTTCTTCACGCGCGGTCGCGTTCGCGCGGCTGTTGGATCGGTTCGTTGCCATGCTGTCTCCGGGGAGTCGGTGCACCCTGCACCGTCGTGGCCCGTATATGGCAATCGTCGTGCCAGAGCCGTGGCCGCCCCTTACTTCCCGTTTCCCTTTGCCTTGCGCTTGACCCCGGGCGGCGCCGCCTGCATTCCCTGCAGCGCGTTGCTGCACACCTGTTTCTCGGTTTCGCCCATGTCGAAGAGCGCGAGCAGACCCGCGACCGGCGCGACCGCGGCGGCGAGCACGGCCGCCCCGGCAAGCTTCAGCCCAACGGAAGTTGCGTTGATGCTCACTTGAGGGTGGGCGAAGCTGCCCTCGATGAGGACTGGCGAACGCAGGGACACCAGCGAGAAATCCTTGGGCTTGGCGGTCAGGACGATCGCGAGTCGCTCGTTGACCAGGGACAGTTCACCGGTGACGAGAACCGTGGTGTCGGTGGTATCGATCACCGCGACCTCTGGCTGGATCAGGCCATCCTTCACCTTCAGGTGCGCGACCGCGCAGCGCATCGGCAGATCCGAGTCGCCGCTGACCGCGACCCCGAGGGCCTGCGCTGCATCGAGCCCCATGAGTTCGAGCAACAGATGCGAAATCGCCCCGTCTTTCACCCACAACTCGGAGGAGCCATCGAGAGAACCGAGCATGGCAGCGGTGGAACGGCCCGCTCCCTGCAGTTTGGCGCGCCCGCCGAGTTGTCCCTTCACATAGGGTGCGCCCTTGCCGTTGCGGACGTCCTTGCCGGTGGTGTTCAGAGGGTTGCGTGCCTTCACGAAGCGTTCGAGACGGATGCCGTTCCAGGTCAGATCGGCGTTCCACACTGGAGTCGGCTTGTCTGCGTCGATCGACAGCGTGCCGCGAAGTTCACCACCCGACGTGTGAGCCACCAGATCCTTCAAGGTCAGTACCTTTTCGTGCAGCACCACACGCCCGGTGAGTGGCTTCAGAACTTCCAGTTGTGAAGTTCCGAGATCCGCAGTATCGAGCTTCACCTCGACATTGGCTTCCATCGCGCCCAGCGTCGGTATGTTGAACTCGCGCTGCGGCAGTATCCGTTCCCCCGTTTCCTTCGTTTTTTCCTGCTTGTTCCTGGCTTCTTTCCGTTTCGTCTCGTTCTGCCTGGCCTCTTGTTCTTTCGCGCTGGGCGCGGCGCCGAGTGCCGGTGCGAGATCGCTCAAGGCCAGGCGTGCGCCGGCGAGGGTGCCGGAGAAGTGCGGCACGTCGGGACCGGAATCGTATTCGAATTCACCGCTCAGTCGGCTCGAGCCAACCGAGAGGCTGCGCACCGCGCCGCTCCATACCGCTCCCTGCTTGTGAATGGCGCCTTTCATGTCGAACGCTGCGGTGGTCGGCAGGGTTGCACCGGTCAGATCGCCGACCGCCGCGAGCGAAGGGCCGGAGATGCCGAAGTCGCCATCGACTCCCGCCAGGTGAAGCACATCGTGGGCGCGTCCGTCCAGTTTCAACTGGATTTCGCCGTATTTCAGATCGACCCGAACCGGCACGGGTGGGGCGCTTTCCCCGGTTGCTGCGAGCGGCAACAAGCCGCTGGTATGCAGTTCAGCACTGAACGGCGTCTCGCGATACTGGCCGGTGGCCTTGATCTCGAGCCCCGCGTTTGCCGCAGCGGGCGACGGTGAGCCGGCTTTCTCCGGGGTTGCCATCTCGGCTTGCTCGTTCGTCTTGTCCGCCGGCCCGGCCCGATCCAACGAGCCTTTTTCCTTGTCCGGTGCGCTCGCCTTGCCCGGTGCGGTCGGGTGGGCGGCCGGTGGCTGCCCCGGCTCCGAAGGCATGGTGCTGCCCTCGGTCGTTCTCACTGATCCTTCCAGCTTCAGTTGCGCGACAGCATCCTGAACGCGCACGGTGCCGCCGCCGACCACCAGGCGGTCGAATTGCGGAACCGCCACAGCGGCGCCCGCTTCCTTGTCAGCTTGGCCGAAAGTCCAGTTCGCCTTGCTGTCGCTGGTGCGAACGAGCGCGAGATCGAGTTCCTTGACTTCGAGCACACGCACCCGCAGCGGCTTGTCGTGCCGGGAGCGCGCGAGCGCAATCACGGTCGAGTAGGGCAGCACCAGCCGCGCATCGGTCGCGCGCAGGAAGTCGCGCGCCTTGCCGCTATCGTCCTGGAGAGTCGGCGCGCCTTCCGGCGTGCCGATCACTACGGCATCGTCGTGCAGCCGGATCGAGCCCAAGAATCGCACACCGAAGTCGGGCCCCAGGCTCACCTCCCGGCCGAGGGTGCGCGACAGTGTTTTCTGAAGTGGGCCGCGAAGAAAGGGCCACTCGAGCCATTCGCAGATGACGATCGACACGGCAAGCAAAAGAACGAGCCCGCCGAATAGCAGCCAGCCTCGGTGTTTGGACATTTGCTGGATCCTCGCGTCACAGTAGCCCGGGGTTCTGCGCGGCAGACGAGCGTCAGGTGCTGGATGCAAAATTGGCCTCGACGCTGGCATTGCGTCGAGGCCAGCCGTGCGCGACCGCGGCCGGAATCGGGGTTATTGAGTGTTACTTCACGCCGCTCGCGTCCGAGCGCTCCGTTGTGTGGGCGTCTCGCATCCAGTCCATCGGGCGTTCTTCAGCGCGTGCCATTCAAGCCTCTTTTCGTTGATCGCGGTATACGAAACGCGGCGAAAGTTACTTACCGATAGACGTCTTCGCCGTGATAGTCCTTCCAACTCGACTCGAAGTGCGAGGCATCCTCTTCCGAACGCGGCCTTACGCCCATCAGGATGCCTCCTTCGTTGATGCCCGGCTCGTAGCGCTTCACGCGCTCCTCGGGGATATTCCATCCAATGAGCGCACCTATGATTCCGCCGGTCGCGCCGCCGGCCCCCGCGCCTGCCAGCGCGGCGGCAGCGGGCCCGGCGAGAACGAGGCCCAGCCCCGGGATCGCGACGCTCGTGCCAACGGCGGCTACAGCGGCAGCGATTGCTCCGGCCGCGCCGCCGATCGCGCCACCGATGCCCGCACCCTGCGCGGCTTTCGTATCAAGCTCCGTGGGTTCGTGCGTGTTGCCGAAATACCGCTTGCGAGTGTCGTCGGACATCGCGAGATTTACATCGTTCTTGTGGTAACCCCGTTCGGTGACCGATTGGTAAGCTCGCTCTGCGCCGTCTCGATCCCGGAAGAGAGCAGTGACCATGGGGCCTTCTGTTGCCATGCGATTCTCCGTTGCGTTCGAAAGTGCACCCGTTGCAAAGCACCAGTCGCTCCTGCTTGTGACGCGCGGCAAGGCGCGTTCCTGGCGCTGCGGTGACGTGCAGCGAAGCACGGCGAGCCACGGCGAAGCGCGGCGAGGTGCAGCGAAGTGCAGCGCGGCGCGGCGAAGTGCAGCGCAGCCGGGAGCGAAAGCCCCGGTCGCGTGGCACCTGTCGATCGGCAGGCGGGCATGCGAATTGCTTGCCGTCAACTTCGGCGACTTCCGGAAATCAACCATGGCTTTCGCAATGACACTGTGCCAACGGGCGCCGCCGGGCACGCCCCGCCGCTGGCAAGCAGTCGCAGCGCGCCGGTTCGCGAGCGTACGGCGTCACGCAGGCGCCGTGCGCTCGGCAGCTTCACAGATCGAGATCCCGCCTCCGCCGCCGGATTCGATTCCTGCTCCGGAGCCGGTTCCCCCGTCGCCGAACAACCCGGCTGTGCCGCCTCCCGACCCGATCCAACCACCGGGGCCGGATGCACCGCCACCCTAAATCGACGATCCCGAACCGCCAGGTGTGCCCGATGTCCCGGTGCGGGAACCGCCGGTGATGCCGCCGCCGATGAGCGTATAACGCCGATGGAACAAAAGTGGCCCGAAACACTGTGGCTCGTTCGGCACGGGCAGAGCGCGGGCAACGTGCGCCGCGACGAGGCAGAGGCTGCAGGCTTGCCGGTCATCGACATCGCCACCCGCGACGTCGATACCGTTCTCTCCGAGTTCGGCGAGCGCCAGGCACAGGCACTCGGATGGTGGTTCGGCGAGATGCCGCCTGAAAGGCAACCGGACATCGTGCTCAGCTCCCCATATGTTCGCGCGCGCGATACCGCGCGGTTGCTTCTCGAGGCGGCCGGGATCTCGCCAGACCGGGTAACCGTAATCTGGGACGAGCGCCTGCGGGAAAAGGAGTTCGGCATCCTCGACCGACTCACCCACCACGGAATAGCCCGCAATTTTCCCGCCTTGCACGAACAACGTTCGCACGTGGGCAAGTTCTATTTCCGGCCGCCCGGCGGAGAGAGTTGGTGTGATGTCATCCTGCGCTTGCGCAGCCTGCTGGAGACCATCACCCGCGAATACCGCGGGCGCCGCGTCCTCATTGTCGGGCATCAGGTCATCGTGAACTGCATGCGCTACCTCCTCGAGCGACTCGACGAAGCGCAGATCCTCGCCATCGACCGCGAGGCCGATGTTCCGAACTGCGGTGTCACTTCCTATGAGTTCGACCCGCATGGCGGCCGCAACGGCAAGCTCGTGAGAAGGCTGGTGAATTTTGTCTCGCCACTGCGCGAGGCGGGGGCGCCTGTGACCGCCGAGTCCGACCTGCCGGTAGCGCCGAAGGCGTGACGAGATCACGGACGACCGATCTTGGACGACCAGAAGGGATTCACGGTACTCACCGATGCGGTCTTGCGCGCCTGGCCGCTGCCTCAGCCCGACCCCGATGGTGACAAGGAGGAGCGAGGTCGAACACTGGTGATAGCGGGCGGCCCCGAATTGCCTGGAGCGGCGTTGCTCGCTGGCACGGCAGCGCTGCGCTCGGGGGCGGGCGAGTTGATGATTGCCACCACTCGCAGTGCCGCCGCTTTCGTGGCGCTGGCTGTCCCGGAAGCTCGCGTGATCGGTCTGACGGAAACGCTCGATGGCGGCCTCGACCAGGAGGGCACCTCCCTGCTTTCTGCACTGAAGGCCGACCCGGTGCTGGTCGGCCCGGGCCTTCAGGATGAGCCCGCCACCTGTCGGTTCGTGCGCACCCTGTTGCCGCAGGTCGCACGAGTGCCGGTCATTCTCGATGCCTTCGCCATGAGCGTGGTCGGGCGGCAGCATCGCTTCGAGGGCCGGGTGTTGCTCACCCCGCATGCGGGGGAGATGGCCAAGCTGACGTGCGCCAGCAAGGAGAGGGTTCTGGCGGATCCCTCAACGTCTGCGCTCGCGGCCGCAAGAGCCTGGAATGCAGTAGTGGCCCTGAAAGGCGCTACCACCTGGATCGCGACGCCGTCAGGACCGCTCTGGCGCCACGATGGCGGGAACATCGGGCTTGCAACGTCAGGCTCGGGCGATACGCTGGCTGGTGTGATTGCCGGATTGGCTGCCCGTGGCGCGCCGCTTGAACAGGCTGCGGCGTGGGGAGTGGCTCTGCACGCGAGAGCGGGCGACGTGCTCGCTGAACGCTTCGGGCCTCTGGGATATCTCGCCCGGGAACTCGCCCGGGAGATCCCGGGGCTGATGCGCGCATTTGCGCAATGAGTACTGCTTCTGAAAAGAAGTCCGGAGCCCGCGCTGCCCAATTGGGGTGGGGAGGGAGACAGGAACGGACAGCACGTCGTTGGCTTCCGGACTCTCGAAGGAGGAGCAATCGGTGCGCCCGTGGCTCCGGTGCTCTTCAGCGCAAAGCCGCGCTTGCCGTCAGCGTTGCTCGCCTGCCATGCGGGTGCCGACCGCGGGGCCGAGCGTCAGCGCGCCGTAGACCGGCAGCAAGCTGGTCGGCGACAGGCGTCGCTCGCAACCCGGTGTCAGGCGATCGGGCACCCGCTTCAGGTCGGCGACTGAGATCGCCGCGCTGGCCAGAGCCGCGTATGCGAATGACCGGTCGATCGACGCCGGTTCGGCCGGTGCAAGGCACGCGGCTTGCCTCAATACGCCGGGACGGCTTTCGACCCTGCAAACCTGGAGACGCGGAGAATGAAGGACCGTAAAGCGGCGATCAAGGACCGTGAAGAAATGGGGGTGGGTCTCCCGATGTTGCCGGGCGCACTCAGTCCCGCCGGACGGATGGTGATCGCGTTGCCCGATCGCCAGAGCGCCGCCGCGATGGCGAACGCGCTGATGGCACGCGGTTTCACCGCCACCGAAGTGCGCCGGTTTTCAGCCGTCGCGATGTCGCGCTGGCTCAAATCGCTGCTTCCCGATGCCGGCCGCGCCGTGGGCTACGGGCCGCTCGTTCCGGGCTTGCGCGACTTCTATATCCTCGCGCTCGAGCAGTGCAGTTGGCTGGTGGTGAGCGCGCCTGACGACTCAGCCGCTCAAACCGTGGCCGAGGAGGCTCGCCGCGCAGGTGCGCGAAGCACCACATGCTACCGCCTGCCCGGCGCCAGCGCGCTTGCCGGAACAATCCACCGTACAGCGTTCGGCAATGACTCCAGCGCGAGCGCCGGCGCGATGACTCACTCCAGCGCGAGCGCCGGCGCAATGACTCTCGGTTGGAGCCCTCCGCAGGAACCGTCCGGTATTGCCGAGGACCGGTTCAACGCTGCGTCCGGTTAGCGCTGCGTCGGCTCGGCGCTGCGTCACATCCGATACTGCCGCTTCGCCCGTGTCCGGCCGGCTTCCGTGACGCGAACCGTAATGTCGCAATCTGCCCGGCGCGGCCCGGCACGCGAAGTGCTCTGCGCGTCCTCGAAATGCTCCGATCAACGCTGATTCCCCGAAGACATCGCCATGCCAATAGCCTCGCCCGTCGAATCCTCGAACTCCGCCGGCGGCCCCGAAAGCCCGCGCGACCTGCCCGACGAGCCGATCGGACTGCGCGACAAGGTGATCGTTATCACGGGCGGATCGCGCGGGCTGGGCGCGGCAATTGCGCAACTGCTCGGAAAAGACGGCGCACGGGTGGTGCTTGCCGATGTGGCATTCGAGCGGGCGCAGGAACGCGCTGCAACGCTTGCCGAATACGGAATCGAGGCGCTTGCGCTTGCGCTCGATGTAGGCGATGAACGCCAGGTGCAAGCGCTCCTCGAGCAGGTGCGCGAGCGCTTCGGGCGCCTCGACGTGGTAATCAACAACGCCGCTATCGACATTACCGTGCCGGTCTTCGAGTTGTCCGGAGAAGAATGGGAGCGCGTCGTTCGCACGAACCTCACGGGTCCCTTTTTCGTGGCAAAGCACGCTGCGGCGATCATGCGCCGCAACGGCTCCGGCTCCGCCGCCGATGCCGGTCACATCGTGAATATCGCGTCGACGGCTTCGAAGCGCGCCTGGCCGAACGCTGCTGCCTATCACGCAACGAAATGGGGCCTGCTCGGCCTGTCTCATGCGCTGCATGCTGAGTTGCGCCCCTTCGGCATCAAGGTTTCGGCCGTCGTGGCAGGAGGAATGCGCACGCCGTTTCTGCTCGATCGCTTTCCCGACATCGACCCGCAAGTCCTGCAGGATCCGATGAGCGTGGCGCGCGCGGTGCGGTTCGTGCTTCGGCAACCCGAGGAAACGGTGATCCCCGAAGTAATGGTGCTGCCGATGCGGGAGTCTTCGTGGCCATAGAGTGGCACACCGATTGCCGTAGCAAGGTTTAGATTCCCTCAATTCAAGATCCAGGAGAAGCTTCATGGCCATTGGCTCGCAAACCCCTTCCTATCCAGGCTCGAACACGAATCCGGGTGATGCGGCATCGCAGACCCGCCACGCCGTCGAAGGCGCTGTCGAAAGTGCGAAGCAAGGCGCGCAAGATGTCGTGGACCGAGTGACCGATACGGCAAAGCATCTCGCCGACCAGGCGCCGGCAGCGGTCGATCGTATGAAAAGCACGTTTGACGACGCTACCGAAGCAGTCAAGTCGCGAGCGGGCGATCTGAACGACATGAGTGAGGACTGGATGAAGAGCATGCGCGATACGGTGCGCGAACACCCGATTGCTTCGATCGCCCTGGCGCTCGTAGCAGGCATGATCATCAACAAGATGAGAGGCGACTGAGCCGTTCTCTCGACCGAGTCCCGTCGGGTACCAGGGCGGTCAAGCGCCGATCGCGCTGCCGCCACTCTTGTTATTGGCTTTTCCCGAATTCCCGCCTCAGGAAGCGGCGCCTGCGCTTTCTTGCAGGGTGATATCGAACGGGTCTGGTTGCGTCCCGCGTGCCCACCGTCCGAGGCAGTTGGGCACGGCGATTGCCATCCATTTGCACCAGCGCGATTCTGTGCTGTGCAGCGTTCAAAGGAGTGCAACCAATGAAACTCAAATATCTCGCCTCAGCCTTGATGACCACGTCGATGCTCGCGGCAAGCGGCTGGGCCGTCGCACAAACCACCGCGCCGGCCCCGGCCACGCCACCGGCGAAGACCACGCCTGCCACGCCACCTGCCGGCACCATGTCCCCGGGGAGCACTGCGGCTCCGGCAGCCACCACGCACGGAGCGACTGCAGACAATGGCATGAGCGCTGCTGATCGAACCGCCTGGGATCATCGGCACCGCGCAAGCAAGATCATCGGCACCGATGTACGCAACCCCAACGGGGACAAGATCGGCGATATCAAGGACCTGATCCTCGACGAAAAAGGCAATACGACGCTGGCTATTGTATCCACCGGCGGTTTTCTTGGCATCGGGGACAATCTTCACGCAATTCCCTGGTCTTCACTGAAGATGGCGACGACCGACCAGGGAAAGGCCGATAAGGGCGATCGAATCCTGAACATGACCAAGGACCAGTTGAAGGCGGTTCCGGGCTTTAAGTCGGCGCATTGGCCTAATTTTGCCGACCAGAAGTGGGTCGATGAGAATCGCGACCTCTTCACTGGCAACGCCGCAACCAAGTAAAGGAAGGCAGTCGGGCAGCGATTGCAACCGGCGCGCCATGAGCGCGCCGGTGTACGTTCCGGTTTTTCTTTTGATATGCCGCCAGGCGGTGCGGCATGGTCCGCGTTAGCACGTCGATTGCTTATGAAGATTGACGATCGAAGATTCAACCGAAGATTCCAGCCATGAGTCGAGCGCCTCTCCGGATCGCACTGATCAGCGAACACGCATCACCCCTGGCGACGATCGGTAGCGTCGATGCCGGCGGCCAGAATGTCTATGTGGCCAGTGTGGCGCGCTGCCTCGCGCGCGCCGGCCATCACGTCGATGTGCTCACCCGGCGCGACGACCCGCTCTTGCCCGCGGTGGTCGGCCTTCACTCGGGAGTGCGGGTTCTTCACGTGCCGGCCGGGCCGGCACAGTTTGTTGCGAAGGAACAGTTGCTGCAGCATATGCCCGCCTTTGCAAACGCGGCGCAGCATCTGTTTCGCCACGGCGGCCCGTACGATGTGATTCACGCTAATTTCTTCATGTCCGGCCTGGTGGGGCTGCGCCTGAAATGGTTGTTCAGCACGCCGCTCGTCATGACGTTTCACGCCCTCGGGTTGGTGCGTCGCGAGCACCAGCGCGAGGCCGACCGGTTTCCACCGGCGCGCATCGGCATCGAGCGGCGCATCGTGCGCCATGCGGACAGGATCGTCGCCGAGTGCCCCCAGGACAGGGCCGATCTGATGCGCCTGTATCGGGCGCGAGCACCACGCATCGCCACCGTGCCCTGTGGCGTCGACCTCGCCGAGTTTTCCCCCGGTTCCAGGGCGGAGGCGCGACGACGGCTGGGGCTGGCCGGTGACGAATTCATCATCCTGCAACTTGGGCGATTGGTGCCCCGCAAGGGAATCGACAATGTGATCCGGGCGATTGCCCGACTTGATCCCGGCCTGCGAGCCAGGCTTCTCGTGGTGGGCGGCGAATCAGCGGCGCCCGACGAGGCGAGCACGCCCGAGATCGCGCGGTTGCGCAGTGTTGCGGCTGAGTGCGGCGCAGCCGAGTGCGTGCAATTCACCGGGCGCCGAGAGCGCGCCGCCTTGCGCGATTTCTATGTGGCCGCCGACGTCTTCGTCACGACGCCCTGGTACGAGCCTTTCGGAATCACGCCGCTTGAGGCCATGGCGTGCGGAACGGTGGTCGTCGGAAGCGCTGTCGGCGGAATCCAGCATACGGTTGTCGATGGCGTGACCGGCTATCTTGTTCCGCCTCGCGATCCCGAGTCGCTCGCGGAGGTGCTGGCTTATCTGCAGGCGAATCCGGCGCACGCTGCCGCTCTCGGACGCGCCGGCATGCGACGGGTTCGCTCCAGCTACACCTGGGAGCGCGTGACCGAAGAACTTGCCGAGGTGTATGCGTCCTTGCGGCACCGGCCGCAAGAGGTGTCCATGAGCAGTCGAATCCGCCTCGTGGAGCCGGCAAGCGCGAGCGTCGAGCATCGGCTCGGGGCAAGTGCCTGAACGGCGGGGCGATGAGCGAGCCGAATCGGGCAGCGGTGTTTCTTGACAAGGACGGCACCTTGGTCAAAGACGTGCCGTACAACGTCGATCCGGATCTTTTGAGCTTGACTGCCAACGCTGTACCCGCGCTTGCAATGCTGGTGCACGCAGGCTATGCGCTGGTCGTCGTGACCAATCAGTCGGGTCTTGCGAGCGGCCGGTTCTCCCGGTTCGACTTTGCCCGGCTGCAGCGAGCACTGACCGGGCGGCTGCGCGAAGAAGGCGGCATTGAACTGGCCGGCTTCGAGATCTGCCCGCATGCGGCCGGCCCGAACGGGCGGCCCGCGTGCCTGTGCCGCAAGCCGGCGCCCGGAATGCTCGAGCAGGCGGCGCGCGCTGGCGGCTTCGACCTGTCCCGGTCCTGGATGATCGGCGACATCCTGGACGACATCGAGGCAGGGCGCCGCGCCGGATGCCGTACGGTGCTGCTCGATGTCGGCAATGAAACGCTGTGGCAAGTGTCGCCCTTGCGCACGCCCCACTACCGCTGCGCGGACCTGCTGCAGGCCGCAAGGATCATCACGGGCGCCAGCCTGGACCCCAGCATCGAGACTGGCGACTCCTGTCGGCATCCGGCCTGGCTCCCGGTGGCGCAATGATCACTCTCGGACTGAATGCAGCGTTCCACGATTCCGCTGCCGTATTGGTGATCGATGGCGTAACCGTGGCAGCAGCCGAAGAAGAACGCTTCTCACGGATCAAGCATGGCAAACGGCCGGTCCCCTTCTCGGCCTGGGAGCTTCCGTTCAACGCGATCGCGTTCTGCCTGGAGCAGGGCGGCGGCCTCACGCTGGGCGATCTCGATCACGTAGCCTACAGTTTCGATCCGCGCGAGTTCCTGGCCGGGCGCGCCGGCGATTCGCCCGGTCTGAATCTGCCGCTCGAGCCTTCCGCACATTCGGCGGGGCAGTGGGAGAATCCCTGGGATCCGCTGTTTGCCTCCTACATCATCAACGCCCCGCGCCAACTCGTCGATGGCGCTCCGCATCACCTGCGTGAGCACTTTGCCGGCGGCAGTCATGAAGATCCGCCGTATCGATGGCATTTCGTCAACCATCACCTGTGTCACCAGGCAAGCGCCTTTCTCGCTGCGCCGTACGCCCGTTGCGCCGTTCTGACACTCGATGGCCGCGGCGAGCGCGCCAGCACCAGTTACGGCGTCTATCGACGCGATCACTACCGGGCACTGGGCGAAGTCACCGTGCCCCATTCATTGGGAATCCTCTATGAGCGTGTCACCACTCATCTCGGTTTCCTGCATTCCAGCGACGAGTACAAGGTGATGGCTCTGGCGGCGCTAGGCACGCCGCGCTTTGCCGGGCTGTTGCGCGAAAACGTACGGGTCGGCCCCGGTGGGCAGTTCACGATTGCGCAGCTCGACATGGTTCGAATGTTCGGCCCGGCGCGGGCACGCAGCGGCCCGCTCGGGCAGGAGCACTTCGACCTGGCGGCTTCGTTTCAGGAGGTGCTCGAACACACCGTCCTCGAACTCGCCACCTGGCTGCGCGAGGAAAGCGGCGAACTGCAGCTCGCCATGGCGGGTGGCGTGGCACTCAATTGCGTGATGAACTCTCGTCTTCGCGACAGTGGCATCTTCGATTCGATCTGGGTGCAGCCTGCGGCCGGCGATGCGGGCACTGCGCTCGGCGCCGCCCTTTGGGTCGACGCGCGCGAGCGCCGCGCGATACACCCGCCCGCGACCGAGCCCGATGTCCGATCCAGGGCCGCGCCCTTCGCTGCGCCGCTCGCCGCACGTTCGCTCGCCCCGGCATCGGCATCGGCATCGGCATCGGCAAAAGCGGATGCGACGATCACCCTTGCGCCGCGCCGCTGGGCGATGGAGCACGTTTATCTCGGCCCCCAGTACAGCGATGAAGTAATTGCGTCGCTGCTCGACTGGGCCAAGCTGCACTACCGTCGCCTGGACAACACCTTGCAGCTTGCCGAAGCAACCGCTGAGCTGCTCGCGCGCAATCTGATTGTCGGCTGGTATCAGGGGCGCATGGAGTTCGGACCGCGGGCCCTGGGGGCGCGCTCGATCCTTGCCTCGCCGATCGATCCAGCGATGCAGGTCAAGCTGAATGAGCTCAAGGACCGGGAAGACTTTCGTCCGGTGGCGCCGGCGGTCCCTCAGGAAGAACTGGGCAACTGGTTCGAACCGGCCGGGGCGAACGGGGGCGTCTCACCGTTCATGCTGTTCGTCTACGACGTCCTGCCGGGGCAGGGCGAGCGCATTCCGTCGGCCTGTCATACCGACCGCACCGCGCGCGTGCAGACCGTGTCCGCCGAGACGAACCCGCCCTTTCACGCGCTGCTGCAAGCTTTCGCGCGCAGAACCGGGGTGCCGGTGCTGGTCAACACCTCATTCAATGTACGCGGCCAGCCGATCGTGTGCACACCACGCGATGCCATCGAAGCGTTCTTCAGTACGCCCCTCGACGCGCTGGCGATCGGATCTTTCCTGATCGAAAAGGCATCATGAGCGCCGTTCCCTCGCCAAAGGCGGTTGCCGGCGTTGCTCCATGTCCCGTCGCCAACGCCCGACCCTGGCGTGACTGCGTTCCCCGGATTTCGGTGGTGATTGCCACGTATCGCCGCCCTGACCTCCTGCGCCGTTGCCTGCTTGCGGTGCTCGAGCAGGACATGGAGCCTGAGGCTTTCGAGGTGCTTGTCGTGGACGACGGGCACAGCGAGGAGACGCGGGCCGTGGTCGAGGCCCTGGCGCCGACTGGCGGGGCGCCCTCGGTTCGCTACCTGCGCCCGAAAAGGGGCCGCGGTCCGGCCGTTGCGCGCAACTGCGGCTGGCGTGCGGCATACGGCGGTCTGATCGCATTCACCGACGACGACACGATTCCGGATCGTCAGTGGCTGGCTCATGGCGAGCGGGCGCTCGCCCCCGAACAGGCGGCCGTGGCCGGGCGCGTGCGGGTGCCGCCGCTCGATCCGGAGGGAGCCCGCCCGAGCGACCATGAACTAATGACTCGCGGGCTGGAATCGGCCGAGTTCGCTACGGCCAATGCGTTCGTCAGGCGCACCGCGCTGCAGCGCGTGCAGGGATTCGACGAGCGGTTTTTGCGAGCATGGCGCGAAGATTCCGACCTGCAATTCCGGCTGATGCGCGATGCGGGCCCGGTTGGCCATTGCGAGGATGCAATCGTGCTGCATCCCGTGCGACCCGAACCCTGGGGGGTCTCGCTGCGCCAGCAACGCAACGTGTTCTACGACGCTCTGCTGTACAAGAAGCATCCGTGTCTTTATCGGCAGCGAATCCGCTCGACGCCGCCCTGGAATTATTACTTCATCGTGGGCCTCGCGCTCGCCGCGCTGCTGCTGGGGATCTTTCACATTCCGGGTTCGGCGTGGGTGAGCGCCTTGCTCGCCGTCGGGTTGATCCTGCACCTGTCCCTGCAGCGATTACGCGGCACCGCCCACACTGGCGAACATATACTCGAGATGCTGATCACCTCGGCGCTGATCCCCTTCCTGTCGGTGTACTGGCGCATCCGCGGCGCGCTGCATTTTCGTGTGTTGTTTTTGTGAACATGATGCCGGTTCTGCAGGGCTCGATCGAGCGCGTGGTGGTGTTCAGGGCATTGATGCTCGGCGATCTGCTGTGCGCAGTGCCGGCGCTGCGCGCGCTGCGCCAGGGTTTTCCCGCGGCGCAGATCGCTCTGGTGGGCCTGCCCTGGACCGCCGCCCTGGCCGCTCGCCTCTCCTGCGTCGACGAATTCATCGAGATGCGGGGCGCACCGGGCTTGCCAGAGATCGCCTGCGACGTCCAGGCGCTGCCAGGATTCCTCGAGCGCGTGCAGCGTCGGCGATTCGATCTCGCGGTCCAACTGCATGGCAGCGGCTCCATCGTCAATCCGCTGGTGGCGGCGTTCGGCGCTCGCCAGACCGCCGGCTTTTGCGGCGCCCGAGCCTGGCGACCGCCGGCCGATGCGGCGCGCTATGCGCCCTGGCCCGAGCGCGGCCACGAAATCGAGCGCCTCCTCGTCCTCATCGACCGGCTGGGACTGCCGCGATGCGGTACGCGTCTCGAGTTTCCGCTGAACGAAGACGATCGTTCGGCCGCTACGGCGCTGTCGCCGGGGCTTGGCGATGCAGGTCCCTACGTTTGCATCCATGCGGGAGCTCAATTGGCTTCCCGTCGCTGGCCGGTGCAGCGCTTCGCTGCGCTGGCCGATGCCCTGGCGGCGGACGGCCGCACGATCGTGCTGACCGGCGGCCCGAAAGAAGTCGAACTGGTCGGGCAACTCGCAGGCGCCATGCGCCACCGCGCGATCAATCTGGCAGGTCGCACCAGCCTGTGGACGCTCGGCGCGCTGATCGATGGCGCCGAATGCCTCGTGTGCAACGATACCGGCGTCTCGCATATCGCGGCCGCATTGCGCCGATCGAGTGTGGTGATCAGCAGCGGCGGCGACGTCGCGCGCTGGGCGCCCGTGGACCACGAGCGTCATCGGGTGCTTTGGCACGACATGGCGTGTCGGCCCTGCGGCCACCCCGTCTGTCCGGTGGGCCATGGCTGTGCGCTGGGCATCGAAGTGCCGCAAGTGCTGCAGGCGGTGCGCGGGCAGCGACAGTTCTTCGCAGCGCATGCCTTGCGAAACCCCTAGGTCGCTGATGTCTGAACGCTTGCGCATTCTTACCTGGCACGTGCACGGCAATTACCTGTACAACCTCACGCAGGTGCCACACGACTTCTATCTGGTCACCGACGAGGCACGTTCAACGCATCACACCGGGCGCAACGGCTCCCTGCCTTGGGGCGGCAATGTTCACGAGGCAAGGGTCGAGGCGCTGCGCGACATGTCCTTCGATGTCCTGCTGTTCCAGTCGCGGGCCGCCTGGGATGATGAGCAGCACCGCGTGCTCAGCGCAGCGCAGCGCCGCTTGCCACGCATCTACCTGGAGCACGACCCCCCGCAGCAGCACCCTACGAACACCGTGCACTGGGTCGACGACCCTGGCGCCCTGCTGATTCATGTCACCCCGTTCAACGCGCTGATGTGGGATTCGGGCCGTACGCCGAGCCGCGTGATCGAGCACGGCGTGCTTCCCCTGGTCGATGCGCGCTACAGCGGCGAGCGAGAACGCGGTATCGTTGTCGTCAACAACCTCGATCGCCGGGGGCGCCGCCTCGGCCTTGATATTTATCGGAAAGCGATGCAACAGGTGCCGCTCACGCTGGTTGGCATGGGCAGCGAGCGGGTGGGCGGCGAGGGCGAAGCCAGCCAGCGTGAGCTGGCTTCGGTCATGGCACGCTACCGCTTCTTCTTCAACCCGATTCGTTACACGAGTCTCGGCCTGGCGGTGATTGAAGCGATGATGGTCGGCCTGCCGATTGTCGGCCTCGCCACGACCGAGATGGTTACCGTGATTCAAAGCGGCGAGAACGGCTTCGTCGACACGCGCCTGGAGCGTTTGCTCGAGGCAATGCGCGCGCTGTTGCGCGACCCAGGACTGGCCCGCAAATGGGGTGAGGCGGCGCGGCGCACAGCGCTCGAACGTTTCGGTATAAATCGCTTCATTGCGGACTGGAACGATGCCCTGCGCGCCGTCACCGGCGCTTGAGTCGCGGCGCGCCGAGAGACTTCAGCATGCCGCGCGCCATGACGGGCGCGCGGCATGCGCTTTGCCAGCGCTCGGTCATTGCACTCGAGCGGGCACCGATCACACCATGGGATCACTTGTCGTCGTGACCGGCGGGGCGGGTTTTATCGGCAGCCACCTGTGCGAGCGCCTCGTTAGCGAAGGCAACGATGTATTGGCGCTCGATGACTTCTCGACCGGCCACCGGAGCCACCTCGCGGGCCTTGCATCGGAGCCTCTTTTCCGCCTGCAAAAGCATGATGTGACCGAAGCGCTCCCGCTCGAAGCCGCAACGGCCTTGCGCATCTTCAATCTCGCATGCCCGGCCAGTCCGCCCCATTATCAGCGCCGGCCCGTGCAGACTACGTTGTCGAGCGTGCTGGGCGCCTGGCGCCTGCTCGAGTTGGCGCTGGAAAGCGGCGCGCGGGTGCTGCAGACATCGACGAGCGAGGTTTACGGCGATCCGGCGATGCACCCGCAATCGGAGAGCTATTGGGGCCATGTCAATCCGATCGGCATGCGCTCCTGCTACGACGAGGGGAAGCGCTGCGCCGAGGCCATGTTCTTCGCCTACCATCGACAGCACGGCGTGCAGATCCGCGTCGCGCGCCTGTTCAACACCTACGGGCCGCGTTTGCGGCCGGGCGACGGGCGGGTCGTGAGCAACTTCATCGTCCAGGCTTTGCGCGGCCAGCCCTTGACGATTTATGGCAATGGACAGCAGACGCGCAGCTTCTGCTTCGTGGATGACACGGTCGCAGCTTTGCTGCTGCTCATGGAGGCCGACACCGAAGGCCCGCTCAATATCGGTAATCCGAACGAGCACACAGTGCTCGAACTGGCAGAGAAGGTGCTGCAGTTGACAGGCAGCCGCTCGCGCCTGGAATTCCGTGCGCTGCCGAGCGACGATCCGCAACGGCGTTGCCCGGACATCTCAAGCGCGGCAAAGCGCCTTCGCTGGCAACCTCGTGTGAATCTCGATGAGGGCTTGCGCAGAACCATCGATCATCTTCGTAGCGAACTTGGCCTTGTCCCGAATCGCGTCTTCCTGCCTGCCGATCTTCTCGTCGGTCGGCTGGGCCCGGCTCCGCTTGCGGAGGAGTAACTTTTGCCGAAAAACAGTTCAACCGCCCGGGGCGCCACGCGCCGCGAGCTTGAAGCGGAAGGTGGATCCTGCACCTTCGCGGCTTTCCACTTCCAGTTTGCCGCCGTGCGCTTCGACAAAAGACTTGACGATCGCCAGGCCCAGCGCCGGGCGACCCCCATCGAGTTGCAGGAGTTCGGTGTGCGGCGTATCGAATACCTCCTCGAGGCGGTTGGCGGGAATGCCCACGCCGTTGTCGGTGACCCAGCACTCCGCGCCCTGCACGCCGATTTCCCGGGCGCCGATGGTCACTTTCCCTTGCGCAGTGTGAGCGATCGCATTGGCGACCAAGTTCTGGAAGATCCGGCGCAGCAGATCGGCGTCCGCGAAAATAACCAGATCCTCGGGAGTGGCATTGATCAACTGAGTGCCGACGCGATCGGCAACGGGGCGCAGTTCATGAATGATTGCCTCCACGAGCGGCCACACGTCGAACGCGCGCGGCTCGAATCGCATCGCGTTGGCACCGGCTCCGGCGCCGTTTTCCTGCAGCACGGTGTGCACCAGGCGATCCAGATGCTCGACATTGCGCCGCAACGCATTGAACATCTGCAACTGAGCAGGTTCAGCGCCGTGCGCGGGCACCGTGCGCTCCAGCACTCGCGCGGCAAGCGAGATGGCGTTCAGTGGGGTGCGAAGATCATGGGCAACGAATGCAAGATATTCTTCGCGCCGTTTCTGGACTTCGAGGGCGCGCTGACTGGCATAGGCCTGCACAGCGACGCTGATCGCGCCATCGAGAACGACATTCAGGATATGGAAGGCCGGGCCTCGCAGGCTGATGCCGTGCAGATCCGCGAGATCGTGAACGCAGCCTCGCAGCACACCGTATTCGGCTACCACTTCCTCGATGTCGAAGCCCTCTTCGACGCGCAGCAACCCGTGGGCGGATGGCTTGCCGCTATTGACCGCATCGGGAACGGTACGGTCGCGGCCTGAAGCGAGCGCGGCGGCCAGATCGTCAATGAACTCCGGTATGTGGTCCTTCAAAGTGGGGCTGTCCAGCGTGCTGGCGGACGGCAGCTTTCTTACCTGCCGTTGCCAGTTTGCCATCAGGACTTCTCTCTCGCGCCCCAGCAGCGCGGCCAATATCTGGGGGGTATCATCGATCATGGTTGTTGCTGCATCGTCGCGAGCTCGCTCCGGAGTTTCATGATCCAGTGATCTTATACTGTGCGTGAACGGCAGTGGCGGCGCCATCGCCCTTCTCACGGTTCACCAACCATGCAGCACCGTTCGCCGTTTGCCCAAGCTTCGGTTCTCGTGGCGCGAACGATTGCGCCTCGCCCGGTACGCGGACCTGGCTGGTTTGAATTTCAGGGCATGCCATGTCGGTGGATCTGTCGATACGCCTCGTAAGCGTTGTACTCGTTTCGTTCACGGCCATCGTGCTGGTCGTCGGGGCTGTCAAGCGTCGGAGTATGTGGCAACAACTTTCCCGCGCCGCTGAGCATCCGGAGCCGGTTTCACCGGCTCAACTTTTGCATGACAGCGAGCTTCTGGTGCCCACCGGCGGCTCGTGCCGCTTCGACTGGGATCTCGCGTCCGGAGGTGTCGAGTTCGAGCCGCGGCACGAGACAGTTCGGGGCGCTGCGCGCCACGGTCGGTGGCCGCGGCTCTGTCATCCCGACGACCTGCCAGCGCTGCAGGTGGCGCTGGGTGAGCATCTCGCGGGCCATACCGCGAACGTGTCATGTGAAATCCGCATTTCTAATGCTCCTGGCGCCTGGCGCTGGGTCCTCTTGCAAGGGCAACTGGCCGATCGTGAGCCTCGCGACGAGGATGAGCACGTGCTGGGTGCGCTGATCGATATAGACGGCCTTAAACATTCCGAGCAGATCCTCGCCGGGCAGAGCCGCGTCATGGCCTCGGGCGGTGTCCTGGCGTTCAGTTTCGCTGCGCGGCCGCCGCATGAACTTGTCGCGGTGTCGGCGCAGCCTCCCGTTGCTGAGCAGGCAGCGACCGCCGAGCCGGAACAAGCCAGGCGGGCATTGGCCGATCTCGTTCATGGCGAGGATATCGCGCTGGCGCAGACCTGCATCGAGGAGGCGCTGCTGCAACCGGGAACGGTGGCGCAAGCGGAGCTACGCCGAGCCGCAGGCGGCGGCAGCAGGGAATCATGGGCCCGCTTTCGGGCGCTCGTCGCCGATGGAAGCGATCAATCGCTCATGCACGGCTGCCTGATTCCGATCGACGATCAGAAGCGCGCCGAAGCACTCGCCGCCGAACGTCTGGCGCAACTCCAGCGAGTCGTGCTCAAGACGGGCGAGACCCAGCGTTTCCTGGAAGGCTTGCAGCACATGACCGAGCTGCTTCAGCTGGCGGCGAACGAAGCCGACGGCCACGAAGTTATTTCGCAAGCGGGACGACACCTTTTTCCGGGGTGGCGAGGCGCCGTCACCGTGGACGACAGCGAGGGCGGCATGGCGGTCCTCTCCCGCTGGGGCGGCGGCGTCGAGATCGACTCCACGATCGCACGTGGCCCGCTCAGCGACTGCTGGGCGGTGCGCCGCGGTCGCTTGCACCACGTGGCCAGTCAGGGAGGGACCCGCCCCATTCCGGCATGCAGCCATTTCGGTTACGGTAACGCCCTGCCGCCCGGCGTGGCGCACACCGTGTGTGTGCCTTTCACGGCGCCGCTCGACAAGCCGGGCGCCTTGCATCTCATCGTGCGAGAGCCGGTCGAAGAAGACAAGTTGTATGCCACGTTGTGGCGGGCCGAAACGCTCGTCGAAGCGATCGAACTGTCGCTGGCGAATTTGCATTTGCGCGTGACACTGCGCGAGCAGGCCGACCGGGACGGCATGACCGGGCTGTTCAACCGCCGTTATTTTGATGACGTATTGCAGCGGGAGATCAGCCGCGCGCGGCGAGGCGGCGAAAATCTCACGCTTGCCTTGTTGGACATCGACCGGTTCAAATTATTCAACGATACCTTCGGCCATGGGGCCGGAGACGAAGTGATCAGGGCGGTCGCCGACCAACTGCTCAAATTCGTCCGTTCCTACGACGTGGCGTGCCGGATCGGGGGCGAAGAACTGGCGCTGTTGATGTCC
>CAJDTU010000002.1_pt1 | contig 156415 bp, 142 predicted proteins | sample 7389901 | NCBI WGS metagenome assembly CAJDTU01 (sample SAMEA7055649, study PRJEB34461) | soil metagenome | biome: terrestrial ecosystem; feature: Peninsula; material: soil | place: Antarctica | collected 2016
GCCCGCAAGTCCTCGGCGGGCTACGACCTGACCCGGCTGTTCATCGGTTCGGAAGGCACCCTTGGCGTGATCACCGAGGTCACCGTGCGCCTGTACCCGGTGCCCGAGGCGATCTCGGCGGCAGTGGTGAATTTTCCGTCGATGGCCGATGCCGTGGCCACCGTGATCCAGACGATCCAGCTCGGCGTGCCGATCGCGCGCAGCGAGTTTCTCGACGAACACACGATTCGCGCGATCAACGCGCACAGCCACACCGAGATGCGCGAAGCGCCGACCCTGTTCTTCGAGTTCCACGGCACTCCGGCCTCGGTCAAGGAACAGGCCGAACTGGTCCAGCAACTGGCCCACGACCACAATGGGCAGGACTTCGAATGGGCCAGCCGGCCGGAAGATCGCACGCGCCTGTGGAATGCCCGGCACAACGCGTACTTCGCGGCCTTGCAGGTGCGCCCGGGTTCGCGGGCCGTCACGACCGACACCTGCGTGCCGATTTCGCGGCTGGCGGATTCGATTGCCGGCGCGCAGCGCATTCTCGCGACCGCGAAGTTCCCGACAATGTTGCTCGGCCATGTCGGCGACGGCAACTTTCACGCCGTGCTGCTGATCGACCCCGAGAGCGCGCGCGAGATCGAAGAGGCCGAGCGGCTGAACGAAGAGATCGTCCGACTCGCCCTGTCGATGGACGGCACCTGTACGGGCGAGCACGGTATCGGCCTGCACAAGATGGGTTTTCTCGAAGAAGAGGCAGGCGACGACGCGGTCAACTTGATGCGGCGCATCAAGCTGGCGCTCGACCCGGACAACATCATGAATCCCGGGAAAATCTTCACCCTTTGACCGGACGTTCAACGGGCCGGGTTTGACCGACCGGCTCAGCGCCGGTAGCGCTTGGCGACGAACGGCAAGGCCGCGAGTTGAACCGCCGGGCGACGGTCGCGAACGACCGCGTGCAGCGCCGGAGCCGTCTCGGGATCGAGCGCGTTGCGCTCGATCCAGGCCAGCATTACGGGATGCCCGAGAGTCGGTGAGATGGTCCCGCTGCTGACTTCGCCAACGCGATGATCACCGTTATCGACGATCGCGCAGTGCGCGCGCACCGGCACGAGTCCGTGGGACACGAGACCGACGAGGCGCCGCGGCGGCTTGTCGGCGAACTGACTCAGGATCGTGCTCGCGCCCGGAAAACCGCCGGCCTTGGCACCGCCGGCACGTCGCGATTTCGGAATCGCAAAGCCGAGTCCGGCTGCCACTGGCGAGGTCTGCGGCGTGATGTCGCTGCCGTGCAGCGGCAGCCCTGCCTCCAGACGCAGCGTGTCGCGCGCGCCGAGTCCGGCCCACTTCACGGCGGGATTCGCGAGCAGTCGCATGACGATCGCTTCGGCGTGCTCGAGCGGCAGTGAGATCTCGTAGCCGTCTTCGCCGGTGTAGCCCGAGCGGGTGGTGAAGCAGGGCGCGCCGAGCAGATCAAGGGTGGCTGTCTGCATGAAGCTCAGGTCCACGGCGCGCGGATCCAGCGCCGCAAGCGCGGCTTCGGCCCCGGGGCCCTGCAAGGCGACGAGCGCCGCTTTGATCCATTCGAAGCGCAAGCCCGGGCAATGGGTCCGCAGCCAATGCAGGTCGGCGTCGCGGTTGCCCGCATTGACGACGATCCGCACCTGCGCCTGCCCGTCATCGCCCAGCCAGGTGAGCATCAGATCGTCTTCGATGCCGCCACTGTCGTTGAGCAGGAACGAATACTTCTGCTGGCCCGGGCGCCAACCGTCGAAATCGACCGGCAGGGCGGCCTCGAGTTGCGCATACAGCGTTGCCGCGCTGCCGTCGGCTGCCACCACGCGCAATTGCCCCATGTGCGAGACGTCGAAGAGGCTCGCCGCCGAACGTGTATGCAGATGTTCGGCCTTCAGGCCGCCGGGGTACTGGATCGGCATCTCCCAGCCGGCGAACACGCCCATCCGGGCGCCAGCCTGGCGGTGCAGTGCGTCGAGCGGGACTCTTCGAGAGTCGGCCATGTCAGCTCCTTGCGGCCACTTGCGCGGCGGTCTGCTCGTCGATCCCGGAGCTCGCCCCGGCATCGTCGTCGTCCTGATAGTCGGACACCGGCGGGCAGCCGCAGATCAGGTGGCGGTCGCCGGCCGCATTGTCGATCCGCTGCACCGCCGGCCAGAACTTCGCCTCGCGCACCCAGGGGAGCGGGTAGGCCGCGATCTCGCGCGAGTAGCAGTGCTGCCAGTCGCCCGCAATCTCCACGGCGGTGTGCGGTGCGTTCACCAACGGGTTGTCGTCGCGACGCCATTCGCCACTGGCAATCCTTTGCAGCTCGCCGTGGATCGCGATCATCGCGTCGCAAAAGCGGTCCAGCTCGGGCTTGGACTCGGACTCGGTAGGCTCGACCATCAGGGTGTCGACCACTGGAAACGACACGGTGGGCGCGTGAAAGCCGTAATCCATCAGCCGCTTGGCGATATCTTCGGCGCTGATTCCGTACTGGGCCTTCAGTTGGCGCATGTCGAGAATGCACTCGTGGGCCACGAAGCCCGAGTCGCCCCGAAACAGCACCGGAAAATAGTCGCCGAGCCGCGCCGCAATGTAGTTGGCATTGAGGATGGCGACTTCCGTGGCCTTGCGGATGCCGCTGGCGCCCATCATCCGGATATACATCCAGGAGATGGTCGTGATCAGGGCGCTGCCGAAGGGCGCTGCTGAAACGGCCCCGGCCTGCCCGTCCTGCGGTGGGGTGGGCAGGTAAGGCGCGAGATGCGCGGCGACCGCAATCGGACCCATTCCGGGACCGCCGCCGCCATGCGGAATGCAGAAGGTCTTGTGCAGGTTCAGGTGGCAGACATCCGCGCCGACGAGGCCGGGCTTGGTGAGACCGGCCTGCGCGTTCATGTTCGCGCCATCCATGTAGACCTGTCCGCCGGCGTCGTGAACCATCCGGCAGACTTCGACGATGGTGTCGTCGAACACCCCATGGGTGGACGGATAGGTGACCATCAACGCGGCAATCGCTTCGCGATGCTCGGCAACCTTGTGCTCCAGGTCGGGCATGTCGATGTTGCCCTGGTCGTCGCAGTCGACGACGACGATCCGCATTCCCATCATCTGCGCGGAGGCCGGGTTCGTGCCGTGCGCCGAGGCCGGGATCAGGCAGACGTCGCGATGCCCCTCGCCTTGCGCGGCGAGGTAGACGCGAATCGCCAGCAGCCCCGCGTATTCGCCCTGCGCGCCGGAGTTGGGCTGGAACGACACCGCGGAGAAGCCCGTGATCTCGGCCAGCCACCCGCCGATCTGTGCGTGCATGGCCGCATAGCCCACGGCCTGCTCGGCAGGCGCGAACGGATGGATGTCGGCAAACTGAGGCCAACTGATTGGCGCCATCTCGGCGGCGGCATTGAGCTTCATCGTGCACGAGCCGAGCGGGATCATCGAATGCACCAGCGAGAGATCCCGGTTCTCGAGCTTCTTGCAGTAGCGCATGAACTCGGTTTCGCTGCGGTGCCGGCTGAATACCGGGTGCGTGAGTACCGGATCATTGCGTCGCAGCCGATCGGCAATCGACGACGGATCGGGAACCAGAGCATCGATGGCGGCGTCGAGCGCCACTTGCGTGGGACGCTCGCCTGTCAGGGCCCAGGTCAAATCGGCAACGTCGACCGGGCGCACCGTTTCATCGAGCGCAACGCACAGGCGGGCGCGCGCTGCGTTCGTGGCCTGGATCTCGCGCAGATTGATCCGCAGCGATTGCGCGCGGGTGCGGATCTCGCCCAGCGCATCGCCCGGGTCGAAGGCGAGCGTGTCGAACCACTGTTCATGCACCGGCTGCAGCGTCGGCGCGGCGAGCCTTGCGAGCAGGCGCGCCATCGCGTTCACCCGCAGGGCCATGCGCAGCAAGCCCTGCGGTCCGTGCCACACCGCGTAGAAGCTCGCCATGGTCGCCAGGAGCGCCTGCGCTGTGCAGATGTTGCTGGTTGCCTTGTCGCGGCGGATGTGCTGCTCGCGGGTCTGCAGCGCCATGCGCAGCGCGCTTGCGCCGGCGGCATCTTTCGACACGCCGATGATGCGGCCCGGCATCGTGCGCACCAGATCGGCGCGCGCCGCCATGAAAGCAGCGTGCGGCCCGCCGTAACCGAGCGGTACGCCAAAGCGCTGCGCGGATCCGATCGCGATGTCGGCGCCCATTGCGCCGGGCGACTTGACCAGCATCGCAGCGAGGAGGTCGCAGCCGATCGAGACGCGCGCGCCCACCGCCTGCAGCGCCGCGATCTGCGGCGAAAAGTCGCGCAAGCGGCCTTGCGTGTCGGGCGTTTGCAGATGCGCGCCGAAAAAACCTGTGTCATGGGCCAGCACCTGCTCGGCCTGGCCCGTCAAGAGCTCGATGCCCATCCACTGGGCACGCGTGCGGATGACCGCGAGCACCTGGGGATGCACGTTTTCGTCGACGAAAAAGCGCGCCGACTTCGACTTCGATGCGCGGCGCGCCATCGCCATCGCCTCGGCAGCGGCGGTGGCCTCGTCGAGGAGCGACGCATTGGCGACCGGCAGACCGGTCAGGTCGATCACCATCTGCTGGAAATTGAGCAGCGCCTCGAGCCGGCCCTGCGAGATCTCCGCCTGGTAGGGCGTGTAGGCGGTGTACCAGCCCGGGTTCTCGAAGACGTTGCGCCGGATCGGCTCAGGCGTGATCGTGCCGTGGTAGCCGCTGCCCAGGTAGCTGCGCCAGACCTGGTTGCGCGCAGCGAGCGCGCCGAGCTCCTCCAGCGCCGCCGATTCGGTCTCGGGCGCCTCGATTCTCAGCGGCGTATCGAGCAGGATGGCTTCGGGAACCGTGGCCCGGATCAGCTCGGCTCGTGAGCCGAAACCGAGCAGGGCGAGCATCGCCGCCTCCTGTGCCGGCGACGGACCGATGTGGCGCGCCTGGAACTCATCGGGCGCGAACAATGAGCGGATGCCCGCGCCGGCCACTTCGTGTGGAACCATCGTCACGCAGCACCGGGTCCGGAGGCGTAGGAGGCCGCGTCGAGCAGTGCATCGATCTGGCCGGCTTCGGCCGGCCGGATCCGGAACAGCCAGCCGGCGGCGAATGGCGCCTGGTTGACCGTTTCGGGCGCCGCGGCGAGTGCTTCGTTGATGGCCGTCACTTCGCCGGCCACCGGCGCGTAGACGTCGGAGGCCGCCTTGGTCGATTCCACCACCACGCAGGCTTCACCCTGTTCGAGGCGGCGGCCGACCTCGGGCAGCTCGACATAGACCAGCTCGCCGAGCGCATCCTGGGCATGATGCGTGATGCCGACGGTGGCAGTGCCGTCGTCTTCGCGACGCACCCATTCATGCGAGGCGGTGTACTTCAGGTCGGTGGGATTGTCCATGAGAGAGGCTCCAGTGGCGGGGGTGGGTGGCGTCGAATCGCGCGGTGGCGCTAAATTTTACGCGAGCCGGCGATCAGGAGGATACCGGCTACCGCGCAAGCCAATGCGACCGCATGAGCGATGCCGGGTCGCTCGCCAAGGAATGCCACCGCGACCGCGCTGGCGGCCAGCGGCATCGCGATTGTGAACACCCCGCTGTGGTTGGCGGGCACGTGGCGCAGCCCGGTCAGCCAGAACCAGGTCGAGACCACACTGGCGGCCAGCGAGTAAAACACGAGCAAGGCCCACACCGGTGCGCCGAGCGCGCCGAAATCGAAGCCGATTGCCTGGTAAAGGCCGAACGGCGTCATCAAGACGAGGCCCCACAGGTTGAGCAGCGCGGAAATCCGCTTCGCCGACAGGATGGCGGTCAGCCGTTTGCCGAGGATCACGTAGATTCCTTCGCACAGCACACAGCCGAGGATCAGCAGATTGCCGGCGATCGACTGCGCGTCGTCGGCTGCGCCGGCGCGCGACAGGGTGAGCACCGTGACGCCGCCGACGGCGAGCGCGACGGCTGACCACACGCGTCCGCTGAGTTCCTCGCGCAGCACGAGCCAGGACAGGAGCGCGACAACGGCTGGCAGGGTGGCGAGAATGACCCCTGCGGCCAGCGCCGAGGTCAGCGCCACGCCCGAGAGCATCAGGATCGAGAACAGGAAGTTGCCGAACAGCGACTGCACGAAAAGCGTGCCCGTGAGCGAGCGGTTCAGCTGCGGCTCACCGGGGCGCCGGGCGATCCATGGCACCATGGCGATGGCGGCAATGCCAAAGCGCAGCCAGGCCAGCAAAAACACCGGCACGGCCTCGACCAGGGGCTTGGACAGTGCGATATAGATGCCGACCAGGGTCATGCCGGCAAAGAGCAGCGCGTAACCGCGCAGGCGGTCCTGCAGCGTCACCAGACCGCCCTCGACGGTATTTGCCCGATTCACGGCGCGCCAGTGTAAAAGAATCCTGTCATGCCGCTGCAGCGAGGAGATTCTTCACGATGAATGCACCGACCGCGATCCCGTTCACCGCGAATGAGCCGCGCTTCTCCGATCTGAATGCCGCGCCACCGCCGGGTCGCTGCGACGAGGTCGTCGAGCGCCTGAGGGCCTTGCTGCCGGCGCATTGCCTGCTTCATCGGGGAGAAGACACCGCGCCCTTCGAGTGCGATGCGCTGAGCGCGTTTCGCCAGTTGCCGATGGTCGTGGCGCTGCCCGAGACCGAGGAACAGGTCGTTGCGGTGCTCAAGGCGTGCCGCGAGCTCGAGGTGCCGGTGGTCGCGCGGGGCGCCGGCACGAGCCTGTCGGGCGGCTCGATGCCGCATGCTGCCGGGGTCGTGCTGGGATTGTCCAAGTTCAACCGCATTCTCTCGATCGATCCGCTGGCGCGCACCGCTCGGGTGCAACCGGGCGTGCGCAATCTCGCAGTGTCGGAGGCGGCCGCGCCGTACCGGCTGTACTATGCGCCCGACCCGTCCTCGCAGATTGCGTGCTCGATCGGCGGCAACGTTGCCGAGAATTCAGGCGGGGTGCATTGCCTGAAATATGGGCTGACCGTGCACAACGTGCTGCGGGTGCGCGGCTTCACGATAGAAGGCGAGCCCGTCGAATTCGGCAGCGAGGCGCTCGACTCGCCGGGCCTGGATCTGCTCTCGCTCGTCATCGGCTCCGAAGGAATGCTTGCCGTCACGATGGAGGTCACTGTCAGGCTGGTGCCGCTGCCGCAACTGGCGCGGGTCCTGATGGTCTCGTTCGACGATGTGGTGAAGGCGGGCGACGCGGTCGCCGACATCATCGCCGCCGGCATCATTCCGGCCGGTCTCGAGATGATGGATCGCAAGGCAACGGTCGCGGTCGAGGAGTTCGTCGGAGCCGGCTACGATCTGGAGGCCGAGGCGATCCTGCTTGCCGAATCCGATGGCACACCCGAAGAGGTTGCCGAAGAGATCGAGCACATGGAGGCGGTGCTGCGCGCCTCCGGTGCAACGGCAATTCGAATCTCCACGAACGAGGCCGAGCGGCTGCTCTTCTGGTCGGGGCGCAAGAACGCATTTCCGGCTGCGGGCCGGGTATCGCCCGATTACTACTGCATGGACGGCACGATTCCACGCCGAATGGTCGGCCGGATGCTCAGCGCAATCAGCCAGATGGAAGGGAAATACCGCTTGCGCTGCATGAATGTCTTTCATGCGGGCGATGGCAACCTGCACCCGCTGATCCTGTTCGACGCCAACGATCCGCAGGAATGGCATCGCGCGGAACTGTTCGGGGCCGAGATCCTCGAGTTGTGCGTGGAATTCGGTGGCACCGTCACCGGCGAACATGGGGTGGGCGTGGAAAAGCTCAACTCGATGTGCGTGCAGTTTTCGCCCGAAGAGCGCGCTGCGTTCTTTGCGATCAAGCGTGCGTTCGATCCGGCGGGTCTGTTGAACCCCGGCAAAGGCATTCCGACGCTCGCGCGCTGTGCCGAGTACGGCAAGATGCACGTGCATGGCGGACGCCTCGCGTTCCCGGAGTTGCCGCGATTCTGAATGTCGAAGCGATGACCGACTCCCGCTCCCGATCCGACGCTCAGGCCCGTTCGCACGCCGATTCGCAGGCCGCGCTTGCGCGCTTGCGCGAGCGGATCCGCGCGGCCCGCTCAGCCCGCTCGCCGCTGCGCATACGCGGCGGCGGCAGCAAGGATTTCTACGGCTGCCCGCCGCGCGGCGAGCCGCTCGATACCCGCGAATACCAAGGCATTGTCAATTACCAGCCCACCGAGCTGGTGATTACCGCGCGCTGTGGCACGCCGCTCGCCGAGATCGAGGCGGCCCTCGCAGAGAAAAATCAGTGGCTCGCATTCGAGCCGCCGGCCTTCGGCGGGGCTGCCACGATCGGTGGCGTGGTGGCCGCCGGCCTGTCGGGGCCGGGGCGCCAGTCGGCGGGCGCGGTGCGCGACTTCGTGCTCGGCGCGGCAATGCTCGATGCCCAGGGAACGGCCTTGCACTTCGGGGGCCAGGTGATGAAAAATGTTGCGGGCTACGATGTTTCCCGCTTGCTATGCGGATCACTCGGCATTCTGGGTCTGATCGCCGAGGTATCGCTCAAGGTGCTGCCCCGACCCGCGTCGAGCGCTACCGTGGCGATGCCGATGCCGGCCGACGAGGCCGTGCGCCAGCTCAACGAATGGGGCGGCCGGCCGCTGCCGATCTCGGCCAGTGCCTGCGTCGACGACGGCCTGGTGCTGCGCTTGTCCGGTGCGCGCGCCGCGGTGGACTCGGCGCTCACCGGCTTCGCTCGCGATCACGGCGCGGTGCGTTTCGACGACGAGCAGGCGCGCGAATTCTGGGATCGGCTGCGCCACCAGAGCCTGCGGTTTTTCCGGGGCCCCGATCTCGCGCCGCTGTGGCGCTTGTCAGTCCCGTCGAGCGCCGCGCCGATCGACTTGCCCGGCACGCAGTTGATCGAGTGGGGCGGCGCGCTGCGCTGGTGGCGTAGCAACGCGGCCGCGCCCGCCATACGGGAGGCTGCCGCGCGCGCCGGCGGCCACGCAACGCTGTTCCGGGGTGGCTCGCGCGCCGACGGCGTATTCGCGCCGCTCACGCCCCCGATCCTCGCCCTCCACCGGCGACTGAAAGCGGAATTCGATCCCGACGGGATCTTCAATCCGGGGCGCATGGTCCCCGATCTCTGAAGCGATCATGGAAACCCATCTTGCCGACTGGTTGAAGGGCACGCCCGGCGGCACCGAGGCGGAATTGCAGTTGCGCACCTGCGTGCATTGCGGCTTTTGCCTTGCGACCTGCCCGACCTACCTGCTGCTCGGTAACGAACTGGACAGTCCGCGCGGCCGTATTTACCTGATGAAGCAGGTCGTCGAGGGCGAGAAGCCCACGCTGGCCACCCTCGAGCATCTCGATCGTTGCCTCACCTGCCTGAACTGCGAAACGACCTGCCCGTCGGGCGTGGTCTATGGCCACCTGGTCGACGTCGGGCGAAAGCTGACCGAAGAGCAGGTGAAGCGCCCCCTGGGCCAGCGACTCCTGCGCACGGCGCTGCGCGAGGGACTCACCCGGCGCTGGCTGTTCGATCCGGCCATGCGGCTCGGCCAGAGGGTGCGTCCCCTGCTGCCGGCCACGCTGCGCGACAAGGTGCCGGCGCGCCGCGATCCGGGCATCTGGCCCGTGGCGAAGCACGAACGCCGCGTGCTGATCCTGAATGCCTGCACGCAGCCGGCGATGATGCCATCGATCGATGCGGCGACTGCGCGCGTGCTCGATCGGATCGGGATCCAGACGATCATCGAATCCAGGTCGGGCTGCTGCGGCGCAATTCGCCACCATCTGGCCGATGAGCACGGGGCTCTGGACGAAGTTCGTCGCAACATCGCCGCCTGGGAGCCCCATCTGGATGCCGGCGTCGAAGCGATCATCATGAACGCCTCGGGCTGTGGAGAGATGGTCAAGGGCTACGCTCACCTGCTGCGCGACGACCCGCAGTGGGGTCCGAGGGCACAGCGCGTTGTCTCGGTCACCCGCGATCTTGCCGAATGGCTGCCTGAGCAGTTGGCGCCTTCCATTCCGGGGTTGCTTCGCGTGGTCGAACAAGGCGGTGCGCCGCGCATCGCTTTCCATCCGCCCTGCACCTTGCAGCATGGCCAGAAAATTCGCGGCGCGGTCGAGCAATTGCTGCGCTCGCTCGGCGTGCAGTCACTGCCAGTCGCCGATGCGCACCTGTGCTGCGGCTCGGCCGGCACCTACTCGATCACCCAGCCCAAACTTTCGAAACAGTTGCGCAAGAACAAGCTCGCGAACCTTCAGGCCGACAACCCGCAACTGATCCTGTCGGCGAACGTCGGCTGCCTTGCCCATTTGCAGGCGGGCACCGCCACGCCGGTGCGCCACTGGATCGAGTGGCTCGACGAGTTGATGGCGGCGGCACACTGAGCCGTCGAACGCAGCACGTGCGCCATGAGACCCGCGGCACGCTCAAGCCTCGAATCGAGCGGGCCCGCGCTGAAACCCGCGGCGTCTACTGATTCGGTCATCAGGTCGTATCGAGAGTCGAGCGCGCCCGAGATCGTTCGGTCAGCGCAATACCTCTCGCCAGCCCAGGCGCCGAAGTCTCGGATCGCCGCCGACCGGTAATCTCGACGACGCGACCGTGGTGTCCGATTTATGGGTGATCGCTACGACCGTGCCGGAGGGCAGGGTCACGGTGACGGGGCGAGACGAATAGGAAAATCCGAGTCGCCGCCCGCTCCAGGGGGTCTCGCCCAGGAAGTTCTGGGTCGGCAACTGGCCACCGCTATCGAGCGCTACTGCATACAGGAATGACTCGGTCGCGCAGGCACTTGGAGAGGGTTTGTTGGAGGTGAACGTGAGTGCGCCAAAGCCCACTGCCGGATCGTTCGACACCCGCTCTCCTGCCGGAAGATCAAAGTACCAGCCCGAGTATTTTTCCCAGTCGAGCGCCGTGTTCGAGATATTGCGGATGCCTCCCGCTGCAACGGCGACCGTCTGCTTCAGAAGATCCTTCTCCGGCTTTGTTATCTCGGTGCCGCGATCTGCCAGGCCGTATACGGATTGAACGCTGTTGTCGGTCATGTCGAATTCGCCCAGGAGCCGACCAGTGCCGAAGAACACGCCGCGCTCGCTGCCGATGCGTGCGAGTTCCGGCGCGCTCGTGATCGGCTTCCTGGACCCCAGCGAGATCAGCACGTCGGCACGCCATGAGGAGGCACTACCGCGCAGGTCGAAACGCCAGAGCTTGCCATCGAGGTCGCCGCCATAGGCGTATTCGACAATGGGTTCCGCGGCGCTCGGGTCGTCGGCCCAGGCGGAGATTTGCGCGAGTCCCGATCCAGTGGTCGCGATCGTCGCTACGAGATTGCCGGTGAGTGCGTCCAGCGCGAACAGGTATCCGGTGCCGGAATTGTTGTAGCCCGAACTCAGCAGGACAACCCAGCCGTTTGCCGCAGTCTTGACGATTACCGGTTTGCCGAACGATGAGCCGATCTTGTTACGCACCGACGGCGATGTAGCGCCATTCGGGAATTCCCATAGCACCTTGGCAGCCAGAGCCGCTTCGCTCGCGAAACGGGGATTGCTCACGTCGATCGCGTAGTAACCGGCACCTCCGCCTCGCAGGCCGCCGACCAGCACGGTCCTGGTGCCGTCGATGATTTTCGCGACGGTGGGTGTGCCGTCGACGAGAAACGCGTGCGCGTACTCCGGATCGGCGAGGGCACCGAGACGCGGAATCACGCTGCCCGGCACATAGGCCCAAAGTTCAGCACCGTTGTCCGCGTCGAACGCATGCACCATTCCGTCGTTGGCCGGCTGGTAAACCACGCCTTCGCTGTAGGCGGGCTCGGCGGTCACGATGTCGCCGAGCAGGCTCGCGCGCTCGCGATAAGGCGCGCCTTCCTTCGTTCGATCGCCCCGCAGCCAGGCAAGGACGGCCGCGCCGTCGGTAGCGCTCAGCCTGGCGAGCAAGGGCGCGCCCAGGCCGGCCGCCGTGAACGGCACACCGGCGCTGCCGTTGTGCGAGGCGATGATGCGCGACGTGGGCGCGCGCTTGTCGAGCAGCGCCGCGGCCGACCACAACGCTCTGTCCTTCGTGGTGTCCACGGCTCCGGTGGCAATGTCGATCGGGTAGGCGGCAAGGTCGCCGGTCCAGTTGCGCGCGTTGTAGGTGGATACGAAAGCGGTGTTGTCGCCGGCTCGGAGATTGACCGTCGACACTGCGATGCCCGCATCCGAGCCGGCCGCCACCAGGATCTTGCGCACCACTTCCTGCATCGCGCGGGTCACTTCCTCGGCGTTGTAGGCCGCATACATCTCGCCGCGACCATTGATCGTCGCGTGCCAGAGGTCGTCGATCGAAGTGGGCTGATCGTCGCTTGGCTGAGGCCAATTGGGCGGGTTGACGAACGGATTGCGCGCCTGGGGCTTGTCCGTACCGTAAATGGTGCCCAGCGCTCCGAGAGTGATCGCGAACGTCTGCATGTGCAGATCGGTGTTCCGGTCAGCGTTCGGACTGCTGTCGGACGGATCGATGGACAGCAAGCCTCTCGCCAGATCGGGGCGCAGGTTGTTTGTGTAATAGGAGGCCGCGATGTCGGAGATCCAATTGCTGTAGATCTTCGTGTACGGAGCCCCGGCATGCCAGGCCGACCGGTCGTAAGCAGGCGTGCTGGGCCGGGAGCCGTTGGCATAGCCGTCGGTGAGGATGAATGCGGCATTGCGCTGGCACGCGTACTGGATCGGCGCACTCGATCCGGTGCGCTTGAACTCCGTGCCGATGAAGTCGAGCTTCATGCCGGTGGGGGTGCCGGACGCCGAACGGTTCCTGTAGATGAGCCCGAGTACGGCGCGCCCGTTCTCGGAGTCGACTTCGCTGTTGAAGTCGTACATCGTGACGTGGTCCCCGGACCTTTCGTTGAAGTACGACGCCCCGCCCCGAATCCCCTTCAGTTCGCCGAGCGCGCTCGACATGGCGGCCGAAAGCAGCAATTTTCGCTTTCGATAGTACTGGAACCAGTTGGCGAAATTCCTGATTTCCTCCGCATAGCTACGGCCGCTGGGGAATTTACCGTCGACGATGACCGGTGAGTCGTCCCTGATTTCTATTCGGCGCAACCGCTTGCCGTCCGGGGCCTTCGCACAGTTCACGTTGCTCTCGCAAGAGGCGTCGAATGGCTCGGCTTCGGAAGCCCAATAGGTAGCAGGGAAGTACGCGATCGCTGCATTGAAAGTGGTCTTGACCCGCTGCGTGCCGAGGTCCGGATCAGCCGGCATGATCATTCCCGGCCGCATGCGGAACGTCCAGCCGGTCGTGTTGGACGCCGACAGGGTCTTCGTCAGGTCGATCGTCGCGCCGAGGGCCGGCGTGGGAAAGTACGGGTGGGACCGAGCTCTCTCCGGTATGGCATCCGGGAAGCTGTGCGGCGCCCCGTCGATCCAGGCAGGCGCCCACGGCACATACGTCTTTGCCGGGTTGTAGTACATCGGGTTGTACTGGGCCGATCGGGTGAACGCGAACTCCCGGGTCGGCGGCACTGCGCCATACGAGTTTTCGTTATTGCCGTTCTTCTTGACGTCGGAGGTGGGAACGTCCGAGTAGCCGTTCGGGAACAGGTACGCATAGGCGTTGTCGCCGGAACTCTTTATGGTTCCGCTCGGGTCGTAGAAGCCGTTGGAATTGTCTTTCCAGTAGTACTGCCCGCCGGTCGCCGGACTGAGGATCTCCCAGTCCATCGATCCCGAGTCGTCGACTCCGAAGATGACGTTCGGTGTAGCCTGCGACTTTGCCGAAAGCGGCAAGGGACTCAGGTCGACCGTTGCGGCCAGGCCCGATTGGACAAGCAGGGTGGCCACGGCAAAGGCCGCGAACGATCGACGCACAAGAGAGGTTGTCATGAATTCCTGCAGTCAACGGGAAAAAGTAGCCTGGACCAGGCTCTCGGCGTTGCGCGGGCCGGTGACGCGCACGGTCGCCCGGTAGTAGATGATCGGGGGGCCTTGAAGCGTCGGCGCGCCGGCCTTCTGGCTGCCCTGGGCGGTTGTCGTACGCCCGGCGCATTGCGTGACCGGGTCTGTGACGGGCGCGCGCTCGCAGATCCGCTCGACGATGTACTGCACACCAAAGTTGCCGACCTGTTGCCTTGATACGTCGGCTTCCCAGTCGATCCCGAGCGGCAGTTCATTGGCGCCCTGGGCAAGACGCGCGGGGTAGTAGACCCCGGCCTGGGCAGTGTCGCGGTCAGCGCGATTGGCGACGAAATCGCCGGCTTCGGCGAGGCCGACTTCCGCCGCCTGGGTAGCGGCCTGCTTGAACGCCGTGTTGCCTGCAATCAGGTTCGCGGTATCCGTCGAGCGCGAGAACGACAGGGACGCCAGTACCATCAGGGTCATCACGATCAGCGTGATGAGCAGTGCCGAACCGCGTTCATGCTCGCGCAATGAGCTAGACACCGGCATCCCCGAAAATCATGTTGCGCAGCGGCACCACGAGGGTCAACACGCGGTAGCTGAAGCAGCCCCAGTCGGCGGCCGTTCGCGAGAGGTCGACGACCGGTCCGTCGGGCCACAGTGCGAGGAGCGGATCGGTCGTTGCATCGCAGGACCCGCCGGTGACCGTGGGTTTCACGCGCTGCGGGTTTCGAGCAACGAGGCCGAGTTGCACCGCGCGAATCGCCCGGATCTGCGCCGTGTTCGGCGTTGCCCAGGCGTCCGTCGCCGCTACCCATTGCTCGATCGTGTGGTCCGTGCCGCTGGTCGTGCCATACGCGGCCTTGAGGTAGACGATGTCGTCGGCCAGAACGCTCGTCGCGCCTGTCGTGTTGTCGAGCTCCTCCAGCCTGCCGGCGGCAATCCGGTAAGTGAGCCAGTTCCAGTTTGCGGGCGCGCCAACCCTCTGGATCAGGGTTCCGACCGGGTATTGCGGCATCGTCGTGAAGGCCGCTGCCCGGTCGGCGGGGTTCCAGGTGGAGACCCCTCGATGGCGCAAGGTGGTCTCCGGAGGTGGCATCGCCGGTCGCGGCCATGGCACGATCTCGCTGATTTGCATCAGCGTGCAGGGCAGGATGTCGCCTGGCACGCCAACCATGATCAAATCGTTCGGCGCGAGACCAAGCGCGCTGCTGGTCTTGATTTCGGTGGTGCTCGCCGGCATCGAGTGGGTGCTTTGAGCGGGCATCGAGGCGAGCAAGGAGCTCGCGTAGGCCACCGTCACCTCGTCCGGGCCGGCGCCGCCGTCCACGATGGCGACCGGCCGAACGGCTGCGGCGTCCGCGCGAACGGTGCCGTTGTAGAAGATGTTCAGCGACGGGCATGCAAGTCCACCGGGGCTTGCGATCGAAAGTCCTGCCTGCCGGATCGAGCGCTGCAGCGAGGTCAGGCCTGCCACTGCGTTTTCGAAGGCGGCGTTACCAGCCATCATCTGGCGCCGGTTGACTTCGAAAAACGAGGCGCTGCCATAGACCGCCAGCACGACGATGAGCGAGACGAACATCCCGACCATCAGCGAGACGAGCGTGAAACCACGTTCGTGCTTCACGGGCGCACCAGGGTTTCGACGACCAGGTTGTTCATCGTCGGTTCCTGCTCTCGCTTCCACTGCAGCACCAGCTGGAATCTGCCAGTGCCGCTGTCGAAAGTCGCCGCTGGCGCATGCGTGTCCGCCCCGGGCAGGTCGCGGACCACCTGGTCGCGCCAGCTCGAAACCATCCGGCTCGCTACCGGGCTGCAGCCGCTCTGGTTACCGACTGCGTAGCAGGACGCATGGGCTGGATCGGCAATGGCGAGCCCCAGCAGTTGCTCGGCGTAAAACGAAGCCTGCGTGCGTACCTGGGCGTTGTGGTTGTAGCGCATCATGCTCGCCTGCAGCCCGACGATGCCGAGCGCCGCGAACGAGAAGATCACCAGCGCGATGAGCGCTTCAAGCAGGCTGGTGCCGCCTTGCCGGTTTATTGGCATGCGCGCGGATCGGTTGCTACGATCGCCGGATCGCACATCCGCACGGCGCCGCGCGCCGATACCTGCAGTCGCAGGCAGCGCACCGTGCCGCCGCTGGTTGCGCAGCTTCCCCCGGAATGGCCGAAATCAGCGGAAAAGGTGTTGTCGCTTGCTCGACCGCTCCCATCGAAGGAGATCCGGACGGGTTTCACCGTTGCGGTGTAGTGCGCGGTGTAGGCGGCCTCACTCGGCGCAGCGGCGTGCTCAAGCAGGATCGTATCGTCACCGCCTTTCGGGTCCGGAATCGTGACCTGCCACCCGACGCTGCCCGTTACAGGCACGAAACTCACTCTGGCGTTCCTCTGGATGGCTTGCGCGCGCGCCCGCTGAAGAGCGTCGACGCTTCGCTCCGCCTGGCCGCGCACGGCGTTGTCGCGCAGGATGTCGCCCAGCGCAGGCAATCCCGTTGCAGCGAGAATGCCGATCACGCTGATTACGATCAGCACCTCGATGAGGGTGAAGCCGTCTTGCCGTTTTGCTTCGGAAACCGAACGCTGCTGTCCGACGGCGGACATCGCAGTCAGCACTCCGTACCCTTTTGCATCCAGCACGGCTTGGGCATCCCGCTCTGGTCCTTGAACGCGGTCGTCCTGCGCACGCCGCTTCCATCGATCGAATAGGTGTAGCCGGCGACAGCGCCGGCACCGGCCGCGGTTGCGGTGAAATCCTGTCCATTCGCAGTCAGCGCACAGCCGAAAGTGAAATAATCGGTTGCGGCGGCCGCGGCCACCGAGCATCCCTTGACGCCATAATTCCCGTTGTTGTTGTAGGCGATCTCCATCCGGGTGCGGTACTCGGCGAGCGTGTTGAAGGCGTCTGCGAGCCGGGCACGGCGCACGTAGTCCGCGTATGAAGGCATCGCCACGGAAGCGAGTATCGCCACGATCGCCATCGTGATCAGAAGCTCGATCAAGGTGAATCCGCGCGCGCTCACTACTGTCCTCCAGCCGAATGCAAGGACCGACACAGTCGATCAGGCGAGAGTGTGCGTGGGGTCGGTGAATCGGCCGACGCCCTGCTGACGGACGGCGTTACCCGGCGCCTTGGCGGCGGCCGCATTGTTTCCACATCGGTCCGGCAGAGGTCACTGCACCGCGAATTCAACCGGCGCGGTGCCAGTCGAGCAGACGCCAGCGCACCCGGTCCTCGTCGGCCTCCGCGAACCGGCGGTCGCCAGGCCAGTAATAGCGTCCCGTCCATTCGCGCTGCACCCAACGGTTTACGAGGGGCGAATACCAGAGGGTGTCGATGCGCCAGGGTTCCTGCCGGAACATATCCCAGTGCGCAAAATTGATGTAGCGCTCCACGCGCAGGGCATCGAAACTACCGGCCGGTACGACGATCCGTTCCCAGCCGGTGGCCGTCAGCGACTGCCGCCAGAACAGGCGCGAACTGGAGTTCGGCACGCTGTAGTACGTCGCATCGCGGCGCCGGGCGCCGGGTACCAGCGATTCGGGCAGCAGCGGCATCGGCGTCTCGAAAAGCTGCGGCGCGTCGTAGGCGAGCTCGAGAATCACGTCCCAGGGGCGGGTCCACAGGGTCTGGCCGACGGCCGCTCCGCGCTGGTCTGTCAACGCGACGACGAGCGGCGCAGCTGCGCTGCGCACCACCTCGGCGGTCAGTTCGCCGGTCCGTGCACCGCGAAACAGGTCGATGGTCTCGTAGTGCCAGCGATCGCCGATCGCCACGCTCGGGGAAGGGGGCGGTGTTGCCGGGGGTGGCAGTTGCGGCGCCGGCGACGCGCACGCGGCGGGCAGCACTGCAGCAGCCATGAGCAGCCTGCGACGCCGAAGATCGGGGGAACCGGGCGATGCCATGGTGGACTCCGTGGGGTGCGCACGACTCTGCAGTATGGATCCGGAGCGGGCATCGGGTAATTCTGCATCGGCGCGGGAGGGGACTCCGGCGCCCCTCGGCGTGGGCTGCTGCCGCTCGGCTCGCAGGCGCCGTCGCGCAGAGTCGCCATGGCGAAGGATGTCGCGTCGCCGATTCTGACGGATCCGGTTGTTTCGGCTCAAGGAGTCAAAACAAATCGAGCCGCTGGCGCGTCTCGCGATGGGGCCGGCAGGGCTCGGCGGGTTACGCCGGCACAACTGAAAAAAACAACCAACCAGCTGGCAAGAGGGCCGGCGGTCGACCTGGCCTTGCGCCGGTCTTTCGCGGGCGCCTTCGGGCGCCCGCCCGTTTCGCCCGGTTCTCAGCCCGTCTTCCGGGTCTCAGCCCATCTCGCGATTTTCGCCCAGCCGCACCAGCCCCTTGATCATGCGATAGGCAAACCAGACCTGCGCGATCAGGAAGAATGGAATGAAGCCGATGGTGAGGAAGGTCGGGATCAACAGCAGCACGAACCAGAGCGCGAACCACCAGAACGAGCGCGTCTGCCAGGCAAAGTGACTGCGGTAAACCGTGCCGAGGGCGTCGTCGCGCTTGATCCAGGCGACGATCAGCCCGATGATGAAGCCGATGATCGACACCAGGCCGAGCAACTGCATGACATAGCCAAGCATTACATAATTGCGCAGCGAATTGCGCTCGGCGGGCTGCTGGATGACCGGTTCGTACATAAGCTGTCAGATTCCCGAGATGAAGGTGCGGATACCGGAGGCGATGAACTGCACGCCGATACAGATCAGGAGAAAACCCATCAGGCGCGTCATCACCTCGATGCCATTTGGCCCCAATCTGTTGGAAATCAAGCGCGCGCTGCGCAGCACGAACCAGGTCAGCAGGCAAGTGCACACCATCGCAGCGAGGGTCGCAAGCCAGGCGATACCCTTGTCCATGACACCGCTTACTTCGCCCAGTTCGGTGGAAATGCCGATCACGACGGCAATCGAGCCGGGACCGCTGATACCGGGCAGGGCAAGCGGAAAAAATGCCGGGTTCTGCCCCGCATCGGCGCTCGTGGCGCCGCGATCCTCCCGACCGAACAACATGCTGTGGCCAAGAAGCGCGACGATGAGGCCACCCGCGATTCGCAGCGCGCCGTAGGAGATGCCGAAGGTGTTCAGGATCAGGCTGCCGGCGAACAGGCTGACCGCAAGAATTGCGAACGCATAGACGCTCGCGTCACGGGCGAGCGTCTCGGTGTCGCGATCGTTCAGATGAACGCTCAGTGCGTTGAACAGCGGGAGCGCCGACAGCGGGTTGATGATCGTAACCAGGCTCACGAACGAGCCGAGAAAGAAGCTCGAGAAGAGCCCGGACGCCAGCCAGATCACTCGAGGGCCTTCACCATGTCCTCGACGACTTTCTTCGCGTCCCCGAACACCATCATCGTTCCGGGCATGTAGAACAACTCGTTGTCGAGCCCGGCGTAGCCCGACGCCATCGAGCGCTTGTTGACGATGACCTGGCGTGCCTTGTACGCCTCCAGGATCGGCATGCCGGCGATCGGCGACTTCGGGTCTTTGGCCGCCGGGTTGACCACGTCGTTGGCGCCGAGCACCAGCACCACGTCGGTGTCGCCGAACTCCGAGTTGATGTCGTCCATCTCGAAGACCTGGTCGTAGGGCACTTCGGCTTCCGCGAGCAGCACGTTCATATGTCCCGGCATGCGTCCGGCGACCGGGTGAATGGCGTACTTTACCGAAATGCCGCGTTCGATGAGCTTGTCGGCAAGCTCCTTGAGCGGGTGCTGGGCACGCGCCACGGCCAGCCCGTAGCCGGGAACGATCACCACGCTGTCGGCGTTGCCGAGCAGGAAGGCAGCGTCGTCGGCCGAACCTGTCTTCACGGGGCGCTGTTCGGCCGAACCGGCCCCGGTAGCCGCCGGGGCGCCCCCGAAACCGCCCAGGATCACGTTGAAGAACGACCGGTTCATCGCCTTGCACATGATGTAGGACAGGATTGCCCCCGACGAACCGACCAGTGAGCCGGCGATGATCAGCATGCTGTTGTTCAGTGAGAAGCCGATGCCGGCGGCCGCCCAGCCCGAATAACTGTTCAGCATCGAGATGACTACCGGCATGTCGGCGCCGCCGATGGGAATGATGATGAGCACGCCCAGGACGAAGGCCAGGATCGTCATGATCCAGAACGGCATCCATTGCTGGGTGACGAAGAACCACGCCCCGAAGCCGAGCATGGCCAGTGCGAGCACCAGGTTCAGGATGTGCTGGCCCGGAAACACCACCGGGGCACCCTGGAAGAGCCTGAATTTGTATCTGCCCGAGAGCTTGCCGAAGGCGATCACGGAGCCCGAAAACGTGATGGCGCCGATGAACGTGCCGATGAACAACTCGACGCGGTTGCCCCGTGGAATCAGTTCACCCTTTGTAACGATATCGAAGGCCCAGGGCTCGGCTACTGCGGCGATGGCGATGAACACCGCCGCCAGGCCGATCATCGAGTGCATGAACGCAATGAGTTCCGGCATCTTGGTCATTTCGACGCGCAGCGCCAGAAGCGTGCCGACGATGCCGCCGATCACGATCCCCAGCGCTACCCAGCTGAGCGCGATGACCTCGCCGCCGTTCAGGTGCTGCAGGATCAGCGCAATCGTGGTGACCACGGCGATCGCCATGCCGACCATGCCGAAGGTGTTGCCGATCCTCGAGGTAGTCGGGTGCGAAAGCCCCTTGAGCGCCTGGATGAAGCAGACCGAGGCAACCAGATACAGCAGTATGACTACGTTCAGGCTCATTTTTGTTCTCCGCAGCGCAGCTCGCGTTCATCGCGATCAGGAGGCGCGTCAGCCTTGGAAAAATGGAAAGATCCCTTGATCAGGCCGAAGCGCTCGGCCAGTCTGGCGACCGGGAAGACGATCGCCGCGGTGATCGCGCCGACCAGCAGGCTACGAGCGAGGCCAGGGTCGCTATATCGCCCGGCGATCGCGTCACCGAGGGCGATGGCACCGACGGTCAAGATCAGCAGCAGGATGAAGCCGTCCCGGGTCATGCGCGCGGTGCTCCGGCGCCCGGCCTGGCCGGCTTCTTGCGGAACATTTCGAGCATCCGACGCGTGACGAGGAAGCCCCCGAACACGTTTACCGAAGCGAGCGCGACCGCAGCTACCCCCATGAACTTGCCGAGCGGCGTCTCGGTAAGTGCCGCCGCCAGCATGGCGCCGACGATAATGATGGCCGATATCGCGTTAGTGACCGCCATGAGAGGCGTGTGCAGCGCCGAGGTCACATTCCAGACCACGTGGTAGCCCACGTAGACCGCCAACACGAAGATGATCAGGTTGATGATGGTGGGATCGACGGCTTCCATCGGAACTCCTCTTGCATTTCGGGGGCGCACGACGTTTCGTTCGCGCACCCGGGGTCACTGGCGCAGCAACTGCCCGTCGCGCGTCATCAGGCAGGCGGCGACGATATCGTCTTCCATGTCGATCGTGAGCGCGCCATCCTTGTTCACGATCAGCTTCAGGAAGTCGAACACGTTGCGCGCGTAGAGCGCCGAGGCGTCGGCGGCGACCAGCCCCGGCAGGTTGGTTTCGCCTACGAGCACGACATCGTGTTTCGTGACGATGCGCCCGGCTTCCGACAGCGGGCAGTTGCCACCCTGCTCGACCGCCATGTCGACGATCACCGAACCGGGCTTCATCGAGCGGACCATCTCCTCGCTCACGAGCACCGGCGCCTTGCGCCCGGGAATCAGCGCCGTGGTGATCACGATGTCGGCCTGCTTGACGCGCTCGGCGACCAGCGCCGCCTGGCGCGTCATCCAGCTGGCGGGCATCGGCCTGGCATAGCCGCCCACGCCCTGCGCGGCCTCGCGCTCTTCTTCGGTCTCGAAGGGCACGTCGATGAATTTGGCGCCGAGCGACTCGATCTGCTCCTTGACCGCCGGACGCACGTCGGAGGCCTCGATGATGGCGCCCAGGCGCTTGGCCGTGGCGATCGCCTGCAGGCCCGCTACGCCGGCGCCTAGAATGACGACGCGAGCCGCCTTCACCGTGCCGGCGGCGGTCATCATCATCGGGCAGAAGCGCTGATAGACGTTGGCTGCGAGCAGGACCGCCTTGTAGCCGGCGATGTTCGCCTGCGACGACAGCACGTCCATGCTTTGCGCGCGCGTGGTGCGAGGCGCCGCCTCGAGCGCGAACGCCGTCAGGCCGGCATCGGCAAGGCGTTGCAGGCTATCGCGGTCGAATGGATTGAGCATGCCGACCAGGGTGGAGCCGCGGGCCATCGAGGCCAGTTCGGCCGCTTCTGGGGCGCGCACCTTGAGCACGAGTTCGGCGCCCAGCGCCTCGCCGGCGCTCGCAAGCGTTGCGCCCGCGGCGGCGAAAGCCTCGTCGGTCGCGCTCGCCCGCAGGCCCGCGTTGCGTTCGACGATGAGCTGGTGGCCGGCTGTCGTCAGCTTCTTGACGGTTTCCGCCGTGGCGGCCACCCGGGTCTCGCCTGCCCGGGTCTCCGCGGGAACGCCGATGCGCATGCACCCCTCCCATGGATGGCCCCTGACGGGGCGATGGATTCTTTATGTTCGCCGAAAACTGGCTTCGCGCCACTCTCCGCCTCTCTTTATATCATGATGGCACGGCGCGCTGCTGACCCTCGGCACCCACCTGTATCATCGGCGCGTCAGTCTTTACTTGCCGGCGCAGGCGCGCCGCTCCTTGCCGCTGGCCGGGCACGGCCGCTTCGCGGTGCAGTTTCTCCCTGTCGCGCGCCTCGCTTCGGCGCTTGCGCCATCGCCCTCATGACACTTTCGCGAACGAACACCACGGCCCGGCTGGTCGCGCCAGCCGCAGGCCCCGCTTCAGCCCCGGTCGCGAGCAAAGCCCCGGCCGCGAGTCACGCCCCGGCCGCGAGTCACGCCCCGGCCGCGGCTGCGGCTGCGGGCCGCGCTTCGTCGACTTACGCCGGGTCGCCCAACCGCGTTGTCGTGGGCATGTCCGGGGGGGTCGATTCGGCGGTCGCCGCCTGGCTTCTCAAGGAGCAGGGCTGGGAGGTGATTGGCCTGTTCATGAAGAACTGGGAAGACGACGACGATCACGAGTACTGCTCCACGCGAGAGGATCTGATCGATGCCGCGAGCGCGGCAGATGTGATCGGGGTCGACCTCGAGGCGGTCAATTTCTCGGCGGAATATCGGGATCGGGTGTTTGACGAGTTCCTGCGAGAGTACTCCGCCGGCCGCACGCCGAACCCGGATGTGCTGTGCAACGCCGAAATCAAGTTCAAGGCCTTTCTCGACCACGCCCTGGCGATGGGTGCGCAGCATATCGCCACCGGACACTATGCCCGAGTGCGCAGAATCGATGGCCAAGGGCCGAGCGCCCGCTTCGAGCTGCTGCGCGGGGTCGACCCGGGCAAGGACCAGAGCTATTTCCTGCACCGGCTCACGCAGGCACAACTGGCGCGCACGATCTTTCCCGTGGGGCACCTGCACAAGCGCGAGGTGCGCGAGATCGCCCGCCGGATCGGCTTGCCCAATGCCGCGAAGAAGGATTCCACCGGAATCTGCTTCATCGGTGAGCGGCCATTTCGGGAATTCCTGAACCGGTATCTGCCTGCCGACCCGGGGCCGATCGTCTCCGACGAGGGGCAAGTCATCGGCGAGCACGTGGGGCTTGCCTTCTACACCCTGGGTCAACGCAAGGGGATCGGGATCGGTGGCACCCGCGCAGGCAGCGGCGAACCGTGGTTCGTTGCACGCAAGGACAGGCAAGGCAACACGCTAGTGGTCGTTCAGGGGCACGATCATCCTTGGCTGCTGAGCGAAACGCTGCAGGCCGACAGCGCGAGCTGGGTCGCCGCGGAGCCGCCGGTGGGCAATGCCGGGCTCGGAGCGAAGACCCGCTATCGTGAGAGCGATGCGCCGTGCACGCTGCAAGTCTTTGGCGAGGACCGCTTCGGGCTGCAATTCGATACGCCGCAGTGGGCGGTTACGCCCGGCCAGAGTGCGGTGCTCTATCGCGACGAGGTCTGCCTGGGCGGCGGGATCATCGCCTGCGCCGCCTGAGAATCAGGCGGGCTGAGTGTCGACGAAGCTTTGCCGCGTGAACAGCTTGTCGGCGTGCGCAGCCAGGTTGGAGAACTGGGTGCGCCAGCCAAGTTGCGAAAACCGGAACTCCAGGTAGCCGAGCGTGCAGCCGACAGCAATGTCGGCGAGCGAATACTTGCCGTCGACGCACCAGGGCTTGTCGTCGAGCATGGCAGACATCGCCGCGAGTGCCGATTCGACCTTGCCCATCTGCCAGGCAATCACGCTCGGGCGGCGCAGCTCGTCCTTGAGCATGCCCTGTTCGGCGCGCACGAGGATTGCTGCGTCGCACAGCCCATCGGCGAGCGCTTCCCAGGTACGGACTTCGACCCGCGAGCGACCGGTGGGGGGGATCAGGCGGTGGACTGGCGTGAGGTTGTCCAGATACTCAACGATCACGCGCGAATCGAACACCGCCCCGCCGTCGTCGGTGATCAGGCAAGGCACCTTGCCGAGCGGGTTCGACGCCCTCAGGGGCGAGTCGGCAGAGCTGATGTCCACGAGCTCGTAGTGCGCATCGATTTTCTTCTCGGCCATCACGACGCGAACCTTGCGCACATAAGGGCTGGTATTCGATCCAAGTAGCTTCATCTGGCGCCCGCAAAGGTTTGAATGAGTGTAGCGATGCTACGATTCTGCCCGATATGGAACGCACGCCATGACCGCCTCGCTGAACGATCTCTCCGAACTGACCGCGCTGTCGCCGCTCGATGGCCGTTACGCCTCCCGTACCCGCATCTTGCGCTGGTCGATGTCGGAGGCCGGCTTCATGCGCCAGCGCATACGGGTCGAGATCGAGTGGCTGATCGCCCTGTCGGATGCCGGGTTCGCCGAGCTCGCGCCCTTCACGGTGGCGGCCCGCGAATTCCTGCGAAGCCTGGTCGAGCGCTTCGATGCTTCGGGCGCAGCGCGGATCAAGGACATCGAACGAATCACGAATCACGACGTGAAGGCGGTCGAGTACTTCCTGAAGGAATCGGTGCAGGGCCACCCCGAACTCGTAGTCGCCTCGGAATTCATCCATTTCGCCTGCACCTCGGAGGACATCAACAATACCGCGCACGCGCTGATGCTTACAGCGGCGCGCGATGAAGTGCTGCTGCCGGAAGTGCGCGCCATCGCAGCGCGACTGCGCGCAATGGCGCACGAGTTTGCCGATACGCCCATGCTCTCGCGCACCCACGGCCAGCCTGCGTCGCCGACCACGCTCGGCAAGGAGATCGCCAACGTGCTGGCCCGGATCGAGCGCGCAATCGTTGCGATCGAGCGCGTCCGGCCGCTTGCCAAGCTGAACGGCGCGGTCGGCAACTACAACGCGCACCTTGCCGCCTGGCCGGCGTTCGACTGGGAGCAGTTCAGCCGCACGGTGATCGGGTCGCTCGGCTTGCAGTTCAATCCGTACACGACACAGATCGAGCCGCACGACTGGATGGCCGAGCTGTTCGATGCTATCGGGCGGCTCAACACGGTGCTGCTCGACTTCAATCGCGACGTCTGGGGCTACATTTCGCTCGGCTACTTCCGCCAGCGCACGAAGGCTGGCGAAATCGGCTCGTCCACGATGCCGCACAAGGTGAATCCGATCGATTTCGAGAACTCGGAGGGCAACCTCGGCCTGGCCAACGCACTGCTCTCGCACCTGTCGGCGAAGCTGCCGGTGTCGCGCTGGCAGCGCGACCTCACCGATTCCACGGTCCTGCGCAATATCGGAGTGGCGCTCGGCTACTCGCTGCTCGCCTGGGACTCGTGCCTGCGTGGCGTGGACAAGCTCGAGGTCGACCGCGAGCGGCTCGCCGCCGACCTGGACGCGAACTGGGAAGTGCTTGCCGAGCCGATCCAGACCGTAATGCGCCGCTACGGCGTCGAGAATCCGTACGAGCAACTGAAGGAACTTACGAGAGGCAAGCGCACGAGCTCCGCCGATCTTGCCGCATTCGTGGAGAGCCTGGCCCTCCCCGACGACGCCAAGGAGCGGCTGAAGGCCATGACCCCAGCGAGCTACATCGGCAAGGCCGCCGAACTCGCTCGTCGAAGCTGATTTTTCTTTTTTCCGACTCGACCCGGGATCCCCGCGGCATGAAGAGCCGTGATGGGCAACCCCCTGGGTCGGCTGGCCGGATGGCCAAGGGTGAGCGGCCTTTCGATGCCGACCAGGCAAAGCGATCGGCGGATCTCGTCACCGCGGTTTCCGCGCTGCCCTGGGAGGGATCTGTACGCGGCTCGGCCGGCGGCAAGGCAAAAGTGAAGGGCGATCCATGGGCGACGGATGACGACTTCAAGTCGCTGCAGGAGGGCATGATCACCGAGGCCGCCAAGCCGCCTGCGGCGGCCGGCTCGCTGGCTACCTTGCGTGCCCAGGCCGGTTGTTCAGGGCAACTCGGGCAGGCCGTCGTCTTTCTTGCGGACGGGCCTCACGAGATCCTCGCGCCGCACGCCGAGCCACATGGCGATCGCGGCGCCCACGAACACCGATGAGTAGATGCCGAACAGGATGCCGATGGTGAGCGCTACCGCAAAGTAGTGCAGGGTTGCACCACCAAAGAGCAGCATCGACAGCACCATCACTTCAGTGGATCCGTGAGTGATGATCGTGCGGGAGATCGTTTCGGTGATCGACTTGTTGATGATTTCGGGCGTGCCGAGTCTGCGGATCTTGCGGAAATTTTCTCGGATCCGGTCGAAAACGATCACCGACTCGTTCACCGAGTAGCCGAGCACCGCCAGTACCGCCGCGAGCACCGACAGCGAGAACTCCCACTGGAATGCGGCAAAAAAGCCGAGGATGATGACCACGTCATGCAGGTTCGCGGTGATCGCCGCTACGGCGAATTTCCACTCAAAGCGGATCGCCAGGTAGATCATGATGCCGACGATCACGAACAGTAGCGCGAGCGCCCCGTTGGTGAACAACTCGCGCCCGACCTGGGGGCCGACGAACTCGACCCGGCGCAACTCGATCGTGGGGTCGCTCACTTTCAGCGCCTCCAGCACCTCCTGGCTCTGCCTGGTCGCGGCCGCGTTTGAGCCCTCTTTCATCGGCAGGCGGATCAGCACATCATGCGAGGTGCCGAAGGCCTGCACCTGCGCGTCCGTGTAGCCCAGGGTGCCGACGGCTCTGCGGATGTCTTCGAGATTGGCGGTTTTCTCCGCAGCGACTTCCATCACCGTGCCGCCGGTGAACTCGATCGAGAAGTTCAGGCCCTGGGTCGCCAGGAACACGACCGCGAGCAGGAAGGTCACGAACGAAACGATGTTGAAGATGAGCGCATGCCGCATGAACGGAATGTCGCGATGGATCCGGAAAAATTCCATGGTCGATCCTGAATGAGAGGATGGCGGCGCGCCCCCCGGGCGCAGCCGGCACGCTCAATTGATCGGGTTCAAGGCGCCGGCTTCCAGACCGAGCCGATCGAGACCCTGGCCAGCTTGCGGCGACTGCCATACCAGAGGTTGACCAGGCCCCGGGAGAAGAAGACCGACGAAAACATGGAGGTCATGATGCCCAGGCAATGGACCACGGCGAAGCCGCGGATCGGCCCGGAACCGAAGGTGAGCAGAGCAACGCCCGCGATCAGCGTGGTGACGTTCGAATCGAGGATGGTGCTCCAGGCGTGATGGTAGCCGGCGTTGATCGCCGCCTGTGGCGTGGAGCCATTGCGCAATTCCTCGCGCACCCGCTCGTTGATCAGCACATTCGAGTCGATTGCCATGCCCAGGGTGAGCGCGATGGCCGCGATGCCCGGTAGCGACAGGGTGGCCTGTAACAGCGACAGGAGCGCAACCAGCAGCAACAGGTTGACCGTGAGCGCGATCGACGAGATCACGCCGAACAGGTGGTAGTACACGCACATGAAGGCCACGACCGTGAGAAATCCCCACAGCGTCGAATGAAAGCCCTTGGCGATGTTGTCGGCCCCCAGGCTGGGGCCGATCGTGCGCTCTTCGATGATCTCCATGGGCGCCGCCAGGGAACCGGCGCGCAGCAGCAGGGCGGTGTCGTTGGCCTCCTGCGTGGTCATCCGGCCGGTGATCTGCACGCGCCCGCCACTGATCTCGGAGCGGATCACCGGTGCGGTGACGACCTCTCCCTTGCCCTTCTCGATGAGGATGATCGCCATCCGCTTGCCGATGCTTTCGCGGGTCACGTCACGGAAGATCCGGGCGCCTTTCGTATCGAGGTTCAAATGCACCGCCGGCTCCTGCGTCTGGGAGTCGAACCCGGCCTGCGCATCGGTGAGGTTTTCGCCGGTCAGGATCACCTGGCGGCGCACGAGGATCGGACGTCCGTCGCGATCGTTGAAGCGCTCGCAGCCGAACGGCACGGTGCCGGCGGCCAGCGCGGCCAGTTCGTCGGGCGACTCGCACACCATGCGAATCTCGAGTGTGGCAGTGCGACCGAGGATGTCCTTCGCCTTGGCGGTGTCCTGCACGCCCGGCAACTGGACCACGACGCGGTCCGCGCCCTGTTGCTGGATGACCGGCTCGGCGACCCCGAGTTCGTTGATCCGGTTGCTCAGCGTGGTGATGTTCTGGCGAAGCGCGTTGTCCTGGATGCGCCGTGCAGCCTCGGGTTTCCAGGTGCCGACGAGCCGCAGCGAATCGCCGGAGCCGGCATCGGCCAGCGCCAGGTCGGGCAGGGCGTCGGCGATGGCAATGCGGCCGCGGTCGCGCGTCTCGACATCGCGAAAGCGCACATCCACGCCGTCGCCGACGCGAGTAATGCCGGCGTGCCTGATGTTGCGGTCGCGCAGGAGCGTGCGCAGATCGTTGGCAGTGGAGTCCATGCGCTTGGTCAGCGCCGTTTTCATGTCCACCTGGAGCAGGAAATGGACGCCACCGCGCAGATCGAGGCCAAGGTACATCGGCAGCGCATGAACGCTGTGCAACCATTGCGGCGAGTTCGACAGCAGGTTCAGAGCGACGATCCAGCTCGGGTCATCAGGGTCCGGATTCAGCGCTTTCGTGACGATGTCCTTCGCGTGCAACTGGGTGTCGGTGTCGCGAAAGCGCGCCCTGATCGAGTTGCCGTCGAAGAAAAGCCCGGTGGTATCGATCGAAGCGGCGCGCAGGATTTCCTCGACGCGGCCCATCATCGACAAATCGAGCTTGATGGTGGCTTTGCCGCTGGATACCTGGATCGCGGGCGCTTCGCCGTACAGGTTCGGCAGCGAGTACAGCAGGCCGAACACCAGCGAGATCGCGATGACCACGTACTTCCAGACCGGATAACGGTTCATGCGATCCTCAGATCGCCCTGATCGTGCCGTTGGGCAGCAGTGTCTGCACCGAGGACTTCTGGAAATTCATCTCGATCATCGACTCGCCGCTCTTGCCCTCGGGGGACCGTGCGACCTCCAGCGTGATGTAGCCTTCGCCGACCCTGGTGATGCGCCCGACCAGGCCGCCCGCGGTGATCACTTCGTCGCCCTTCTTGAGCGCTTCGATCATTGCCTTGGTTTCCTTGGCACGCTTCATCTGCGGCCGTATCATCAGGAAATAGAGAACCACGAACATGAGGATGATCGGCAGGAACCCGATCAACTGCTGCTCGGTCGAGCCGCCGATAGCCTGTGCGTAAGCGGTTGAAATGAACACGAATCGGTCTCCGGAGATAAGCCGGCGATTATAACAAGGCGCCAGCCGGACTCCCGGGTGATCGCGTTCAGGACAGGTTTCGTGCCAGCCGCAGCCCCGAAAACTGCCAGCGCTGGTGCGGATAGAAAAAGTTCCGGTAGCTCGCGCGCACATGCGCACTGGGCGTGGCGCACGAACCGCCGCGCAGCACGTATTGTCCGTTCATGAACTTTCCGTTGTATTCGCCCACTGCCCCGACCGCGGTCCGAAAGCCCGGGTAAGGCGCATACGCCGACGCGGTCCATTCCCAGACATCACCGAACAACTGGCTCAGGGGCGCCTGCGAGTCGCGTGCACGGGGTTGCGGACGATATTTTCCGGTCGGGGCAAGGTTGCCGGCCACCGGTTGCGCGCGAGCCGCCACTTCCCATTCAGCCTCGGTAGGCAAGCGCGCGCCTGCCCAGCGGGCAAAAGCATCAGCCTCGAAAAACGAGACCTGCGAAACCGGCGCGTACGGATCGAGCGCGAGCACACCCGCAAGGGTCATTTCCTGCCAGGCGGTGTGCCCCGGGCCAGCGCCGTTGCGCTGCTCCCCGGAGCCTCTGTCGTCGCCGTGCTCCCAATAGAGTGGCGCGCGCCAGTCCTCGGCCTGGACCTGCTTCCAGCCATCGGAGAGCCAGAGTTGCGGGGTCCGGTAGCCGCCGTCGCAGATGAATTCGGCCCATTCACCGTTAGTGACCGGCCGACTTGCCAACGCATAGGGAACCAGGATCTCCTGGTGGCGCGGCAACTCGCAGTCGAATGCAAAGCCGGCGCCGATATGGCCGATATCGAAGCAGCCGCCCGGAAATTCGATCCACGACGAGGGCGATGACGCGAGCCTGACAACCGCCGCTGTCACGCCTGCAGCCGCACCGGGATTGGCGAGCGGGCGGTACGCCGGGCGCAAGGGGTTCTGCGCGAACAGATGAAGCAGATCGGTCAGCAACAACTCCTGGTGCTGCTGCTCGTGCTGCACGCCAAGTTCGATCAGGTCGAGCGCCGCTTGCGCCGGCGCGTCGCCGAGCAAGCGGCACAGCGCCTCATCGACGCGCCGGCGATAGGCGACGATTTCTTCGAGTCGCGGGCGACTCAGAAGCCCGCGCTTCGGGCGAGGGTGTCGTGCGCCGACCGTTTCGTAGTAGGAGTTAAAGAGGAATCGATAGCGCGTATCGAGCGCTCGGTAGTGCGCGCTGTAGGCGCCAAGGACAAACTCCTCGAAAAACCAGGTGGTGTGCGCGAGATGCCACTTCACAGGACTGGCATCTTCCATCGACTGCACGGTGGCGTCGGCATCACTCAAGCCCTCGATGAGGGCCAGTGTCTGATTGCGGCAGTCCATGACGCGCTGTCGCAAGGTGGTCGGTTGCAAGCTTTCGCCACGTTCGCTTCGCATCTGCATCGTATTCTTCTCCTGCCCGATTCGTCTGTCGGAGTCGGCGCGTGTTACCGTCGGCGCCTCTGCCCGGCCGTGAACCCGATGCTACGCCGACTTGCCTTCGCGCTGACGATCCTGGCCGGTGTAGGTGTGGCCGGTCTGGTCGGCGCGGCAGTCGGGCAGCAGCAGAGCGCTTCCGACGAGGTCCTGCGCATCGGCTCGAAGCGCTTCACCGAGTCGTATGTGCTGGCCGAGATTCTCACCCAGGCGGCATCCAGGCAGGCCCGCGCGGTTCACCTGCCCGGGCTGGGAAACACCGCGATCCTGTTTCAGGCGCTCGCCCAGGGCAGCATCGACATGTACCCGGAATACCTGGGCACGATCGAGCTGGAGATTCTCAAGAGCCGCACCGCCACCGGTTCGATCGAGGTGGTCAACCGCGAACTCGCGCCTCTGGGGCTTGCCGCTTCGATTCCCTTTGGCTTCAACAACACCTATGCCCTGGCGGTGCGCGCCGATACGGCAACCGGGTTGCGCCTGCAGTCGATCAGCGAGCTGGCGGCGCACCCGAAGTTGCGCTTCGGCATGTCGCACGAGTTTCTCGGGCGCGCCGATGGGTGGCCCGGATTGAAAACCCGATACGGGTTGCCGCAGCAACCGGTTGGACTCGATCACGGATTGGCGTACGAGGCGCTCGCCGCGCGCAGTGTCGACGTGATCGACGTCTACTCGACCGATGCGAAGATCGGCAAGTACCGGCTCGAGGTCCTGCATGACGACCTGGGCTATTTTCCGCGCTACGACGCCGTCGTCCTGCACCGGCTCGACGTCGCGCAACGCTTCCCGAAAGCCTGGGCGGCGCTGGGCGCGCTCGCCGGCACGATCGACGAGCACCGGATGATCGAACTCAACGGCGAGGCCGAGTTGCAAGGGCGCTCGTTCGCAGACATTGCCGCCGGCTTCCTGAGCGGCGCGGACGCGGGCGCGGGCGCGGGCCAGAATCAGCGCGCGAGCCTGTGGCAGGCAATCACCGCCGAGGACTTCTGGCGGCTCGCGCGCCAGCATGTGAATCTGGTGGTCCTCTCGGTGCTGGCGGCCATGCTGATCGGCGTGCCGGCGGGCGTTGCCGCGGCGCTGTTCCCGCGCTTCGGCGTGGCGGTGCTGGCCGTGGTTGGCGCGCTGCAGACGATCCCTTCGCTGGCTTTGCTGGCCTTGTTGATCTCGGTGATGGGCACGATCGGCACCTTTCCGGCACTGGTCGCGCTGTTCTGCTATGCGCTCCTGCCGATCGTGCGCAACACCAGCGTCGGCATCACGCAAGTCCCGAAGGGCATCCACGAGGCGGCAACCGCGCTCGCCCTCGACTCGGGCACGCGCATCTGGCTGATCGATCTGCCGCTCGCACTGCCGCTCATCCTGGCCGGCGTGCGCACGGCCGCAGTGATCAATGTCGGCACGGCGACGATCGCTGCGTTCATCGGCGCCGGCGGCTTCGGCGAGCGCATCGCGGTCGGTCTGGCGCTCAACGACCAGCAACTGCTGCTGGCCGGCGCGCTGCCGGCGGCGGCGCTCGCGTTTCTGGTCGAGGGGCTGTTTGCCGTTCTCGAGCGGCGAATGGAGCGTCGCTATGGCGGCCCGGGTTGAGCCGGGAAGTCCGAGGGAGCGCGGCCGCGAAACGTGGCTATCGTCGGCTTTCCTGCTCCCCACCGGCCGCAGGCAGATCGCCGGGCACGGCCTCGTTTCTGGCCTGCGGGGAGGGCTGTTGGCGGCTGGACGATCGACCCGTGCGCTCGACCGTTTGCTCTGCCTCGGAAAGGGTCTCGTCAATCTCTTCGCGCTCGTTCACGGCATCGCGGGCCTTGTTCAGCGGTTTCGCCGGTCCGGACGGACGTCCTGCACTCGGCATGGCTGACTCCTTGGAAAACGCGGCGCGCGTGAGCGTGCACCGCCTGATTTCTTGCCAGCAAGCGCCGTGCCTTGCCGGCCTCGATCCCGGCGTACCCTCCATCCAACAATCAGGATGTACCGATGACATCGACCTCCGCCGCCCCTCCTGGCGCCAGTCCGGCGCTGGCCCAGCTCTACCCGCCCATCGAGCCATTCGAGTCCGGCATGCTCGATGTCGGCGACGGCCACCACGTGTACTGGGAGCTTTGCGGTATGCTCAAGGGTAAGCCGGCCGTGTTCCTGCACGGCGGACCGGGCGCCGGCTGCAGCCCGGCGCACCGGCGCCTGTTCGATCCCGAGAAGTACTGCGTGTTGCTGTTCGATCAGCGCGGCTGCGGGCGCTCGACCCCACACGCGTGCATCGACGCCAACACCACCTGGCACCTCGTGGCCGATATCGAAACGCTGCGCGCGCAGCTCGGCGCCGAGAAGTGGCTGGTCTTCGGCGGCTCCTGGGGCAGCACGCTCGCACTGGCCTACGCCGAGGCTCATCCGGAGCGCGTCAGCGAACTGGTGCTGCGCGGCATCTTCACCGCGCGCCGGGAAGAACTGCTCTGGTATTACCAGGGCGGCGCGTCGTGGATTTTCCCCGACGAATGGGAGCGCTTCATTGCGCCCATACCGGCGAAGGAACGCCACGACCTCATCGGCGCTTACCAACGCCGCCTGATCGGCACCGACGCCACGGCCCGCACCGAGGCGGCCGTTGCCTGGAGCCGCTGGGAGGGTCGCACCACTACCCTGCTACCCAACCCCGGCGCCGACCAGACGCATACCGATCCCCATTTCGCGCTGGCGTTCTCCGGCATCGAGAACCATTACTTCATCAACCGCAGTTTTCTGCAGGAGGGGCAGCTGCTGCGCGACGCCGGCAAGCTGCGCGAGATCCCCGGCGTGATTGTCCAGGGCCGCTACGACATGGCCACGCCGGCGAAAACGGCGTGGGAGCTGCACAAGGCCTGGCCGGAAGCGGAGTTCCATCTGGTGAAGGATGCCGGGCACGCGTTCAGCGAGCCGGGCATCCTCGATCAGCTCGTCCGGGCGACGGATCGGTTCGGCTGACTCGCTCGCCTCGCCCCTTGGGTTCGCCGGCGCTGCGGTCATGGCGCGCTGTCGCGCGACAGGGGAAGGGTCGTATCACTTCACGCAAAACATGGTGCCCAGGAACATTGCGATCCGGGTCTCGGCTCCTGCGCGGCTGGCGAAAACGTCGCGAGTGACGACCGTGAGCGTCGAAGCTCGCGCGCACGCGCGCCTCCCACTGTGGATCGGAAGGCTGGAATTCGAGGGGCGCCATAGGTCTCTCCATTGGCTCGAGCTGTGATAAAAGCGACTCCCCGGACCCCGATACAAGCAATGAATCCAGAAAGGAAAGTTTCCGTCGCCGCCGTATCCATCATGGCAGGCCTGGTGGTCGTGGTCTTTCTGCTGGACCTCGTGACGCCGCTGGGCTATGCGCCCTGGGTCTTGTACATGCTGCCGGTCGGCGCGTCGCTGCTGCACGGCGATCCCCTGGCGCCTCTGGCGGTGGCGGCAGTGGCCAGCGTGGCAAGCGTTTTCGGATTCTTCCTGTCGCCTGTGGGGATCGACCCACAGCTGGCAGCGATCAATCGCCTGTTCGGCGCGGCTGCCGTTTGGGCGATGGCGGGCGCCGTCTGGCACGCGATCCGCACGCGCAACCGCAACGGCGATCTTCTCTGGCTGCAAAAGGGGCGCGGGGTCGTTGCTCGGGCCTTGCTGGGCGACCAGTCGGCGGAGGACGTCGGGCGCAACGCGATGGGAGCCCTTGCCAGGCTGACCGGCGCCGATGTCGGTGTCCTGTACCGGCTCGATGGCAGCCGGCTCGTGCGCAGCGGCGGTCATGCGATCGATCCGGCCCAGGTGCCTGAGTCGCTCGAGGTTGCGCAGGGACTGACCGGGCAGGTCGCAGCCGACGGCATCGCGCGAACCCTGGACAATGTGCCGGCAGCTCATCTGCCGATCCGTTCGGCCCTCGGGCAAAGCACGCCCATTCGCCTGATCGTTGCGCCGATCATGGCCGAGGGCCAGATCGCGGGGGTCGCCGAATTGGCCGCGCTCGACGCAAAGCTGGGTCGCCCACATGTTTTCGCGCTGCTCGAAGCGGTCGCCGAAAGCATCGGGGTTGCGCTTCGGTCCGCGTACTACCGCGAACGCCTCGTCAGCCTGCTGCACGAGACGCAGCGCCAGAGCGAAGAGCTTCAGGCGCAGCAGGAAGAACTGCGCGTGACCAATGAGGAGCTCGAGCAACAAAGCCGCGTGCTCGAGGCCTCGCAAGCCCGGCTCGAGGCGCAACAGGCCGACCTCGAACAGAGCAATGTGCGGCTCGAGGAGCAGACGCAGCATCTGGAGGGGCAGAAGAAGGCGCTCCTCGAGGCGCAGCAGGCGCTGATGGCCAACGCGCAGCATCTGGAGACGGCGAATCGGTACAAGTCGGAGTTCCTGGCGAACATGTCCCACGAACTGCGCACCCCGCTGAACAGCGCGTTGATCCTGTCGAGGCTCCTTGCCGACAACAAGGAGGGCACCCTGACGGCCGTGCAGGTCAAGTACGCGAAGGCGATCCATGCGTCGAACAGCGACCTGCTTGCGCTGATCAACGATGTCCTCGACCTCTCGAAAATCGAAGCCGGCCACGTAAAGCTGTCGGTCGAACCGATCGAGATGGCGGTGTTGCTGGAGCGCCTGCGCGCCACCTTCGAGCCGCTCGCGCAGCAAAAAGGCTTGGCGCTGCAAATCGAAGCGGACCCGGCCGCACCCGAGACGATCGTCACCGACTCTTTGCGTCTGTCTCAGGTGTTGAAGAACCTGCTCGCCAACGCCGTAAAATTCACCGAGCAGGGCCAGGTCCTATTTCGCGCTCGCGCCGCCGCCGGGGAACGGGTGGAATTCGAGGTGCGCGATTCGGGCGTGGGGATTGCGCACGACCAACTCGAGGTGATCTTCGAGGCGTTCCGGCAGGCGGACGGCAGCAGCAGTCGGCGCTTCGGGGGCACCGGCCTGGGCCTGTCCATCTCCCGGGAGCTGGCTCGCCGGCTCGGGGGCGACATCGTGGCCGACAGCGAGCCGGGTCGTGGCAGCGTGTTCACGCTCACGCTGCCGCTCGCCTGCCCGGCGAGCGAGCCCGAGCGTGGGCCTGCCAGCGCAGCATCGGTCGTGGTGGCGCCTGCCTTGCCAGGCGGCGGCGCAGCGCCGGGCCCGGGGGCCGCGCCGCGGCTTGCCGCAGCAACCCGGGCGGCGCTGCCGCTCGAGGCGCCCGTTGCGCCTTCCCCGCCGCCGGCAGATCGTCTCGTTGACGATCGCCGCTTACCGAAGCATCCCGGGCGGATGATTCTTGCCGTGGAAGATGATTCCCGCTTTGCCCACGTGCTGGTCGACCTGGCCCACGAACAGGGCTTCGATTGCGTGATTGCGCCAACCGGCGCCGACGCGCTGCGCCTGGCGCATGAACTTAAGCCTGACGGCGTCCTGCTCGATGTCGGCTTGCCGGACCAGTCGGGCCTGAGCGTTCTGGAGCGCCTGAAGCGCGACGCTGCAACGCGCCATATCCCCGTTCACATGGTTTCGCTGCACGATCGAACCCAGATGGCGCTCGAGCTCGGCGCGGTCGGATACCTGCAAAAGCCGGCCGATCGTGAGCAACTCATCGATGTTTTCCAGAAACTCGAACAGCGACTTCAGCGCAGCGTGCGCCGCCTGTTGATCGTCGAGGACGATGCACAACTGCGCGCCAACCTCGAACTGTTGCTGAGCGACGAGCAGGCGCAGATCGTTTCGGTCGGCAGCATCGCCGAGGCGCTGCGGGAACTGCGAGGCTCGACCTTCGATTGCATGGTCATGGACCTGACCCTGCCCGATGGCACCGGCTACGACCTGCTCGAGCGCATCGCCGGCGGCGACCACTACGCATTTCCGCCGGTCATCGTCTATACGGGCAGCGCGCTGGGGCGCGACGACGAACAGCGCTTGCGCCGCTACTCCCGGTCGATCATCGTCAAGGGCGCCCGCTCGCCCGAGCGTTTGGTCGACGAGGTGACCCTGTTCCTGCACAGCGTCGAGTCGCGGCTCCCGGCCGGCCAGCAGAAATTGCTGCGCCGGGCACGCCAGCGCGATGCGGTGCTCGAAGGGCGCACGATTCTCCTCGCCGAGGACGACGTGCGCAACATCTTCGCGCTGTCCAGTGTGCTCGAGCCGCTGGGTGTAAAGCTCGAGGTCGCGCGCAATGGCCGCGAGGCCTTGCAGCGGATCGAGGATCGTGACGACATCGACATCGACCTCGTGCTCATGGATATCATGATGCCGGAAATGGACGGCCTCACGGCGATGCGCCGGATCCGTGACCGTCCGGAGAGGGCTCATCTTCCGGTTATTGCCCTGACCGCCAAGGCAATGTCGGACGATCGCGAACGCTGCCTCGCCGCGGGTGCGAACGACTACATCGCCAAGCCGATCAACGTCGACAAGCTCGTGTCGCTTTGCCGGGTCTGGATGCCCAGGTAACGGATGGACGAGGACGTGCTGTTCGACATCGAGATCCGGCTGCTGCTGGATGCGGTGCTGCTGCGTTACCAGCACGATTTCCGCGACTATGCGATCGCATCGCTGCGCAGGCGGATGCGCCAGGCGATGACGCACTTCGGTTGCGCCACCCTCACGCAACTGCAGGATCGCCTGCTCCACGACCCTGCCGTGTTCTCGCAGATGTTGCAGTTCCTGACCGTCCAGGTCAGCGAAATGTTCCGCGACCCCGGGTATTTCAAAGCGCTGCGCGAGCAGGTCCTGCCGGTGCTGGCGACGTATCCGTCGCTCAAGGTCTGGGTTGCCGGCTGCAGCAGTGGCGAGGAGGTCTGGTCGCTGGCCATTCTTCTGGCCGAGAATGGTCTGCTCGAGCGCACGATCGTCTACGCGACCGACATCAATTCGGAGGCCCTGCAACGCGCCGAATCGGGCATCTATCCGCTCGAACGGCTCGCCGGGTTCAGCCGCGACTACCTTGCGGCGGGCGGCACCGGCTCGCTGTCCGACTACTATGTCGAAGCGTACGGTGGCGCAGCGTTTTCTCGTTCCCTGAAGAGCCACATCGTTTTCGCCGACCATAGTCTTGCAACCGACAGCGTGTTCTCGGAGGTGCATCTGGTGTCGTGCCGCAACGTTCTCATCTACTTCAACCGCAAGCTGCAGGACCGGGCGATCGGACTTTTCAGGGATTCGCTGGTGCGACACGGCTTTCTGGGCATCGGCTCGCGCGAAACGCTCCAGTTCGGCGCGCATGCCGACGCCTTCGAGCTCGTTGTCGCCGAGCCGCGCATCTACCGCGTGCGGTGAGTCGGCGCATGAGCGAGCGCAACTTCGAGCTGGTCGTCATCGGCGGCTCTGCAGGCGGCGTGCAGGCGCTTCGACTGATCCTGGGCTGGCTGCCTGCGGACTTCGGCCCTGCCATGCTGGTGGTTCTGCATCGGCCCCCCGATCGGCCGAGCGGCCTGGTTTCGCTGCTCGCGCTGCAGTGCGAACTCCCGTTGGCCGAGGCACTGGACAAACAACCGATCGAGCGGGGCAGCGTCACCCTTGCCCCGCCAAACTATCATCTTTTGGTGGAATCCCAGCACACGCTGGCGCTCTCGGTAGACGGGCCGGTGCTGTTTTCCAGGCCGGCTATCGATCCGATGTTCGAAACCGCGGCGTCGGCCTACCATGACCGGCTTCTTGCGGTGCTGCTCACCGGCGCGAGCAGCGACGGCACGATGGGCGCCGCAGCAGTCAGGCGCCACGGCGGCACCCTGTGGGTGGAAGATCCGGGCACGGCCCTGGTGCCGACGATGCCGCAGTCGGCTCTGCGCCACGCGGGGGCCGATGCCGTGCTGTCCCTGAAACAGATCGGCCAGGGCCTGGCCTGCATGCACCGTACCTGAAGCGATGAGCCAGACAAGTCCTTTGCCAGCCGCCGGCGTCAACGCCGACATCAATGTCCTGGTCGTCGACGACGTGGAGCAGAACCGCATGGCAATGCATGCGCTCATCGAGCGCCCGGGCGTTCGCGTGCTTGGCGCGGCAAGTGGGATCGAAGCGCTCGAATTGCTGCTTCAGCACGTGGTCGCACTGGCGCTGCTCGACGTCCAGATGCCGGGTATGGACGGATTCGAACTGGCCGAGCTGATGCGAGGATCCGAGCGCACACGCGCTGTTCCGATCATCTTCGTGACAGCGGCGCCGATGGACGCGCAACGCTCGTTTCGTGGCTATGAAGCCGGCGCAGTCGACTTTCTGTACAAGCCCCTCGATCCGGGCATGCTGCGCAGCAAGGTGAACGTGTTCGTCGAGTTGTGCGCGCAGCGCCACGAGTTGCACAGGCGCATGACCGAACTCGAAAACGCGCTCTCGCTCAATGAAATGATGGTGGCCGTGCTGACTCACGACCTGCGCACGCCCCTGTCCGCGATCGCCCTGACCGCGGAAGTGATGCTGCGCACCTCGCAAGAGGACACGGTGCGCCAGAACGCGACCCGCCTGAAATCGAGCGCCGCGCGCATGTCGCGGATGATTGCGCAGTTGCTCGATTTCTCCCGCATCCGCTCCGGTACCTTGCGGCTCGAAGCGCGCCGGGTCGATCTGGGCGAGATCCTCGCCAGCGTCATCACGGAGATGCGCCAGGCGGAACCCGATGCACGCATCGAAATGCGCATCGAGGGAGACGTATCGGCCACGCTCGACCACGACCGGATGGCGCAGGCCGTATCGAACCTGATTTCCAACGCCGTGCGGCATGGCACTCCGGGCGGCACCGTGAAGGTTACGATCGACGGTCGTCAGCGCGATCGCTTGCGCGTCGAGGTCGCCAACCCGGGGAGCATCTCAACGCAGGCCGGGGCGCGCCTGTTTGAGCCATTTCGCGCCGATACCGCGGGCAGTGACGGCCTGGGGCTCGGTTTGTACATCGTCGCCCGGTTCGTCGCAGCGCATGAGGGTTCCGTGTTCGTGAACGCCGGGCAGGAAGGGCGGGTGGTGTTCGGCTTCACGGTCCCGCGGCGGCAATCCGTCGAGCTCCTTGGGGAAAATAGCGCGCGGCGACCCGCGGCCCCAGTAGCGTGGGCGGACCGGCCTCGCCAGGGCTGGCAGGAGGCGTTTCAGTCCGTGACCGATCGTTGCGGATGATGCCTTGCTCGTTGCGGAGTGCCCGATCTCGGGCACGTGGGATGCGTAGCCGGGTTCAGCCGATACCGACGGCCCGCTCGCTCGCGAAGCGGCGCGCAAACGCCTCGAACGCGCCTGCAGCGATGGCTTCGCGCATCTGACTCATCAACTCCAGGTAGTAATGCAGGTTGTGGATCGTCGCCAGTTGCGCCCCGAGGATCTCGTTGACCTTTTGCAGATGATGCACGTAGGCACGCGAGAAGTTGCGGCAGGCGTAGCAGGCGCAGCCTTCATCAATGGGCCGCGCGTCGTTGCGAAAGCGCGCATTGCGCAGGCGCAGGTCGCCGTATCGGGTGAACAGCCAGCCGTTGCGCGCGTTGCGCGTCGGCAGCACGCAGTCGAACATGTCGATGCCGGCGGCGACACTCGCCACCAGGTCTTCCGGCGTTCCCACTCCCATCAGGTAGCGCGGTCGATCGGCGGGCAGCCGCGGCGCCGTGTGGGCGAGGAGCCGCAGCATTTCCTCCTTTGGTTCGCCGACCGACAGGCCGCCGATCGCGTAGCCGTCGAAGCCCACCTCGACGAGTTCGGCCAGGGACTCGTCGCGAAGCGATTCGTACATGCCGCCCTGGACGATGCCAAAGAGCGCGTTGCGATTCTCCAGCCGATCGAATTCGTCGCGCGAGCGGCGCGCCCAGCGCAGGCTCAGCCGCATCGAGGCGGCGGCCTCGTCGTGGCGGGTCGGCACGCCGTCCGTCTCGAACGGCGTGCACTCATCGAAGATCATCGCGATATCGGAGTCGAGCGCGCGCTGGATGCGCATCGATCCCTCGGGCGTGAGCATCAGGCGATCACCGTTGATTGGCGAGGCGAAGCGCACCCCTTCCTCGCTGATCCGGCGCATCGCGCCCAGGCTCCAGACCTGAAAGCCGCCCGAGTCCGTCAGGATCGGCTTGCGCCAGCCATTGAAGCGATGCAGTCCGCCGAATTTCTCGAATACCTCCAGCCCCGGGCGCAACCAGAGATGAAAGGTGTTGCCGAGGATGATCTGTGCGCCGACCTCGTCCAGTTCGCGCGGTGACATCGCCTTGACCGCGCCATAGGTGCCCACCGGCATGAAGATCGGCGTCTCCACTGTGCCGCGGTTCAGGCTGAGACGACCGTGGCGCGCGGGGCCATCGCGGCCGAGCAGTTCGAATTTCAGCATCGGCGGATCTTCAGCATCAGCGGATCGCAGCGTGTTCCGAAATACCTTTGCCATCAGGCCGGGGAGGGATAGGGGCTTCGTTCGAGCAGCATCGCGTCGCCATAACTGAAGAAGCGGTAATGCTTGGCGATCGCGTGCGCATAGGCCTGCTTGATCGCGTGCGTCCCGGCGAAAGCGCATACCAGCATCAGAAGCGTGGACTTCGGCAGGTGGAAGTTGGTGATCAGCGCATTGACAATTTGGAAGCGATAGCCTGGTGTGACGAAGAGTCTTGTTTCGCCCGACCCGGCCAGCACCTGCCCGCCGTGGAGGGCGGCGATGCTCTCGAGGGTGCGCAGCGAGGTCGTGCCGACGGCGACCACCCGTCCACCCTCGCAGCGCGTGCGCTCGATGGCATCCGCTGCGGCCTGCGGCACTTCGTAGCGCTCGGCGTGCATCCGGTGTTGCGACAGGTCTTCGACCCGTACCGGCTGGAAGGTGCCCGCTCCGACATGGAGCGTGAGCCACGCCAGCCCGATGCCGCGATCACGCAAGCGTTCGAGCATGGCCTCGTCGAAGTGAAGCCCGGCGGTCGGCGCCGCCACCGATCCGACCGTACGCGCATATACGGTCTGGTAACGGCGCTCGTCTTCTTCGGCGGGCGTGTGCGTGATGTAAGGGGGCAACGGAAGCTGGCCTTCGCGCTCGAGCAACTCGAGCACCGGTTCATCGAACCTGAGCTGCCAGAACTCGCCCTGGCGCGCGAGCACTTCGGCGCTCCCGCGCCCGAAGGCGATCCGCGAACCGGGCTTCGGCAGCTTGCTCACGCGCAGCATTGCGATCGCCTCGCAGGGCGCGGTGACGCGTTCGACGAGCGCTTCGACTCGTCCGCCCGTGTGTTTCGTGCCGAACAGCCGGGCGCGGATGACCCGCGTGTCGTTGAAGACGAGGAGATCGCCGGGCGCGAGCAAGTCGGGGAGATCGGTGAAGCAGCGATCGTCGAGCGGCTGGGAGGATGGGGTGGTGGCCGGTATGGTCGCCGGATCAGGCGTGGCGCTGGTAGCGGCGCCGGCACCAGGTGAGCCGGCACCAGGTGAGCCGGCAGCAGGTGAGCCGGCAGCAGGTGAGCCGGCAGCAGGTGAGCCGGCGGCAGGTGAGCCGGCGGCAGGTGAGCCGGCGGCAGGTGAGCCGGCGGCTGCGGTGCTCGGCCGCGCAGCGCCGACAGGCTGCGCTGCGTGCATGACGAGAAGCCGTGATGCGCCACGCTCAGGCGCCGGTTGCTGAGCGATCAGATCCTCGGGAAGGTCGTAATCGAAGTCGGACAGATGCATGGCGCCGCATTGTAGTCGCCCGTCCGCGTTTCCGGTGCGATGACCTGGCGTGCCCGAATGCTCCGCTTGCCGCCCCCGGGGCGCTCCGTGCCGCGTCGGTTTTGCAGAGTCGCGACCAGCGGGCTTTGCCTGGTTTGCCGGATACCGGATAAAATCACGGACTGCCCGTAACCTGGGCAATCGCTCTCCTGCCGGAGTGGTGGAAGTGGTAGACGCGCCGGACTCAAAATTCGGTACCTGAAAGGGTGTGCGGGTTCGATTCCCGCCTCCGGCACCAGATTACAGGTTCACCATCGGATAGCGAGCAGTCGTAGCCGGCGCACTGGCGCGACTGCCAGTCGGATCGGGCGAGATCGCGGGCGCACTGCTTGCCGAATGCGCCTTCGAAGCCGGCTGCACGCACGTGTTCACCTTCGACAAGGCCGCGGTACGAGTCGGGATGGATCTGCTCGGTTGAACGCCGCTCAAGCAAATGTTCGCGTCGGAATCGGCGAGCCTGCTCAAACGAACAAAGACAGGCATTGGCATGAGCTCCGATGAAAGTGGCGAGTCTGGCGTGATCGCCGAGCCGGCCAAGGCGGCCGAGGCGGCGGGTTTGATCTACGTCTCGGACGAAGACCCGGGCATCCGCCGGCGGCGATCGGGTAATGGTTTTTCGTACAGTGCACCAGACGGCAAGAACTATCCGGGACCACGCTACGCTGAAACGCATCCGGTCGCTCGCCATACCGCCTGCTTATACCGATGTCGGGATCTGCCCGCACGACAACGGCCACATCCAGGCGACCGGGCGCGACGACAAGGGGCGCAAGCAATACCGCTATCACGAGCACGGGCGCGAGGTGCGCGACGGCACCAAGTTCGAGCACCTGCTGGAGTTCGCGCGCGCTGCCGCAGATCCGTGAGCAAATTCAAAAGGATATGAGCCGCCGCGGCCTGCCGCGCGAGAAGGTTCTTGCGACGGTTGTCTACCTGCTCGAGAACACGCTCATTCGCGTCGGCAATGCGGGCTATGCGAAGCAGAACGAGAGCTATGGGCTGACCACGCTTCGCGATCGCCACGTCGATATCGAAGGCGGCGAGCTTCGCTTCGAGTTCAAGGGCAAGAGCGGCAAGATCTGGCGCTTGCGTCACAAGGATCGCCGGATCGCTCGCATCGTCAAGGCCTGTCAGGGCGTGCCGGGACAGCACCTGTTCCAGTATTTCGATGAGGATGGCAAGCGCCAGCCGGTCACTTCGACAGACGTGAATTCCTGTTTGCGCGAGATCTCGGGCCGCGAGATCACGGCGAAGGACTTCCGTACCTGGACGGCCACGGTGCTGGCGGCCATGGCACTTCGCGAGTTCGAGATCGTCGACAGCAAAGCCAAGGCCAAGCGAAATGTGCGGGCGGCGATCGAGGTCGTCTCGGCGCGGCTTGGCAACACCCCGACGATCTGCCGGAAGTGCTACGTTCATCCGGAAATCTTGAACTGCTACCTCGACGGTGCGATCCTGGAGGGCGTGAAGGAGGAGGTCGAGGCGGAACTGCGCGATGATCTTCCCGGCCTCAAAACCGAAGAAGCCGCCGTGCTGACCCTTCTGCACCAGCGCCTCACTCGCGAGGCGACGGCAAGAGCGGCCGTTGCAGTCTGAGGATCGGCACTTCAAAGTGCATGAATCGCCGTTATGAACTACCCGTTGCGCTGCCGATGCGGCACTCTCCAAGGTCACGTTGACTCGCGGCACTCGGCCGGCCGCGCCGTCTGCTATTGCAAGGATTGCCAGGCGTATGCGCGGTTTCTCGGTCGCCAGGATGAAATCCTGAATGGCCGGGGTGGCACGGAAATCATTGCTTCTCTGCCTCGAGCCGTCCACTTTACGGCGGGCGCAGATCAGTTGGTGATTCGGGCACGCCTGTCAAACAGCCACTGAATCTCACACCTGCTGAGCGAAAGACTCTCGACAGTGCCGTTGCTCGAGAAACGCCTCGCGAGTGATGGGTCGGCAACAGGCACCTCAGGTGGGTGGCCAATAAAGGATCCGATCGATTTGCAAGCGATGCGCTGGCCCGATCGTTGCCGGTGCCATGTTTCGAAACGAGGTTGGGGGCTCCAGGCTGCCGAAATGAAAGAAACAGGCTGTTTCATCGGGTTGTGGATCCACCCGCTCCCGGTTCCGTGTGGGCGTCTTTGACGAGGCTGCCCGGAAGGCGAATGATGCGAGCAAGGAACCGCTCCGGAGACGATCATGACCGAACCCGCGAACAAGGACCAGGGAGGCCGCGACCAGGCATGGCCCAACTTGCCCCTGGAGGCATGGCGCGGCACCTGCGCGACACTCCACCTGTGGACCCAGGTCGTGGGCAAGATCCGGTTCGCGCAAGCGCCGTGGATCAATCATTCCTGGCAGGCCACGCTGTACGTGACGGCGCGCGGGCTGACCACCTCGCTCATTCCTTACGGGGATCGTGCCTTCGAGATCGAGTTTGATTTTGTCGATCATCAGTTGCGAATCCGTGCGAGCGGCGGCGGCGAGCGGCGGGTACCGCTCACGGCTCAGTCGGTGGCGGATTTCTACGCCCTCGTTCTGTCGGCGCTCGAGGCGCTCGACATTCATGTCCGCGTCAATGAGCGTCCCAACGAGATTCCGGACCCGATACCGTTCAGCGAGGATCGGGTGCACGCGGCCTATGATCCCGAATACGCCCAGCGCTTCTGGCGCCTGCTCGTTCAGGCCGATCGCGTGTTCAAGAAGTTCCGAAGCGGTTTTCTCGGCAAGGTGAGCCCCGTTCATCTCTTCTGGGGAAGCTTCGATCTCGCCGTAACACGCTTCTCAGGCCGGACCGCGCCGCCGCATCCGGGCGGGGTGCCGAGCCTGCCCGATGCGGTCGCACGCGAGGCCTACTCTCACGAGGTGAGCAGTGCCGGATTCTGGCCGGGCGGCGGCGGAATCGACTATCCGGCGTTCTATTCCTACGCCTATCCTGAGCCCGCGGGATTTCGCACCGCCCAGGTTCGCCCGCAGGCGGCCTTCTTCAGCACGGCGCTGGGGGAGTTCGTTCTGCCCTACGAGGCGGTGCGCGCGGCTGACGATCCGCAGGGCACACTGCTCGACTTTCTGCAAAGCACCTACGAAGCGGCGGCAAACGCCGGCCGCTGGGACCGTGCGGCGCTCGAATGCCCGCTCGGCACGCCTGGCGTACCGCGAGCGGTTCCTCCGTAAGGAAGCGCCCCGGCCATGCACGTGGATGACCGGATCGCGTAGCGGGTGGGCGGGCTTCGTGCAGTACCAGAAGATCCTCGGTTATGCTGGTCAGCCGTGGCGCGGGAGGACGCTCAGTTCATCGCCCCGTACACCATGTTCCTGAACAGCATCCGGTAGTGAACCCGCTGGCCGGGCGCCTGCATCATCCAGATCGCGGCCAGGTTGCGCATCGGATCGATCCAGAAGTAGGTGCCGCCCGCGCCGCCCCAGTTGGCATCGCCGATCGTGCCCGGCGTGCTCGCCTCTCCGGTGGCCAGGCGTACCGCGAAACCGAGGCCGAATCCGTAGCCGGGGCCGGGCAGATACGCCGGACCGCGAACGCCCGCGAGGTGGTCGGAGAGCATGAAGCCGACCGTCTCGGGTGCGAGCAGCCGCGCACCCTCGAGCTCGCCGCCGTTGAGCAGCATCTGTGCAAAGCGCAGGTAATCGTGTGCGGTCGAGACCATCCCCCCGCCGCCGGACAGGAATACCGGCTTGGTCCGGACCTCGAGCATCTTTACCGGCTTGCCGGTGTCCGGGTCCCTGGCGAACGGTTCGGCGATCCGGTCTTGCCTGGAGAGTTCCACCCAGAAGCCGGTGTCGGGCATCTTCAGCGGGCGCAGGATCCGTTCCTCCAGGTATACGTCGAGCGGCTGTCCGGAAACCTTCTCGATCACGGCGCCGAGCACATCGGTGGAGCGCCCGTACTCCCAGGTGCTGCCAGGCTGGTAGGCAAGCGGCAGTTTCCCCAGGGCGCGGACCATCTCGGCATTGGACAGCTTGCCCGAGGCGATTCCGGCGTCGAGGTATTTGCTTTTCACGAGCGACTTGCCGAATACGCCGTAGGTGAGCCCGGAGGTATGCCTCAGCAGATCGTGAATCGTCATGTCGCGCACGGTGGGCACCTGCGTGAGCAAGGGTTTCCCGTCGGCGCCCGGCTTCTCCACACCGACCTTCAGGTTCCCCATTTCGGGAAGGTACCGGGACACGGGATCGTCGAGCTGCAGCCGTCCTTCCTCGACCAGCATCATTGCGCCGACCGACACGATCGGCTTGGTCATCGAGTAGATGCGAAAGATCGCATCGGTCGACATCGGCCAGCCGCTCGCCGGGTTGCGTGCGCCGAGAGCCTTCTCGTAGACTATCTGGTCGCCGCGCGCCATCAGGAGGACCGCACCGGGAAGCCGACCGGCATCGATGTCGGCCTGCACTCGCGCGGTAATCCGCTCCAGTCCTTCGGTCAGGAAGCCGTCGCCAATGGCAGCGTCGGCGTCGTACCAGCCCTGCCTTTCCTGCGCCGCGGCGGGATCGAAGCCCGCGTAGCCCGGACTTCCGATCGGCACTGCGCAGGCACCGAGGAGGCAGGCGGTGCCGAGCGCCAGGCCCAGGTGCTGCAATCGTGTGCCGGACGCCGCCATTCGGAAGGTCCGCGTCGAGCTTCGGTTCTCTGGCATTCAAGTTCTCCTGGCAGCGTCGAATGAGAGCGGGACCGCCAGGCGATCATACCGGGCACGCTAAACTAGGCGCGACCGATCTTTGGAGGCGGACATGGACCTGAACTATACGGCCGGGGAGCTGGCTTTTCGCGATGAAGTGCGCGGTTGGCTCGACGCGAACATTCCTCCCAAGTTGCGCGAGAAGGTGCTGAACTATGAGGAGCTTTCCAAGGACGACCTCGTGCGCTGGCACAAGATCCTTGCTGACAAGGGATGGCTCGCGCCCACTTGGCCCAGGGAGTGGGGCGGTACCGACTGGACGCCGGTGCAACGCTATATCTTCGAGGAGGAGTATGCCTACGCCGGTGCGCCGCCGATTGCGCCGTTCGGCCCCACGATGTGCGCCTCCGTTCTGCTGCAGTTCGGCTCCGAGGAGCAGAAGAAGCGCTTTTTGCCGCGCATCTATCACTGCGACGACTTCTGGTGCCAGGGCTACTCCGAGCCCGGCGCCGGTTCCGATCTTGCTTCCTTGAAGTGCCGCGCCGAGCGCCAGGGCGATCACTACCTGGTGAACGGCCAGAAGATCTGGACCACACTGGGTCATTACGGTGACTGGATCTTTTGTCTGGTGCGCACTGACAACACGGTATCCAAGAAGCAGGAAGGGATCAGCTTCCTGCTGATCGACATGAAGACTCCGGGGATCACCGTGCGTCCGCTGGTCCTGCTCGACGAAGGGCACGAGGTCAACGAAGTGTTCTTCGACGACGTGAAGGTGCCGCTGGAGAACCTCGTTTTCGAGGAGAACAAGGGCTGGACGGTTGCCAAGTATCTGCTCGGTCACGAGCGCCTGAATACCGGCCGGATCGGCGCCTCAAAGCGCGAGATGATCAAGTTGAAGGACATGGCGGCGCGCACGATGAAGCACGGCCGCCCGCTGCTCGAGGACACTCGCTTTCGCGACCGCGTCTCGCGCGTCGAAGTCGAGTTGATGGCGCTCGAGATCACCAACCTGCGCTTCGTCGACGAAATGCGCCGCACCGGCCGCATCGGCGCCGACGTGTCGATGCTCAAGATCCGGGGCACGGAGATCCAGCAATCGATTACCGAGCTGTTGATGCAGGTGGCCGGGCCGATGGCGCAGGCGTTCAAGCCGATCGACTATGAAGGCTTCGATAAGTTCATGGCGTCGATCGCGCCGCGCTACTTCAACTTCCGCAAGACCTCCATCTACGCTGGATCCAACGAGATCCAGCGCAACATCATCGCCAAGATGGCACTCGGACTCTGATCATGGACTTCCAGTACACCGAAGAGCAGCAGTTGCTGGCCGACAGCATCAATCGGCTGATCGACAGGGATTACGACTTCGAGACGCGCCAGAAGATTGTGGCTTCGCCGCAAGGCTACAGCCCCGAGCTGTGGAACAGCATGGCCGAGATGGGCCTGATGTCGCTGCCGTTCTCGACTGAGGACGGCGGCTATGGCGGCGGAACGACCGACATGATCGCTGTGATGCAGGCCATCGGCACGGGTCTGGTCGTGGAGCCCTACGTGTCGACGATGCTTGCCGGGCGGGTGGTAGCCCGGGCGGGCAGTGTCGCGCAGCGCAAGGAGACGCTGCCCGGAATCGTCGATGGGTCGATCAAGCTTGCGTTCGGGCATACCGAGCGAAACTCGCGCTACGACCTGGCGCATGTCGAGTGCCGGGCGCAGCGCGCCGGCGACGGCTGGACGCTCGATGGCGAAAAGGTTGTTGTCGCCTACGCACCGATTGCCGACCGGCTGCTCGTCACGGCGCGCACCGCGCAGTCCACCACCGACAGCAACGGCGTCAGCTTGTTCCTGGTCGATCCGAAGACCGAAGGGGTGACGCTGAAAACCTACCGAACGGTAGACAACCTGCGCGCGGCCGATATCACCTTCGCCGGAGTAAAGCTGGCGGCTGACGCGTTGGTCGGCGAGGCCGGCGGCGCTTTCGATGCGATCGAAGAGGCGGTCGATTTCGCCACCGTTCTCGCCTGCTGCGAGGCGGTCGGCGCGATGCTCTTCGCCAACGCCACCACGCTCGATTACCTGAAGACGCGCAAGCAGTTCGGCGTGCCAATCGGCTCGTTCCAGGCCCTGCAACATCGCATGGTCGATATGACGATCAGCGCCGAGCAGTCACGCTCGATCAGTTATCTGGCCTGCACCCGGTTCGACGCTGTCACGCGGGGCGAGGTCGACGCCGTCGAGCGCCGGCGAGTCGTCTCGGCTGCCAAGATCAAGGTCTCGGACGCCTGCCGCCACGTCGGCCAGGAATCGATCCAGTTGCATGGCGGCATGGGCATGACCCAGGAACTGAAGGTGTCGCACACCTTCAAACGGCTCACGGTGCTCGCGCAGTTGTTCGGGGACGTGGATTATCACCTGGAGCGCTTCGCCGCTACTGGCTGAAGGGTGTGGAAACCGGGATGAAGGCATTCCCTGCGAAGTCCGGGTGATTCCCCGATCGGGCACACACCGGCAGGCAGGCGTTCGATCAGATCCCGGTCGTAGTCCAGGCCGCGGAACGAGGCGTCGAGCCGGTGCGTGTCGACGCAGACAAGGTGGGCGCACACGCCGCGTGCGAGGATGTCGCGCGCAACCTCCATGCGAGCCTCGCGCCATAGCGGGAACTCCGCCGCGGGTCCCGCTCGCGCCGCTCCGGCTGATCGCCGCGCGCGTCTTCGTTGGGCGAAAAGCGCGGCTACGACCCGGGCTTGCCGCCAGTGCTGCCGAACATTCGCCGTTCACGAAGCTTGCTTCCTGTGACGCGAGCAACACGTAGAGGCCGCGTAGTCGAACAGATCCTCCGAGGGGTCGATGGCGTTTATCAACGCGGCGTTGATGATGGTCGCGCCCAACGGCAGATGCGCGAGTGCCGCCTTGGTGATCCAGAACAAGGCGTACACGTTCGTCTTGAAGGTCGCATCGAACTGCCTCGCGGCGCGAGGGCCCGGTTTTATCGCTTTCAGCTTTGATGGTCGGCTGGCCCGTATGTTGGGTAGCAAGAGCAAGGAGCAAGTGGTATGCGCAGACCCTCGAGCGCGAGCCGCGGTGGTTTTTCGTGGGGGCATCGCCCGCGCGAAGTCTTGTCACGAAACTGTCATCTGCACCCCTTAGCCTTGGCACATCGCGTTTCCCCACGTCTGGAGGCACCTCTAGAATGAAGACGAAGACGATCATTTCCGTTCTCGCCGCTGGCCTGCTCGCTACTGCGATTCCGGCTGAAGCGGCGGACATCACCGGTGCGGGCGCCAGCTTCCCGGCGCCCGTTTATGCCAAATGGGCCGAGGCCTACAAGGCGGCCACCGGCATCGCGATGAACTACCAGGCAATCGGCTCCGGCGCAGGCGTGAAGCAGATCAATGCCAGAACGGTGGACTTCGGAGCCTCCGACGACCCCATGAACGGTGAGGACCTTGCGAAGAATGGCCTCTTGCAGTTCCCCGCGGTCATCGGCGGCATCGTGCCCGTGATGAACGTAGAAGGCGTGCAGCCGGGTCAGTTGCAACTGAGCGGCAAGCTGTTGGCCGACCTGTTCCGTGGTGCTGTGAAGACCTGGAACGATCCGGCAATCGCCGCGCTCAACCCGGGCGTGACGCTCCCGTCGGTTGCGGTCACCCTGGTCTATCGCTCCGATTCCTCGGGCACCACGGCCGCGTTCACGAACTACCTGACGCAGGTTTCCCCGGAGTTCAAGGAGGCGATCGGCGCCGGCAAGACGGTGAACTGGCCGTCCGGCCTCGGCGGCAAGGGCAACGCGGGCGTCGCCGTAAGCGTGGCCAAGATCAAGGGCGCGCTCGGTTACGTCGAATACGCGTACTCAAAGCAGAACAAAATGACGCACGCAGCACTGATCAACCTTGACGGCAAGGTCGTGCAACCAGACGAGAAGACATTTGCCGCTGCTGCGGCCAATGCCGGCTGGACCACCGCTCCAGGCTTCGGTGTGAACCTGAACAACCAGCCGGGGGGCGACGCGTGGCCGATCACCTCGGCGTCCTACATCCTGATGCACAAGGCGGCCGACAAGCCAGGGCAGTCGGCTGCGGTGCTGAAGTTCTTTCTGTGGTCGCTCAACCAGGGCCAGGAACTTGCAGCGGAACTCGGCTACGTGCCGCTGCCGGCCAGCGTGGTCAAGCTGATCGAGGCTTCGTGGGCCGACATCCGCGATGCCGCCGGCCAGCGAGTGTTGAGCAACTGATCGCCGATTTCCGTGCAGATCGAGAAGGACGATGGGCATTTCGACAGGTAGCCCGGCGGCGCGGGCGGCAGGCTCTGCCCCGGGGCAGGGCGAAGCCGGAAAGCGCTCGCAGCAAGCGCTCGCGGCCCGTGTACGCCGATTCACCACGCAGGACCGCCTGTTCGGCGGCCTCACCTTCGGCTTCGCGGCACTGGTGCTGCTGACCCTGCTCGGCATCCTGGTTTCGCTCGCCGTGCAGGCCTGGCCCGCCTTGCGGGAGTTCGGCTTCGGTTTCCTCTGGGGCACCACCTGGAGCCCAACCGACGACACCTATGGTGCGCTCGTCGCCGTTTACGGCACCGTGATCACCTCGCTGATCGCGCTGGCGCTCGCCGTACCGATCAGCTTCGGAATCGCAGTGTTTCTCACCGAAACCTGTCCGCTGCGGGCGCGCCGACCGCTCGGCACCGCGATCGAACTGCTGGCCGGCATCCCGTCGATCATCTATGGGATCTGGGGCCTGTTCGTTCTCGCGCCGATTCTGCAGGAACACGTGCAGCCCTGGCTGTCCGCCACCGGGCTGCCACTTTTCTCGGGGCCGCCGCTCGGCATCGGTGTCTTCACTGCCGGCATCGTGCTCGCGCTGATGATCATCCCGTTCATTGCTTCGGTGATGCGCGACGTGTTCGAAACCGTACCGGCGGTGCTCAAGGAATCCGCATACGGCCTCGGCTGCACGACCTGGGAGGTCATTTGCAACATTGTGCTGCCCTACACGCGCGCCGGCGCGATCGGCGGCGTCATGCTCGGCCTGGGCCGGGCGCTGGGCGAGACGATGGCCGTCACCTTCGTGATCGGCAACGCCAACCGCCTCGCATCGAGCCTCTTTGCTCCGGGCAATTCGATCGCATCGACCCTGGCCAACGAGTTTGCCGAGGCTGATCCGACCTTGCACGTCCCTGCGCTTTTCGCGCTCGCCCTGCTGCTCTTCGTCATCACTTTCGCGGTGGTGGCCGGTGCCAGATGGCTCACGATACGCGGCGTTGCGCGAGCCGGGTGCTGAGGAGGTCGTCGATGAGCCGCTCGATCCATGCTCGGCGCAAGCTCGTCAATGGCCTCGGGTTGATGCTGTCGGCAGCCTCGATGGCAGTCGGCGTCGCCGCGCTGCTCTGGATTCTCTGGACGCTGTTCGACAACGGCCTCTCGGCACTTGGCGGCCGTTTCTTCCTGGCGTCGACGCCGGCGCCCGGCAGTGAAGGCGGCGGCCTGGCAAACGCAATGCTCGGCAGCCTGATGATGGTCGGCTTCGCCACTTTCGTCGCCACCCCGATCGGCATCCTGGCTGGGATTTATCTGGCAGAGTTCGGCGCGCGCTCGAAATTCGCGGCGATCACGCGCTTCGTCACCGACATCATGCTCTCGGCGCCCTCGATCGTGATCGGCCTGTTCGTCTACGCCATCGCCGTCGCGACAGTGAAGCACTTCTCCGGCTGGGCGGGCTCGCTCGCGCTGTGCCTGATCGCGATCCCGGTGGTCGTGCGTACGACCGAGAACATGCTGAACCTGGTGCCGGTCAGCCTGCGGGAAGCCGCCTTCGCGCTGGGCGCGCCCCGCTGGAAGGTGAGTCTTGCGATCAGCCTGCGCGCGGTGCGCGGCGGCGTCGTCACGGGCGTGCTGCTGGCGGTGGCGCGGATCATGGGCGAGACCGCACCGCTGCTCTTCACGGCGCTGAACAACCAGTTCTTCAGCGCCGACATGAGTGCCCCGATGGCCAGTCTGCCGGTGGTCATCTACAACTTCGCGATGAGCCCCTACGAAGACTGGCAGCAACTCGCCTGGGGCGGCGCTGCATTGATCGCACTCATCGTACTCGGCATCAACATCTCGGTGCGGTTGCTGTTTCGAAGCAAGACGCCGGCCTGAGCCAAAGGAGGTTTCCTGATGACGGTTTCCACCGCCCGCGCGGTCCCCGCGGTCCCCGCCGCTCCCCCGTCGGTTTCGAGGTTTGCCCGGATCGGTCGCACGATCTGCGCTCCCGCTTCGGCGCCGGTGGCTCCAGCCGTGGCGCCCGCTCTGCAGGTGCGAAATCTGTCGTTCTACTACGGTAGATTCCAAAGCCTGAACAAGGTGTCGCTCGATATCGCGCGCAACAGCGTCACCGCCTTCATCGGTCCGTCGGGCTGCGGCAAGTCGACGCTGCTGCGCACCTTCAACCGCATGTTCGATCTCTACCCGGGACAGCGCGCGGAGGGTCAGATCCTGCTCAACGGACGCAATATCCTCGACCCCGCGCAGGACGTGAACCTGCTGCGTGCCAAGGTCGGCATGGTCTTCCAGAAACCCACGCCGTTTCCGATGACGATCTTCGAGAACATCGCCTTCGGCGTGCGGCTCTACGAGAAGCTCTCGGCGGTGCACATGGACGAGCGCGTCGAGTGGGCGCTGCGCAAGGCTGCCCTTTGGGAAGAGGTGAAGGACAAGCTGGGCCAGAGCGGGCTGAGCTTGTCAGGCGGCCAGCAGCAGCGCTTGTGCATTGCACGGATGGTCGCGATCAGGCCGGAAGTCCTTCTGCTGGACGAGCCGACCAGCGCGCTCGATCCGATCTCAACGGCCAAGGTAGAGGAACTGATGAACGAACTGAAAACCGACTATACGATTGCCATTGTCACGCACAACATGCAGCAGGCCGCGCGGATTTCCGACTACACCGCCTATATGTACGTCGGCGAGCTGGTGGAGTTCGGCAAGACCGAGGAGATCTTCGTGAAGCCGAAGAAAAAGGCCACCGAGGACTACATTACCGGTCGATTCGGCTGAGCGCGATCGAGGCGGAGACGGAGAAACGACATGGTGCAGGACAATACGCGAAGGAAGTTCGACGCTGACATCGACGCGCTGCGCAGCGTCGTGATGATGATGGGCGGCCTGGTGGAACGTCAGTTCGTCCGAGCGATCGCTGCGGTGCGCCTGCGCGATGTCGGTATCGCCGCGCAGGTGCTCGCCGACGAGCAGCGCGTCAATCAGCTGCACATCGAATCCGACCTGCGCTGCCACCAGACGATCGCGCGCCAACAGCCGATCGCCATCGATCTTCGCGAGATCATCGCCGTGCTCCATACCAACAACGATCTGGAGCGGATCGGCGACGAGGCGAAGAAGATCGCGCTGAAGAGCCGGGCCTTCCAGAATGCCGATCTGCCGATTGCGATGGAACGCATCGAGCGCATGGCCGAGCGCGTGTGCGACATGCTGCGCGCGGCGATCGATGCGTTCGTGCGCCAGGACATCGCCGTGGCCGCGGTGCTGAACGATCGCGACGCCGAGGTCGACGCACTACGCGACGAGTTGACTGGAGAACTGATGGCCGTGATGAGCGAGCGCCCTGGCGCGGTGTCGTCGGCGCTCGCCCTGGTCTTTGTGGTGCAGTCGATCGAGCGAGTCGGCGATCACGCAAAGAATATTGCCGAATACGTGGTGAACATTGTTGAGGGCGTCGATCTGCGCCACGCCGATCCAACAGAAGTGCGCCGCGCGACATCCGCCGTCTAGAGGAATCGAGCGGTCCCCGGTCCTTGTGTACCCCATTCCCGGTCGTTCTATTGCCGGCGGTCCTCAGGCCTTGTGCATCGGCGCTGATTCGGCCGGCGGCTGGCCGGGCACCCGCGTTTCCTCGACGGGGTCGGGCAGCAATCGTTCCGCAGGCAGGCACAGCGTGAACGCGCTGCCCTGGCCCGGTTCACTGGCGATCCTCAGTGTGCCCTGATGGCGCAGCATGATGCGCCTGGCGATCGCCAGGCCCAGGCCGGTGCCGCCGGTTTCGCGAGAGCGGCCGCGGTCGACGCGGTAGAAGCGCTCGGCCAGCCGCGGCAAATGTTCGGGCGCAATACCGATCCCGGTATCGCGCACCGTGATCCAGCCTTCGTCGTTGCGCTGGATCCACTCGAGCATGATCGATCCGCCCTCGGGCGTGTAGCGCACCGCGTTGCTGAGCAGGTTGCGCGTGGCGCTTTCGAGTTCGGCCGCCACTGCGCGCACTCGCAAGACGCCGTCGAGTTCGAGCTCGAGATGGTGACGCCCGCCCGACAGCGACCGTGCCTCCTCGAGCAGCGAGCGCAACATCAGGTGGATATCGACGGTCTCGTCTTGCGGTCCGTCCGGGTTGCCCTCGAGCGAGGACAGCGTGAGCAGATCCTCCACCAGGCTTTGCATGGTGGTGCTCTGGCGCAGGATGGATTCCAGATACTGCTTGCGCTCGGCGGGGTCCAGGTCAAGGGTGAGGAGGGTCTCGGCGAAACCTGCGATCACAGTCAGGGGCGTGCGGATCTCGTGCGACACATTGGCGACGAAATCGCTGCGCATCGTATCGAGCCTCGCCTGATCGGTGATGTCGCGCGTGATCAGCAGCTTCTGATCCTTCATACCTTCGTGCAGGCGGATCTCGAAAATGCGCCCGGGGTGCGATGCCAAGGGCACGCGGAGGGGCCCCGGCGTGCCTTCGCCGGCGAGCAGTGAGACCAGTTCGGGCTGCCTGATGAAATGGAGAATCGGCCGGCGGGTGCCGAAGATGCCGTGCAGGGCCTCGGCAGCGTCGTTGCTCCAGACGACGTGGTCGAACCGGTCGAGCACCACCAGGCCGTCGGGCAGGCGGTCAACCGCAGCGTGAATGCGTTGAAGTTCGGTCGTCAGCTCGGCGCGCGTTTCGCTCTCCTGGCGTGCGAAACGCGCCACTCGCTCGAAGGCTCCGCGCCACGGTCCGATGCCGCTCGACAGCTCGCGATTGCGGGGCAGGGTCGCCCAGCGGTTCAGCCGCCAAAGGTGCAGCGCACTGAGCAGCGCCTCGGCAACGAAGAGGATCGCCAGCCACCAGAGGCTGGCCGCGCTGGAAATGTAGCGTTCGAGGAGGAAGGCGATCGCCAGGACGGCGGCGATGGCGCCCAGGTAGCGCAGGAAGAAGGCCAAATCGCAGGCACACGGTCAGCAAGTCAAGAAACGGTAGCCCTCGCCGCGCACGGTTTCGATCAGTCGATCGTGACCGGTCGCTCCGAGCGCCAAGCGCAACCGCCGGATGTGGACATCGACGGTACGTTCTTCAATATACACGCGCTCGCCCCAGACACTATCGAGCAACCGCGCTCGCGACAGCACCCGATCGGCGTGCTTCATGAAGTAGTGAAGCAGGCGAAACTCGGTGGGGCTCAGGTCGACCCGTTCGCCGCCCGCAGAAACGCGGAGGGCGGCGGGATCAAGGCGCAGGCCGCCCAGTTCGACGAGGTCTTCGACGGCTTCTGGCGTCGCCCGACGCAGCAGCGCGCGCACTCTCGCCAGCAACTCACGCGGCGAAAAGGGTTTGGTGATGTAATCGTCTGCGCCCACATCGAAACCCTGCAGCTTGTCGCCTTCCTGCGCGCGCGCGGTGAGCAGCACGATCGGGATGTCCCTGGTGCGCGCATCGCCGCGGAGCTGACGCGCAAAGTCGATGCCCGACTGCCCCGGCAACATCCAGTCGAGCAGGATCAGATCGGGCAGGGCCGTGTCGAGTTGCCCACGCGCCGCCTCGGCGCTTTCGACCGCCTGCGGCCTGTAGCCGGCATGGCGCAGGTTCACCTCGAGCAGGTCGCGGATGGCCGGTTCGTCTTCGACGATCAGGATTCGGGTGGGCACGGATGTCGGGTGTTCGTGAGCGAGGAGAACCTTCAGGTTATTACCGCCCGGTGACAAAACGATGACAACCGCAGGCTGACGGCCGGCGCTCAGGCGGAGGGGGCGTACCAGCGGTAGCGCAACGGCGCCGTTGCCGCCGGGTGCGTGCCGCCGAGCGCAAGCGTCCAGTGCGCAACTTCGATTGCATCGCAGGGGCCCACCGCCGATCGGGTGGCCTCGCGGTTGCGCGCGTTGCGCACCAGGGTCAGGTGAGGTTGCAGCGGTCTGCGGTCGTACGCCACGGCCGCGTCGTCGAGGCGCTGGCCAACCGAGCGCGCGAGTTCGGCCAGGGATTCAGGCGCGTCCGATGGTCCCGACCAGAGCAGGGCGGGGCCGAAGCGGCCGATCGCGTCGAGCAGTGCGCCGGGCAGGCGGACGGGCAGTCCATGGAGCAGCGCAAGCAGTCGCGCGCCATCGTCGGACGGGCGTTCACCGATGAAGGCCACCGTCATGTGCAGGTCGCCGGCAGCCAGGGCACGGCCGCCGCAGCGCCCCGCGAGATACTCCGCCATTGCGGCAAGCCGCACCGCTGCGGCGGTGTCGGGCCTCAGGGCAACGAAGAAGCGCGACATGGCTGCCTTGGCGATCATCGCGTTCAGGCTCGAGTGCACGAAGATCGCAGACACTACACCCAGCGGAGGCGAATTGCTCACGATCGCCCAGGCGCGTCGCGCTCTGTGCGACACTCCGCACGGCCCGGAACCGGGCAGCAGGCAAGGAGAACGCGGCGATGGCAGCACAACTCACAAACAGGATCCTGGTGACCGGCGGCGCTGGTTATATCGGCTCGCACACCGTGCTCGAGTTGCTGCAGGCGGGCCGCGAGGTCACGGTGCTCGACGACCTGTCGAATTCGAGCGCCGAATCGCTGCAGCGCGTCGCACGGATCGCGGGCCGGCCCGCCTCGCTCGTCGTCGGCGATGTCCGCAACGAGTCGCTGTTGCGCGATCTCCTTGCGCGCGAGCGTTTCGATGCCGTGATTCACTTTGCGGGCCTGAAGTCGGTCGGCGAGTCGGTCGCCCAGCCGCTTCGCTACTACGATGTGAACGTGGCGGGCACCACCACGCTGCTGCGCTGCCTGGGCGAGGCAGGCGTCACCCGCTTCGTGTTCAGTTCGTCGGCCACGGTCTACGGGGATCCTGAACGAGTGCCGATCGATGAGTCGGCGCCCACCGGTCCCACGAACCCGTATGGCGCCAGCAAATGGGTGGTCGAGCGCATTCTCCGGGACCTGGCGGCGTCCGATGAGCGCTGGTCGATCGGCATCCTGCGCTATTTCAATCCGGTCGGTGCGCACGACAGCGGCTTGATCGGCGAGGATCCGCGCGGTGTGCCGAACAACCTGCTGCCCTACGTGAGCCAGGTCGCGGTCGGTCGGCTGGCGCAGTTGTCGGTGTTCGGGGCCGATTGGCCCACGCCGGACGGCACCGGTGTGCGCGACTACATCCATGTGGTCGATCTCGCGCGCGGACATCTCGCGGCGATCGAGCACGCCGCGGCCCATCGCGGCGCCTTCACGGTGAACCTGGGGACCGGAACCGGCTATTCGGTGCTCGAGATGGTGCGCGCCTTCGAGCAGGCAAGCGGCCGGCCGGTTCCGTACCGGATCGTCGATCGGCGCCCCGGCGACATTGCCGCCTGCTGGTCCGACGCGACGCTCGCCGAGCGACTGCTCGGCTGGCGCGCCTCGCTTGGACTGGAGCGGATGTGCGCCGATGCCTGGCGCTGGCAGAGTCGCAATCCGCAGGGCTACGGCGGGTAGGCCCGGGGTCGCGGCTTGCGGGCTCAGATCACGTGCACGACGCCCGCATGCTCGGCCTTTTCCTCGGGCTCCACATGAATGTGGATCGCCGCCCCTTCGATGTTCTCGCGCAGCGCTGCCTCGATGCGGTCGCAGATCCGGTGCGATTCGGCCACACTCATCGCGCCGGGAACGACCAGGTGAAAGTCGATGAACGTGACGCGTCCGGCGTGGCGCGTGCGAAGGTCGTGCGCCTGCAGCGCGCCCGTGGCATGCACCGCGATCAGGCTGCGAATGTGCTCCAGGGTGTCGATGGAGGCGGCCTCGTCCATCAGGCCGCTGATCGACTCACGCATCAGTTGCCATCCCGACCACAGGATGTTCAGCGCCACGAGCGTAGCGAGAACGGGGTCGAGCACCAGCCAGCCGGTGAGCGCGACCAGGCTGACCCCGATCAGCACACCGGCTGAAGTCACGACGTCGGTCAGCAGGTGCCGGGCATCTGCGACCAGCGCCGGAGATCGCCAGCGGCGGCCGTAGCGAAAGAGGACGATGCACCAGATGCCGTTCAGCAGACTCGCCAGCGCGTTGATCGCCAGGCCCTTGACCGGGGCGTCCAGCATCCTGGGAGCCTGAAAGGCGTACCAGGCCTCGCGCAGGATCGCAACAGCGGCGATGATGATCAGCACCCCCTCGAGCACCGCTGACAGATACTCGACCTTCTCGTGGCCGTAGGGGTGGTTCGCGTCGGGCGGCACGGCGCTCAGGCGCACCGCGAAGAAGGCCGCAACAGCAGTCGCCACGTTGATGATGCTTTCGAGCGCGTCGGAGTAGAGCGCGACGCTGCCGGTGACGTAATAGGCCAGGTACTTCAGCCCGAGCACGACCACGCCGAGGACAATGCTTCCGAATGCCAGCTTCAGCAAGTTGTCCGCGGGCACCGTGCGCGTCAGCTCAACCCCGTTACCGGCAATGCCGCCCCGTGCACAGCGCGCGAGTCGTCCGAAGCCAGGAAAAGAATCACGTTGGCCAGGTCTGCGGGCGCCACCCATCGGTTCGGGTCGGCGCCCGGCATCGCGGTGCGGTTCTGCGGCGTATCGATGATGGTCGGCAGCACGCAGTTCACATTGATGTGCTTTTCGCGAAGTTCTGCCGCCATGGCTTCGGTCAGGCGGATGACCGCCGCTTTCGCGGCAGTGTAGGCGCCCATCTTCGCGGCACCATGCTGCGCCGCGAACGCGGCCACGTTGACGATCTTGCCACCGCCTGCCTCGAGCATGCGTGGCACCACGGCGCGCGCGGTGTTCAGCAGCGAGCGCACATTCGTGTCGATGAGGAAATCCCAGTTGCCCTGCGATGTTTCGTGCACCGCCTCGCCCATCCGGAATCCGCCGGCCAGATTGCACAGCACATCGATGCGCTCGAAGCGCTCGATGGCGGCGCTCACCGCGTCGCTTACCTGCTTCTGATCGAACAGATCAACGGCGGCCAGCATGCGATCATCGCTCCCGACGCCGAAGGCGCGCTCGAGGGTTTGCGGCCGCGAACCGACAAGGACCAGTCGTGCGCCGCGATTAGAGAATGCCTGCGCGACGGCGCGCCCGAGATTGCCGGTCGCACCGGTCAGCATTACGCATCGATCATCGAAGTTCATCGTCAGGCGCCCGGACGGCCTCGACCCGGATGGAAGGCTCCCGCACATTCTAAGCGGTCCTCCACCGCGCGTGTCACAGCAGCAGGGGTTCTCCGCCGACCGGGGTGCTGGCGACGGCGAAGTCCTGCTTCGCCATCACGCCGGCCCGCCAGGCGCTGCGTCCGGCCTCGATCGCAAGGCCAAAGGCGCGCGCCATCTCGACCGGATCGCGAGCCTGCGAGACCGCCGAGTTCAGCAGCACCGCGTCGAAACCCATCTCCAGCGCCTGTGCAGCGTGCGAGGGCGCGCCGATGCCGGCGTCGACGATCAGCGTTGTCCCGGGCAGGCGCTCGCGCAGGGTGCGCAGCGCAAACGGATTCAACAGGCCCTGGCCCGAGCCGATCGGTGCACCCCAGGGCATCAGCAGCGGGCAGCCGGCATCGAGCAGGCGTCGGCAGGACACCAGGTCGTCGGTGCAGTAGGGAAAGACCACGAAGCCGTCGCGCACGAGTTGCGTGGCCGCAACGAGCAGCTCGAACGGATCGGGCTGCAGCGTGTGTTCGTCGCCGATCACCTCCAGCTTGACCCAGGGCGTGTCATAGAGCTCGCGCGCCATGTGCGCCAGCTGCACGGCCTCGCGCGCGCTGCGGCAACCGGCGGTGTTCGGCAGCAGGCGCGCGCCGCGTTGCTCGAGGGCCTCGCGAACGATGGCCACGAAGCCGTTGTCGCCGGCGGCTGCAAGCGTGCGCTTCAGGCCCACGGTGACGATCTGAGTGCCTGAGGCAGCGATGGCGTCGCGCAGCACCTGCGGCGACGGGTAACCGGCGGTGCCGAGCAAAAAACGGCTGCTGAGCGAGACGCCGCCCGCCTGCCAGCTGTCCTGGAGCCACTTTGATTCGTTGATCATGTCGTTATCCGGCCACGATGGGTTGGAACACCAGGACGGCATCGCCGGCGTTCAGGGTGTATCCCTCGCGTTCGCCGCGCGGCACGAAGCTGCCATTGACGGCGGTGCTGACGTCGCGGGGTTGGTGGTGGAGGTGCGCCATCAATTCGGCCAGAGTCGTGCCGGCGCTCACTCGGTGCGGTGCGCCGTCGAGGCGCAACTCGATCGTGTCGGTTGCAAGGGCGTTCATGCTGTTGAACGTAAGCGTGTTCATGCGGGGGACTCCTGTGAAGCGCTTGCCAGACCGCAGGCCGCGAGGGCGTCTTGCGCGAGCGCGGGCGCCAACAGCCAGCCATGGCGGAACAGGCCGTTGATGCGGACAAGCCCTGGCATCACGTCGATAATCGGTTCGTTGTCGGGCAGCGCGGGGCGCAGGTTGGTGTCCATGCGCAGGATGCGCGCCTCGGCAAGGGTGGGCATCACACTGTGCGCCGCCGACATGAGTTCGACGGCGCTGCGCAGCGAGACCTCGGAACGGTCCTCGCTTTCCACTTCGGTCGCACCGACCAGGACCACCTGCGGCGAGCGCGGCACCAGGTAGACGCGATGGCGTGGATGCAGCAGCCGCACGGGTCGACGCAAGCCGTGCGCAGCAAGCTTCAGCCAGACAATTTCGCCGCGCACGCCGCGCACCGGAAGTAGGGGACGGGCTCCGAGGCCGCGCACATCGAAGACCCAATCGAAGTCTCGCGCCTCGCCGTCGGCCAGCACCAGCCGTCCGGGCTGCACATCGGTCGCCCGCCGCTGCCAATGCCACGCAACACCTGGCGCCTCGTGCTGCAAGGCAAGCATCGTTTGTACGGTATCGATGTGCCCTTCGTCGGGCAGCAGCCACGCATGGGCAGCGCCTTGCAGCACGGGCTCGAGTTCGGCGACCTGCACGGTCGTGAGCGCCTGCGGCTGCGGATGCCCGGCGGGCGATTGCGACAGGCGCGCCAGCACGCGCTGCGCGGCGCCCAGGTCGCTGCGATGCGCGACCATCAGGCTGCCCTGCCGGGCAAAGCCGGGTCGCGCCGCGAGCGCCCGGGTGATCTTGTTCCACAGCGCGATCGATCGCCAGCCGAGCGCCGCGACGCGCGGGCCGGCGGCATCCAGCTCGGCGAGAGGGCTGAGCATGCCCGCGGCGGTGAATCCTGCCGCGTGCTGCGACTCGCCGCTCTCACCGAAGCGCGGACCAGGACCCGGCGCCGGATCGAACACGCTCACCTGAAGACCGGCTCGCGCCAGCTGCCAGGCCAGCAGTCGGCCGAGCAGGCCTGCGCCGGCGATGCCGACGGTCGTGACCACCCCGTTCAGGCCGCCGGCCTGATCGCGATGCGGATCTCGCAACCCCGCGACGCCGGGAAAGGGTCGCGCGTGGGCGCCAGTGGGTCGCGCGTGGGCGCCAGTGCTTGGGCGAAACGATCGGACGTGTCGGGTGCGTTCATCGGAGCTCCTGGCTGACGTGGAATGCTCCGGAGATCACCGCGAATACGAGAACCCCTGCGAGGGCAAACGTAACGGGGTTGAAGGCTCTTCTTCCGCCGGTGCTAACCGGTTCAAGTTCGCGGGTTCGTTCTTCACGATCTCAGCACGCCTCATGCATGCACCCCGGAGCACCCCGATTCTTGCATCGATCGGCGGTGCGCGTCAACCGCTGCCTGGATCGCCGCGCAGCGGAGGGCGATATGATGCGTTTGCGCGCGCCTCGGCGCAAGCCTGTCCAGCCACTCGTGAAATCCGGGAGCAACTCATGATCGAACTCGTCATCGACCAGCGCCGCCGGGATCTCGGCGGCTTCGAAGTCGGGCGCGTCCTGCCCTTCGCCAAGCGGCACATGGTCGGCCCGTTCGTCTTCTTCGACCATATGGGGCCAGTGGACTTTCCACCCGGTATCCCGCGATCGGTCGATGTCCGGCCGCATCCGCATATCGGTCTGTCGACGGTGACCTATCTGTTCGAGGGCGAGATGATGCACCGCGACAGCGTGGGCTCCGAGCAGGCTGTGCGGCCAGGAGAGGTCAACTGGATGACCGCCGGGCGCGGCATCACCCACTCTGAGCGCTTCGAGCTTGCCCGCCGGCAGGGCGGACGGATGCACGGCATCCAGGCCTGGGTGGCGCTTCCCGAGGAACACGAGGAGACCGAGCCGGCGTTTTTTCACCATCCGGGCGGCGATCTGCCAGCGTTCGAGGAAGACGGCGTCTGGACGCGCCTGGTGGCCGGCCGCGCATTCGGAGCCCAGGCGAAGGTCGAGACGTTCTCGCCCCTCTTCTATGTGCACTGGCAGCTCTCGGCGGGCGCCCGCGCGGAACTGCCTGCACAATATCCGGAACGCGCTGCCTATATCGCGGCGGGTTCGGTCGAGGTGGGCGGGCAGGCGTTCTCCGCAGGCCGGATGCTCGTTTTTCGCCCCGGCCAACCCGTTGCCTTCACGGCCCTCACGGCGGCCACGGTCATGCTGCTGGGTGGCGAGCCGATCGGCGAGCGCTTCCTCGAATGGAATTTCGTGTCTTCGTCCAGGGACCGCATCGAGCAGGCCAAGGCCGACTGGCGCGGGGGCCGGATGAAACTTCCCGATCTGGACCACGACGAATTCGTTCCGTTGCCGCCGGATGCGGCCGCCCCAGCCAATCCGATGTCCTGATGGAGGGAGCGCCGGTTTCGCGCCTCGGGGCCCCCAGGGCTGATCCGCGGAACGCCGAGCCCGCCAACGCCGAGCCCCACCGGATCAGCCTTGCGCTGCAGGGGGGAGGCGCCCATGGGGCGTTCACCTGGGGCGTGCTCGACCGCCTGCTCGAGGACGATCGGGTCGTGATCGATGCCGTGAGCGGAACCAGCGCCGGCGCGATGAACGGTGCCGCACTTGCTGCCGGCTTTGTCACCGGCGGCGCGGCCGGCGCACGTCGGGCCCTGGATCGCTTCTGGCTCAGCACGAGCGAGTTCGCACGCTTCAGCCCCTTTCGGCGGACGCTGGCCGACCGCATCGCGGGGCAATGGAACCTCGATCAATCGCCGAGTTATCACTGGCTGAGTCTTCTTGGCAGCGTGTTCTCGCCCTACCAGACGAATCCCTTGAACCTTGCGCCGCTGCGCGACATTCTCGCCCAGCAGATCGACATCGAGGCGGTGCGCGCGTCCGAGGCGCTGCGCCTGTTCGTGACGGCCACCAACGTGCGCACAGGCCGCGGCCGGGTCTTCGACCACAACGATCTCACGCTTGACGCCTTGCTCGCCTCGGCCTGCCTGCCGCATCTGTTCCAGGCAGTGGAGATCGACGGCGACGCCTACTGGGACGGCGGCTATACCGGAAATCCGGCCATCTGGCCCCTGATCTACAGGGCCGATACGGCGGACGTGGTGCTCGTCCAGATCAATCCCCTGGTGCGCGAAGGCGTGCCGCGCACATCCTTCGAGATCGATAACCGGGTGAATGAGATCGCGTTCAACTCATCATTGCTCGACGAGATGCGCGCGATTGCGTTCGTGCAGCGCCTGCTCGACGAGGGCGCGCTCGCCGAGCCCTTTGCAGCCCGCTACAAGAACATGCGCATTCACCGGATCAGCGACGAAAAGACGATGGAAGCGATTGGGGTGACGAGCAAGCTGAACGCCGAACGCGATTTCCTGCTGTACCTGAAAGGCGTAGGGCGGGCCTGTGCGAAGCGCTGGCTTGCGTCAACCATCGATGACCTTGGCGTGCGTTCGAGCGTGGACGTTCGTGCGACGTTTCTTTGAGGCGCCGCGCCGTCTGCGTGTCGAGCCTGCGCGCTCGTCCGCTGGCCCGTATTCCTACTCGCCGATGCTGAAGAAGCTGCGTCGGCCGCGCAGATCGCCCAGTTGACGCAACAGTATCGCGAAGTCTTCATCGCGGTCGATGGGGTTCAGGTGCTCGGTGTTCACGATCAGCAGCGGCGCGTCTTCGTAATGATGAAAGAACCGGCTGTAGGAGTCGCCCAGCGCGCGCAGATACGCCTCCGACATGCCCGCTTCCATCTCGAGGCCGCGCTTGTGCACGCGCTCGACGAGCGTATCGGGCTGCGCCTGCAGATAAATGACGAGATCGGGGGTCGGCGCTTGCGGGCTGAGGCTGTCGAAGATCTGCTGGTACAACTTCAGTTCCTCGTCGTCGAGCGTGAGCTGCGCGAACAGCCGGTCCTTCTCGAGCAGGAAGTCGCCGACCATCGCGGTCGAGAAAAGATCCTGTTGGGCCAGGTCGCGCAACTGGTTCACGCGTTGGAACAGGAAGAACAATTGAGTGGGTAGCGCGTAGCGGCGGCTGTCGCGATAGAAGCGCTCGAGAAACGGGTTGGCCGAGGGGTCTTCCAGCACTGGCTGGGCGCCGAACCGCTCGGCGAGCTTGCGCGTGAGCGAGGTCTTGCCGGCGCCGATCGGGCCCTCGACCACGATATGGCGAAAGCGCTCGAAGGGCGAGGCTGGGAACAGGGGCTCGGGGAAAGGGAACTCGTTCATCGCTCGTTCAGGACCGGTAGATGAAGTAGACCGCACCGAGCATGCGCAGTGCGGCCCACAGAAAATCGAATTTGAGGGGCTGGTTCATGTAGGACATCGCGAATCAAGTGCGCATACCAGGCGAAGGTCATAAAGACGTTCGGTGCGGCGCGCAGCATCACGGTCTGCAGCGCGACCGGATGCGCCTTCTTTGCGCGTTCTCAGCCGTGGCGGGCGACACTTTCGATCACCGGTCCGGGCCAGTTTTCCGGCGCATCGAGTCGCTCGATCCGCTGGCTGGCCACACCGCGCAGCAAGAGGCCGACGCGACCGTATCCAGGTGCTTCGAGCGCCGGGTCAAGCTCGGCGAGCGGCGCGAGCACGAAGGCACGCTCGTGCATCCGCGGATGCGGCACCGCGAGCGCCGGCGACGCGATCGACGCATGGTCGTACAGCAGCAGATCGAGGTCGAGCACTCGCGGCGCATTCCGGTAAGGGCGATCGCGGCCCGCACAGCGTTCGATCGCGAGCAGCGCTTCGAGGAGCGCGCCGGCTGTCAGGGAGGTGTCGAGCGCGACGACCGCGTTCAGGAAGTCGGGGCCCTGCGCCTCGATCGGCGCGCTTTGATACAACGACGAGATCGCGGCGATCTGCGTGCCTGGCAGTGCGGCGAGCGCAGCCAGTGCAGCAACGAGCGCTTGCCGGGCGTCGCCCAGATTGGCGCCCAGGCCCACCCAGGCTCGCGAGCTCATCGCCGGATCATGCCGCTTCGCTCGCATCGCCCGCACCGGCGGCGCCCGGGCCGGTACGGGTCTTGCGGGCGCCGCTGCGCCGGCGACGCTTGCGCGGGCCTTCGCCGCCGGGGCGGTTCTCCGCGGCGGCAATCAGCTCTTCGCGCTGGACGTTGTCGCCGCCCTGAAAGTCGGTCCACCAGCGGCCCAGTTCCTCGGGCGCTTCGCCCGATTCGCAGCGCAACAGCAGAAAGTCATAGCCGGCGCGAAAGCGCATGTGCTCGACCACACCCCAGGGCGAGCGTCCGCTGCGGCGCTCGAAACGCGGCTGCATCATCCATATCTCGCGCATGTCGCCCACCAGACGGCGCGTGATCGCGAGTTGTTCACCCTGCTCGGCGAGCACCGCATCGATCGCATCGCCGAGTGCCGGAATTGCGTGTTCGCCGCGCGCCACCGCCGCCTGCCAGCGCGTGGCAACCGGCTGCCAGAGCAGGGTCGCGAGCAGGAAACCGGGGGAGATCGTGCGGCTCTCACGGATTCGCTCATCGGTGTGGGCGAGCGCGATCGAGACAAAACTCTCGCCGTCGGGTTGCTCGAGAATGACGTCGAGCATCGGCAGCAGGCCGCGGTGCAGGCCCTCGCGGCGCAGCACGCGCAGGCACGCCATTGCGTGACCCGAAGTGAGCAGCTTGAGCATCTCGTCGAACAGCCGCGCGTTGGGCACATTGCCGACGAGCGGCGCGAGTTCAGCGATCGGCCGCTGGGTGGCCGGCTCGATCGTGAAGCCGAGCTTGGCGACAAAGCGCGCAACACGCAGCATGCGCACCGGATCTTCGCGAAAGCGCGCGACCGGATCGCCGATCATGCGCAGCGTGTGCGCCTTCAGGTCGCGCACGCCGTTGTGATAATCGAACAGCAGATCCGCCACCGGATCGTAGTACAGCGCGTTGATCGTGAAGTCGCGCCGGGCGGCGTCTTCGGCCTGGCTGCCCCAGACGTTGTCGCGCAGCACGCGTCCGTACTCGTCGGTTTCGGCGACTTCCTGGATCGCGCGGAAAGTCGCGACCTCGATCTGCTCACGCCCGAAGAGAACGTGGACGATCTGGAAGCGCCGCCCGATGATTCGCGAGCGGCGAAACAGCGCGCGCACCTGGTCCGGCGTGGCGTCGGTTGCCACATCGAAGTCCTTGGGCTTGATGCCGAGCAGCAGATCGCGTACACCGCCGCCTACGATCCAGGCCTGGTGGCCTGCCTTCTGGAGCGTCTCGCAGGTTCGAAACGCGGCCTGCGAAACATTTTCAAGGTGTATGCCCTGCTCAGAGGCGCGGTATTGCGTGGCGCGGGTGCGAAGCGCCGAGCGGGGACCCTTCCTGCGCTGCAGGATCCGGTCGATGAACTTGCGGATCACTCGAAAAGCCTCAGGATCGGCCAGCCGCGTTCGCAGGCGAGGGCCGCAAGCCGGTCGTCGGGATTCGTTGCCACCGGGTGCGTGACCTTGTCGAGCAGCGGAAGATCGTTCATCGAATCGCTGTAGAACCAGGAGGAAGCAAAGTCGTTCCATTGGCGCCCCAGCGACGCGAGCCATTCGTTGGTTCGCTGGATCTTTGCCTCGCGAAACGAAGGCGTGCCACGCACTCGGCCGGTGTAGCGGCCGTCGACTCGTTCGATCCCGGTTGCAATGAGGTGCTCGATGCCGAATGCCTGCGCGATTGGAGCGGTGACGAACTCGTTGGTCGAGGTGACGATTGCGCACAGGTCGCCACGCTCGCGGTGGCCTTGCACGAGGGCGAGCGCGCGCTCCTGGATGGCCGGGCGAATCACCTCAGCCATGAACCGCTCGTGCCAGCGCGCCAGTTCGTCGGGCGCATGCGATGCCAGTGGGGCGAGCTGGAAGGCAAGAAACTCGTGAATATCGAGCGTGCCGGCCTGATACTGCGCGAAAAACCGGTCGTTGTGCCGTTCGTATTCGTTGCCATCGACCACGCCGGCGCGCACCAGAAAGCGCGCCCATTCGTAGTCGCTGTCGATCGGCAACAGGGTGTAGTCGAGATCGAAGAGCGCGAGCCGGGGGGTGTCGGAATCTTTCAGCAGGATGTCTTTCCAATCCATGGTTTTGATTTTATTGTCATTTTAGCAGTGGCCCGGCGCTTTCGAATTCGCGCAGCAGCGGCAGGGTGATCGCACGCTTGCGCTCGAGAGAGAATCGATCGAGCGCCTCGAGACGATGCAACAGCCAGCGGATGTCGCGCGAGCGCTGCGTGAGCAGATAGTGGATCAGTTCTTCGGGCAACGCCACGCCGCGGCCACAGGCCGCCCGGCGCAGCGCGTCGGCCTTCTCGTTGTCGGTGAGCAAGCCCAGGCGCAGCACCACCCCCCAGCCCAGCCGGGTGCGCAAGTCGTCGCGCAGCGTGAGCACCAGCGGCGGCTGGCCGCCGGTGGCAACGAAGGCGGCGCTTCGATCAGCCCGCACACGATTGTAGAGGTGGAAGGCCGCTTCCTGGCGCGCGCCATCGAGCCGGTCGCAATCGTCGATGATCACGGCCTGCGCTGCGGGGTCGATGCGAAACTGATCGAGCGGCGCGCCGGGTCCCAGCCGCAGCGCGCGCGCGCCGAGCGTGGCGGCCAATGCGTTGGCAAGGTGGGTCTTGCCCGAGCCCGGCTCGCCCCACAGCCAGACGGACGGGGTCGCTCGCAGCGGGCCGGCCGCCAGCGCGCGCAACAACGCCACGGCCTCCTGATTGCTGGCGGCCACGTAGTTCTCGAAGGACGGCGGTTCGGCTGTGGTGAGATCGAGCGGGATCTGGCGCATAGGACGGCGTTGACGGGCGCGTTCGCTCCGGTAAACGGGCGCACTGCGCGCGATGAACGGGCGCAACGAAGCGCAAAAACAGCCCGGCGACCGGCTACAATCGGGCCGCTGACCCTCCATTCTAGCGGGCACTGGCTGTGCCGGCCCATGAAACGCGACACGATGGCCGACCCATTGTCATACAAGGACGCCGGCGTCGATATCGACGCCGGCGATGCCCTCGTCAACCGGATCCGACCGCTGGCGCGCCGTACGCTGCGCGACGGCGTGCTGGCCGGTATCGGCGGCTTCGGTGCGCTGTTCGAAGTGCCCCGCAACTATCGCGAGCCGGTGCTGGTCTCGGGAACCGACGGCGTGGGCACCAAGCTGAAGCTTGCCTTTGCGCTCGCTCGCCACGACACGATCGGCATCGATCTGGTTGCGATGAGCGTGAACGACATCCTGGTGCAGGGCGCCGAGCCGCTCTTCTTTCTCGACTACTTCGCCTGTGGCCGGCTCGATCTCGAGGTCGCCGCGCAGGTCGTCGCAGGGATCGCGCGGGGCTGTGAACTGGCCGGCTGCGCGCTTATCGGCGGCGAAACTGCCGAGATGCCCGGCATGTACGCCGACGGGGAATACGACCTGGCCGGCTTCGCAGTCGGTGTCGTCGAGAAGTCAAAGATCCTCGATGGCTCCCGGGTCGCCGCCGGCGACGCGGTCCTCGGCCTGGCCTCGAGCGGCGTGCATTCAAACGGCTATTCGCTGGTCCGCCGCATCGTCGAGCGGGCTCACGGCAGGATCGACGCACCCGCGGTGCATGCAGACTTCCACGGCAGCTCGTTCGCCGACGCGTTGATTGCGCCGACCCGGATTTACGTGAAGCCGGTGCTCGCCCTGATTCGCTCCCTGCCGGTGCACGGCCTGGCGCACATCACCGGCGGCGGGCTGACCGGCAACGTGCCGCGGGTGCTGCCCGACGGACTGCAGGCGGTTCTTCACCGCGATGCATGGGCGATGCCGGCGCTCTTTGACTGGCTGCAGCGCGAGGGCGGGGTCGCCGATGCCGAGATGCACCGGGTGTTCAATTGCGGCGTCGGCATGGTGGCGATCGTCGCCGCAGATGCGGCCGACACTGCCCTGGCGGCGCTGCGCAACGCTGGCGAGACGGCCTGGCGAATCGGCGAAATCGTTGCGCGTGCGCCCGCTGCGCCCCAGGCCATCGTTGTCTGAGCCTTGCAGGGCGGGCGAGCGCGCCAGGACTGCTGGGCGTGGCATGACCCGCGATCGCGGTATCGCGGGCCGTCGGGCGATCCACCGGATCGCCGCGGCGCTGCTTGCCCTGTTCGTTATCGCGCAGGCCGGCCTTGCCTGGGCGGCCAACTATCGCCTGGAGATCGACGCGCCCAGCGAAGTCGTCGGGCCCTTGCGCGAGCACACGCTGCTCGGGCGCTGGATCGACGAACCGGGCTTCAATGCCGAGCAGTTGCCGTTGTTCGTGCAGCGCGCGCGCGAAGAAGCGACCGCCATCGTCCGCGATGCCGGCTATTTCGCGCCGAAGGTCGACGTGGCCATCGAGCCCGGCAAACCTCCAACCGTGCGGCTCACCGTCGATGCCGGTCCGCGCACGACTGTGGCGGCGTTCGAGCTGAAGCTCGACGGTCCCGAGTCGGCAAAGAGCATGCGCTCCACGCTGCTCGAGCGCTGGCCGCTGCCGGAGGGCGCGTTCTTTCGTCCGAGTATCTGGGAGCAGGGCAAGCGAGCGATCCTCGATGCGCTCCAGGAGCATGGCTTTGCTCGCGCCCGGGTGGAATCCAGCGAGGCGCGGGTCGACGTGCAGGCGACCGCCGCAACCCTGTCGTTGCAAATTGCGACCGGGCCGCGGCTCACCTTCGGCCCGCTGCAGGTGCAGGGGCTCGAGCGCTACGACCGCTCTATCGTCGACGCCCTCAAGCCGTGGGACGAAGCGGCGACCTCGCGTGCCGCCGACCCCTACGAGTACAGGGAGGTGCTGCTCTTTCAGGAACGGCTGCGCGAATCGGGCTACTTCCTGGGCGCCGATGTGCTGCCCGATCTGGGTGCGATCGAGGCTGATCCGAAGCGCACCGATATTCCCATCAAGGTGGTGCTGCGCGAGCGGCAACGCCAGCGCCTGAACTTCGGACTCGGCTACAGTTCCGACGAAGGCGTGCGCGCCCTGGTGGGCTACCAGCACCGGGATTTTCTCGGCCGAGGGCTGCAGCTCGAATCGGGGCTACTGTTTCAGTCGGTTCGCCGGCGCGCGTTCGCGTCGGTGCGCACGCCGCAGGACGCCAGCGGCCATTTCAACCAGGTGGGCGCGCGCATCGAACGGCTCGAAGTCCAGAACGAACTCACCGACCGGCAGACGCTCTTCGTCGGACGCGGCAAGCGCGGCGAAGAGATCGACAGCTTCACTTCCCTCCAATATCAGACCGAGCAGCGCACGGTGCCGCTCGATCCGGCCACCGACCACCGCAAGGCGCTCACCCTGGGATATTCGTGGAACCTGCGCCGGGTCGATTCGCTGATCGACCCGCGGCGCGGTTACACGATCAGCGCGCAGGCCTCGGGCGCCGCGCGCGGTTTGCTCAGCGATCGCAGCTTCGCGCGCGCCTGGACCCGCGCCATGCACTTCTGGCCAATGTCCACGGAGTCGGCGCTGGGCGGGGGCTTGCTGGTCGGCCTGGTCGAAGTCGGGCAGGTGTTTGCGACTTCGCGCGAAGGCATACCGACCGAGAATCTGTTTCGCACCGGCGGCACGCAGTCGATTCGCGGTTACAGCTACCTGTCGCTGGGGGTTCCGGAGGGCGGGGCGATCGTTGGCGGTCGCGTGCTCGGAGTGGCGAGCCTCGAGTACCAGCATCCAATCGTGCGCGACTGGTACGGAGCCGTCTTTCTCGACGCCGGCAACGCAGCCGACAGCTGGTCGGACTGGAAGGCGGTGTACGGGACGGGCGTGGGGGTGCGTTGGCGCTCGCCGGTCGGCCCGGTGAGCGTCGACCTGGCCTGGGGTGAAGCGACGCACCAGTTGCGCTTTCACTTTTCCGTGGGGTACGCGTTCTGATGCGGCTGCGGCGCCTGTCTGGCTGGACCGCCGTAGCGATCCTGTCGACAGTACTGGTGTTGGTGGCGGCGGGCGCCTGGTGGGCGGGCTGGAGCAACTCGTTTGCGCGCTGGGCGCTCGCGCGTGCAGTGCAGGCCAGCGCTGGCGCGCTGGAGGCTGGCGAAGTGCAGGGCACTCTGGTCGGCGGCCTCACCGTACCGAGGGTGGTCTGGCACGATGGCGCGACTCGCGTCGAGCTCACCGACCTGGCCTTCAGCTGGCGTCCCGAAGCGCTGCTTGCCGGACAGCTGCGCCTGAGCGCTTTGCACGCCGGCCGGGTCGAGGTCGTGCTCGGCCATAAGGGCGAACCGGGGCCGCCTCTCACCTTGCCGGGGCGCATTGGTCTGCCGCTGCCGGTCGGCATCGACGATCTCCACGTCGGCCAGCTCACCGTGCGCGGCGACGGCTTCGCGGCGCCGCCGATCCGGGACCTGGACGCGACCTTGCGTTTTGCGAAGGGCGCGTGGCGCGTGCCGCGTCTTGCCGTGCGGATCGAAGGCTGGGGCGCCCTATCGGCCGAGGCGCAGATGGCCGCACAGGCGCCCTTCGACTTGAGCTTGAGCGCGCGCGCACAGCCCGAGCTGGCGGCCTTTCCGCAACTGCCGGCGCTCACGCTCGACGCTGCCGGTCCACTTGCGCAGATCAGCGTCCAGGCGCGCCTGCTCGCTCCGCAGGTGCCGGCCGCCACCAGCAGTTCAGGCAGCGCGCCCGAGGCGCCACCGCCGTGGGTGCTGGCCGAGACCACGGTGCGCCCCCTGGAGCCGGCGCCGGTGCGCGCGCTCACGCTCACGCTGGATGGCGTCGAGCCGGCGGCAATCGGGCTGCCGGGTCCTCAGGTGAAGCTCTCCGGTGAGGCGAGCCTGACTGCTGGCGATTCGCAAGCCCGAACCTGGCAGGGCCAGCTTGCGCTGCGCAACGCGTTGCCGGGCGCCTTCGATGTCGCACGGGTGCCGGTGGGCTCGTTCGAGGCCGCCATCGAGTGGCGCGACTCCCGCCTGACCCTCGATTCGATACACCTCGACGGCGACACGATTACCGGCATGGTTCGCGTCGACACAGGTGCCACGCAAACGCTGTTCGGCCAGACCGTGCCGGTGGTCGACGCGCGTCTGGACTTGAGCGGTCTCGATGTCTCGCGCTGGCATGGTCAGGCCTGGCCCACGGCGCTGGCCGGCAAGATCGAGCTTGCCCGCGATCACATCGAAGTGGCCTTGAGCGATGCGCAGCACGCCAAGGTCTCGCTCACGGGTGCGGCCCGGCTCGACAAGGAGATCGTGCGTCTCTCCTCGCTGCGCTTGCACACGCCAGCGGGCTCGATCGAAGCGGCCGGCACGGCGCGCTGGCAGGCGCCGTGGCGAGCCGATCTGAACGGACGCTTCGATGCGCTCGTGCCGGCGCGGCTTGCTGCGCTTGCCGGCGTGAGACTTCCCGAGCGGGTCTCGACACTGCAGGGGCTCACCGGCGACTGGTCGCTCGCTGGTGAACTCGCGCCCGCGCTTGCGCTGAACTCGCAACTGAAGATCCGCAGCGGTCGTTTCGATGGCGAGCCGCTGCAACTCGACTGGCGCGGCAAGATCGCCCGCGACCGGGTTTCGGGCCTTGCCTTGTCGGCCGCCCTCGGCAGGCTCACGGCGAGCGCGAGCGGCGACGCCGGACGTCGCGGCGACCGGCTCCGGATCGATCTGCGCGCGCCGGCGCTGGCGGCGATAGATCCGGCGCTATCAGGCAGCGTACACATCGACGGCGACCTGCAGGTGCCAGGCTTCGATGCTGCGGCGCTCGCCAACGCCGAGGTCGCCCTGCGCGTCGAGGGCCAGCAACTAGGCTACAACGCGATTCAGATCGAGCGCCTGAGCGCCTCGCTCGACGGCAGCTTCGCTTCGCATCGTCTCGTGCTGGCCGCCGTCGCCCCCCCCCTTTCCATGGCCGGCGCCCCGGCGAGGGCCAGACTGAGCGCACAGGGCAGCCTGATCCTGCCAGGAATCTCGCCGGCGCCCAAGCGGGCAGCCGGCACCGGCACCCCACCCCAGTGGCAGTGGAACGGCAGCTTGCAGAGCTTCGCCGCCACCGCTCCGATCGCCGTGACACTCGCCGCGCCCGTACCGGTCGCCGTGGCTGCCGGCCGGGTAAGCGCCGGCCCGGCACGTTTGAGCGCCGACGGCGCCCGGCTCGACCTTGCCAGGATCGCAGTAAGTGACGGCCGCTTCGAGCTTGCCGGCGAGGCGCAGTCTTTGCCGATCTCGCGCTGGGCCGAACGATTCGGACTGCTACCCAAGAGCGCTGCGTCCTTCGACGACGTGCGGCTGGGCGGGCGCTGGAACCTGGCCGGCTCGTCGCTCGACGATCTCGACGGCAGCGTCGCACTCGCCGTCACGACTTCGAAGAAGGTAGACGGCAACGCCAACGCCGATCTGCGACTGAATCAAGGTCAACTGGCGGGGCACGTCGATCTGCTGCTGCCCTCGCTTGCGTTCGCCAACCAGGTGATCGGCCCCGAGTGGGGTGTTTCGGGACGGCTGCAGGTCGCCGCCGACGTGACCGGCAGGTTGCGTGAGCCGCTTCTGAAGGGCACGCTTGCCGGACGCGACCTGGCCATGGCGCAACGCCGCCTCGGCTGGCGGCTGACCGACGGGCGGCTCGATGCGCGCTTCGACGGTGATCGGCTCGAAGTCGATGCTCTGCGCCTGCAGTCTGACGAGGGCTCGATGACGCTGAGCGGCGCGCTCGAGTTGCAGGGTATGCAAGGGCGCTTCAAGCTGTTGGCGGACCGGCTTGCGGTCCCGCTCGGGCCCGGTCAGCGGGTCGTCGTTTCGGCCGACACCGAGATCGTCAGCCAGGCGGCGGGCTGGCTGTTGCGCGGTCACGTCGGCATCGACGAGGGACTGATCGAGTTGCGCGGCGGCGAGGCTCCCTCGCTTCCGGACGACGTGGTGGTGGTCGATTCCACGGCAGCGCAGACCGCAGCCAGGGTGCGGACGAAAGGGCAGACGAAGGCGAGCGGGCAGGCGAGAAGGAAGGGACAGACACAAACGCAAGCGAACGGGCAGACGCAAGCAAACGCGCAGGCAGCAAGCGCCGAGCAAGGCGAGCCCGAAGGCGGGCTTGCGCTCGGCGCGGACTTGGTAATCGACCTGGGGGAACATCTGAAGGTGCGCGGGCGCGGAATCGACGCGCGGCTGGCTGGCTCGCTGACCGTGCGCGGCAGCCTGCCTGGTGCGCCGCGCGTCACCGGCACCGTGACGGTGCGCGACGGCAGCTATAGCGCTTATGGGCAGCGCCTGGAAATCACGCGTGGCCGGGTCGTATTCAACGGCCCCGTCGACAATCCAGTGATCGACCTCGAGGCGATGCGCCGCGGAGGGGCGGTGGAGGCGGGCGTGGCGGTCACCGGCACCGCCCTGTCGCCACGCATTCGCCTCGTCTCGAAGCCGGACGTGCCCGATGCCCAGAAGCTGTCGTGGCTGGTCCTCGGAACAGGCATCGACGATGCCCGTTCGGGCGGTCAGACTGTGGTACTCCAGGCCGCAGCGGCCCAGCTGCTCGGCGACAAGGGCGGAGCGCCGGGCGAGGGCCTGGCAAAGGCCCTGGGGCTCGATGTACTGACTATCCGCAGCTCCAGCGCGAGCGGCTTCGATCCCAATTTTGGCGCGACCTTCCCGGGCCAGGCCGGCGTGAGCGGCACCGCGACCACTGACGCTACGCAGGAAGTAGTCGCGATCGGCAAGCGGCTCGGCTCGCGCCTGATGGCGACCTACGAGCAGGGCTTGCGCGGCGTATGGAGCCTGCTGCGCTTGCAGTACGACCTGACCAAGCGCTTGTCGCTGAGAGCGCAGACCGGCACCGATACTGCAGTGGATCTGCTGTACTCGCTGTCGTTCGATTAGTGCGCAGCGAGACGGAACGCGTCGATGATCGCCTGCACCAGCACGTCTACCGGTTCGCCGATGTCGAGCGTCAGCGCATCGAACGGGGGCTCGAGGGTGGTGAATTGACTGACAAGGAGCGAGGCGGGCATATATCGGTGCTCACGCCCGTTCAGCCGCTGGGCGATCAGATCGATGCTGCCGGCCAGATGAACGAAGCGCAGGCCCGGCAGCCCGTTCGCGAGCAGGTCGCGATAGCTCTGGCGCAGCGCCGAGCAGGCGAGCACCACCGGCCGATCGCGCGCGATCGCGCGGCGCAGCATCGAGTTGCACGCCTCGAGCCAAGGCTTTCGGTCGTCGTCGTCCAGCGGAATGCCGGCGGCCATTTTCCGGACATTGGCGATCGGCTGAAAATCATCGCCGTCTTCGAAGCGCCAGCCGAGCCGCTTGGCCAGGGGAGCGCCAACGGTCGACTTGCCGCAGCCCGATACGCCCATCACCACGATGGCGTTCACCGTCGCCGGTTCCTGGCGGTCCTGATCCTGAAGTTCTGAGTTCACGGTTGCCGGCTCCGGAAATTCTGCCTCTGCGCCGGCGCTCCCGTCACAGCCGGCCCGCCCTTCGCACCGCCTCGAACACCTGTGAGTCCACCTCGCCGGCGAGGCAGTCGATCGTCGTTCGCGTCGGCATCGAACGCAGCCACGTCAGTTGTCGCTTGGCCAGCTGCCGGGTGGCTGCGATTCCGGCCGCGACACTGTCGGACCACGCAGCGCCGCCAGGCTCGCCGGCCTCGCACCATTGCCACAATTGGCGATAGCCCACGCAACGCATCGAGGGCAGGCCCGGGTGCAGGTCGCCGCGCCCGCGCAAGTGGCGCACCTCGTCGACGAAACCGGCCCTCAGCATTGCATCGTAGCGATGGGTGATTCGATCATGCAACACTTTTCGCGTTGACGGCTCGAGGGCAATCACCGCGATCGGCGCTCGGGTCGATGCGTCGCCAACTTGCGGGCGCTCGCGCTCGATCCAGTCCGACATCGGAACTCCGGTCAAGATCATGATTTCGAGCGCGCGCTGGATCCGCTGCGAATCGTTGGGCTGCAGGCGTGCTGCAGTGCGCGCATCGAGCCCGGCCAACCGGGCGTGCAGCGCCGGCCAGCCGAGCGCGCGCGCCTCCTCATCGAGCCGCTCGCGCAGCGCCGGATCAGCCGCGGGCAGCGTGTGCAACCCCTGCTGGAGCGCCATCGCATAGAGCATCGTGCCGCCGACCAGCAAGGGAAGGCGCCCGCGCGCGCGAATCGCGTCGATCGCCGCTCGGGCGTCGGTCACGAAGCGGGCTGCCGAGTAGGACTGCGTAGGTTCGAGCAAGTCGATCAAGTGATGCGCCACTTGTCGGCGCGCCTCGGCGTCCGGCTTCGCCGTGCCGATGTCCATGCCGCGATAAACGAGCGCGGAGTCCACCGACACGATCTCCACCGGCAGCCGTGCAGCCAGGGCGAGCGCGGCTGCGCTCTTGCCCGAGGCGGTCGGCCCGAGCAGCAGCACCGGCGCCGGCGCGGTGTCGGCCTTGCTCATCGGCCGCGCAGGAACCAGCGGTCGAGTTCGTCCATCCCGAGTTGCACCCACGTCGGCCGACCGTGGTTGCACTGGTCGGCAGCGGGGGTACGCTCGATGTCGCGCAGCAACCCGTTCATCTCCTCGATGCCCAGGCGGCGGTTTGCCCGCACCGCGGCGTGGCAGGCCATCGTGGAGAGCAGGGCGTTGCGTCGGCTCTCCAGCAAGGCCGAGGCGCCGTAGTCACGAATTTCTGCGATCACCGAGCGCGCGAGCGCGACAACGTCGCCGCGCGCCAGTTCGGCGGGGACCGCCCGCACCGCGAGCACATCGGGTGCCATCACCGACAACTCGAGGCCGAGCGCGGCGATTGCCTCCTGTTCATCCTCGACGGTGCGCACATCGAGAGGATCGGCGCGAAAGGTCGCCGGGATCAGCAAGGGCTGATGCGCGATTCCGGCGCTCGCCAGGGCCGCCTTCAGCCGTTCATAGACGATGCGTTCGTGCGCGGCGTGCATGTCGACGACAATCAGGCCGGCGGCGTTCTGCGCAAGGATGTACACGCCGTGCAGTTGCGCAACCGCATATCCGAGCCGGGGCGCGTCGGATGAAGCCGGCTCGCGCGGCGCCGGGTCGGTGAACGAGCCGTATGCGCCCTGCGGCGCATGAAAGGCCAGGCTGCGACTGACGTCGGCGGCGGTGAGCCGTGAAGCGATCGCGCCTCGCCTTGCCATCTGAAATGCTGAACCGGCGCCTTCCCGCACCGGCGTGGTGTCGGCGGGGCTCGCCACGTCGATTCCCGCCAGGCCCGCGTGCCCTTGGCCGGCCTGCGTCGCGACCGGCACGGCGCGCAGCGCGTTTTGCACCGTGTGAAACACGAACGAACGAACGCCTGCGGCCTCGCGGAAGCGCACTTCGGCTTTTGCCGGATGCACGTTTGCGTCGACCAGCGCCGGATCGAGCCACAGATAAAGGACCCAGGCGGCGTGGCGCTCGCCGTGCATCATGTCCGAATAGACCTGGCGCACGGCGTGGCTGAGCATCCGGTCGCGCACGAAGCGCCCGTTCACATACAGGAACTGTCGGTCGGCCCGGGCGCGGTTCACCGTCGGCGCACCCAGGACTCCCTGCAGCCGCAGTCCTGCGGCCGCTGACTCGACGATTCGGTGAGCATCGGCATAATCGCCACCCAGGCCCGTGAGCGCCCGCTCACGCCACTGGCTCGCCGGCAACGGCTCCACGGTTCGGTCATCGATCGTCGCCTCGAAGGCGATCGACGGATGCGCCAGCGCCACGCGCCGCATTGCTTCCAGGCAATGCGCCGCCTCGGTGGCGGTGGCCTTGAGGAACTTGCGCCGCGCTGGCGTGGCGCTGTAGAGGTCGAGCACCTCGATGACCGTGCCGGGCGCCCCCGCTGCCGGCAGGATTTCGCCTGTCTCGGCATCGATGCGGGTGGCATGCGCCGCATCGGCGGTGCGGCTGGCGATGCTCAGGCGGGCCACCGACGCAATCGATGCGAGCGCCTCGCCGCGAAAACCCAGGGTGGCAACCCGCTCGAGATCCTCGAGCGAGACGATCTTGCTCGTGGCATGGCGCAAGGGCGCGAGCCCGAGTTCGACGGCCGGAATGCCGCAACCGTTGTCGGTGACGACGATACGGCGGATGCCGCCTTCCTCGATGCGCAGCGAGATCCGGCTGGCGCCGGCATCGATCGCGTTCTCGAGCAACTCCTTGACAACCGACGCAGGTCGCTCGACCACTTCGCCGGCGGCAATCTGGCTGACCAGGCGCTCCGGCAGCGCCGCGATCGCGCGGCGCGCAGCAACCGGCGCCTCGAGCGGAGCGTCTTGCGTGAACTGCATCCGCTGCATTATAGGAGCCGGTTGCCGATCCGCGTGACACCCGGCGAAGCCAGGCGGGCGACGTGTAAGATTCCGCGCCATGGATATCGCCCAGTTTATCGACATTTTTTTGCATCTGGACAAGCATCTGGCCGATGTCGTGGTCCAGTTCGGCCCGTGGGTCTACGTGATCCTGTTCGCGATCATCTTCATCGAGACCGGGCTGGTCGTGATGCCTTTCCTGCCCGGCGATTCACTGCTGTTCGTGGGCGGCGCCATCGCAGCCGTGGGCGGCATGGATCTGCCGCTGCTGATGGCCTTGCTCACCGTGGCGGCGGCGCTCGGTGATGCGGTGAATTACAGCGTGGGTAGCTGGTTCGGCCCCCGAGTGTTCAAGTGGGAGCAGTCGCGTTTTTTCAACCGTGCGGCGTTCGATCGCACGCATGCCTTCTACGAGCGCCATGGCGGCATCACGATCGTCGTTGCCCGCTTCCTCCCGTTCATCAGAACCTTTGCTCCGTTCGTGGCCGGAGTCGCCCGGATGACCTATCCAAGGTTCGCGATGTTCAACCTCGTCGGAGCGGTCGCCTGGGTTGTCGGCCTGAGCGGCATCGGTTATCTGTTCGGCAACACGGCGTGGGTGCAGGCCAATTTCCAGTGGGTGGCGCTGGCGCTGATCATCGTGCCCGGGTTGCCTGCGGTCTATCAGGTCGTGCGCCACCTGCTGGATCGGGGTCGCAGCAAGGCCTGATCGACCTGGGTCGGGTCGTGCTCGAGATCGCGGAGCCGGCAGCCTACGATCCGATTGCACCGGCGTTCGAATGAGCGGTTGGTGCGGGATCGGCGATCGGCTCGAGCAGCCGCTGCGCCGGCGGCGCCGCATCGCTGATCTTTCGCTTCAGGCCACCGAAGCGCCGCCGATACTGCGTCGGCGTCAAGGCGACCCGGCGCCGAAACAAGCGACCGAAGAAGCTCGCGTCCTGGTAGCCGACTTCGGCGGCGATCGTCTCGATCGGCTCGTCGCCGGCTTCGAGCATCTGCTTGGCTTCCTCGAGGCGCAGCGTGTGCATGTACTCGAGAGGACTCATGCCGGCAGCCTGCATGAAGCGCCGTTTGAAGGTACGTTCGGGGAGACCCGACTGGGCGGCCATCTTCGATACCGGTGACTCGCATTGGTAGTTGAACGCCGCCCAGTGCTGGCAGCGGGTGATGGTCGGATCCGATGACTGCGCGCCGCACACAAGTGACGCGTAGGCGATCGGGCTTATGGTGTTCCAGTCGAGCAGGTTGATCCGCGCGACCTGCATCGCGGCCTGCGGCCCGGCGTGGCGCGCAATCAACGACAACACAAGCTGGTGCCATGCAATGCCGCTTCCTGCCATCAGGATTCGCTGGCCCGCGCCGCTGGCGATCAAAGCACGATCCGGATGCCAGCGGGTGCGAGGGTACTGGCGCCGCAATGCGTCGCAATAGGCCCAGTGCGTGGTGGCGTCGAGTCCATCGAGCAGTCCAGTACGGGCAAGCAATACGGCTCCCGAACAGGCCGATGCGATCAGCGCACCGGCGCCGTGGCACTCGCGGATCCACTGCACCTCGGCGTCGTAGCGCTTGCCCAGGTCGATGCCCGGAGCAACCATCAGATCGGTGATGCAGGCGACGTCTGGCGAAGGACAGTCGGCGAAACTTGCATCCGGGGTGATTCGTACCCCGTTCGCGCCGGAGAACGACTGGCCGTCGCGGCTGACAATCTGTGGCAGGAATGGCGAGGCTGTCGTCTCCCCGCCGGCACCGTGGACGATCTGCCAGTCGCGACAGGTGCCGGCGAGCAGATCGTAGAAGCCATAGAGCGTCGCGGCTGTCACTTGGGGGGCACCGAGCAGCGCAACGACGATCGGTCGAGGCGATAGGGCCATGGCACGAATGTCCGATTTGTTGCACGAATGACTTTGGTCCGGTCGGCCAGCCTGCAGGACACTGAACAATCGCAGTTCATGCGACGACCCACTGCGCAGGAGATCACATCATGACCCTCATCGACCACTCAGGTCACGCGGTATCCGGTAGCAATGCCGACAGCCTGGAGGCCTTCGAACGCGCCTCGCACGAGACACGTTGCCTGATCAACGACCCGCTTGCGACCGTCGATCAGGCGCTGGCCGCCAGCCCCTCGATGACGATGGCGCACGTGCTCAGGGGCTGGTTGCACCTGCTCGGGACCGAGCCGGCAGGCCTGCCGGCGGCGCGGGCCTGTGCGCAGGTTGCCGCGGCATTGCCGGCCACGGATCGCGAACGCCGCCACGTCGACGCGTTGGCCTTGCTCGCAGAAGGCAACTGGCACGCGGCTGGCATGGCGCTCGAGGATCTCAGCGCGGCCTGGCCGCGCGACGCGCTGGCCCTGCAGGTCGGCCACCAGATCGATTTCTTCACCGGCAACTCGCGAATGCTGCGCGACCGGGTCGCGCGCGCGCTCCCAGCCTGGGACTCAGGGCTGCCCGGTTACCACGCGGTGCTCGGCATGCATGCGTTCGGACTCGAAGAAACCGGCGACTACGAACAGGCCGAACGCCAAGGGCGCCGCTGCGTCGAACTCGAACCACGCGACGGTTGGGGCTGGCATGCCGTTGCGCACACGATGGAGATGCGCAATCGGGCGCGCGATGGCATCGCCTGGCTGCAGCCGCACTCCGGCACCTGGTCGAAGGACAGCTTCCTTGCTGTTCATAACTGGTGGCACCTGGCGCTCTTTTACCTCGAACTCGAGCACATCGACGAAGTGGTACGCCTGTTCGACGATCCTGTCCAGGGAGGCCGCTCCATGATGGTGCTCGACATGATCGATGCCAGCTCGATGCTGTGGCGGCTCCAGTTGCGCGGCGTGGAACTTGGCGAACGCTGGCAGACGGTGGCCGACGGCTGGGCGACGCTCGCCGCCGCCGGCAACTATGCGTTCAACGACCTGCACGCAATGATGGCCTTCGTGGGCAGCGGACGCAGGTCCGACCAGGAGGCGGTGCTCGACGCGCAGCGGGCAGCGATCGAGGGCCGTGGTGACAACGCTCACTTCACCCGCGACGTCGGCCTGCCCGCCAGCCTGGCGGTGCAGGCTTTCGGCAGGGGCGCCTATGCCGAGGCGGTGCGGTTGCTGCGATCGATCCGCTCCCGCGCGCATCGTTTCGGCGGCAGCCATGCACAACGCGACGTGCTCGACCTGACCCTGATCGAAGCGGCATTGCGCAGTGAGGATCACGCGCTTGCAATGGCGCTGGCCAATGAGCGCCTGGCGATGCGCCCGCAAAGCCCGCTGGCACGGCTGTTCGTGGCGCGCGCGCGCATGCTGCTCGAGGTGGGCGGCGCCATCCCGCGAGACAGCCAGGAACCTGCCGACGGGCCTGTCGCGCGCGCGAAGCGGTGACCGCGCCCACATCGCACTTCACGTCGTGCGCCCCCGCAAGCCCGGGGGATGGCGCCGCACCCAGGCGCGGATTCCGCGAAAGATCGCATCAGCGACCTTCGCCTGGTAGCGCGGATCGCCAAGCCGGCGTTCTTCGTCGGGATTGCTGATGAATGCCGTCTCCACGAGAATCGATGGAATATCGGGCGCCTTCAATACTGCGAAGCCCGCCTGCTCGATGCGCGGCTTGTGCAATTCCCCGACGCCGCCGAGTTCGCTCAGGATGATCGAGGCGAGCGCGGAGGAGTCCTTGATCTGGGCGTTCGTCGAGAGCTCGAGCAGGACTTTCTGCACTTCGGCATCGCGGCTGTTCAGGTTCACGCCGCCGATCAGATCGGACGCGTTCTCCTTGTTGGCCAGCCATCGGGCAGCCGAGCTGCTCGCCCCGCGCTCGGACAGCACATAGACGGATGCGCCACGGGCGGTCGGCTGCACGAACGCGTCGGCGTGCAGCGACACGAAGAGATCGGCCTGGACGCGGCGCGCCTTTGCCACACGGGTCGCCAGCGGCACGAAAAAATCGCCGTCGCGCGTCAGGTACGGGCGCATCCCCGGTTCGGCCGCAATGCGCTCGTGCAGCCGTTGAGCGATGCGCAGCACGACGTCTTTTTCACGGGTGCCGTTGCGTCCCGATGCGCCCGGATCCTCGCCGCCGTGCCCGGCGTCGATTGCAATCGTGACCAGCCGGGCAACCGTCGGTTCGAGGGCCTTGCGCGGCGGGCGGCGCTTCGACGCAAGCGCCGGTGCCCGGGGTGCAACGGCGCCTGCCGCGTCGTCTCCCGGTATCGGTCGGTCACGCAACAGCGCAGTGATGGGGTCGTCCTGAGGCGCAACGACGGAGGGCGGCCCGGTCCGGCGCATGTCGTCGAGCAGCGTTTTCAGCGGATCGACGCGCACCACCGGATACAGATCGAGCACCAGCCGGTACCGGTAGTTGCCCGCCGGCGCGAGCGTGAACAACTGTGGCTCGACGTCGGATTTCAGATCGAGTACGATCCGCGCGACCTTCGGCCGGTTTTGTCCGATCCTGACCTTGAGGATGTAGGGATCGTCGGGTTGCACCTTGGCGATCAGCTCACGAAGCGCCAGGTCCAGCTCCAGTCCTTCGAGATCGACGACCAGCCGCGGCGGATCCGACAACTGCATCTGCGTGGAGCGCAGCGGCGCATCGAGTTCGAGCGCCACCCGGGTGTAGTCGCGAGCCGGCCACACCCGCACCGCCAGGATCGTGGCGGCGCTTGCGGGCCGGGCGCCGAGGCCCGCAAGCGCCGCGACGGCGGCCCGGCTCAGGGTCGCTCCGGCTCCGGCGTGGGCGCTGGCGCGCAGAAGCCGGCGTCGCGAATTGCGCTCAGGCATCGCATGCCCCGGTGGCCACGGGCGCTTGCCTCGATGCGGCGCGCGCGCGCGTCTGCCGCGGGATCGAAACCGATCCGCAGATGAAGGTCGGGCGCCGGCAGGGTGTCGTCGGCCATTTCAGGCCACTCGATGACCACCACGCCCGTTGCGTCGAGATACTCGTCGAACCCTGCATCAAGCCAAGCCTGCCCGGTGGGGAGCCTATAGAAATCAAAATGATACAGCTCGAAGCTCAATAGATCATAAGGTTCCATGAGTGTGAAGGTCGGACTTCGGACGCGACCGTTGTATCCGAGTGCCCGAAGCAGCGCGCGAGTGAAGGCGGTTTTCCCGCTGCCGAGGTCCCCGGAGAGGTAGATCGAGGTCCCGGGGACGAGAGCCGCGGCGAGTGCCTGCGCGAGCTTCGCGGTGTCTTGCTCGTCGGCGAGGTGCACCGTCAGCGCGTCGGACTCGGTTCGCATGAAGTTCGTAGAATCACAGAAGATGATTTCAACCGACACATTGCGGCAATGGGCCGAAGCGCTGGGTTTCGCCTCGCTCGGCGTGGCCGACGTCGACCTGGCCGACGCGGAGGAGGGCCTGCGCGCCTGGCTGGCGGCAGGCTTTCACGGCGAGATGGATTATATGGCGCGCCACGGCATGACCCGCGCCCGGCCCGCCGAGCTCGTGCCCGGAACGATCAGCGCGATCATGGTCACCTGCGACTACGCACCCGCCGATCCCGACTGGGTCGAGAGTGCCTGGCACACGCTTGCCGACAGCGAGCGCGCGTACGTATCGCGTTATGCGCTTGGGCGCGACTATCACAAGGTGGTGCGCGGGCGACTGCAAAAGCTCGCCGATCGGATCGTCGAAGCGGGGGCGCCCTTCGGGCATCGCGTCTTCAGCGATTCAGCGCCGGTCATGGAGGTTGCGCTCGCGCAGCGCGCCGGTCTCGGCTGGCGTGGCAAGCACACCTTGCTGATTCATCCGCGGCGCGGTTCCACCTTTTTTCTGGGCACCCTGTACACCGATCTTGCGTTGCCGGCCGATGCACCGCAGGCCGATCGCTGCGGCAGCTGCACCCGTTGTCTCGCGGCCTGCCCGACGGGCGCCATCGTGGCGCCCTATCGGGTTGATGCCCGGCGCTGCATCTCGTATCTCACGATCGAGTTGAAGGGCCCGATTCCCGAGTCGCTGCGCGGCGCGATCGGCAACCGGATCTACGGCTGTGACGACTGCCAGCTCGCCTGCCCCTGGAACCGCTTCGCGCAGCCGGCCAGGGTGCCCGATTTTGCGACACGCAACCGACTTGACGCGGCCGCGCTGGTCGAGTTCTTTGCATGGAGCGCGGCGGACTTCGACGCCCGGCTCGCGGGCTCACCGATCCGGCGGATCGGCCACGAGCGCTGGCTGCGCAACCTGGCCGTTGCGCTCGGCAACGTGGCCGGCGATGCGAGTGCGCAACAGTCGGCTCGCGAAGCACTGCTGGCGCGCATCGACGATCCCTCCGAACTGGTTCGCGAACATGTGGCCTGGGGGCTCGCTCAGTTGAGCGCGCGCGCGGAGGAGGCCGAATCGCATGGGGCGGGCGCGCCCCTTGGCCTGGCTTGACCGCGCGGCTTTGCCGCGCGCGACCCGCGACTGCGCAAGCGATGCAGGAGTTTGCAGGCCGATCCGGATTCTCAGGACCGCTTGCGACAATCGGCTGAGCGGCTGAATGTTTCGGAACAGACCCTGAGTCGATTGTTTCTCCAGGGTAGGGAAGCGCTATAGTCCGGTGCGGCATTATTGCGGGCAATTCCGGACAGGCAGGGAGTGACGAAACGAGCATGGTGAAAAGTGAGCTCTCCGACGATGCGCGCCCGGTGAAAGGCCCGCCGGTGATTGCAGCGGCGCGGCGACCGGCATTCGTCATGTCGCTCATCCTGGCGACGAGCCTCGCCCTTACAACCGCCGGTGTGTCGTGCGCCGCCGACGTCGAGGGCGTGCATTTCGACGATTCGATCGACGTCGACGGGCTGCGGCTGAATCTGAACGGCGCCGGCCTGCGCGAGGTCTACATCGTCAAGACCTGGGTGGCCGCCCTCTACACGGCCGAGCCGGTGCACAGCGCAGCCGCGCTGGTCACGGGCACCGGCCCGCGGCGGATCGCCATCACGCTTCTCGCAGACGTGTCGATCGATCGGGTGGCGCGCGGCATTCTCGATGCGCTGCGGCGCAACCACGACCCGATCCTGCTTTCGGCGATCGAGCCGAGCATTCGCGAGTTCGTGTCGGTCCTGCGCTCGATCGGCGCGACCGAGAAAGGCGACACGCTGACTCTGGATATGATTCGCGGTGCAACGCGGGTGTCCTTCAACGGAATGCCGGTTGGCGAGCCCGTCTCGGGGGTTCTGTTCCGGGATGCGCTGCTGCGCGCCTTCGTCGGCAAGCAGCCGATCGACGAAGGGCTCGCCCGCGGCCTGCTCGGGCAGTCACTGCCGCGCAGTGAATGAGCAAGTCTCCCGACACCGCGGATCAGCGAGTCGTCGATCGGTTTTGCGAGGCACTGTGGCTCGAAGACGGCTTGGCGCGCAACACGCTCGAGGCCTACCGGCGTGATCTGATGCTCTTCGGCAAGTGGCTGCGGGAACAGAAGGTGGGCCCCGGGGGGGCGTCGGCGCTCGCGGACTCTGCGCAACCCGCGGCCGAACTCGGCGAGGCTGCGCAGGCCGCGCCCGCGCTCACCGATGCCGACAGCGAGGTGCTGCACCGCTACATCGCAGCGCGCCATGCAGGATCGAAGCCGACCAGCGCGAACCGCCGGCTCACGGTCCTGCGGCGCTTCTATCGCTGGCTGGTTCGCGAGGGCTGCCGCAACGACGACCCGACGCTCAATATCCGCTCGGCGCGCCAGCCGGCACGTTTCCCCAGGACGCTCTCGGAGCAGCAGGTCGAAGCGCTGCTGGCAGCACCCGACGCCGGCACGGCGCTTGGCCAGCGCGACCGGGCGATGCTCGAGACGCTATATGCGAGCGGCCTGCGGGTCTCGGAGCTGGTCGGCCTTCGTACAGTCGAGGTCGGCCTGAACGAAGGTGTGGTCAGGATCATCGGCAAGGGCGACAAGGAACGGCTGGTGCCGCTCGGTGGCGAAGCCTGCGACTGGATCGAACGCTGGCTGCGCGAAGGCCGACGCGACCTGCTCGGGGCGCGCGCAAGCGACGCCCTGTTCGTGACGCGTCTCGGCGGTTCGATGAGCCGCCAGATGTTCTGGACGCTGGTGCGGCGTTACGCAAGCGCCGCCGGCATTCATGCTCCGCTCTCGCCGCACGTGCTGCGCCATGCGTTCGCTACGCATCTTCTGAACCACGGCGCCGACCTGCGGGTCGTGCAGATGCTGCTCGGACATGCCGACATCTCGACGACCCAGATCTACACGCATGTCGCACGTGAGCGCCTGAAGGTGCTGCATGCCATTCACCATCCCCGTGGTTAGGCGACAGGGCCGCATGAGCGCCTGGGGGGCGCAGCACGTGCGAGGTCACCCGCGCGGCTGAGACTTCAGGCGTTTCAGGCAGCTTTCAGAAGTGGCGGCAAAGCGGGGTCGCGAGTCAAACCGGTGATGGCCCTGACGATCTCACCAGGCACTGCGTAGTGGACCATATGGCCGGTATCCGGCACTACGGTCAAGCGACTCTGCGGGAGCTCTCGATGCAGGCGGGTTGCGTGGGCATCGACGTCGACAACAAGATCCTCTGCGCCGGCAAATATCTCGATCGGCAGGCGCAACTCCGGGTAACGTGACTGGAACTTCGCGGCTGCGGGAACCATGAAGGCCGCATCTTCGGCGTTCGCACGAATCTGCCCCGGCCGCAGCATCAACTCGCGTGACAAAACGTTGAAGAACTGCGGCGGCACCGGGCGCGGCGCGAACATCGTCTTCACCGTCTTTCCGAACGACATTCGCCCGAAAACCGGCGACACCGTATAGCGCATCACGTCACCCAGCACCGGCAGCGCCACCGGAGCCGTCATGAGGGCATCAAGACGTGCGGTCGGATAGTAGTAGCCCGATGCCAGCACCAGGCCCCGCAGCTTCTCGGGGTAGTCAAGTGCCAGGGCGAGGGCCACGAGCGTGCCCCATGAGTGACCGAGCACGACGGGATCTTCGATACCCAACTGCCCGAACGCGCGTTCGAGAAGTGCGGCCTGCGCCGTGGGTGTCCAGAGCCGGTTGCGAGGCCGCTCGCTGAAGCCGAACCCTGGCCGATCAAAGGCAATGACGCGGTGCTCCTCTGCCAGCGAATCGATGAGACCGCTCGCGATGAAATCATGAAGAAGCACGACGTTGCCGTGGAGCAGGACGATCGGAGGCCCTTCGCCGCGCTCGACGTAGTGCAGACGAACCCCGTCGACTTCGATGAACTGGCCGATGGGCGGATTGTCGCGCTCGGCTTTGTCGGCCTTGTACTTGACCCAGAGGGCGGTCGCGGCAGCGACCGCAGCGGAGCCGGCGAGCAGCGCCGTACGTCCGTTAATGAGACGGGTAGTGCGAATTCTGGAAATATTCATCAGTAGACCTTTATCCATCAGTAAACCTTTCAAGAGGGATCGATCGCGACTGATCCGCCGCTTGCTCGAAGCAAGCCGGCAACGATCGATTCTATTCATAAGAAATGGCGTTCCCGGCGAGGCGCCCGCAAACGACTTCGTCGTTTGGGTGCACCGTCGGAAAGACGTTGGACGGGATAGAGCGCTACGACGGATCGAGCGCTGCAACAGGATCGAGCGCTACATCAGCCGCGCGTATTCGTGGTGCCGGGCGCAGCCAAAGCAGCCTTTGCATGGTTCTTCGCCGCCCTGGGGTCGGTGGTTGCGGAACTGGCGTCTTTCGCCTCCGAAGGCGTGCCGCCTTTCATCCCGAGCATGGCGCCGGTGACAGGATCGCTGTCCGGATCAGACTGCAGGCGGCTGGCAGCTTGCTCGGCAACCGCGAGGTCGTCGGGTTGCATGAGGACCTCCGGAAAGCCGCTTCCCCCGTCGACCGCGGCCTTCGCCTCACGGAACTCGAAGGTCGGCTCGTTGTTCCACGGCCCCCGCGTGTCGCCTTCACCCACCGACATGTTGAAGTAAACGTTCGTGAACTCCGGCATGCCGGCAAGCTTGCCAGGGGGGAAATTCGGTTGCATTGAATACAGGGCCTTTTCGAACGACTGCTGGTGCGAGATTTCGCGCGTCATGAGGAAACCGAGCGCTTCTTTCACTCCGGGATCTTCGGTGCAGTTGATCAAGCGCTCGTAAACGATTTTCGCGCGCGATTCGGCGGCGATATTTGAGCGCAGGTCGGAAGCCGGGTCGCCGATCGTGTCGATGTACGCGGCAGACCATGGAACGCCGCCGGAATTGGTCAGTGGAGGGCCGCCGCCGTACAGGACCTGGGTGACATGCGAGTCGTTTCCGCTGCCCGAGATGGTTCGGTACATTTCGGCTGCGCTGTCGACGCCCTCTGCGAGATGGCCCTTCGCGCCTTTGTTCAGCATCGCGACGATCGTGCCGATCACCTCGAGGTGGCTCAACTCCTCGGTGGCGATGTCGATCAGCATGTCGCGGCGCCCGGGGTCATCCTCGGCCAGGTACTGCGTGAAATAGCGCATGGCTGCGGCCAGCTCGCCTTGCGGGCCGCCGAACTGCTCGAGCATCAGGTTGGCCAGGCCGGGGTTGCATTGGGTGACGCGAACCGTGTATTGAAGTCGCTTGTTGTGTGCAAACATGATTGAAAGGGGTCCTCGAGGAGGATGTGCGGGGAAGTTCAGGGGACACCGCGCCGGAAAGGCGCAGGCAAGTGCTTGGCCAAGGCAAGTGGTGTGCCCGCCGGGGATCACCCACCGCTGTCACCCTCGTGATCACCCACGTTTATCCCCGCAGTCGTCAACCGGGTGATGACCGTCGTGAGCGAGGGTCAGCGCCGGCGCGGGCCAACGCCCGGTGAACGCCGCTTCCCGGGCCTGCCCGTGCCGACGCCGATGAAGCCGGTCACCCAGCCGCCAGCCAGGCGGGCACCGGCAAACCCTTCGAGCGCAGGAATTCCGGATTGAACAGCTTCGACTGGTAGCGGTTCCCCGCGTCGCACAGGATCGTCACGATCGTGTGGCCGGGGCCCAGTTCGCGGGCCATCCGGATCGCGCCGGCCACGTTGATGCCGCTCGAGCCGCCCACGCACAGTCCTTCGTCGCGCAGCAGGTCGAAGATGATCGGCAGCGCCTCCTCGTCGGGAATCCGGTAGGCGTCGTCGACCGGCGCGCCATCGATGTTGGCTGTCACGCGGCCCAGTCCGATGCCTTCGGTAATCGAGTCGCCGGAACTCTCGAGACGCCCCTCCTTGAACCAGCTGTACATGGCGGCGCCCTGCGGGTCGGCAGCGGCGATCCGCACGTCCGGGCGCTGCGACTTCAGGTACATCGCGACGCCGGCCAGCGTGCCGCCGGTGCCGATGGCGCAGGTAAAGCCGTCGACCTGGCCATCGGTCTGGCGCCAGATCTCGGGGCCCGTGGAAGCGATATGCGCCTCCCGGTTTGCCAGGTTATCCCACTGGTTCGCATAGAGCACGCCCTTCGGTTCGCTGTCGGCAAGTTCCTCGGCGAGCCGGGCGGCAACGTGCACGTAGTTGTCCGGATTCTTGAACGGCAGCGCGGGCACCTCGCGCAGATCAGCGCCATAGAGCCGCAGCAGATCCTTTTTTTCCTGGCTCTGGGTCTGCGGAATCACGATGATCGTGCGATAGCCGCGCGCGTTGTCCACCAGCGCCAGCCCGATCCCGGTATTGCCCGCCGTGCCTTCGACGACGACGCCGCCGGGCCTGAGGACGCCGCGCTTTTCGGCATCCAGCACCATATACAAGGCCGCCCGGTCCTTCACCGATCCGCCCGGATTCAGGAATTCGGCCTTGGCAAGAATATTGCAGCCGGTCAGCTCGGAAGCCTTGCGCAACCGGATGAGCGGCGTGTTGCCGATCGCGCCTGTGAAGCCGTTACGGATTTCGCCCACGTTTTCCCCCGCGCATGATGTCTTTCTCGAGCCACGTTAGCACAGGCGGCGGGGTCAGGTTTCGTACAATGCCTGTCACATGCGATTGCTGATCCTCCTCCTTCTGCCGTTCGCGGGCAGCGTGATTGCAGCGCTGCTGCCCGCGAACGCGCGCAACCGGGAGGCGTGGCTGGCCGGGCTGATTGCGCTTGCCGGTGTCGCGATCACCGCGTCGCAGTACCCCGCCATAGCGGCCGGCGAAGTGGTTCGGTACGAACTGGCCTGGGTGCCCGAGCTTGGCTTGAATTTCGTGCTTCGCATGGACGGCTTTGCATGGCTGTTCTCGATGCTGGTGCTGGTGATCGGTGCGCTGATCGCACTGTACGCGCGCTACTACATGTCGCCGTCCGATCCGGTGCCGCGTTTTTTTTCGTTCTTTCTCGCCTTCATGGGTTCGATGCTGGGCATCGTGCTGTCGGGCAACCTGATCCAGATGGCCTTGTTCTGGGAGTTGACGAGTCTTGTCTCGTTTCTCCTGATCGGTTATTGGCACCATCGCCCCGATGCGCGCCGCGGCGCCCGGATGGCGCTTGTCGTGACGGTCGCCGGCGGTCTGTGCCTGTTCGCGGGCCTCCTGATGCTCGGCCATATGGCGGGCAGCTACGACCTGGATGTCGTGCTCGTTTCGGGCGAGGCCGTGCGTGTCCATGCCTGGTACCGGCCCATGCTGGTGCTGGTGGCGCTCGGTGCGCTCACCAAGAGCGCGCAGTTTCCGTTTCACTTCTGGCTGCCGCGTGCCATGGCCGCCCCCACGCCGGTGTCTGCTTATCTGCATTCGGCGACCATGGTGAAGGCGGGTGTCTTCCTGCTGACCCGGTTCTGGCCGGTCCTTGCCGGCACGCCGGAGTGGTCCTGGATCATCGGCGGCGCGGGTCTCGCAACGCTGCTGCTCGGAGCGTTCGTAGCCATTTTCCAGCAGGACCTGAAGGGCCTGCTCGCGTATTCCACCCTCAGCCACCTGGGCCTGATCACGCTGCTGCTCGGAATCGGCACGCCGCTGGCCGCAGTGGCGGCGATTTTCCACACGATCAACCACGCCACCTTCAAGGCGTCGCTGTTCATGGCTGCCGGCATCATCGACCACGAGACCGGCACCCGCGACATGCGGCGCCTGAGCGGCTTGTACCGCGCGATGCCGATTACCGCCACCCTTGCCATGGTGGCGAGCGCGGCGATGGCGGGCGTGCCGCTGCTCAACGGCTTCCTGTCGAAGGAAATGTTCTTCGCAGAGGCCGCGCAGGCCGGCTCGTTTCGCGACTACCGACTGGCGATCGCTGCGACTGTCGCGAGCATCTTCACCGTTGCCTACTCGATCCGGTTCATCCACGAGGTTTTCTTCGGGCCGCCGCCCACGGATCTGCCGCGCGCGCCGCACGAACCGCCCCACTGGATGCGCTTTCCGGTGGAATTGCTGGTGCTGGCCTGCCTGGTGGTCGGGATCGTGCCCGGGCTCACGATCGGGCCGTTCCTGTTCCACGCAGCGCATTCCGTGCTCGGCGCCGACACACCGACCTACAGCCTGGCTGTCTGGCACGGCGTGAGCCTGCCCCTGGTGATGAGCTTCCTTGCGCTCGCCGGCGGGGCCGTTCTCTACATGCTGTTGCAGCGGCATGTGAAGCTGGGCACGCTCGAGCACGTGCCGTTCTTTTATCGTTTCGACGGCCAGCGCGCCTTCGAGCAGGTTCTCGTTGCGCTCAATGCGACCGCGATCCGGCTGGAGTCGCTCCTCGGCACGCGCCGGCTCCAGGCGCAACTCGAAGTCCTCGTGCTGGTGGTTCTTGCCGCGGCTGCAATTCCGATCCTCGGCCGCGGGCTGACCTGGGGCAACGCCCCCACTACGGCGCTGGACCCGGTGTTTGCCCTCCTGTGGCTCATCGGCGGGCTATGCGCGATCGGTGCAGCCTGGCAGGCGAAGTACCACCGCCTGGCTGCGCTCACCCTGCTGGGAGGTGCCGGGCTGGTCAACTGCATCAATTTTGTCTGGTTGTCAGCGCCCGACCTGGCGCTGACCCAATTGATAGTGGAAGCGGTCACAATGGTCCTGATCCTGCTTGGCCTGCGCTGGCTGCCGGCGCGCGCCGCGCCGCGCGAGTTGGGCCTCGTCGGTTCATCGTTCCGGGCGCGGTTGCGACGCGGCCGCGACCTGATGGTCGCGATGGCCGCCGGCGCTGGCATGATGGTGCTCGCTTATGCCGTGCTCACGCGGGATTTTCCGCAAAGCATCTCCTCCTTTTTCCTGACCCATTCGCTCCCGGAAGGCGGCGGGGGCAACGTGGTGAACGTGTTGCTGGTCGACTTCCGGGGCTATGACACGATGGGCGAGATCACGGTGCTCGGCATCGTTGCCATGACCGTGTACGCGCTGTTGCGTCGTTTCCGGCCGGCTCCCGAGACGATGCCGGTGCCGGCCCAGCAGGAGCATCAGCGAGCGCCCGGAAGTGAGCTCCACCCCCCGGGCGCCGATGGCGCCGTCGGCTACCTGCTGGTGCCGAGCGTCTCGCTGCGCGCGCTGTTTCCGATCATGGTGGTCGTCTCGATCTTCTTTTTCGTTCGCGGCCACGACCTGCCGGGTGGCGGGTTCGTTGCCGGCCTGATCATGGCGGTCGCCGTCATCCTGCAATACGTGGTCGGTGGCGCGGTCTGGGTCGAAGATCATCTGAAAATGCGCCCGCATCGCTGGATCGGCCTGGGCCTGCTGGTGGCGGCGAGCACCGGCATGGGCTCGTGGCTGGTGGGGTATCCGTTCCTGACCAGCCATTCCGCGCATCCGCGACTTCCCGTGCTCGGTGAAATTGCGCTGCCCAGCGTCTTCATGTTCGATCTGGGCGTGTACCTGCTCGTCGTGGGCGCCACCGCGCTCATCCTCATCGCGCTGGCGCACCAGTCGCTTCGCAGCCAGCGTCTTTCGCGCGCCGTGGCCGCAGCCGGCGCGGAGCGACAGGCGCCGCGGCAGGCGGAGCGCCAATGGAGTTGATCGTCGCCATGGCCATCGGCGTGCTGACCGGCTCCGGTGTCTGGCTGGTGCTGCGGCCGCGAACCTTCCAGGTGATTGTCGGGCTGTCGCTGATTTCGTACGGCGTGAACCTGTTCATCTTCAGCATGGGGCGGCTCACCGTCGGGCGGGCGCCGATCATCACGGCATCGGGCGTGGTCGATCCATCGCGTTTCGCCGACCCGTTGCCGCAGGCGCTGGTGCTGACCGCCATCGTCATCGGGTTTGCCGTGACCGCCCTGTTCCTGGTGGTGCTGCTCGCCTCGCGCGGGCTCACCGGAACCGATCACGTCGACGGCGAAGAGGCGGACGAGTGATGCACTGGGCCGATCACCTGATCATCGTGCCGGTTGTCCTGCCGCTCCTCGCGGCCGCCCTGATGCTGCTGCTCGAGGAGCATCACCGCCAACTGCGGTTTGCGATCGACCTGGCGGTCACGATCGGCTTGCTGATCACCGCCATTGCGCTGATGCATCTCGCCGATATGCCGCCTGGGCAGATCGAGGGATGGAGCGGCTCGATCGGTGTCTACCTGGCGGCCAACTGGCCCGCGCCGTTCGGCATCGCGCTGGTGGTCGATCGGCTGTCCGCGCTGATGCTCGTGCTCACGGCGGTGCTCGCCCTGGGCTCCCTCATCTTTGCCCATGCGCGGTGGGAGCGCGCCGGGGTCCACTTCCACCCGCTGTTCCAGTTGCTGCTGATGGGCGTGAACGGGGCCTTCCTGACCGCGGACCTGTTCAACCTGTTCGTGTTTTTCGAGGTGATGCTGGCGGCATCGTACGGACTGGTGCTGCATGGCTCGGGCGTGGCGCGCGTCGGAGCCGGGCTTCATTACATCGCCGTCAACGTGGTTGCCACGTCGCTCTTCCTGGTCGGTGTGTCGCTGATCTATTCGGTCACCGGCACCCTGAACATGGCGGACATCGGGCGCCTGGTCCCCGCCATTGCCAGCGACGACCGCATGCTGCTCGAGGCCGGCGCGGCGATCCTCGGCATTGCCTTTCTCGTGAAGAGCGGGATGTGGCCGCTCAATTTCTGGCTTGCGCCCGCCTATTCGGCGGCGAGCGCCCCGGCGGGCGCGATCTTCTCGGTCATGACCAAGGTCGGCATCTACGTGATCCTGCGGCTGTGGATGCTGCTGTTCGCCACCGATGCCGCAGACTCCACCGGCTTCGGCCGCGACTGGCTCCTTTACGGTGGCATGGCCACGCTTGCGTTCGCCACCATCGGCACGCTTGCCTCCGAGGATCTCGGTCGCCTGGCCGGCTACGCCATCATCACTTCCTCGGGCACTTTGCTGGCGGCGATCGGTTTCGGAAGTGCCGGCGTGCTCGCTGGCGCGCTCTACTACCTGGTGAGCGCAACGCTCGCCGCGGGGGCGCTGTTTTTGCTCACTGAACTGGTCGAGCGCAGCCGCGGCTTCGGCGCCAGTGTGCTCGCGATTACGCTCGAAGCATTCGAGGCGCAAGGCTGGCTGCATGCCGACGACGACCCGGCGAGCGCAGAGCCCGACGAGGCCGGTGTCGCCATTCCGGCAGCGATGGCCTTCCTTGGACTGAGCTTTCTGTGCTGCGCGCTCCTGATCGCCGGACTGCCCCCGCTGTCGGGATTCATCGCAAAGTTCGCGCTGCTCACCGCCTTGCTCGACAACGATGGTCTGGGTTCGTCGGGCGCGCCGGTGGCGCCGAGCGCCTGGGCCATGCTGGGCCTGTTGATCGCCTCGGGACTGGCCGCCGTGATCGCGCTCGGTCGCGTCGGCATCCGTGCCTTCTGGGTGCCCGTTGATCGCTTGCCGCCGCGCCTGAGGGCGATCGAGGCGGCGCCGATCGTCGTGATGGTGCTGCTGTGCGTGGCGCTCACCGTCCAGGCCGGACCCGTGATGCGCTACCTCGACGCCACCGCCCAGATGCTGCACGGCGGCGGCGACTACAGCCGCGCGGTACTGTCCGCGTCGCCGGTGCCGGCTCCCAGGGCGCCCGCATCGACGACGCCCGCGCCGAGGGCGCCCGCACTGACAAGGCCGGCGCCCGCGGCAGGCGCATCATGAAGCGTTGGCTGCCAGCTCCGATCCTGTCGGGATTTCTCGTCGCCATGTGGCTCGCGCTCAACCAGAGCATTTCCGCCGGACACCTTGTGCTGGCGGCGGTCCTTGGTGTGTGGGTGCCGCTGGCAACGCTGCGCCTGCGCCCCTTGCGACCGCGGGTGCGCCGGCCCTGGGTGATCGTCCGACTGATCGGCACGGTGCTCGTCGATATTGTTCGCTCGGCAATTCACGTGGGGGTCGTCATCCTGGGGGGCACCGAGCGGCGCCAGCAATCCGGTTTCATGGACATCGCGCTCGATCTGCGCGACATCCACGGCCTGGCGGTGCTCTCGGCCATCATCAATTCGACCCCGGGAACCGTCTGGGCCGACCTGAGCGACGACCGGAAGTTGCTGACGATCCATGTTCTCGACCTGGACGACGAGCAGCGCTGGACCGATACGATCAAGAACCGTTACGAAAAACCGTTGATGGCGATCTTCGAATGACGACGATCCTTTTCTTCGCGATGGGCTTCACGCTGGCCTGCTTCGCCCTGGGGGCCGGGTTTGCGACCGTGAGACTGTTCCTGGGGCCCACGGCGCAGGACCGGGTGATGGCGCTCGACGCGCTCTACGTCTGCGCAATGCTGATCACGCTGGTGCTGGGAATGCGTTTCGGCACCGAGGTCTACTTCGAAGTCGCGCTGCTCATCGCGCTGATCGGCTTCGTCGGTTCGGTAGCGATGGCCAAGTTTTTGCTGCGCGGCGAGGTGATCGAATGAACGCGGCGGCGTCGCTCCCGGCCTGGATCGCCGTGCCGGTGATCCTCCTGCTTCTGGCCGCTGGCTGCCTGGTGCTCGTCGGCTCATTCGGGCTGCTGCGCCTGTCGAGCTTCTACCAGCGCCTCCACGGGCCGGCGATAGCCAACACGCTGGGCGCCGGATGCGTTCTCGTCGCCTCGATGCTGTACTTCACGGGCGTGCAGTCGCGCCCGGTCGTTCACGAGCTTCTGATCACCGTATTCGTTCTCCTGACCGCCCCGGTCACGACGATCGTGTTGATGCGCGCGGCACTGTATCGCGACCGGCGGGATTCTCGCCAGGGTGTTCCACCGCACCGGAGCAAGGCCCCCGGCGCTGTCGATCGTCGACCGTAGCGTCGATGCTGCCGGACGGCGGCGGCCGCTAGAATTGATTTCTTGCCGCGACGGCCCGCCATTGACAAGGAACGAGCAAGCATGCGCGTGTGCATTGTCGGCCTGGGCGCCGTCGGAGGGTTCATTGCGGCGCGCCTCGTGGCCGGGGGCCAGCCCGTGGCCGCGCTCGCGCGCGGCGCAACGCTCGAAGCGATCGCGCGCGGTCCGCTGGTCCTTGCCGAGGGCGCGCCAGGCACCGAACGCGAGACCCGGGCGCCGATCAGGGGCGCAGCCGATGCAGTTGAGCTTGGCGAACAGGATCTCGTCGTGCTCACGGTCAAGACCACGGGCCTGGCCGATGTCGCCACGCGCATCGGTCCGCTGATCGGCCCCGACACGGTGGTGCTGTCGGCGATGAACGGGGTGCCATGGTGGTTCTTTCGCGGTCTCGACGCGGCGCTGGCCGAGCGCGAATGGCGAGCGATCGACGCGGGGCGGCGGATCGCGCAGGTGATTCCTGCCGAAAACGTGCTTGGCGCGGTGGTGCACTTCTCCTGCTCGAACCCCCGGCCCGGTACCGTGCGCCATGGAAGCGGCGCGAGGCTCATCATCGGCGAGCCGCTGGGCGGCGACAGCGCGCGCTGCCGCAGGATCGCCGAAGTGCTGGCAGGCGGCGGCTTCGAGATCGAGCGATCGCAGCGCATCCAGCACGACATCTGGTTCAAGCTATGGGGCAACATGACGATCAACCCGATTTCGGCCTTGACCGGGGCTACGTCGGATCGGGTGCTCGATGATCCGCTGGTACGAGACTTCGTTTCGCGGGTGATGCGCGAGGCGGCGGCGATCGGCGAGCAGATCGGCCTGCCGATCGCGATCACGCCTGAGGAGCGCCACCTTGTCACTCGCAAGCTCGGCGCCTTCCGCACGTCGATGCTCCAGGACGTCGACGCCGGCAAACAGGTCGAACTCGATGCGCTGCTCGCGATCGTGCGCGAGATCGGCCAGGTGGTCGACGTGCCCACTCCGGACACCGACGCCTTGCTTGGACTGGCGCGACTGCACGCCCGGGTCAAGGGCCTTTATCCCTGGCCATCGGGGTGCTGATCCGCGGCTTTCCGACACCTATCGAGGCAGATCGCGTCCATGACCAGGCACGCCGGTGAAACGCCCGCCACCCAGTGGTTGCGCAAGCACGAGATTGCGTTCGAGCCCCACCTGTACGACTACGTCGAGCACGGGGGGACTCACGAGTCCGCGCGCCAACTCGGTGTCGACGAGTTCTCGGTGATCAAGACGCTGGTGATGGAAGACGATCATCGCCAGCCGATGATCGTGCTGATGCATGGCACGCTCGAGGTCTCGCTCAAGGCGCTGGCCCGCGCGATCGGCGTGAAGACCGTGCGGGTCTGCAGCCCCGACACCGCGCAGCGACACAGCGGCTACCTGATCGGCGGCACATCGCCATTCGGCACCCGCAAGGAGATGCCGATCTACGTCGAGCGCAGCGTATTCGAGCTTGCCCGCATCTACATCAACGGCGGACGTCGCGGCCTGCTCGTGTCGCTGGCCCCGGATGATATCGAGCGCGCCCTGCCGTGCACCGCGGTCAAGGTCGGCGCTCCGAAGTGAGAGCCGCCAACCCGGTACACTGCGCGCTCGCCGACTGATGGGCCGGACATGCAAGCGCTCTCTATCGCGGTGGCCGTGGCGGCCGCCTATCTCGCCGGATCGGTTTCGTTCGCCGTGGTGATCAGCCGAATAATGGGGCTCGCCGACCCGCGCACCTACGGCTCGAAAAATCCGGGCGCCACCAACGTGCTGCGCAGCGGCAATCGCGTCGCTGCGGTGCTCACGCTTCTCGGTGACGCGGCCAAGGGCTGGCTCGCCGTGATGCTCGTGAAGGCGCTCGGCGCACGCTATGGACTGGGTGACGGGACCGTTGCGCTGGTTGCACTGGCGGTCTTCCTGGGCCACCTCTTTCCCGTTTTTCATCGCTTCGCCGGCGGCAAGGGCGTCGCCACCGCAGCCGGCGTGCTGCTCGCGCTCAATCCCTGGCTGGGCCTGGGTACGCTCGTCACCTGGCTGCTCATCGCCGGCTTCTTTCGCTACTCCTCGCTCGCCGCGCTGGTTGCTGCGGTGTTCGCACCGCTGTGGTACCTGTTCCTGTTCGGGCCTGACCCGATTGCTGCCGCAGTCGGTGTGATCAGCGCCTTGCTCATCTGGCGGCATGCCGGGAACATCGCCAAGCTGCTGAGCGGCAAGGAGAGCCGGATCGGACAGAAGCGGCGTTGATTCCACGGCAGGGAGGGCCCGATGCGGATGGGGATCGACCTGGGCGGCACGAAGATCGAGGCCGCGGTCCTCGATGACGGCAACGCTGAGCGGTTTCGGCACCGCATCCCGGCGCCGCGCAACGATTACCGCGCCACCCTCGCGGCGATCGCCGCGCTGGTCGCGCTCGCTGAGCGCGAGGCTGGTTGCTGCCGCGCGATCGGCATCGCCATTCCCGGCTCGCTCTCGCCACGCAACGGTCTTGTGCGCAATGCGAATTCAACCTGGCTCAACGGGCGCCCACTTCGCGAAGACCTCGAGCGTTTGCTCGGGCGTCCTGTGCGGCTGGCGAACGACGCGAACTGCTTCGCCTTGTCGGAGGCGGCCGACGGCGCCGCTGCCGGGCTCGCCGTGGTGTTTGGCGTGATCCTCGGCACGGGAGTGGGCGGCGGCATCGTCGCGGGCGGCCGGCTGCTTTCCGGAGCCAATGGGATTGCCGGCGAATGGGGCCATAACCCGCTACCCGCGCCGCTGACCGCTGAAGAATGTCCAGGCCCGCCGTGCTGGTGCGGCCGGCACGGTTGCATCGAGACCTGGCTCAGCGGCCCGGGGCTCGCTGCCGATTTCAGGCGCCTGGGAGCGGAGTCGCCTGATCAGGACGCCGAGGCGGTCATCGCTGCCATGCGCAGGGGTGATGCGCGGGCGCGAGCGGCGTTCGAGCGTTATTGCGACCGCCTGGCGCGGGCACTGGCAGGGGTGATCAATCTGCTCGATCCGGACGCGATCGTGCTGGGCGGTGGGCTGAGCAATATCGACGAGCTCTATCGCGCAGTGCCCGAGCGCTGGGCGCCACACGTATTCGCGGATTGCGCGCGCACGCCCTTGCTGCGTAATCGCCATGGTGATTCCTCAGGGGTGCGTGGCGCGGTTCGCCTGAATCACTGAATCGACGGGCGAGGGGCGAATCACGCCGCTTCGAGCGTGTCCAGCGGCCAGCGCGGGCGCACGTGAAAACCGGCTGGTGGCTGCAAGGCTGCGATGTCGCGTCGTTCGTGAAGCGCGGCGAGCCGCTTCGCGCCAGCGAACGCGATCATCGCACCGTTGTCCGAGCACAGCTCGAACTCCGGAAAATGCACGCGAAAACCCGCGGCCGCCTGCGCCTCGGCAAGTCGGGTACGCAAGCGCCGATTGGCACTCACGCCGCCGGCGACGACGAGCGTATCGCGCCCGGAAAACTCGAGGGCCCTGACCGATTTGGCGACCAGCACCTCTGTGATCGCCGCCTGCACCTCGGCGGCGATGTCGGCGCGTACCTGCTCCAGATCGTTGCGCTGCGCGTTCGCGCCCTGCAGTTCGCGACGCGCCAGGGTCATCACCGCAGTCTTCAGCCCACTGAAGCTGAAGTCCAGGTCCGGAGAACGCAGAAGCGGCCGCGGCAAGCCGAAACGACCGGGTCGCCCCGTCTCGGCGAGGGCTGCTATCGCCGGCCCGCCCGGGTAGCCGAGCCCGAGCAGCTTGGCACTCTTGTCGAACGCCTCGCCGGCCGCGTCATCCAGCGTATCACCGAGCGTCGCATAGCGGCCCACGCCTTCGACATCCATCAACTGCGTGTGGCCGCCCGAAACGAGCAGCGCGATGAAGGGAAATGCCGGCGGATCGGCCGACAGCAGTGGAGACAGCAGGTGGCCCTCCAGATGATGCACACCGATCGCCGGCACACCGAGCGCCCAGGCGATCGATGCGCCGACGCCTGCGCCGACCAGCAACGCGCCCGCAAGCCCCGGGCCGGCGGTGTAGGCAACGCCGTCGATGTCCTGCACGCGAAGGCCGGCTTCGTCGAGAACGCGACGGGTCAGCGGGAGCACGCGCCGGATGTGGTCGCGCGATGCGAGCTCGGGAACCACGCCGCCGTAGCGTTCGTGCATGGCGACCTGGGAGTGCAAGGCCTGCGCCAGGAGGCCGCGCTCGCTGCAGTAGATGGCAACTCCGGTCTCATCGCAGGAGGTTTCGATACCCAGCACTTTCATCATTCTCGCTGCCCTGTGTCATCCGATGTAGAGCCTCGACAAAATAATAGTCGCCCCACATCACGCTTTCATCCACGCCCAGTTTGTTGTTGCGGTGGTAGATACCGTGCTTGATGACGCCCTCCCAGCCTTGTTCATGCTTGCCGAGGAACTCTGCCGTGCACAGGCGGGTCAATATTGCGCGAGCATAGTCGCGGTAGCGGGCGCCTTTCGCCCCGATAAGGTCCGCCAGTTGGAGCATCCCGGCAGCGGCGATGCACGCCGCCGAGCTTTCATAAGGATACTCGGGGGCGCGGTCATCCCAATCGTTGGCTGGAATGTAGCGATTGCCCGTGTGGCCGATATAGAAATCAGCACATCGCAGGGTGGTATCCAGGAACTGTAGATCACGGGTTCGCGCATACGCCGACCCGAAGCCGTAAATCGCCCATGCATGCCCCCGCGCCCAGCACGAATCCGAGCGAAAGCCCTGGTGGGTAGCGGCCCTCAGAAATTCGCCGCTTTCGGGATCGAACCAGCCTTCGTGCACCGTGCTGCTGTCGCCGCGCACCAGGAAACGGCGCGTCGTCAGCGCGTGTTGCGTGGCGATCTCCGCGAGCTGCGAATCGCCTGATAACTCGCCAGCCTGAAAGATGATGTCGACGTTCATCATGATGTCGATGAACGTGCTCCCCGCGTCGACCCACGTCCGCAAATATCTGCCAGCGCTGTTGAATCGCCTGGCCATCGTCTTTCCGGCCTCGATGAGCACATCCCGGGTGTGATCGCCCGGATGCAAGCGGTGCCATCGCCCCCAACTCGGCGTAAAGAGGAAACCGAGGTCGTGGGTTCCCTCGTCCAGCTTGCGTGCTTCGAGGAGCCGGCTGTATTGCTCGGCTTGCTGGCGCCACCAGGGGTCGTTCGTACGTTCGGCGAAGATCCATGCCATGCCGGCGAGAAATCCACCGGTCCACGTCGGCGCCCATTCATCCTCGTCGAAGTGCCAGCGCCCTTCGACCGTGTAGGTCGGAAACCGGCCGGGATGGTCACGAATCAACAGTCGCATCTGTTTCTCGGCGGTACTCAGGGCGAATTCGATATCTCGAGCCGAGATACCTGGAGCCACTTCGCGATCGTCGCTTGTCATGCTGCTCGTCGTCCTTGCTTGTCCGCAGCTTCGCGGTCGCGCTGCGCTGCGCGGGTCTCCGACTGTTCTTCGAGCCGGTGCAGTCACGGCTTCTCCGGTCCGCGTCATGTTACCCGGCGATCTTCGCGAAGCAATCCGCTTGCAGGGGCGATAATCGCGCGGCCATGGCCCAAGCCTTCGACGTAATCGTGATCGGTGCCGGCGCTGCCGGCATGTTCTGCGCCGCGCATGCCGGGCGCCGCGGGCTGCGAGTAGCCCTCATCGACCACTGGCCAAAGCTTGCCGAGAAGATCCGGATCTCCGGGGGCGGACGCTGCAATTTCACCAATCTGCAAGCCGAGCGGGTCGATCGATTCAACGGGGAAAATCCGGCGTTCGCGCGCAATGCGCTGGGCGCCTATCCGCCGGCTCGCTTTATCGAACGGATCGAACGCCGAGGCATTGCATGGCACGAAAAGCACCGCGGCCAGTTGTTCTGCGACGAATCTTCGGATCGAATCATCGATATGCTGCGCAGCGATTGCGACGAGGCCGGCGTGCAAGGATTCGTCGTGCGCACGCAGGTCGGCGACCTGAGCGCACGCGCCGTGGTCGTTGCAACCGGCGGCCTGGCAATCCCGAAGGCCGGCGCGAGCGACCTCGGCTTGCGCATCGCGCGGGATTTCGGGCTGCGCGTCGTGACGCCGCGCCCGGCGCTGGTGCCGCTCACCTTCGATCCACACGAGTGGCGGTGCTTCGCCGATCTGGCTGGAATGGCGCTGCCAGTGGTCGTGCGGGCGCCGTCCGCGGTGCAGGCGCCGTCCTTCAATGAAGACCTGTTGTTCACCCATCGCGGGCTGTCCGGCCCCGCCATTTTGCAGATTTCGACCTTCTGGCGCGCCGGCGAGCCGCTCGGCATCGACCTGGGCGCGGGGCGCGATCTGGTGGCGGCGCTGCTGGCCGAGAAGCGAGCCACCCGCCAGCAACTGTCGACCGCGCTTGCCGGCGTGTTGCCGAAGCGACTCGCCGCGCGCTGGTTGGCCGAGGCCCGCTTCGCTGAACTCGCCGCACGCCGCCTCGCGGAGATCGGGGATCGGGAGCTCGCGGCACTTGGTGCGGCGCTTGCCGACTGGCGCGTCGTGCCCCGTGGCACCGAAGGCTGGCGCAAGGCGGAGGTCATGGCCGGCGGCGTGGCGACCGACGAACTCGATCCGCGTTCGCTGCAAGCGCACCGGGCGCCGGGGCTGCACTTCATCGGTGAAGCGGTCGACATCACCGGCTGGCTGGGCGGCTACAACTTCCAGTGGGCCTGGGCCTCGGGTTTCCTGGCAGGCGAGGCCGTCGCCCGGCAGTAAAAGGCGGCTGCGCGCCGCCGATTTTGCTCGCGCTGCTTGCCGGCGCGATCTGTTCCGCGCCTCGCCCGCCTCGCGCGGCCTTCTTCCCGACACTCAGGCGGGGATTGGCGGGTCGTTGGCCACCACGCGGTTGCGCCCACCGGCCTTCGCGCGATAGGCGCGCCGGTCGGCCTCATCGAGGGTCTGCCGCAGGGTCGCGCCGGTGCGGTGGATCGTCACGCCGATGCTCAGGGTCAGTGGAACCGGCTCGCCGTCGATCCGGTGAGGCCGTGCTTCCATCGCCGCGCGAATGCGCTCTGCGACGACGAAGGCGGACGCCTCACCGCGAACCTGCAACAGCGCGCAGAACTCGTCGCCGCCGTAGCGCGCAATGAAGTCTCCGGGACGCAGGTTGTCGCGCAGGACGTTTGCAACGTGACACAAGACTTCGTCGCCGCCGCCGTGACCATGCCGGTCGTTGATGGCCTTGAAGTTGTCCAGATCGATCATCAACAGCGCCGTGCATTCGCTCGGGGAGGGACGTTCCAGCAGACGACTGCCCGAATCGAGCAGCCAGCGCCGGGTCAACAGCCCAGTCAGGTCGTCGGTCGTGGCGGTCCTGCGCAGCGCCGCGCTGAGTTGCGAGTTTGCGCAACTGAAGGCGGCAAAGGTGATTGCGAAGGGAAGCGAGCCGAGGAGCAGCGCGAACAGCAAACGCCCGGTCCCCGGCGGCGCCGAACCATCGGGATGCAGCGGGATGACCTCCAGCAAAAAGGCAAACACTCGCACGGCGAAGACGCAGCAAAAGAAAACCATGACGGTTCGCATCAGGCGCACCGAGCGCAGCGCCGCGATCCACCGCGAGCGGTGCGCCTGCCTTGCCGCGAGGCCGAAGAACACGATCATGAAGCCGCCGTTGACCGCCATGCGGGCCACGGCATGCTGCGCGCTCGCCTCGTGCACCGTCAGCAGGGCGCCGACATAGGCAAGAAGCGCCAGAAGCGCAACGCGGGTGCGCGTCGGCGCCCCGAACAGCCGGGCACAAGCCTGCCAGATCAGGACCGCCGATACGCCGAAGCCGGCGTAGCCGAGTATTGCGATCATCGGTCCCTGGCCGATGTCACGTGCAGCAAAGCAGATGAATGCCGCACCGAGCACCAGCACCGCGCCGGTAAACCGGGTCAGCGCCGGACCGGCGCTGCGGTGGTCGCCGCGCAGCCAGACCAGGATCGCCGAGGCAAGCAGGCTGCTGAGCCCGCTCAGCGTATAAACGGTAGGTACATCGATCATCGTCATGTCCGTGATGATCGAAGCGCCGCGGCGTGCAGGCTGCAGGCAGCCGATGGATGGCGCACAGCAACGATCCTCCGGTCGGCTCTTGTTGCTGTCGAGCCGACTCGATCGATCGCTCAGGCGGGGATGGGCTGCCCCGTCGCCACGCCGCGATTGCGCCCGCCTGCCTTGGCGCGGTAAGCGCGCCGGTCGGCTTCATCGAGTGTCTGGCGAAGCGTAGCGGCGCTGCAGTGCACTGTGACGCCGATGCTCAAGGTGAGCGGCACCGACTCGCCGTCGATTGCGCCTTCACCGCGGCGCGCACCCGCTCTGCTCAGAAGCCGATGCGCGCCCGCCGCGCCGAGCGCTCGCCCTGCAGATCCTGCACTTCGATTTCATCGCGCCCGGCAAGCTTCGCGTTGCCGAAGGCGCCGACCAGGAGGCGGCGCATCTCGCGTGGCGAGCATGAGGCGAGCCGTTCACAGACTGCGTCGGAGGGTTTTTCGGGAAACCGTGCGCCCCAGGAGTGCGCTGCGCGGATCTGCTGATACACGTTTTGCCCGATTCGCCGTGCACCGGCCTCGTCGGGCGGCGCGATCTCATAGACGTTCATGCGGTTCAGGATCGGGTCCGGAATCCGGCTGGCATCGTTGGCGGTGGCCACCCATACGATTTCGGAGCAGTCGAGCGGAATTTCGGCAAATTCGTCGACGAAGCCGGCTGCCGTATCGGGTTCGAGCAGGCTGTACAATGCGCCGAGCGGATCGTACTGACCGTCCGACGAAGTCTTGTCGATTTCGTCGACCACGAGCACCGGGTTTGCGAAGTCGCCGTTGACGAGGGTCTCGAACACCTTGCCGGCACGCGCATTGCGCCATTGCGACGACGCGCCCGAGAGGATCCAGCCCGCGGTGAGCGAACTCATCGACACGAAGCCGTAGCCGGTGCCAAGAAGTTGCGCAACACGGCGCGCGAAGTGGGTCTTGCCTATCCCCGGTTCGCCGAGCAGCAGCAGCGGCGCGAGCTCGACCGGGTCGTCGGTTTCCAGGCACAGCCCGAGTTGCTTGCGCAGGTCATCGAGGACCTCGCTGAAATTCGGCAGATCGGCAGCCAGGCCGTTGAAATCGGGCATCGCCCCTGGCTTGACGCTGAAGCGGTCGCCGCCCGTCTTCAGCATCTTTTCGTAGACGCCCTTCAGGGATTCGCTGGAGTTCGGGCCGAGCTCGCCGAGCGCCGACTCGACCCGTGTCGTGGAATAGATCCTGCGGAACCCCGCAATCGAAATCGGCGCCCCCCCGGCGCGCGGGCCGGGTGAAGCGGGAACGGTGGAAGACCTCATTCGTGCCCCCTGTCGTACTGCACATTCTTCTGTTATAGGCAAGCCGTCGCCCGGTATCAAGCAAAAACCATGCGAAGCGATCCGGATTGGACCTCCGAGCCCCGAAGGCGACGAAGATTGGCGTCTGCGCCACGGCGTTCCAGGGCGCGGGTCGCTCTTTTGCGGCGGGCTCGCCGCACGTGCTATATTCTTCGGCTCTATAAAAAGGGGGTGAGTGTTACATGCCGACTGTCCGCATCAAGGAGAACGAGCCGTTCGACGTCGCGCTTCGCCGTTTCAAGCGCACGATCGAGAAAGCCGGGATCATCACCGAGCTTCGCGCGCGCGAGTTCTACGAGAAGCCGACGCCGCCGCCTAGTTTGTCTCTCTGCGCTCTGTCTGTCTGGAATCCCGCCCCGGCATGCCCGCGGCGGGTTTCCTCGTTGGAGGAACTCGACATGAACCTGAAAGGTAGGATCACCGAGGACATGAAGGCGGCGATGCGGGCGCGCGACGCCGACCGGTTGTCGAGCATCCGGATGCTGCTGGCGGCAATTCAACAACGGGAAGTGGACGAGCGCATCGAACTCGACGACGCACAGGTTGCGGGCGTCGTCGACAAGCAGATCAAGCAGCGCCGTGATTCGATCAGCCAGTACGAGCACGCGCAGCGCGACGATCTGGCAGCGCGCGAACGAGCGGAAATCGACGTTCTGTCGGCCTATCTTCCCCGGCAGGCGACCCCTGAGCAGATTGCCGCCGAAATCGACGCGGCGATTTCCTCAACCGGCGCGAGCGCGCTGAAAGACATGGGTCGCGTCATGGGCGTGATCAAGTCCCGTCTTGCGGGCCGCGCCGATCTGTCGGCGGTTTCGAAGCAGGTGCGCGACCGGTTGGCCGCCGCGGGCGGCTGAGCCGGTTGATGGCGCGCGCTACACTGCCCGCGTGATCCCCCAGAGCTTCATCCAGGATCTTCTTGCGCGCGTCGATATCGTCGATGTCGTGGGCCGCTATGTGCGTCTGAAAAAGGCCGGGGCCAACCACCTGGGACTCTGCCCGTTCCACGCCGAGAAGTCGCCCTCGTTCACGGTGAGCGCGACCAAGCAGTTCTACCACTGCTTCGGCTGTGGCGCCCACGGCTCGGCGATCGGTTTTCTGATGGAGCACGCCGGTCTCGGCTACGTCGATGCCGTCACCGACCTCGCGCGCTCGCTCGGTCTGGAGGTGCCGCACGAACCGGGGAGCGGCGAGCGCACCGTCGACCCCCGTACCCCCGGGCTGCTCGAACTGCTTGCCCGGGCGGCCCTCCATTACCGCCGGCGCTTGAAGGACGCGCCGCGTGCGATCGAATACCTGAAGGCGCGCGGCGTGACCGGCGAGATCGCGGCGCGCTTCGGCATCGGCTATGCGCCCGAGCAGTGGCGCGGGCTCGAGGCCGCGGTGCCGGACTACGACGAAGCCGGCCTGGTCGAAGCGGGGCTGGTGATCGACAGCGACGGCGATGACGGGCGCAAGCGCCGCTACGATCGCTTTCGCGATCGCATCATCTTTCCGATCCGCAATCCGCGTGGACAGATCCTCGGTTTTGGAGGACGAGTACTGGATCGCGGCGAGCCCAAGTACCTGAACTCCCCCGAGACCCCCGTATTCTCCAAGGGCCGCGAACTCTACGGGCTCTACGAAGCGCGCGAGGCGATCCGCGCCCAGGAGTGCGCAGTGGTGGTGGAGGGCTACATGGACGTCGTTATGCTGGCGCGGCACGGTGTCGGCAATGCGGTGGCGACCCTCGGCACGGCGACCACCCCGGATCATGTGCGCAAGCTCTTGCGGCTGGCTGACCGGGTGGTCTTTGCCTTCGATGGCGACGCGCCGGGTCGCAAGGCGGCCTGGCGCGCGCTCGAGGCGAGCCTGCCCCAGGCTTCGGACGCCAAGCGAATCGACTTCCTGTTCCTGCCGTCCGAGCATGATCCGGACAGTTTTGTGCGCGAGCGCGGTGCCGACGGCTTTCGTGAGGCACTGGCCGATGCGCTGCCGCTTTCCGAGTTGCTGGTGCGCGGTCTGTGCGAGCCGCTCGAGCTCGAAACGCCCGAGGGCCGCGCCCGCCTGCTCTTCGAGGCGCGCGCGTTGCTGCAGCCGCTGGCGGCCCCGGCGCTGCGGCTGCAGCTCGTGCACCGGATCGCCGAAGTGGCGCGCCTCACCGCGCCCGAAGTCGAAACGTATTTCGCGGCGTTCCCCGGCCCCTCCGTTTCCGGATCGTGGCACGCGGGCCCGGCCCGCGCGGGATCGTCCTATCCAGGGTCATCGGCTCAGCAGACGTCGGGCGCTCGATCGTCGGGCTACGATTCGTCCGGCTCGGGGGCGCAGCCCCCCGGCGCCTCGCAAGGGGGGCTGCGAGCCGGGTTCCAGGACCGACGGGGGGCCATCAGCCGGCCCTCTCGCGACCGGCGCCTGCCGGTGCTGCGCGCGCCGGTCGCGAGGCCCGATCTCGAAGCGCGGGTGCGCCTGCTCCTTGCCTTGCATCCCGCGCTTGCGCTCGATATCGAGCGCGGCGACTGGCTGTCGAGCGGACTCACCGACTGGATCGGTTCGGTCGGGCTGCTGCCGCCCGGCAGCACCGCCGGCAATGTGCTCGAATCGCTGCGCGACGGTCTGCCGGAGGTTGTGCGCCAACTGGAGCGGGAACTGGCCTCCGACGCAGCCGCGCTGGCCGAACTGTCGTTGAGCGAGGCCGCCGAGGAGTTGTCTGCCGCTCTCGAACAGATGCACGCCCGGCATGTGCGCCGTCAGATCGACGCGCTGGCGAAGTCGGGAATCCGCAACGAGGAGGATCGTGTGAAATATCAAGCGCTCATGGCAATGCGAAAAGGCGCTTGATATAATGCCCAGTTGCCCTGAACTGCATATCATCCCGCGACCGACCACGCAAGACGACAGAAGGCTTCAAGGCGACAAAAGGCTTGGCTGAACGGTCGGACAGGGTTTCCGGGCTGGCGTGAAAGGCCATTGTAACCAACTCGACAGAAACGGGTTCCGGCCGTTACCCACAGGTTCCGGCACGAATCCCGAAAGAGCAGCGCGATCCGGCGCGCCACCATCACGTCCAAGGCGATTCAATCAGTGACGATCAAAACTTCCGCGAATAGCAGCACGACCGAGGAGAAATCCACGGCGTTGAAGAACCAGGCGGCCGCTGCGGCGAACGCTGCGGCTCCCGCGAAGGCTGCGCCCAGGGCAAGTGCCGCGAAGGCCAGCGTGGCCGAGGCCGCCCCGGCAAGCAAAGCCAAAGCTGCCACGGCGACCAAAGCTGCCACGGCGACCAAAGCCGTCAAGGCCCCCGCTGCCAAGGCAGCCCGGGTTGCCGGAAACGAGGCCGCGGGCAAGGCCTCGAAAGCGCCCAAGGGCCGCGCGGCAGCCGCAAAGGCCGCCCGACCGGCTTCGGAAGAACTCGACGACGAGGTGCTCGGCGCGGACGATCCCGTGGACTCTTTCGAAGACGCGGTCGACGACGAGACCGACGGCGAGGTGATTCCCGAGGAAGTGGCCGAAGTCGTCGCAGCCCCGGCTGCCAAGCCGCGTCGCGGCAGCCGCACCAAGGAAAAGCAGCTGCTCAAGGAATTTGGCGGGCGTCAGGGCATCACCGAAGAGCAGCGTGAGGACACCCGCAACAAGCTCAAGCACCTGATCAAGCAGGGCAAGGAGCGCGGCTACCTGACCTTTGCCGAAATCAACGATCAGTTGCCCGAGAACCTGGTCGATGCCGAGTCGATCGATTCGATCGTCACCACGTTCACAGACATGGGCATCCAGGTCCATGAGCAGGCGCCCGATGCCGAAACGCTGTTGATCTCCGATCAGCCGGCCGTGGTCGCCAACGACGACGACGCCGAGGAAGAAGCCGAAGCTGCGCTCTCCACCGTCGACTCTGAATTCGGTCGCACCACCGACCCCGTGCGCATGTACATGCGCGAGATGGGCTCCGTGGAGTTGCTCACTCGCGAGGGTGAGATCGAGATCGCCAAGCGCATCGAAGAAGGCCTCAAGCACATGGTGCAGGCGATCTCCGCCTGCCCGACCACGATCTCCGAAGTGCTCGCGCATGCCGAGAAGATCGGCGCGGGCACGATGCGCATCGAAGAGGTAGTCGACGGGCTGATCGATCCGGATTCCAAGGACGACGTGGAGATCCGGCCACCGGGTGCGGCCGCCGCTGCGGCAGCCGCGGCCGCTGCAGCGGATGACGAGGACGACGAAGACGCCGCGGCCAAGGCTGGCGCGGCCAGGATCGAGGAGCTCAAGCGGGTCTCTCTCGAGAAGTTCGCGCACATCAGCCATTGGTACGAAAAGATGCGCGCCTCGTTCGAGAAAGACGGCTACAAGAGCAAGGCCTACATCAAGGCGCAGCACGAGATCCAGAATGAACTGATGACCGTGCGCTTCACGGCCAAGATGGTCGAGCGGTTGTGCGACACCTTGCGCGGCCAGGTCGACGAGGTGCGCACCTTCGAGCGTTCGGTCGGCGACATCTGCGTGAATCGGGCGGGCATGCCGCGCGAACGCTTCATCGAGAGCTTCCCGGGTAACGAAACCAACCTGAAGTGGGCCGAGCAGATTATCGCGAAGAACCCTCCCTACGCGGCGATTCTGGAGCGCAACCTCGCAGCGATCCAGGACCTTCAGCAAAAGCTGATCGATCTGCAGGCCCGTGTCGTGCTGCCACTCGCCGACCTGAAGGAAATCAACCGGCGCATGTCCACCGGCGAGGCGCGAGCCCGCAGGGCCAAGCGTGAAATGACCGAGGCCAACCTGCGCCTCGTGATCTCGATCGCCAAGAAGTACACGAACCGCGGGCTGCAGTTCCTCGATCTGATCCAGGAAGGCAACATCGGCCTCATGAAGGCGGTCGACAAGTTCGAGTACCGGCGCGGCTACAAGTTCTCCACCTACGCGACCTGGTGGATCCGGCAGGCGATCACCCGTTCGATCGCCGATCAGGCGCGCACGATCCGCATTCCGGTCCACATGATCGAGACGATCAACAAGATGAACCGGATCAGCCGCCAGATCCTGCAGGAAACGGGCCAGGAACCGGACCCCTCCACCCTGGCCGTGCGCATGGAGATGCCCGAGGACAAGATCCGCAAGATCCTGAAGATCGCCAAGGAGCCGATCTCGATGGAAACACCGATCGGCGACGACGACGATTCCCATCTCGGCGATTTCATCGAAGACACCGCCACCCTGGCGCCGGCCGACGCAGCGCTGCACGGTTCGATGCGCGACGTGGTCAAGGAGGTCCTCGATTCCCTCACGCCGCGCGAGGCCAAGGTGCTGCGGATGCGCTTCGGCATCGAGATGAGCACCGACCACACCCTCGAGGAAGTCGGCAAGCAGTTCGATGTCACGCGCGAGCGGATTCGCCAGATTGAAGCCAAGGCGCTGCGCAAATTGCGCCATCCAAGCCGGGCCGACAAGCTGAAGAGCTTTCTCGAAGGGCAGTAGGGCCGGCAGGTTCCGACGGTCGTCGCCGGCGCGGCGTCGAGCGCCGGTTGCTTCCGCTTCACCGGGTCGATCACCTCGATGCCGGTGAAGCGGAGAAAGTCGGCATCTGCCGTGTAGATGCGGCGCACCCCGTGGTCGCGCATCAGAGCGACCGTGCTGATATCGAAGAACAGGTTGCCCGACCGGGTGCGTTACCATTCGAGGCGCTCCCACGCTGGATTCCAACGCTTGGACCGCCCCGCTCATTCAGCTCCGTTCCCGACGCCGTCACCTGCGGGAGCCGCACGACCGCTTCGCTGGTTGCGCGCCGGGTGGCGCGATTTCGCGGCCGTGCCCCTTCGCAGTGGCCTGCACGGGCTGATGTTCCTGCTCGGCGCGCTGGCCATCCTTGCCATCGGCTGGCGCGATTCGGGCTTGCTTGCCGGTGCCTTTTCAGGGTTCGTGCTGCTCGCGCCGGTGCTCGTCACGGGCTTTCACGAGTTGAGCCGTCGGCTGGAAACCGGCGCGTCGCCGCCCCGCCTCGGCGTGCTGGCGTTGAGCGCACCCGGGCGCCGCCGAGGGTCACAGCTTGCACTGTTCGGTGTCATCCTCGCGTTGATCGGCACCGCCTGGGTCGCCTTCTCGTCGCTCCTGGTCCGTTTGTCGATCGGCCCGGCAGCGTCCGGCGCCTCCGGCGTGGCCGGCTTTCTTCGCGAACTCACGCAGGCGAGCGACGGCTGGGCCTTCGTCTGGCTTCTTGCCGGCGGCCTGCTGGCTGCGATCGTGTTCGCTATCAGCGCAATCTCGGTGCCGATGCTCGTCGACCGGGAGGTACCGCTGAGCCGCGCGATTCGGGCGAGCGTCGCCGCAACCGGAGCGAATCCGCTCGCGATGGCGTCGTGGGCGGCGCTGATCATGCTGCTGACACTGGCAGCTTGCGTCACGCTCGTCGGACTTGTCGTGGTGGTCCCGGTGCTCGGCCATGCTTCCTGGCATGCATACCGCGATCTCGTCGGGCGTGTCGCTGATCCTGGCGCCGTCGAGATTCCAGGAGCAGACCCGCGCGCCCGCGCGGGCGGGCGCTGAAATGTTCGGCTACACCGAGGAACAGATCGCCGCCTTCGGGATGACCTTCGGCATCGGCGGGTTCATCCTGTTCATGCTGTTCGTCATCTGGAAGCTCGCGCGCGAATCGAACGCGGGCCGCTTCGGGACCTTCATTTTGTTCTTCGTGCTGGCCTTCGGCATTCTCGGCTTCGTTGCCAAGGCGATCCTCGAGAAAGTGCTGGCGCCGTGATCGCGAAGGCGGTCACGTGACAGCGCCTACCGGCCTCGGGCGCGGGCTGGGCGCGGCGCTCCTTGCGGTGCTGATCTGGGGCGCCCAGTTGCCGATCGCAAAAGGCGCGTTTCCGGCGCTCGACGCCTATTCGATCACCGTGATTCGCTATGGTCCCGCGGTCCTCGTGTTCCTGCCGATCCTGTGGTGGCGGGAAGGCCGGGCCGCCTTCGCGCTGGCGCGCGATCATCCATTGCTCGTGGTGGGCAGCGGCATCGGTATGGGCGCATCCGCCGTGCTGATGTTCGCCGGGCTGTCGCTCACCCGGCCCGAGATCGCCGTGCTGATCCTCGGCCTGCAACCCGCCATGACGGCGGTGATCGAGTGGCTGATCTGGCGACGCCGAGCGCCGGGCTTCACGCTCGGCTGCCTGATGCTTGCCTTTGCCGGGGTTGGCATTGCCGTCACGCACGGCGGCGCCTTGCTTTTCAACCCGCAGCCGAGCGCAGGCGGCGAGGCGCTCGGCAACCTCATCGTCTTCACCGCTGCCGTGGCGTGGGTTTCATATGTGCTGCTCAGTTCGCGCCTGCGCGGCTGGTCCACCATCCGCGTGTCGGCGCTCACGAGCGTGCCGGCGATTGTCCTCGTACTGCTCGCCTGGACGATCGCATGGTGGGCGGGTGCGATCCACGTCGACCTGGCACTGCTTCCGGCGGCGAGCTGGCGGCTCGCCTATGTGTCGCTGTTCGGCGTGATCTTCGCGATGTTTCTCTGGAACTTCGGCGTCGGGCGGATCGGCGCGCTGAACGCGATGTTGCTCCTCAACCTCATGCCGGTGATCACCTTCGCCGTGCGCGCTTACGAAGGCGCGACCTTCACGGCCTCGGAACTGGTCGGTGCGGCAGTCGTGATCGGTGCGCTGGTGGCGAATAACGTGTACTTGCGGCGCAGGTACCCAAGGGCGAACGGGTAGCTGCGGCTGGCGCTGGCATCGGTGCCTTGGAGATCTCAACCTCCGGGAGGTTGCTCAATGAGCCTGGACGGCGAACTGGCGAACTGGCGCACTCACGGACTCACAAGCTTCCTGGCTGCCCGATTGTCCCGCTCGCGCTCGTGCTTACCGTCGTCCGGCGGCAAGCAATTCGTGTCGACGCAGTAGCCGCGCGAAGCCTGAACCGATTGCGAGCAAGCCCAGCGCGCAACCAGCAAAAACGGGCACGAAGCCCGCTTCGGCAATCACCCGGGCGGCAAGCATCACACCGAACGACTGGCCGACGAACAGGCTCATCGCAAAGAGCGCCACTCCCGTGCCGCGCGCCGAAGGCGCCATCTGGGTGGCATGCGTTTGCAGGGTGTTGTGCAGCATGTAGAAGCCCAGGCCCAGCGTTGCGCAGGCGAAGGCGCCTACGGCGGTCGTCGGCACTGCCGCCACGAGCGCGAATCCGGCCGCCGCCAGCAAGCCGCCCGCAAAAGCGAGCCCGGTCTCGCCGAGGCGGCGTAGCAGTAGCGCCGCGTTCGAGGTATAGATCATCCCGCCCACACCGAAAGCAGCCATGGTGAGGCCGGACAGCCAGATCGGCACGCCGGCCCGCTCGTGCATCGAGGTCGGGATAAAGGCGAGGGCGCCGTAGGCCAGCATGCCCTCGAGGGCGGCGATCGTCACGATGAGCCGGGCCCACGGTACGCGCAACACGGCGGCGTAGCGGCCGAGCGTGCCGCTCGGCGCCGTTGAGTCGGCTGCCGGGTGGTCGGAGCGGGTCGGGTGCGCGGAACCGGCCGAACGAACGGCGGCGCGAAGCTGCCAGCCGGAAACCGCAAAAATCGCGGCAAGCAGCACGAACGCGGTGCGCCAGCCGAACTCGCTCGCCAGTGCCGGAAGCATCGGGTCGCAGATGCGCATCGAGGCCATGCTTGCGAACGAGGCGGCAGCGAGCCAGAAGAGCGTGCGGTCGGGGCGGGTCACTTGCAGGCTCTGTGCACGAGCGGTTGCGGATACGGGCCACGGCAGGCAGGCGCTGCGCCGGAGGCAACGCAAAGCGCAAAGCGCGATGCCGAGGTGGGCTAGCATAATTGATGCTCGCGCCACCTCTGTCGCCCTTGCTGCTCGTCGCAAGCCTTGCCGTCGTGTTGACGGCCGGCATTGCGCGCGGTTTTTCAGGATTCGGCTTCTCGGCACTCAGCGTGGCTGGCCTTTCGCTGATCGTCTCCCCTGCGCTCGTCGTGCCGGCGATCTTCGTGCTCGAGATCCTCGCGAGCATCACCCTCTTGCGCGGCGCCCTTCGGGACGTCGACCGTCCCCTGCTCGGCTGGCTCGTGCTCGGCAACGCGCTGTGCATCCCCCTGGGAGTCCTCCTGCTGGCCTGGCTGCCCGAAACGCAACTGCGCCTGCTTATCGGCGCGCTGATGCTCGTGGCCGCCTTGCTGCTGCGAGCAGGCTGGCACCCGCCCGTCGACGGCACCCGCGGCATGCAGTTCGTTACGGGTCTCGTGTGCGGAGTCGTCAACGGTGTGGCCGCGATCGGCGGCATCGCCGTGGCGCTGCTGCTCAGCGCGTCGTCGCTGACTCCCGCCGCTATACGCGCCACGATGATCGCGCTCTTCCTGTTCACCGACCTGTACGCCCTGCTGTGGGCAGGCATCCTGGCGTCCGCGGGCCCGTCTTCAAGCCCTTTGCTGGGCGCGGACACCTTGCGCTGGGCCGTATGGATGGCTCCCGCGATGCTCGTCGGAATCTGGATCGGCCAGCGCTCCTTCTCGGGCATCTCACCACAGCGCTTTCGCGCGCACGTGCTGTCGCTGTTGACGGTGATCGCGGTGCTGGTCGTGGGGCGGGCGGTGCTGGCGATCTGAGCGCGGAAGGGCTCGTGCTTCGCGGAAGGGCTCGGACTTCGCGGCAGGGCTCGTGCTTCGCGGCAGGGCTCGTGCTTCGCGGCAGGGCTCGGACTTCGCGGAAGGGCTCGGACTTCGCGGGCCGACTCGGTGAAGGGCGGCTTGGGGCAGGGACCTTCCCGGCGTCGGAGCATCCGCGCACCTTAGCGCCGGGTTCCGGTACGATACCGCCTTCCGAAGGGCCTCTAGCTCATGCCTGGTTAGAGCAGCGGACTCATAATCCGTTGGTGCCGGGTTCGACTCCCGGGGGGCCCACCAATAACAGCGCGGGTTTGCGCGCAAGCGCCTGCTCACGCGAGGTGTCGATGGGACACTGGTGGGACACTTCGTCGCAATTCTGGGCAGTTATCCACAACTCGCCATGACAACCGAATTCTGCTAAGTTATTGATGTTGTTGCGTTAGTTCGTTGTGCTTTGTTGTGCATTATCGGTTCGGGGCGTCTCATAATCCGTTGGTGCCGGGTTCGACTCCCGGGGGGCCCACCAACCGGTTTTGGTGATGCGGGAAAAGATTCCGCACCCCCGGCGCGGATCCCTGAGAGGGGCAGCTGGAAATCAGTTTTGGGCCAGGTCGAACAGCGGCACTTCGGCCTGCTTTACATGGCTCAGCGTCAATGTTGTCTCGCCGTCCAGCACCCGGCATATCGTCTCCGGCACGTCGATTGGCACCAGATAGCGGTTGAGGGGCAGGCCAGCGTCGTCGAGGGCGTATCGGTGAGGTCGGCAGGCAGCTTTTCGGCCACTCGGAGACGGCTGCGGGCGCTCGAGCCACCGGCCGAGCCACTTCGCCGGATCGAACTTCCGTGCTCGGGCCGGTCAGTGACGACTGGCCGTGCCGTCGCCTCCTTTTCCATTACCGGCAGGACTCCCTCGAGCCCGCGTTGCTTGTCGCCTGCCGCGTGTTTGGTGATATCCACGGTGTCGAGTCCGGCTCAGCGCACGAGGAACGGCAGGTTCGCCGTAGCCGCCTTGCCGTTCCGATCGTGGATCGTGATGAACAGGCGATAGGCGCCCGGTCGCTCAGGGGCGATGAACCGTACGTGAGCTGCGTCGGCGTGCACGATCTGCACCGGAATGCGCGCCGGTGCCGCTTCCAGGTCGCCGCCCAGGCGCAGGTCGGTGGCTTCGGCCAGCACCTTCCATTCGGTGCGCAGCGTTGAGCCGTCGAAGGACGCCGCATCGACGCCGGCCGAAATCTCCTGGCGCGGCGCAAATTCGTCTGCGGCGATACCGATACCGCGAATCAGCGGCGCAGGTTTGGCAATCGTCTTGCCCCAGGCTGAGGCCAGTGCATCGCTCATCGCGGTCGGGCTGCCGTCGTCCAGCAGCAAGCCGTGCCAGGTCTGCGTTTGTTCCTGCTTGGCACCCCACAGGAACGGGAACACTCCGGCAAATTGCGGTTGCTTGTCCAGAAAGGCGAGCGCGTCGCGAAAGAACGCGGCCTTCTCGGTGCTGGTCAGCTCGACGCGGGCGCCCCAGGGTTTCTTGCCTGCCTGCCATTGACCGAGCGGGCCGAGCTCGGTGACGACTACTCGCTTGATGATACCGGCGGTTCGCAACCGCTGTGGCAGGTCGAACACCGCTCCGGCGTAAACGTTGATACCAAGCAGATCGGCCTTGGCGCAGCAATCCGCGAGCAGCTTCAGTTGTTCCGCGCCGGTATCGGCGACCACCATCAATGTCGGATGGACCGGGTCGATCGATTTCACGACGCCGGCGAGCCGATCCACCTCGCGCCAAGCGGGCAGCGGGTCGGCCAGATCCGTCTCAACCTCGTTTCCCACCGCCCAGGCGAGCAGGGCAGGGTGATCGCGGTAGCGCTCGACAGTGGCCCGGATAGCTTCTTCCTGTCGGCGTCGCGCAAGAGCGTCGTCCAGGCGGAAGCCGCGACGCGGATGTTCGACCCAGAGGCCCATGAGCACCCGCAGGCCGAGATCGTGCGCAGCATCGAGCACCCACGCGTCTTCGGCGCCGTAGATGCGAACGACCCTGGCGCCGGCGTCGGCAAGCTTCGCGAGAGACGCGCGGTCGCCCTTGAATGCCGCGCCCTGCCACTGAGACTGGGCGGCACTCGCGCAAATGGACGAGGCAAGCAGCAGGACAGCGAGAATGTGCCGAAGACCTGTCGGGCGTCTCATGCGGGTTGCCTCACTCGAAAATCGGCGCCAGGCTTGCGAAAAGTGGTTGTAGGCATCGTGCACTTGGCTGGTATAAGTTGTCCGTTGCCATAACAACAACGGCGGGTCTGTGCCAAGGATCGTTCGGGCTGGCTCTTTACCTGTTCCTGAAACCATGCCGCTTCCGAAACTGGTCATCTTCGATTGCGACGGCGTGCTGGTCGATAGCGAACGTATCTGCCACGAGGTGCTTCACCGCATGCTCTCAGAGATTGGCGTCGACCTGTCGTTGCAAGAAACGATCGACCGCTTTATCGGCACTTCAACGCCTGGCTTTCTCCAGCTCGTCTGCGAGCTGCAGGGAGGACAGCCGCCGCCGACCTTTCTGGAGTCGTTTCGTGGCAGAACGATCGCTGCATTCGGTCAGCATCTGACCGCAGTGCCCGGCATTGTCGACGTCTTGTCTTCGTTGACGACGCCCTGCTGCGTGGCCTCCAACGGCACGCACGCGAAGATGGCGTTCTCGCTCCGGCACACCGGTCTGCTGGCCCGCTTCTCTGGCCGGATCTTCTCGGCCGAAGACGTGACGAACCCGAAACCGGCACCCGATCTCTTCGTTCATGCCGCGCGTTGTCTGTCGGTTGATCCTCGGGATTGCGTGGTAGTCGAAGACACGCCGACGGGAGTGCGAGCAGCACGAGCGGCAGGTATGCGCGCGCTCGGTTATGCCGCAATGACACCGGCTCAGCGCTTGCTGGATGCGGGCGCCCACCGGGTTTTCGAAAGCATGGATCGGCTTCCTGCGCTCCTGAGCGAGTGCCGTATGACGCATGGCCTCGACTTCGAGCGTGCGCCCTCCCTGGGCGAGCGGCGTCCTCTGGGCGAACCTTGAAGCGCCGATGATGCGAATAAATCGTCGCCTGTTCCTCAGCACGGTGACCAAGCCCATGCTGCGTTGATGCCGCCGCTCTTCGTGCGCCTGCCCAATCACCTCGGCGATGCCTGCATGTGCCTGCCGGCGCTCGACCTGCTGGCCAGGTCTGGCCACGCGCTTGTGCTCATCGGCAAGCGGTGGGCGCCCGAACTGTTCGGCGCCTACCTGTCCGGTGACTACGAGTGGTCGGTCCTGACTCCTCGCGGATCATGGACCGAACGGGTCGGCGCTCTGCGCGCGGCGCGCAGCGCTTGGCGCGGCGACCGGGCAGTCCTGTTCACCAACTCGTTCAGTAGCGCGCTCGAGGGGTGGCTTGCCGGATTCGCATGCACGGGCTACGCGACCGACGCTCGCCGCTGGCTGCTCGCGCGGGCCGTCGACGTGCCCAAAGCCTGGGCGCTCGAGATGCATACGGTCGAGTACTACTTCGACCTTGCCCGCGCTTTCACCGGCTCACCGCCGCGGGTTCCGTCCCGGGTGGCGCTGAAGCTCGCACCGGCTGCCGAGGCGCGCGCGCGCGAACTCCTTGCAGGCGCGGGCGTTGACGGCCCCTACGCGATGCTGTGTCCGGCCGTTGTCGGAGTGCATCACGGCCGGCCCAAGGCATGGAGCGGGTTTCCGCGGCTGTGCACCGGCTTGCAGGCGCACAGCGTGCGGGTCCTCGCGGTTCCCGGCCCGGGGGAGCGCGCCGCCGTCACGGCGTCCTTGCCTGGTGCAACGATTCTGCCCGAAACGGATGTCGGAAGTTTCGCCGCACTGCTGCGCGGCGCGCAACTGGTCGTTGCCAACGACAGCGGCCCGGGTCACCTGGCGGCCGCCGTGGGCGCATCACTGGTCAGCGTGTTCGGCGTGACGAACCCGGTGCGCACGCGGCCATGGACGCTGGATGCCGATCTCGTTGGCGGCGCAGAGGGCTGGCCGGATTTCGACGCCGTCTGGGAGCGCGTGCAAGATCGCCTCGCGCTCGCCCCGCCGGATCGCCCGCGCGGAACTACTTGCGCAGCACAGCCTTCAGGGTGATCTCCGGCACGCTTGCCAGCGCCTTCGATAGCGGGCAGTCCTTCTTGGCGCCCTGCGCGATCTGCTGGAACTTTGCGTCGTCGATCCCCGGGACGGTCGCCTCGAGTTCCAGATCGATTCGCTCGATCAGGAAGCCGCCATCCTTCGCGACGAGTTGCACGGCGGCTTTCGTGTCGACCCGGTCGGTGGAGAGGCCCTCCTTGTCGCAGGCGAACGAGAAAGCCATCGTGAAGCAGGCCGCGTGCGCAGCGCCGAGCAGTTCCTCGGGGTTGGTGCCGCGCCGGTCGTCCTCGAAGCGGCTGGCGAAACCGTAGGGATAGTCCTTCAGCGCATCGGTCTCGGTGCTGATCCGGCCCTGGCCGGTCTTGCCCTGGCCTTTCCAATGAACACTCGCAGTTCTGGCTTTCATGATGACTCCTTTGAGAGTGGGTGCGCGCTCCTGCCGTAGCCCGCCCTGCCGGCCCCGGTTCCCGGTGTACCCTTGAGCGCCTTTGCAAGCATGCCACAGCGGTGAGCGCACCATGGGGGCGAAACCACGACGAGGATGGCGACGTGCGCGATCTGGAATTCACCCTGGCAACGGACTACATCGAATTGAATCAGTTGCTGAAGCTTGTCGGGATCTGCGGCAGCGGTGGCGCCGGCAAGGCGCTTGTCGCCGCCGGTAAAGTTCGCGTCGACGGTGCGCTGGAAACCCGCAAGACGGCGAAGATCCGTGCCGGTCGGATCGTCAACTTCGAGGATGCCCGGATTATCGTGAAGGCCGGCGGGGCAATCGACGCTGAGGCAGGCGGGGTTGATCGAGGGGGCTGATCGGCCGAAGATCTCGAAGACCGGCGCCAGGACGAGCAGCCTTGTTACCGGGTTCGCGTGAAAACCAGGGGGGTGGGGCTGCGGCGAAAGCGGGCCGGGAAAATCGAACTGCAGCCGGCGATGACCTCGACGATCGAGATCCGGACCGGTAGCAATACGGTGCTGCGCTACCTCGCCTGGCCCTTGGTCAAGACGCTCGACGAGTCCCTCCCGGAGCGATAGAAAGATTTTTTGCGGTTCCGGCCCGGGCGAGTGTTGTTCGTTTGAGCCTCGGTCGTCGAGTCGTCCCGGCTGCGCCTTCAGCGGGGCCGCAGGTAGTCCCCCCAGCCCTGTAGCGGACCGAGCGGATTGCGGGTCACTTGCGTGTCGCGCATGCTCGGTTGTCCGCTATAGACCGCGAACACGGCCTGGTCGTCGACGAAGAGCACCGTTGCGTTGAAGCTCCAGCCCGTGATGAGCACTTCACGGCGAAAGGAAAGGGCGTCGAGCCAGAAGTTGCCGACGCGATCACGCTTGACCCGGCGCACGGCGATCGCGTAACCGGTGCAACCCTTTGCGGCAACGAGGCACTTGCGAATGCCAGGGTCGAGTTGGTCCGGCAGAACGGCGGTGCCGGCGGCGAAGCGCTGCACGATATCCGGGTAGCCGAGCAGGGTGACCGAGGCGTTGCGCACCGGGTCGATGCCTTCGGCGGCCAGTTCGGACCGCGTGGTGTGAAACGGTTCGATCCGGTCGATGGCGGCACGCGCCTCGTCGAAGGTCTGCCATGAGACCTGCGTGTCGTCGCGGGCGGCGGGCAGCAGGGACTGGCATCCTGACAGCACGCCACTGATCAGCAACGCGGGAAGCGCCGCAGACAGCGCGCGCTGTCTTGTCCGCTTACCGCAAAAAAGCGATTTCCAGTGCAAGCCTTCGAACTCGCTCCGCTCACGATCCGCCAGGGCGACCAGGCGTGATCTGCGGTCCATATCAATCTCCTCATTCCAGCAGGTTGAGCAACTTCAACCTGCGCACCTTACCGGAAGGCCCGCGAGGCAGCATGATAACGAAGCGCAACAGCTTCGGCGTCTTGTAGCGCCCGAGGTGCGCGTTGCCCCCGAGCGGATACGAGACGATCGTCGGTACGACGGCGCATCGCGAACCGCATCGACGCTGACCAGGCTGTTCTCCCCGGAGCTGATCGCGTTGTCGAAGGTCTTCGAGGCGGAGGCCCGCCTCACGGTCAGGGAAACGCGGTAGAGCGCCTGTCGAACCCCAGTGTGGCGCTGGCAGCGTGGCCACAGTCGAGCAGTTGCTCTGCGAACGCGCGGGCTTGCGAACGCGAAAAACGGATCGCCGGCACGCTCATTCCGACTGCAGCGACGGCCTGGCGCCGCGCATTGAACACGGGAACGCCGAGCCCGCATACGCCGAGTCGCCATTCCTCCCGGTTATCGGCGTAGCCGCGCTTGCGAATCCGCTGCAGTTCCGCGTGCAGCAGGTCGAAATCCGTGATGCTGTTCGGCGTATGCGCGACGAGCGTGCCGAACAGTGTGCGCAACGCGTCGACACTGAAGTCTGCCGCTGCGAGCAAGGCCTTTCCGGAGGCGACGCAGTACGCCGGCGCGCGCCCGCCGATGCGCGAATAGGCCGCAACCGGCAAGGGGCTGTCGAATTTGTCGAGATACAGCACTTCGGCGCCGTCGAGCGTGGTCAGATGTATCGTCTCGCCGGTTGCTCGCGCCAGTTCCGCGAGACGCGGCCGCAGCAGCGTGGCGATTTCGGCCGCCTCATAGATCAGCGCACCCAACTCGAACAGGCGCAGACTGGCTCGGTACGCGCTTGTAAGGGGATCCTGCACTGCCCAGCCGCATTCGACCAGCGTCTGGAGCGTGCGGTGCGCATTGCTGCGCGGCACGCCAAAGGCCCTGGCGACATCGATCACCCGGCAGTCACGTTGCTGGCGCGTCAGCCATTCGACGACGGCAAGCCCTTTTGCGAGGGTCGAATCCATCAGCGAGCGCCGTCGTGCCTTATTCCTGAATGCCGGTCTTCGCCTGTCAGGCTCGCTGAATGAGACCACCACCATTCAGCAGCGCAAGTCACTGTTTCCATTTGCACCGTGTGGGCAAACACGAACTCGTCTCCGTAAATCGTTTCGTCGGGGAACTCGGTGATCAGAGTGACCCCGGGTCGTTGATATGGAGCCGGTGCGATGGTGCAAGGAATTCCGTGCCGGATGCCGAATGGAACTTCTGCCACGTAGCGTCGATAAACACGCAATTGCTGCTCGTTGAAGGCGGCAAGGCGCGCGTTGCCTGCGAGTGCCATCGTGACGTGCTCGAGCAATCCTGTCGCAACCTCTTCGTAAGCGGGCTTGTAGCGAAGAATCAGGAAAAACCCTTTGGGTACGCTCCACAGTTCAAATCCGCGCGGCAGGTAGCCCGTGCAGGGGCGCGTCCATTCGTGCGCCGGATAGCCATGCAGATTCAGGTGGAGTTGCGCCTGGCTGATCTCGAACGCATGGTCGCGTGCTTGCCGCTCGAACCAGGGGGCTCGCTCGCGATACTCCAGATCATCGCCCAATGCGGTATAGCGCGCTGCATGGTGCATATGATCGGGATTCAGGACACAAAGTTCCTGGTGCATGGCATAGCCGTCGGGATTCTCGATGGGTATGACCACGAAGTGCGAATTCGGCCGATCCTTCAACTGCTCAGCCGCTCGTAAGGCGCCGACCACACCGGACGTTTCGTTCGCATGTTGCGCACCGCTGATCACAACCGCGGGCAAGCTGCCCTCGTGGAGCACACCCCTGACTGCTCGTCTCTGCAGCGAACGGAATTCGAAGCGGTTGCCCGCAATGCCTCGCAAGGCAATTTCCGCCATGTTTGCGGCCAGGGGCCGGTCCACGCGGCTCAGGTCAACCAGCGTGGACGCTTCCGGCATGAAGCCAGGCAGACCCGGACGTGCCTCGGGCGCTTCGGGCGCTTCGTACGCTGCGGGTTCTTCAAGCGCTTCGGGCAAGGGAGTCGCAAGCACCTGGATCGACACACGGATTCGGGGCGCGCCGTGGTTAGCCAGATGGATATCGGGCACGATTTGCCCCGGCTGTAATCCGCGATCACCCCGCGGCCGCCCGCCATAGCTCTGAAAGAACTCCAGCAGCGAAAAGTAAATCTCTTCGTGCATCGCTTCGGTGGTGCTCACATGCTCGTGTCCGTAGCGCAGATCGTGTTCTGCGCCAGGCAGGTGCATCGTGACGGTCAGCCGGTCGAAATAAGGCTCCGCGTTGCCCCAGGCATGCTCTGTCACGGCCTGCATCACCGCCTGGTAGGCTTGTTGATATTCGGCCACGACGGGCTCGTCGATCGGTGCCGGCAATGCCTTGCCACCGAGGGCGGCAACGGTCAGCCACGCGGAGGGCGTATACACCAGGGAACCGAGGAAGTCGGGCTGCACCACGTTTGGCGCGAAAACCCGGTGCTCTTCGGTGCGATCCACATAAGAGAGCGCTATCCGATAATAACTTCGCGGCTCGGTCTCGGCCGCTTCCCGGAATCGCATGTCGATATCAGGGAAAAGCTCGGTCAAGGGGTAGGCTTCCAGCAGGAAGCGATTTTGTATCGACAGCGGGTGGCGCGGGTATTCGACTTGCACCCGGAGCAACGCAGAACGGTCGAGTTCTTCCAGGAAGAAATGAACAATCGGTTTGTAGGCACTGCGCACGCGGGCATGAATGCCGCGGGCCATCAGTTCGGCGCGGATCGAGTGCCGATTTTCAGGACCCTCGAACAGGTAGATTTCTGCGGTGCAACCGCTATAGTCTGCACTCGTCAATTGCTCGAGTAAAACGTCGGCGGTGCGTGGAAAGCTCCGATCGATGAGCAGCTGCGCGGTTTTCGTGGCCATTTTCTAGACCTTGCTCGACGGATCGAGTTTGTCGCGCAACCAGTCCGCCAGCAGGTTGAGGCCCAATACCGTCATCATGATGGCGAGTCCCGGAAACACGCTGACCCACCACGCGGTTTGAAGATAGGTGCGCCCGTCGGCCAGCATGCCGCCCCAGCTGGGAATCAGTGGATCCACGCCCAATCCCAGGAAGGTCAGGCTACTCTCGAGCAAAATGTTGTTGGCGACGTTCAGGGCCATCAGGATGATCACCGGGCCGATCAGATTCGGCAGGAAGTGATGCCGGATTTGTGCCCAGTCGCGCACGCCGAAGGAGCGCGCTGCCTGGATGAATTCGCGCTCCCGCAGCTCGATGACCTGCGCCCTGACGAGGCGCGCATATTGCACCCATTGCGCCAGGATCATGAAAATGATCAGGTTGGCGACGCTGCCGCCTAGAATCGAAATGAACGTGATCGCCACCAGAATGAATGGCAAGGCCAGTTGCACGTCCACGCACCGCATCAGAAGCATTTCCCAGAAGCCGCGATAAAACCCGGCGACCAGGCCGGCCAGTACGCCCAGCACAACGCCCCCGAGCACTGACAAAACGCCAACGGCAAGGGAGATACGGCCGCCCACCACGATCCGCGCCAGTACATCGCGTCCCAGGGGATCGGTGCCCAGCGGATGAGCGAAGGTGGTGAAGGGCGGCGTGAGGCGCGCAGCCAGGTCCATGGATTCTCCGCCATCGGGAAACAGCCACCAGGACAGGGCCACCGCCACCACAATCATGGCCAGGAGCAATCCACCCAGATACAACTCCAGACGGCCACCGCCCCGCCTCGTGGGGTGCAGCGCAACTGGCAATGCTTTCGCGGCGTTCATCATTTCGACCGGATGCGCGGGTCGACCAGTCCATAGGCGATATCGACAAGCAGATTGGCTACCACGATCAACATCGCCAGCACGGTGACCGTGCCCTGCAACACCGGGTAGTCGCGACCGGAAATCGATTCGAACGCGAGGGTCCCGAGCCCTGGCCAGTTGAAGACCCGCTCGACCACCACGATGCCGCCGACCAGGCTGCCGAATTGCAGCCCGATGAACGTGATGAGCGGAATCGCACAATTGCGCAAGGCATGCTTGTACAGCACGACCTGCTCTTTGACCCCTTTGCTGCGCACCACCATGATGTATTGCGCCGACAAGGTATCGAGCATCGACGTTCGAACCAGCCGCACAGTGGTGGCGGACAGGATGATCGCCATGGTCACCGCGGGCAGCACGACGCTTGCTGCACTGTCCATGCCGGAGGGCGGAAAGACGGGAAATGTGATCGCAAACAGCAACACCAGCATGATCGCCAGCCAGAAATTCGGAAACGACAGACCGATGAGCGAGGAAACCCGGATCAACTGGTCCGACCATTGTCCGCGGTGCACGGCGGCGTGTATGCCCAGGGGGATTGAAATCACCAGGGAAAGGGCCAGGGAGCAAAAGCTCAACCACAACGTGGCCGGCAGCGCATCGGCGATGAGGCCGGAGACCGAGCCACCGCCCAGGAAACTGCGGCCGAAATCGCCCCTGGCAAGCCCAAAAACAAAATCGCGGTATTGCAAGGGAAACGGCTGGTTCAGGCCCAGGCCTTCACGGATATTCGCCAGATCCTGTTCGGTAACGCTGCCGGCGCCCTGCGCAAGCATGAGTGCGGGATCGCCGGTAAGCCTTACAGCGTAAGACACCAGCAGCGTCACAACGACAATCACGAACAATGATTGCAGGATGCGCTTGAGCAGGAAGCCAGCCATAAGAGAACTGTCCGCGCCGACGCGTGTTTACTCGACGCTCGCGTGCACGAAGCGGAAGCGCCCATCGGCGGGAATCGTCAGGTCCTTGACCCGCTTGTTCACGCCGAATACCGCCTTGATGTTGTACAAAGGCATCTCGAGCGCGTGGTCCTGGACGTAGGCGGCGACCTCGCGCAGGGTCTTCAGGCGGGCATCCTGGTCGTAGGTATTGCGCTGCGATTCGAGCATTTCGTCCAGCGTCTTGTCCTTGTCGTAGGGATTCCACTTCTGGCCTGAGTGGTACATGGCGTAGGCGGTGTTGTCGTAGTCGAATGTCCATCCGCCCCACAGGTTTTGCCACATGTTGCCGGTCTTGCCGTTGGGAATGATGTCGTTCAGCAAAACGCTGGTCTCGTAACCCTTCAACGTGGGCTTCAGGCCGGCGGCCTGCAGATACCCGGCGACCGCCTGGGCGACTTCGCGGAAATTGGCATCGCTGCCGCGAAAGTCGATCTGCACTGGAGTGCCCGGTTTCACACCGGCCTTCTTCAGCATTTGCCTGGCCCTGGCCGGGTCATAGGGCAATGGCTTCAGGTCGGGGTCATAACCGAAGGACAGCTTTCCCTGGAAGCTCGCCACGGGAACGGCGTACCCCAGCATGATCTGCTTGATGATGGCGTCGCGATCCACGGCCATCGTCAGCGCCTTGCGCGCCTCGACATCCCTGGTGACGCCGTCGCGAGTGTCGTAGCGCAGGGCAGCGGTCGTGGGTCCCTCGATAGCCACGATACCCAACTGGCTCTCCTTTTCGATAACCGAAGCCATGCTCAAGGGAATGTTGGCCGCCACGTCGATCCGGCCTGCCAGGAGCTCCGAAGCCTGGGTGGACGGCTCAGTGATGTAGCGATAGACCAGTTTCCCGAGCTTGGGCGCGCCATCCCAATAGTCGGCATTGCGCTCCAGCGTGAGGCTGACCTTGGGTTTGTAGTCGACGAATTTGAACGGCCCGGTGCCCACCGGGTGGGTGTTGAAGTATTCGTCACCTTTTTCGGTCACATATCGGGGCGGCACGATCATCGAACCGTAGCCGGCAAGCTTGATCAGAAGAACCGGATCCGGACGCTGCAGGATGAAGTCCACGGTGCCGTCGTCGATTACCTTGACTTCGCTTATCGCGTTGTAGTTCGATTGCTGCGGCCCCTTTTTTCCCTCCTCGCCGAGCAGGCGATCGAAGGTGAACTTCACCGCGTCAGCATTGAACGGCTCGCCATTGTGAAACTTGACGTTCTTGCGCAACCTGAAACGAATACGCTTGTTGTCATCGAGCATCTGCCAACTCGTTGCAAGACCCGGCACCAGTTTCATGTCGGCATTGCGCATGGTCAACCCATCATAGATCTGGCTGCCCACGCTGCCCCAGGCGACCAGGAACGTATCGATCGGATCGAAGCTGCCGGGATCGCCGGGCGCAACCGGGGCCACGGTGAGGGTGCCCGCTTCCTGTGCCATCGCATACGGATTGACCAGCCACAGGCCGGTGGCCAATGCGAAACATGTGAGTCGTTTCATGCTCTGCTCCTCTTGTTGTCTGGATGGACAGGATGGCGGGGCGGCTTCAGGCGACTTCGCGGGCTACCCAGTGTCCGGCAGCCGCCTGCCGGAGTGGATTGATGACCGGCACGTCGCTTATGCGGCGTACCACGCTGGGTATTTCGCCGCTGATCAAGGCGGTGTTCACATGGCGTCCCGGGGTTGCCACCGGAACGGCGGAAAGCAACTTGCGTGTATAGGAATGCAGGGGCGTCTCGAACACGGACTGGCGCGAGCCAAGCTCCACCAGCTGACCGAGATACAGCACTGCGACACGATGGCTTATCTTTTCCACCACCGCCATGTCATGAGTGATGAACAAATAAGCAAGGTGGCGGTCTTGCTGCAACTGCATGAGCAGATCGATGATTTGCGCCTGCGTGGATACGTCGAGCGCAGCAACGCACTCATCCGCAATGATCAACCGCGGGTTGCAGGCCAGTGCGCGCGCGATGCAGATCCGCTGGCGCTGGCCACCCGAAAATTCGTGCGGATAACGGGTGGCATGCTCCGGCTTCAGGCCGACCTGCTCCAGCAGTTGCGCAACGCGGGCGCTGATTGCCGCCGGGCCCGACAGCAGCCGATGAGTAAGGATAGGTTCTGCGATGCTGAACTGCACGGTCTTGCGCGGATCGAGCGAGGCAAAGGGATCCTGGAAGATGTACTGTATTTCCTGCTTCAGGGCGCGTCGCCGGGTCGCCGACATCTTGAACATGTCCTCGCCGTTGAACAGGATGGAGCCTTCGCTGGCATCGACCAGTTGCTGGATCGATTTACCCACGGTGGACTTGCCGCTGCCCGACTCGCCCACCAGGGCGAGCGTCTCGCCCGGATACAGGTCGAAACTCACCTGCTCCACTGCGTGAACGCGATGGGTGGCGCGTCCGAAAAAGCTGTGCGCCACATCGAAATGCGTGCTCAGGTTGCGCACCTGCAGCACAGGACGAGTAGTGTAGTCAGCGGTATCCTGCACCCGTTCGGTGCCGGTTGTCCGAAGCGTGCCGTCATCCTGCAGTTGAACGACGGGCGAGCGTTGGGGTAGCGGATGGCCGGTCATCTGGCCCAGCCGCGGAACCGCGGCGAGCAAGGCGCGCGTATAGGGCTGCTCCGGGTGCGAGAAGATGGCCGCCACCGGCCCCTCTTCCATCTTGCGGCCCTTCCACATCACCACGACGTCGTCGGCGATTTCAGCCACGACCCCCATGTCGTGCGTGATGAAGATGACCGAGGTGCCCATCTCCTGCTGCAATTCGCGAATCAGATTCAGGATCTGGGCCTGAATGGTTACATCGAGGGCGGTGGTGGGTTCGTCGGCAATCAGGAGCTTGGGCTGGCACGACAAGGCCATGGCGATCATGACGCGCTGGCGCATCCCGCCCGACAGTTGGTGCGGATAGCGATCCAGCATGCCGCGCGCATCGGGCATCCGCACCTTTTTCATGATGGCTTGTGCTTCCGAGCGGGCCTGCCCGTGCGACAGGTGACGGTGCAGCAGCAAGGGTTCCATGATCTGCGACCCGACCGTGAAGACCGGGTCCAGCGACGTCATGGGCTCCTGGAATATCATCGCAATTTCATTGCCACGCAAACGCCGCAAGGTGGCATTGCTGGCGGTGGCCAGGTCGACCACGCCCGAATCCGACCGAAAGGGCATTGTTCCTGCCGTAATCCTGCCCCGCGTGTAGTCGAGCAAGCGCGTGATCGCCAGCGCCGTGACTGACTTGCCTGATCCCGATTCGCCGACGATCGCCAGCGTCTTTCCTGGCTTCACCGCAAAGCTCAGTTGATCAACGGCGCGGAATAGTCCCTGCGTCGTCGGGAATTCCACCGTGAGGTCGCTGACCGCGAGCAAGGCGGCGTCGCAAGTATCAGTCATGACGCGGATGTAATGCGAGTCATTGTTCGCGATGCGGGCGGTTGGCGAGATCCTCAGCGGATTTCCTTTCTGCGAATCGCCAAATCACGGTTCCGCCCCGGAGTCATGGTCGCGGCGATCGTCTTCAAGTTCGCATACACGATCGAAAATATCGGTTGAAATCCGCGCGCACGCGTCTTTCACGCTGTTCCAGTCGTGCCACTGTGGAGCGAGGTTCTTGTATTCGGGCAGGTCAGGGGACACGTCGTCCAGATCATACGGAAGCGCATTCGCAAGCTGTGCTTGCAATTGCTGTAACGGCGATTCTCCATTGGCCTGCTGATAGAGCTTGTCGAACAATTGCAGGGCCTGTGCTACGCGTTCATCACCGATATGGTCGGCAAGTGCGACAAAGTCGAGGTAATCTCGCGTGGCGTTTCGCTTGAGAATCAACACCCCCTTGATTCTAAGAATCTCGCTGTCGGTCGGCACTGTCAGGCGTTCGCCGCGGTAGTCGAGAACCGTTGTCTCGAGCGGCTCTTCGCGAATCAATTGACGCACTCCCGTTTCGATTCCATCGAGGCTCCCGAGAATCTGCACGGGGCGCTGAACACGGGCGGTCTTCCAACCCGCTACCGATTCCAGTTCCGCAAGGACTTCATCGAACCGGGATCGCAGATCCCCCAGCACGTGATCCGCGTCATGCGAGAAGCGGTGCCCGGCGTGGATGGCCGATGCCGTCCCACCGACGAGCACCGCATCCGGCAGGATGCGTTGAAGCCGCGCAGCGGACGAGAGTACGAGCTCCCAATCAGGAAGGGGTGCGGTGCTTTTCGACATAGTGCATCCAGAAGTGGTAACGCTGCGCGTACGGATCGCCCAGGTAAGGGGCGCAGACGCGTTCCACCCGTTGCAGCAACGACCGATCTCGAACCGCGGCCCGACGTAGTTCGGCCCAGTCTCGCCAGCGGCCACGCGAAATTACGTCGTCGATAGCGGCCAGAGAGAAGCGTTCGTGATTGAGGTGGCGGTGAAGCATGCTGGGCAATCGATTCGATGTCAGGCCCCGGCCTCGGCGCGCAGTCCTGCGCCCGCCCGGTCGTCGCCGCCGGTGAGCCTGGCGAGCGCGGCGACGATGAGCAAGGTCAGCACTACACGGCCCACGAGCACGATCCAGATGTCGGCGCCCAGCGCGAGGAAAAGCACCGTATCCTCGATCAGCGAATGCGACAGCGAGACCCAGGCGAGCGCCAGGAGCCGGGTGCGGGCCGTGAAATGTTGCTTCTCGGATTCCTCGATGATGAGGGCCCCGCCGTAGGTCAGCCCGAGCAGCACGCCCACCATCGTTACCGGCGTGGCGCGCGCATCCAGACCGGAGATGCGAAGCACGGGCGTCAGGGCCGCCGTGATCCAGCGGGTCGCACCGGTGCGCTCGAGCACATCGAGCACGACGAGCAGCCCCATGATGATCGCGAAGGTCAGCGCCAGCGACAGCGCCGTACCCCAGACCCAGTTCACGAGGCCGGCATCTGCGGGAGTGCCGGCAGCGGCGGAGCCGTGCAGCCACTGCAGCGAGATCGGCTCCGACAGGACACCCGTGAACTGGCAGAACCACGCCACCGCGCCGCCGTATACCAGTGCCGCGCCCAGGCGCAGGAGCGCCGTTGTCCAGGACCCGCCACCGGCGCGGCGCACGATGGCCTGCTCGACCGGCAGAGAGTGCGTGAACAGGACCATCGCGCAAAGCGCGCTGAACTGGCCCGCACTCATATCCAGGGACGAGGCCAGGCCCATCAATACGGCGATCGCGCCGTAGGCCCCCACGAGGGCGCCCGTCATCCACACCATGCCGGCTTCCGGTGGCAGGTTGAGCACGGCCATCGCCGGGGCAATGGCCCGGCCCAGCACGTCGACCCAGCCGAGGTGCTGCGCGATTTGCACCGCGATCATCACGGGCAGCATGACTTTGACGAGCGCCACGAACAGGCGCCGGCTGCGGCGAAGCAGGCTCGGAACGTATGACAAAGGGAGACACTCGAAAGCGGGCCGATCCCGAGGATAGCGCGCCGTGCGGTGGTATTTCAGCTTGGCTTATTCTGTCGCGCAGTACTTGCAGGAATCCCGTCGCCTTCAACCAACACCGACGGACTCCTGCGTGCCGGAGGCAGCACCTGTGGCCAGATTCGTCGGGCTTCGTCGTCGTTTTTGCCTGCGTGCGGTTGGCGGGGCCGCAGCGGCCGTTGCGGCCGTCCACTTGCCTCGCGCCGCTGCATCCTCAGTCGACCTTCATATGGCAGAGGCGAGCAGCAGAGCCGCCGCCACGCCGATCGGGCCTGCCTCGCCGGTCGGATCTGCCGCCCCGATCGGCTCGGCGGCGCCGATCGAGTCGGTCGCTGCCGATAGCGAACAGGGCGCGGCGTTGGTCGAGAGGCTGCGGCGCGGCGGTCTGACGCTTTTCTTTCGACACGCTGACACGCGCGACATGTCGTGCGACCGCTCCTTCCGGGTCGGCGATCGTGCGGGGCAGCGCAATCTTTCTGCTCAGGGCCGGCTGCAGGCGCAGCAGATCGGGCAGCGATTGCGCGAGCTTGCGATTCCGATTGCCATACCCGTTCTCGCTGGCCCTGTCTACCGGGCGCGTGACACGGCAGAGCTGGCTTTCGGAGCCGGCAAGGTCGAAGTCACGGACGGCCTGCTTGCCGACGACTACGCCGGCGCGCGGCTGCAGTGGGTCCTCGCCGAGCACCGGCGCCTGTTCGCAGCGCCGGTTGCGCCGGGCGTCAATCGCGTGCTGGTCGGCCACCGCACGCCCGCCATCATGGTGCTTGGGCAGGACATCGCAGGTGACGCGTTCCCCGAAGGGGCGGCGCTGGTCATCGACCCGGAATTGTCCGGGGCGGTGCCCCGTGTCGTGGGTATCCTGATGCTGGCTCCCGTTGAAGGCGGGGGGTTTCACCGCTGCTGATCGCACCCGACCGGCGCTCGATGAGCGACGCTCAATATCAGGAGAGGCACCGATGGCGCTCACTCGACGCAAGCTGCTTGTCAACGCACTCCGGGTGGCCGCGGTCGCGCCTTTGTCTGTACGCACCTTCGCACAGGCCCCCGCCTCCTTGGCCGATGCGTTCGTCCCGGCGCTCGTGACCAGGAAGATCCCTTCGAGCGGCGAGGCGCTCCCGGTAATCGGGCTCGGCACTGCCCGACGATACGAGTCGGTCAGCCCGGGCGAGGATCTTGCTGAACTGCGCGCAACCTTCCAGCAATTCCGCGCGCTGGGCGGCTCGGTCATCGATACGGCGCCGACCTACGGCACCGCCGAGCACGTGGTCGGCGAACTGGTCGCAGGGCTCGGCATCCGCGAAGCACTGTTTCTGGCCACCAAGGTGAGCACTACCGGGCGCGAGGCGGGCATCACACAGATCGAGCGGTCGTTTCGGCAACTTCGTACCTCGTCGATCGACCTCATCGCCGTGCACAACCTTCGGGATACCGACACGCATCTGCGAACCTTGCGCGAGCTCAAGCAGGACGGCCGCATCCGCTACATCGGCATCACCACGTCGTTCGCGCCGCAATATGCCGAGTTCGAGGAAACGATGAAGCGCGAGGCGCTCGACTTCATCCAGGTCGATTACGCGCTGGACAACCGCGAGGCTGCCGAGCGGATCCTGCCGCTCGCTCACGAGCGCCGGATGGCGGTGATGATCAACCTGCCGTTCGGACGGGGCCGTCTGTTCAAGGCGACCCAGGGCAAGCCGTTGCCACCGTGGGCGAGCCAGTTCGACTGCCATAGCTGGGCGCAGTTTTTTCTGAAGTACATCGTCTCCAATGAGGCTGTGACGTGCGCGGTGCCCGGGATGGCGCGCCCCGAGTACGTCACCGACAACCTCGGCGCTGCTCGCGGGCGGCTGCCCGATGCGCCAATGCGCCGGCGCATGGAGAGCTTCATCGATGCACTCTGATCCGGCCGCCGCAGCAGGCGGCCGGGGCTGGCGCCTGCTGCGTCGCGCAGTGGACATTCGTCCGGCCGAGCTCGCGATCGTCGGCTGGGCCTGGCTCTATGTGTTCTGCGTCTTGTCGGCCTACTACGTGATTCGCCCGATTCGCGACGAACTCGGCGTGCAAGGCGGCGTGGACAAGCTGCAATGGCTGTTCACCGGCACATTGCTGGTCATGCTGGCGATCAATCCAGCCTTTGCGGCGCTCGTGAAGCGGTTCAGCCGGGTGCGCTTCATCACGCTCACCTACGGCTTCTTCATGTTGAACCTGGCGCTGTTCATCGCCGCCTTCGCGACTGTACCCGTGGGTGAACAGTTGTGGCTCGGGCGGGTGTTTTTTGTCTGGACCTCGGTTTTCAACCTGTTCGTCGTGTCGGTGTTCTGGCAGTTGATGGTCGACGTGTTCGATCAGGAGCAGGGCAAGCGGCTCTTCGGGTGTCTTGCAGCAGGCGCTACGGTCGGCGCATTGGCCGGTTCCGCGATCACCGTCTCGCTTGTCCGCGGGGTGGGGCCGACCTGGGTGCTGCTGGCATCGATTGCGCTGCTCGGCGCCGCCTTGCTCGCGGTGCGTCGCCTTTCGCGGCGCTCCGAGGCGCTGCGCAGGAAGGCACGCGAGGCCGCTCAGGAGCCGATCGGTGGCAGCGCGCTGGCCGGCCTCGCCCACATGGTTCGATCGCCGTATCTGCTCAATATCAGCGCCTACCTGCTGCTCTATACGGTGACATCGACCTTCCTGTACTTCGAGCAGGCGGCGATCGTGAGCCTGCAGTTCCCCGAGCGCGCCGCCCGCACGATCTTCTTTGCGCGGGTCGACCTCGCGGTCAACGTACTGACCCTCATCATCCAGCTGTTCCTGACCAGTCGGCTTTTGCGCACCTGGGGGGTGGCCATCACTGCTGCGTCGCTGCCGATCATCTCGGTGCTCGGCTTTGCTGCGCTCGCGTGGGCGCCGACCCTTGCCGTGCTGGTGGCCGTGCAGGTCGCGCGACGGGTCGGCAACTTCGCGCTCGCCCGTCCAACGCGCGAACTGCTGTTCACGGTCGTGTCGCGCGAAGACAAGTACAAGGCAAAGAGCGCGATCGACACCGTGGTGTACCGATCCGGTGACCAGATCGGCAGTTGGTCGTATGCGTTGCTTGCGATGGCGGGGCTTGGCATGACGGGAATCGCCCTGGTTGCAGTGCCGTTGTGCATCGTCTGGGCCGGCAACGCGCTGTGGCTCGGACGGCGGCAACAGGCACTCGCGGTTGCGCAGAACACGGGCATCGCTGCGTCTTCGGCGTAATCTCTGGCAAGCCACTGGCGACCCGAAGAAGGTGAACGCAATGATCGAGCTTCGACGAGGCAATGAGCGCGGCTATGCCGATCACGGCTGGCTGAAGTCGTTCCATACCTTTTCATTTGCCAACTACCATGATCCGGCGCACATGGGCTTTGGCCCGCTGCGGGTGATCAACGAAGATCGTGTCGCGGCCGGCCGCGGATTCGGCACCCACGGGCATCGGGATATGGAGATCATCAGCTACGTGCTCGATGGCGAACTGGCGCACTCCGACAGCACGGGCACCGGCTCGGTGCTGCGCCCGGGCGCCGTGCAGCGCATGAGCGCCGGCGCCGGCGTGCGGCACTCCGAGTACAACCACTCGAAGACCGACCTTACGCACTTCCTGCAGTTGCGGCTGGATTATTTCCATCTCGCGCGCGGCGTTGTATCGGTGAACGGTCAGCGGCTGGAGGCCGGTGACGCGGCGAAGCTGACCGGCGAGTCGGCGATCGAGTTGAGTGACGGCAAACAGGCAGAGGTGCTGGTCTTCGATCTGCCCCGATGAATCACCTTGCGGCTTGGCGGCGCTGACGGCTCGCCGTTCCGGGCGACGATGAACCGTCTCGCCCTCGCGCTGCTGTTGTCGCTGGGCACCGTCGTATCGAACTCGTTCGCCCGCTTTGCCTATGCGCTGGTGTTGCCCGCCATGCGCAACGAGCTCGACTGGAACTGGTCGCAGGCGGGCGCGTTGAATACCGTCAATGCGGTCGGCTACCTGGCTGGCGGCGTGCTGACCTGGCTCCTGGTGGATCGAGTTGGCAACCGGGCCCTATTCTGCGTCGGGCTGCCGGTGACCGCCGTGGCGGTGCTGGCGACCGGGCTTTCGGCGGATTTCTTCTGGCTATCCAGCCTGCGTGCGGTAGCTGGCGTGGCCGGTGCAATGGTTTTCATTTGCGGCGGTGCGCTGGCGAGCAACATATTTCCCGACGATGCACCGCGGGCTACGATGGCGATCACGGTCTTCTACGGGGGATCGGGGATCGGATTGATCCTGTGCGGAGTCGCGATTCCTCTGATCCTCGAGCGGGGTGGCGATGCTGCCTGGCCACAGGCCTGGTTCTGGATGGGCGGGGTGTCGGTGGCGATGAGCGTGGCAGCGGTCACGGCTGCGCGGCGCGTTGCTGAGCCGTCGACGCTGCGCGCGCGGACCAGGATTCGCGCGAGGCCGCGCCCGGGCGCGGCCTGGCCGGTGGGCAAGTTCGTGCCGGCGCTGGCGGCCTACGCCGCCTTCGCCTTCGGCTACATCGGCTACATGACCTTCGTGATTGCCTGGATGCGTGAGCAAGGCGCCTCCACCTCGGACGTGGTGCTGGTCTGGAGCCTGCTCGGGTTCGCCACCCTGATTGCGCCGGTACTCTGGCGCGCGCCGTTCCAGCGCTGGAGCGGCGGCAAGCTGATGGCGGCAATGCTGGTCATTCTTGCGATCGGTGCCGGTTTGCCCTTGGTCGCCGGTTCGCTCGCGGCGATGCTCGTGTCGGCGGCGCTGTTCGGGTCGGCCATGTTCTCGATCCCGTCCGCGGTGGGCGTGCTGATTCGCCAGCAACTGGCGACTCCCGTATGGGGCGCGGCGATGGCCGTGTTCACGATCGTCTTTGCCTGCGGCCAGGTCGCGGGGCCGGTGGTCACCGGCTGGCTGGCGGACGTTTATGGGTCCCTGCGCCCGGGGCTCGCGCTATCGGTGGCGGTGCTGCTGGCGGGCGCTGCGGTTGCGCTTGCGCAGCGACCGCACCAAGGGGCTTGAAAAGCCGGGTGGCTGCCGTGCGCGTCAAGGAGCGAGATCGGCGCGAACCGGAATCGAGCCGCGTTTCAGCTCATAGCGCAATCACGTGCAGGCCCATTGACTGCGCGGCGGCGCACTGCCGCGGATCCGCCGACACGAACACTTCAGCCAGGCATGCGAGGGCCGCGCCGACGTGAATCGCATCCATTCCGCGCAGGACATGCGATTCGATTGCCCGAACAGCATGAGCGATAACTTCTGGCGTCGTGTCGCACATCAGCGCGTCGGCGATATCAGCGAGCAAGTCGCCCTTCAGAAGCCGATATTGGCTCTCATCGACCCGGCCCTCGCGGACCAGGCGACGGAACGCGGCGATCATTTCGGGCACTGCGATGACCGAGATCGCAAGTTCGCTGGCGCGCTCGCACCAACCCAGCACTTCCGCCGTGCCGGCCTCATCGATGTAGCGCTTTGCGAAGGCCGACGAGTCGAAATACACCCGCATCAGTCGCGCTCGTCGACAATCATCTGGCTGATAGCCTTGCCGCTGACCGCCAGGGGTCGGGCCCTTCGATTCTTCCACGACCGGAGGTCGATTTGAATGGGGTGGATCTCGGCAATCGGCCTGCCATTGCGCAGGACCCGGACGATCTCGCCGGCTTCCACGAGATCGAAGAAGTGGCGCGCCTGACTGCGAAACTCGCTGAATGTGGTTTCATGCATGCTCGTTCCCGGAATCGATGTACATTTTAATGTACGTCAATTGTACAGATAACGAATGCCCGATCAGGCGGATTGAGCCGTCCGATCAGGCGGGCCGCGCGCCTGCGGAGCTCGCGCCTATTCGGTCGCCATGCTTGCAAACGTCGAGCTGCCGAACTCCCGGAACGCGCTGAACCGGATCTGCGGCCAACGCTCGCGCGCCACGTCGAGCTCGACCAGCATCCGGGCCAGGTAGGCCGGTGCGTCCACGGTGTCGCGGGCGATTCGCGATTCGTTTTGCGCCATGAAGCGCTCGAGCGCGGCTTCGTCGTCGGAGCTTATCCAGCGGGCAGCCACGTAGTTCGATGGCGCGATCCGGGCCGCCACGCCGTATTCGCCGGACAGGCGATGGGCGACGACATCGAACTGCAGCACGCCGACCGCGCCGAGCAGCATTCGCCCGTCGTCGAACCGGAAGACCTGGATGGCCCCCTCGTCGCCCAGTTGCGCGAGCGCCGCGCGCAGTTGCTTGGCCCGGATCGGGTCGACGACCTCGATCGAGCGAAAGGCCTCAGGGGCAAACCAGGGCAGCCCGGTGAATTGAAGCGTTTCCCCTTCGGTGAGGGTGTCGCCCAGGCGCAGGGTGCCGTGGTTCGGGATGCCGATGATGTCTCCGGGCCAGGCCTCGTCCACAAGGTCGCGGCGCTGCGAGAGAAAGGTCACGACGTTGTGCGGGCGCAAGGCGCGCTTCGTTCGGGCGTTCACAAGTGGCATCCCGCGTTCGAAACGCCCCGAGCAGATTCGCACGAAGGCGACGCGATCGCGATGCTGCGGATCCATGTTCGCCTGCACCTTGAAGACGACCCCCGAGAATGTCGGCTCAGTGGCCGCCACCAGTCGCTGCTCGGCCGGCTTCGGCCCGGGCGGCGGCACGAAGTCCACGATCGCATCGAGCACCTCGCGCACGCCGAAGTTGTTGATCGCGGAGCCGAAGAAGACTGGCGTTTGCTCGGCTGCGACAAAGGCATCGCGCTCGAACGGTTCGGAGGCGCCGCGCACCAGTTCGACCTCCTGCTCGGCCTGCGGCCATTCCGCCCCGAGCCGGGCGGTCGCTGCAGCGTCGGTCGGCGACAGCAGTTCGTCATCGGTGACTCGGTTCTGACCGGGTCGAAAAAGGCGAATCCGGTCGCGGCGCAGATCCAGAACGCCGCGAAAGCGCGAACCCATGCCGATCGGCCAGGTGACAGGAACCGGCACCATGCCGAGTTCGCGCTCCAGTTCGTCGAGCAGGTCGAGCGGCTCGCGTACCTCCCGGTCGAACTTGTTCACGAAGGTGATGATCGGGATATTGCGCGCCCGGCAGATCTTGAGCAGCCGCATTGTTTGCGGCTCGATGCCGTTGGCTGCATCGATCACCATCAGGGCCGCGTCGACGGCCGTAAGCACTCGATACGTGTCTTCGGAGAAATCCTGGTGGCCGGGTGTATCGAGCAGATTGATCACGCAGTCGCGATAGACGAACTGCATGACCGAACTGGCCACCGAGATCCCGCGCTGCTTCTCGATTTCCATCCAGTCGGAGGTGGCGAAACGACTGGCCTTGCGCGCGCGCACCGTACCGGCGATCTGGATGGCGCCCGAGAACAAGAGCAGCTTCTCGGTCAGGGTGGTTTTGCCGGCGTCCGGGTGCGAGATGATCGCGAAGCTCCGGCGCCGCGCAACTTCGGTCTGGAGCGACATGAGCGCGCGAAAAGTCCGACTCTTCGGAATGAAGAGCAACTTTCCAGTTTAGCACCCAACCCTGCTGGCGATGCTGTCTTGTGCATTGCACAACAGATTGGCCTCGTACAGAGGAAAATACGGCCGTCTCATCCTCGAATCAGCCAATTCGCTTTGCCTGGGGCGCCGAAAGGCGGAAAATGGTGGATTCCAATTTCACTGCCACCTCCCCGGTGGCGAGCCGCGTCCCAAATTTGACTACTACCTTCGATTCTTTTGGCCTTGCCGAGCCCATTCTGCGTGCCGTGGCCGAACTCGGCTATCGCGATCCCACCCCCATCCAGGCACAGGCGATTCCGGTCGTGCTGCAGGGGAGAGACGTGATGGGCGCCGCCCAGACCGGTACCGGCAAGACTGCCGGCTTCGCGCTGCCGATCCTGCAGTTGCTGATGCGCCATGCCAATCCGAGCGCATCGCCGGCACGTCACCCGGTGCGCTCGCTGATTCTTGCGCCGACCCGGGAACTTGCCGACCAGATCTACGCGAACGTGCGTGATTACGCCAGGCACAGCGGATTGCGCGCGGCGGTCGTATTCGGCGGGGTCGATATCAAGCCGCAGATCGCCGAGTTGCGTCAGGGCGCCGAGATCCTGATCGCCACCCCCGGGCGTCTGCTCGATCACGTCGGACAGCGCACGGTGTCGCTCGGACAGGTCGAAGTGCTCGTCCTCGACGAGGCCGATCGCATGCTCGACATGGGGTTTCTGCCGGACATCCAGCGCATCATCAATTTGCTGCCGGCGCGCCGCCAGAACCTCATGTTCTCGGCGACTTTCTCCAACGACATTCGCAAGCTGGCCGAGACTTTCCTGAACGACCCGCAGTTGATCGAGGTCGCGGCTCGCAACGCCACCGCCGAACTCGTCGAGCAGATCGTCTACCGCGTGGCGAACACCGAGTCGAAGCGCGCTGCTGTTGCAAAGCTTATTCGCGATCGCACGCTTTCACAGGTACTCGTGTTCACGAACACGAAGATCGGTGCGAGCCGCCTGGCCCGACTGCTCGAGGCCGACGGCCTGAATGCCGCGGCCATCCATGGTGACAAGTCGCAGCAGGAACGCCTGGCCGCGCTGGCCGCGTTCAAGAAAGGCGAGATTTCGGTACTCGTCGCCACCGACGTGGCGGCTCGCGGGCTCGACATCGTCGAGTTGCCGGCGGTCATCAACTACGATTTGCCCTACAGCCCCGAAGACTACGTGCACCGCATCGGCCGCACTGCTCGTGCCGGCGCGAGCGGCCTCGCTCTGTCGCTCATGACCGGCGACGACGATCGGCTGCTGGTCGAGATCGAGAAGCTGCTCAAATGCAAATTCGCGCCGCAGTCGCTCGAGGTGGGCCCGGTGGTTCGCGAGCGCGAGCGGCTTGGCCGCCCCGATCGATCGCCACACGCGCGCCGCGACGAGCCATCGCGCACCCGGCGCCCGCGGGAGACCATCTCGGTGCCCAAGTCGCCAGGATTTCCCGTGCGCGACGATCCGCTGTTTCATCAGCCCTATGTTCCGGCGCGATCAGGCAACGGCTCGTCGACCCCGGAAACGGCGATGGCGGTTCACGGCGCGAACGGCTCGTCCAGCGTGTCGCCCTCGTCGATCGCCGACTCGCGTCGTTCCCGCAAGCAGCAGTTGCCGGCGCTGCTTGGCGGGTTGAAGAAGGACTGATCGCATATCAGCGCACGAGCAGCGGCAACTTGGCGGAGCCGCTGTCGGGATAGACCGCAAGGAGTGGTCGGCGCGCAGCCGCATCGCGCCGTAGGCCGCGAGCTGGTCGGTCAGTACCGCGGGGGAACGCGGGTCCCAGGACTCATGCGGGTTCTCACTCATGGAGTGTGGCTGGCGGACCTGCTACGGGCCGCCATGCAGGACCGAGTCGAGCGAACTCAGGCTTTCGAAAGCGCGCCGCTCGCCTGATTCAGCAAGGTCGATAGCGCCCGGAACGGCGAGGTCGGGGCGGCGGATCCACGCGGCGCTCAGCCCCGCGTCGCGCGCTCCACGCACATCGAGCTCCAGATCGTCGCCCACGTGCAGCACCGCCGCCGGCTCGACTCCCACGCGCCCGCAAGCCTCCAGGAATATCCGCGGATCCGGCTTGGCGAATCCTGATTCATGAGCGCTCACGCAGGCGGAAAAGAAGCGTCCGATCCCGATGCGCGCCACATCCGCGTTGCCGTTCGTCACTGCAATGAGCCGATAGCGCTTCGACCAGCGTACGAGGACGGGTTCCACGTCCTCGTAGAGCGCGACCTCCTGTCGTGCCGCAAGGAAAACCTCGAACGCCGGTTCGGCGAGTCGCTCGTCTTCGCCTGCGGCCTTGAGTGCATGGCGCAGTGACTCCAGGCGGATGAAGCTCATGTCATGCACCCGCAGGGGATGCGCGGCGAGCAACTGCTTGCGGATGGCGAGGCGGATCTCGGGTGTGAGCGAAGCGGCCGTCAAAGGCGCGCGCTCCGCGAGCCACTCGGCCAGTATCTCTTCGGCACGAACGAGCGTCGGTTTAACCGGCCACAGCGTGTCGTCCAGATCGAGGCTGATGGCGAGCAGCGGGCGAGCGGAGAGCATGTGTGAAGTCCTTGGAGCGTCCAACGGCGATCGCTGGAAATGCCTTCGGCACTTCCTTGCCGCGGCGATGAGACGCAGATCGGGGGCATTTCGCGAGCCTGGAACTCGCAATCGTACGCAGGCCGGGCCGGGCCTGAACATCGTGGCGAATGTGTGATGCCACGCCGGCTCGCCCACGTTCTTCGTGGGCGAAGAGATCTACTTCGGCAATGACCGCCTTCGCGGCGTCGAGGGGGCGATCCTGCGCGAACGATCGCGAGTTCAGGCGCCTTGAAAGGATGTCGTCGATATCGTCATGACCAGTGCGCTCGCGCCCGACACGATCAGGCCCGACGCCCATAACAGGTCCAGGTCGAGCCAGCGCGAGCGCAACGCGCGCAGGCCGAGGTACCGGTAAACGACCCAGGCCGAAGCGAGACCGCAGGCGACCATCGCGGCCGAATGCAGTAGAGAGACCACGATCGCCGTGCCGACGCCCGAGCGCATGAGCAGCATCACGCTTTCGTGATCGAACACTCCCGACGGGCCGTTCGCGACGCGGCCGGGCGTTTCGCAAAGCCCCATCAGAAATGGCAGCAGCATCAGCGCGGCGCCATGGGCAGTGGCCATCAGCAAGGACCACAACATCAGTCGAGTCGGCGCAACGCGCATCATCCAGCGCGGGTGGCGCCGCAGGAACAGCCGCGCCACGCCGAACAGCACGATCAGCAGTCCAGCGCCGATGCGAATTTCGCGGCTCCATGTCAGCAGCCACGACAGCAGCGCGAACGGCACGAGCACCAGCGCCATCGCCAGCAGATGCCCGAGGCCGAGCGGCACGAAAGTCGCAAACAACGCCGCATCCCGCTTTTCCGCAAGGCCGCTGGCGACGGCCAGCGGCCAACCCATCGCGGGGTTCAGGCCATGCCAGGCACCGAGCGCGACGACGCCCAACCACAGCAGCGCGGTGGCCTCGTTGAACATTCAGCCACCGGCGTTTCAGGCCGACGTATAGCAGAACGAATCGGTCGAGCAATCTCCGCCCTGAAGCCGGATCTGGTGCGCTCCGAAATGGTTACCGAAGTCCACATCGAAGCTGTTGTCCAGCGTGATGCCGCCGCCTTCGTCGACGTTGCACATCACCTGGCGACCCGGCACGCCGTCGGGATAGAACTGCTTGTCCCAGGTGCTGTAGAGCGAATTCGTAAAGTACACGCGCTTGCCGTCCCGACTGATCTCGGTCATCTGCGGCCCGCCGCCGAATGCGGAACCGTTCGAATGCGGCGTGCGGTTCGCGATACCGCCGATGTGCACGCTGCCCGCCAGGCGCGGCGCCATCGGATCGGTGACTTCGTACTGGCGCAACTCGCCGGTGCCCCAGCAAGCGACGTAGAGAAAGCGGTCGTCCAGCGACAGGTCGATATCGCTGATGAGCGGCGGCACGGCGCCGAAGCCTTTGAGCAGTTCCGGCAGCAGCGACGCATCGGCGGGTTCCGGCGGAATCGTTGCGGTCTTCTTCGCGTGGAACTGGCCGCCCTCGCGCCACCAGGTCCAGATTGAACCTTCGAGATTCGTCGTATCGACCACCACGCCGACAAAGCCGTATTCGCGGGTCGGGTCGTGCGCCGGCCGCACCTCGAGCGGCATCTGGTGGTTCGCCCCGAAGTCGATGGTCTGCAGATGGCGGCGCGAACTCAACTCCCAGAAGTGAATCCGGTGGCCATAGCGATTCGCGAGCAGATCCTCGGCGACGATACCGTTCTCGAACTGCGGCGGCAGTCCCCATTCGCTCGAGACCATGTAGTTGCGCGGCAGGTTCCACCAGAAGTCGTAGTGCAGCGCTTGCTGCCCGCGCTCGATCTCCCACTTGCCGAGAATGTCGAAACTCTCGCAGTCCATCAGGAAGATCCCGGGAGGGCCTTGCGTGCCGGCCGCACCAGCGCCGCCAAGCGTGCTGATGTAGATGCCTTCCGGCCCGCAGTGCACCGTGTGCGGCCTCGAATAGCCGGTCTTGCGCTCGAACTCTTCCGGCTCGATCACTCTCGCGATCGTCGGCTTCGCTGGATCGGGCTGGGTGTCGATGATGTAGATGCGCGACGAACGGATGCCCGGCACGACCAGGTAGCGCCGTTTCAGGAACGGGTGTCCCGAGATCGGCGACAGGGCCGAGCTGCAGGCGTTCCAGCCGAAGTGGTGGAACTCGTCGCCGCAATTCGGCATCTCGAGTTGGTGCAACACGCTGCCATAGGTCCTGGAAGCCGGATCGACGTCAACCACGGCCAGTGCATCGGGGCGCGAAGCGTCGCGCGAGAGCAGCACGGTGTACGCGATGCGCTCAGGCTCGGCTTCCATTGCCAGGCGTGGCGAGGGGTAGAACGTCGGATCGGGGCGCAGATTCTCGAGCATGGCCGTCTCCTTGTGCGGTGAACAGTTGCCGATCAGACCGTTGGTGGGTTCAGACTGGGCGCGACCCAACGGTCAGGGTCGCGTCCAATGGCGGTTGTCCAGCACCTCGGCGATGCGCCTGGCCGCGCGCGCTGCGCCATCGGTTTCGACCGGCCGGTAGCGCACCGGCTCATGCATCGCCGCGATCGCCTCGTCGGCCAGCGACTCGGTGCTGATCGAGCTGTAGTCGACCGAACGGTCCGCGCCATAGTTGGCAAGGCGCCGTCGCACATGCACGTTCTGCTCGAAGTGACGCTGGAGCGGAAAGCTCAGGAAAGGACGCTTCATGGCAACCAGTTCCATGCAGGTCGACAGGCCGCCCTGCACGAGTGCCAGGTCGCAGCACGCAAGGTGCTCGAACAGCTTGTGCACGTAGGGCCGCACTTCGAGGCCCTCGCTCTGCGGAAAGACATCGGCGCGAACGCGCGGACCCGCAACGAGGATCATGCGCAGTTCGGGCAAGCGGCGCTTCATCAGCGGATACGCGCGTGCGATCTTCTCCAGCAGGTGCGTGCCGACGCCGGTACCGCCGACCGATGCGATCGCTATGCGCTCGTCGGGCCGGTAGCCCAGCCGCGCCCGCAGCGCTTCGGTGTCGGAAAATTGCGACGGATCGAACGGCAAGGTGTAGCCGCTGTAAGAAAAATTGTGATCCGTCCAGTCACGGATCTGCGGCATGCCGGGACCGAAGGCCTGCTCGGTCACGTCCTGGGGATTGCCGACGAAGATCGCGGCGTCGCGCACATAAGGGAAACGCGCAATGTGCTCGATGTCGTCGGCGTTTCGGTCAGCGCAAAGATGCGCTTCACGCTCGTTCTCGCCATCGACCGGCAAGCAGCCGACGAAGTCCGTCATGAAGACGAACGGCTGGCGCTTGAGTTCCGGGTTTTCATGGTAGTAGTAATCGACCTCCCACGACTCGTCGCCGATGACGAGGTCGTAGTGCTCGGCGTCCATCAGGTCGCTGAACGTCATGAAGTTTTTCACCATGATCTCGTCCATCGTGCGCAGTGCAAAAAAGGCGCTGAGATCGTGCTCGCCGGCGATGTGCTCGAAATGCCGACTTTCGTTGGCCAGCCGGCAAGTGATGGGATGCAGCCGCTCCTCTTCACGCACCAGGTAGCCGGCTGCCGGCTCCGTAGTAAACCAGTCGATTGCCAGGTCCGGCTGCAGCTTGCGCAACTCGCGTGCGATCGCCAGGTCGCGCTGCACGTGGCCCAGGCCGATGGGGCTCGAGATGAACAGTGCGCGGCGCTTGCGGCTCATCGCTCGGGTCCAGGTGCAGTTGCGCGGCACGCCGGCGACAAAGTCGCGCAGTGCGCGGTTGAACACCACCGGATCGCGTACCGCCGTGACATGGCCGCCACCGCCCACCGTGAGCAAGCGCGAGTCCGGCACCAGTGCGTGAATCGCCTCGCCTCGCGAATACGGTACGCGACGGTCCTCGTCGCCATGAATGAGCAGCGTGGGGCATGAAACTCGGCTTGCCAGCGCGGTCGTATCGTGGCCGCGCCAGCCGCTGCGGCAAAGGTCGATGATGTCGCCGCTGGTGGCCCAGCCGTAGCGCACGCCGTCCTCGAACGGCTTGGTCGAGTGCGGTTCGCTGAAGATCGTCTTCATGAAATCTTCGACATAGCGCGGCCAATCATCGAGCGCACGTCGATCGTCGCTGCGCAGCGCCTCAGACTCGCGAGCGCGCGCGTCGAGGAAGCCGCCAGCGATGATCAGATGGCTGACCCGCTCGGGCTGTTCGGCAGCGAGCCTGAGCACTGTCATTGCGGACGCCGAAATGCCGACTGCAGCGACTTTCTCGACTCCCGCCGCCGCGAGCACCGCGACGAAGTCGGCGTAGTAGTGCTCGAAATCGTAGGCGTCCTGACTGGCTGGCCGATCGGAGCGCCCGTTGCCGCGCCCGTCGGTCGTCAGGATCCTGAAATGCTGCGAGAGGTACGGCACCGTCGCTTTCAGCATCTGCGAGTGCACCATCTGGAACGGCGGCGCGAACGCGATCCAGGGTCCGGTGTCGCCCCACACTGCCCACCACAGCTTCACGCCATCGCGATCGACCACACCTTCGCGCACCGGGGTCGCGGTTTCGTAGGGGCCGCCCGCGCCGTCCGGCAGGCGTCCGCTCTCGGGCAACTCGCCGACCACCTTGCGGAAGCTCGCAGGCCATTGTTTCGGGTCCATCATTCGTCTCCCTCGGACCGGCCGCGCGCCGCTGCTCGCGCATCGAGCGACTCCAGCAGTTGCCCGACCGCGTCGAGCGCCGCCTCGTGCTCGGCTCGCTGCTCGGGCCGGGCGACCAGGTCCACGAACTCCATGCCGAGCCAGAACTCGGAGATCCAGCACGCGATCACCTCGGCGCTGAACGGTCGCGGCAGCCCCGCGCTTTGCGTCTCGAGCAGCGCCAGCGCCTCGCGCACGACCTGGCGCACGATGTCGCGCCATGCGAGCAGGCGCGGCAGGAACTTTTCGCGCAAGTCGGGGTCGGACATGCTCGCGGCCCAAAGCTCGGCCTGGACCCGCACGAAGCCGGACGCCAGATCGCTTTCGTAGAAGCGCCGTGCTTCGGCCCACTTTCGTGCGAAGCCGGCTCGTCCGGCGTACATCGTCTTCTGGCGTGCCAACAGCCTGCGGTTGGCGGCGTCCAGTACTTCAATGACGAGCAGGTCCTTGGAGCGGAAGTGGTAGTTGATCAGCGCATGGTTCACGCCAGCGTCCCTGGCGATCTCCCGCACGCTCAGGCGCGCGTATCCGTCGCTCGCGAGCCGGCGGAAGGCGGCTTCGAGAATCTGCGTCCTGGTCTGGCTCGAGTCCTCGTCGGGAAATGGACGACGATAGAGAGCGACACCCCCGGCGCAGGTCGTACGAGTCTTGTCATCATCCATGGTTTGAACAATCGACTTAACCGCTTGTTCAATACAGTAGGCCGCGGCTCGCCTGGTGTCAAGTCTTTGACGGGCGCCGTTGCGCCTGCACAGGCATTGCCTGAACGCCGGAATCGGCGATATGTTCGATCCCTTGCGCCGGACATCGGTCCAACATATCGAAAGGGGAGCCATCCATGGCCATCGAGACGAGACGAATCGGAGAATCGGGGCTGCTGGTATCGGCGATCGGCCTCGGCTGCATGGGCATGTCGGAGTTCTACGGGCCCACCGACGACCGCGAGTCGCTCGCGACGCTGGAGCGCGCGTTTGACGCCGGGGTGAGCCTCTATGACACCGCGGACATCTACGGCTTCGGCAAGAACGAAGAGCTTCTCGGCGGTTTCCTGAAAGGGCGGCGCGAGCAGGTGCGCGTCGCCACCAAGTTCGGCATCGTGCGAAACCCGGGCGCCTACGAGCGGCGCATCGACAACACGCCGGCCTACGTGCGGGCCGCGTGCGAAGCCTCGCTGCGGCGGCTGGGCACCGATTGCATCGACCTCTACTACATCCATCGCATTTCCCGGGATACCCCGATCGAAGAATCGATGGCCGCGCTCGCCCGGCTCGTGGACGAGGGCAAGATCCGCGCGATCGGACTCTCGGAGGTCTCGCCCGCCACCCTGTGCGCCGCTCATGCCGTTCATCCGGTTGCCGCGGTCCAGAGCGAGTACTCGTTGTGGACCCGCGACCCCGAGCAGGCCCTGCTGCCGGTGTGCCGGGAACTGGGCGTTTCGTTCGTCGCCTACAGCCCCCTCGGTCGGGGATTTCTCACGGGCCGGCTGACGAGCCCGAGCGATCTCGACGAGAAGGACTTCCGGCGCAGCAATCCGCGTTTCGAGGGTGAAAACCTCGCGCATAACCGGGCAATCGCCGAAACGATGAGCCGGCTCGCCGGCGAAAAGGGCTGCACGGCGGCCCAGCTTGCGATTGCCTGGCTGCTCGCCCAGGGCCCGGACATCATCCCGATACCGGGCACCAGGCGGGTGCGCTACCTCGAGGAAAACCTCGGCGCGCTCGACGTGCAACTGACGGCAGACGATCTGAGCCGGATCGCGGCCGCCCTGCCGCCGGGGATCGCGGCCGGAGAGCGGTATACGGAGGAGGGGATGAAGGGGCTGAACGCCTGAATCGCTTGCTCCCGTCAAGCCGCGGGCCGAACATTCTGGTTCACCCTGAACAGATTGCCCGGGTCGTATTTCGCCTTCACCGAAGCAAGTTTCCCGTAGTTGTCGCGATACGTCGCCTGCACGCGCTCCTGTCCCTCGTCCATCATGAAGTTGACGTAGGCGCCACCGGCCGAATGCGGGTGCAGGGCATCGAAGTAGCGCTTCGTCCACTCCGTAATAGCCGGTGCGTTCTTCGGATCCGGATCGACGCCGACGATGACGGCCGACCAGTTCGAGTCGCGGTAGCTGAACGCGGTATCGTGCCGGTCGACGTCATGCGGCGCACCATCGATCGGATATAGGTGCATCGACGATTGCGGGGTCGGCAGGTCCGCGCCATGGCGTGCATGCGCGGCGATCGCCTCGTCACTCAGTTCGTTGACGAAGTCGGCCCGCCAGTACCATTGGTGCCCCGGTGGGTACAGCCCATCGAACACGCTCTGCAGCGTTGGAAACGGCATCGCGTGGACGCCGTGCAGGGCGGGCGGACCGAAGTTCGCGATCGGCGCGAAGACTTCGTCAGCCTTGTCCTCCGGGCCCGTGTAGCACCAGACGACGCCGCACATCTTCTTCAACTGCAAGGCCTCGGGAAACGGCGCAACCGGCGGCACGGTCAGGAGTGCGAAAAAGCCGTTCAGATCGCGCGGCGCCTGGCGGATGAAGGCGCGATACCAGCGCATCACCTTTTCGGCTTCAGCCAGATGCCAGAGGGTGGGCCCGCCCACGATGTTCTTCACCGGGTGCAAGCGGAACAGGAACGAGGTAACGACGCCGAAATTGCCGCCGCCTCCTCGTATGGCCCAGAACAGGTCGCCATGAGCGGACTCGCTGGCGGTGACCGCGCGCCCGTCCGCAAGCACGACGTCGGCCGCCAGCAGGTTATCGATCGTCAGTCCGTATTTTCGCGCGAGGTAGCCGATGCCGCCGCCGAGCGTCAGCCCGCCCACCCCTGTCGTCGAGATAATGCCGCTCGGTGTCGCCAGCCCGAACCGATGCGTCGCCCGGTCGACCTGCGCCCATGTGCAGCCGCCTTCGACCCTTGCCGTGCGCGCCTCCGGGTCGACCCGGATGCCGCACATCGGCGACAGGTCGATGACCAGTCCGTCATCGCAAACGCCGAGTCCCCCGCCGTTGTGGCCGCCTCCGCGCACGGCGAGCAGCAGGTCGTTGTCACGCGCGAAAGCGAGGGCGCCTCTTACATCGGCAATATCGGCGCAGCGAACGATCATGCGGGGGTGCCGGTCGATCATCGCGTTGTAGACCGCGCGCGCAGAATCGTAGTCGACATCGTCCGGCTGGATCAGCGAGCCGTGCAGCGTGGCTTTCAATGTTCCGATGGATTGTTCGTTCAGCATCACGTCCTCCAGGTGCAGTGGATCGCCTTCAGAGTACGAGCGATGCGCACGGCTGCCATCCACAGGGCTGATCATTCGATGTCCGGCACGGGAAGGCGGCGGATAGTCAGGATCGACTATCCGGTTCCGGGAACCGGTCGCCAGGTGAACCGGCTGTGCGGTGTAGGCTGGAAGCGCTGTCAAGCTGTCGAAAACGTGGAGTCACCGATGCCCTTGTATCTGATCGAGCGCAATTTCGCGGAGCAACTCGACGTTTCCGCGGCAGACGCTGCGCAGATCAAGCTCCTGAACGACGACGTCGGCGTGAACTGGCTTTTTTCGTTCCTCAGTGCCGACAAGAAGAAGACTTACTGCCTGTACGAAGGGCCGAATGTCGAGGCGATCCGGGAGGCGGCGCGGCGCAGCAACCTGCCTGCCGACATCGTGATCGAAGTAAACCGGCTTGATCCTGCTTCGCTGGTCTGAATCGGCTTGGCGGGCTGGAAACTCAGCGCTCGTCGGGAAGGTTGCGCAGCGCGAAGGCGGCGGCTTCGGTCCGGTTGGCGGTCCGGGTTTTCGTCAGGATGCTTCTCACGTGGTTGGCCACCGTGTTCGAGCTTACGAACAGGCGCCCGGCGATTTCGCGGTTGCTCCTGCCCGCCGCCACCAGGCGAAGCACCTGCACTTCGCGGCTGCTCAGCCCGGCCGGGTGCCGAGCCGCACCGGTTGTGAGCTGGACAACACTCTGGCGAAGCGTCGCCGCCTCTCCGGCCAGGCTTGTTGCCTCGTCGACCAGCGTTGCCATGCCGAGGGCGCGAGCGCGCGTCAGGCAGGCTTCGAGAAGGCGGCTTGCGGGCTCGCTATCGCCCGGCTCGTTGCGGGCCAGCAGCATCGCGGCATACCGATGCTGGGTGTGCGCCAGCCAGGGCCAGCCTTGCTGACGCAGGTTCATTGCGAGCGCCGATTCGAAGTGTCGCTCGGCATCGGCCCAGCGCTTCATCGTGGCGGCGAGCATGCCGAGGTAGCGCGCCGCAGCCCCGTAGCAGGCGATGTTCGGAGCGGCCACGATATTGTGCCCGTCATGCGGCAGCAGAAATCCGTAGAGCGTCGACGCGCGGTCGGCATCTCCCAGGAATGCGCAGACCTCGCTCATGTACGCGAGGGCAGTGACCCACAGCGCATCGCGCGGCACGCCGGAAAATTCGTTCGAGGCGAGCTGCTCGAATTCGGCTCGCGCTTCGTCGCGTTGACCGAGTTCGCAATGAACGAGCGCCAGCCCCGGTCGCCAGGCGTCACCCCTGGCCGAGTGGCTGACGAAATGCGCGACCAGGGGCGCAAGCTCCTTGAGGCCGCCTTGCTCGCGGCGCAAGCTGAACATCTGCAGCCCGTAGATGCCCTCCGCATCTAGGCTCGGCATGCGGCGTCCGTACTCGAGGGCTTCGCGGGCAATCCGCTCGGCCTCGTCGAACCTGCCATGAAACTGGGCGACCATCGCCCGCGACGATATGCAAACGTACTGGTAGAAGGGCTGGCGCAATTCCTCGGCCATCTGCGAGTAGACATCGAATTCCTCGGCGCGGGTCACAAGATCGCCGGCCTCCATGAGATCGAACAACCTCCAACTCGCGACCTCGCACTGCCTGTCCCGGTCGCCGACCTGCTCGAGGAGCCGTAGCGCTTCGAGCGATCTCGCCATCCTGGTTCCAAGATGCTCAGGCTGCCATCGCATCGACAGCCCCACGCGCAGCGCGGCTGACACAGTTGCTGGATCACCGAGGCGGCGCGCCATCGCCTCGGCCTGGGCGCCGGCTTCCGCGGCGCGCGCGGGCTCGCCGCTGAAGATCAGCGCGCGCGAAAGGGAACTGAGGACTTCCGCCCGCAGCGGGCTGTCGTCCGGCGGCAGGCCCTCGAGCGCCTCCTGCAGGAGGCGCGCAGCGGTAGCGCCGGGCAGGCCAGGGCGCCAGGTGGCTTCTTCGAAGGCACGTGCAGCGCGCGCGTACTCGGTTGCCAGTCCCAGGGTCCTCGCGCTGCCGGCTGCCTGCCGCAGCGTCTCGGCCGCCTGCAGGTTCTCGCCGGCCTTGGTTTGCGCATCCCCCATCGCAATCAGGAGCTCCAAGCGCTCGCGCGCTGCAGCGGGAGCCCCATCGCCGAGCGCCTGGAGCGCCAGCCGGTACAGGCGTGCCGCCTCTTCGAAAGCGAACATGGCGTCGGCACGCAGGGCGGCACGGCGCGCATATTCGACCGCCTTGGCCGGGTCGCCGCCCGGCAGCGCGGCGCAGAAATGGTGCGCAAGCGCCGAGAGTTGCGCATCGGGGTCCGTCCCCCGGGCCTTCTCGAGCGCCGACCCCACGGCCAGATGGAGCGCCGAGCGGCGGATCGCCGGGATCTCTTCGTACAGCGTTTCCCGGATCAAGGCATGACTGAACTGGTAATTGCCGGGCTCGGCGAGCGGTTCGATGACCGAGGCTGCGAGCGCTTCCTCGAGCACGGCGGCGAGCTGATCGGCGGGCAGGTTGCCGGGAACCAGGCGTGACAGGATGCCCACACCGAAGCTGCGGCCGACGACGGCTGCCGTTGCAAGGATCCGGTTGCAAAGCGGCGACAGGCGGTTCAGCCGCGTGCCAATGGCTTCGCGCACACCCTCCGGGATGCGGCGCCCCGGAACGCCGCCGGCGCCGGAAACCAATCGCGCACCGTGCGTGCCGATCAGGCGCTCCCGCAACAGGAAGCGCGCCATTTCCCCGACAAACAGCGGGTTCCCCTCCGTCTGGCTGTGAACGGCTGCAACCAGGTCCGCGGGCGGCGACTGGCCGGCCGCAGCCGTCATGAACCTGCCCGTTTCGGGAAGCGTCAGGCCGGTCAACCGCAGCCGCTGGAATGCCGGATGGCGCGCGAGTTCGCCGAGCGTGTTCGACAGCGGATGCTCACGCGACAGCGCGATATCCCGGTAGGTGAAGAGCAGCACGAGCCGGCAGGAGCCGATTCCGGGTGCCAGGAACTCGAGCAGGCGCAACGAGGGCGCGTCTGCCCAGTGAGTGTCATCGAGGATGACGACCAGCCCGCGTGGCGCGGCCGCGCGCCGGAGGAAGCCGGCGATCGCATCGAACAGGCGAAAGCGTGCGTGCGAGGCGTCGGCGGTCGGAGGCACCGGCGAGAGGTCGGAAATGCGCAGAGCGAGTTCCGGAACGATTCCCGCGATGAAGCTCGCGGCGTCGCCGAGCGTGGCTGTGAGTTGCGCCTCGTCGTCCTGCGCGCCCAGCCAATCGCGGAAGACCTGCAACCAGGGCCAGTACGGCGGGGCGCCCGGCTCTTCGAGGCCGCGTCCCCAGAGTACCGGCATGTTCAGCCGTTTCGCGTCGCTCGCGAGCATCTGGGCGGTGCGCGTCTTGCCGATTCCCGGCTCTCCGCTCAGGGCCAGGATCCGGCCGCGGGCGGCCAACGCCTGCTCGAGGGCAACGCCGAGCGCCTTCAACTCCCGCTCGCGACCGACGAACACGTCTGCCGGTTCGGCCTGTCCCTCGCTCGTTCGTGGCGCCGACTCTGATCTTGGCGAGAGCGCCGCGCCGCAACCGTCGCAAAAGGAGGCGCTCGGTCGGTTTTCCCGCCGGCATGCGGGACAGATGAGGGCGCCTGGATTCATCCTGCTTCTCGCGTCGCGGTCTGCCTGCAGGCTACGGCTCATCCATCAAGCCTTACTGCTTCGCACGCCCCGTATTGTCGGCGCCAGCCTCGATGTTGTCCTGAATCGACTCGGCCATCTTGAGCTGCTCGCGCAGCACGGGCAGGATCTTCTGCGCGGCGGCCCTGATGTCCGGATCTTCGCCCGCCTGGGCTTCTTTCTGGAACTTCGACACGTCGCTCCTGTGGTCGGACACCACCCGCTTCATGTACGCACGGTCGAATTCGGCGCCCGACAAGTCGGCGAGATCGTCGATGGCTTTCTCGTCGTTCTTGTCCAGTACGGCAGGCAGGTCGATCCCCTTGGCCGTCACAAGGCGCATCAGCTCCTCGTTCGCGTCATGGTGATCGGAGATCATCCGTTCTCCGAACTTCCTGACCTGCTCGCTGACGGCCTTTTCCCCGGCGAGTCCTCCCAGCGTGACTGCGGTGAGCCCCCTGCGCAGCGCTTCGTCCAGGAAGTCGTGATCGGCCTGCGGCACGCCGCTCTGCGGAGTTTGCGACGGCGCCGGCATCTCGGACGTGCGGGAGGGAGAAGGCCCTGAAGCGGATGAAGCAGCGTCCCCAACGCCAGTGCCGGTCGTAGCGCTGGCCCCCGGCGCCTGCGCCGCGACACAGACGCTGGACGCAATGGCGAAGGCAACTGCAGCAGCTGCCAGCTTTCCTGATTCGACAATTGCCATTCTGCACTCCACGCGGACGGGACGTCGCGACTGAGGTGCAACTGACGTGCCCGGGCGCCCGGTGGAAAAACTTTCGCCGGGCCGACGCGATCGCTCGAACGCGCGGCCCCCCCCTCATCCGGGAACACGGCAGGTGTCGCGCTGCTCGGCATGACCCGTGCGGCGCCGTCGACGTTAAGATGATTCCCGGACCCCGGCAGAGGCCAGAAGGGTGGAGCCACGGCAACCGTTCCGAAGATCTGCTTGCTCGATCCGGATGGCGACATCGTCCGGTTGCTTCGAGCCGAAGGCCGGGCACGAAAACACGAGGGCTGGGTCTGCTACCACACCGACCTCTGGCTTGGACTTTACGCATTCGCGCGGGCGCGCAAGCGCAACATCATCTGGCTGGCGCACGTCACGAATCAGATGGAAACGATCGAAGGCGACTTCGAGAAGGGTGAAGCCAACGGCGCCTCGGAAGCGCTGGCCGTCGTATCGCGCGCGCGTGCTCGTCGGCTGGATCGAGGGTGCGCTGAGCGCAGAGGAGGGTCGAGCACTTGCGCCGGGTCGCGGAACCGCTCGGAAAGCCCGACCGGGACGACTCGTACAGCTACAAGGCGGAGCCGCGAGGATCGCGCATTCCGGACGGCTCCCCGTTCATTCTGCCATCCGCAACGGATTGATGATCTCAACGCCTTTCCGGGGCGGCTCGCCGGCGACCGACTTCCTTGCGCTGGTAGCTCCCTTGCCTCGGGCGTGTCCTCCGCGCGTCGCCGAGCGAGCGATCGGAGGAGGTCGCGATCCGCGCCCCTGCCGAGCACTTCGAAGCTCGCCAAGCCGCGCTCGCCAAGGCGAGATCGATAGTTCTGAATTGCGCGTTTCTGCGAACTGCGCACGGCGGCCTGCAGCTTATTTCCAACGATGAATAATATATTCTGCAAATTGATTGCGATCAAGGTGTTCGTCCGTACGCGGTTCGCCAGCGGCACGCTGGCCTCCGTTCCGAGAGCGACCATGATGTCTGGCCACTGCCTTCCAGGCTCGCTCGGGCGCGACGTACAAGTTCGTCGTACGCCTCGACGAACTCCGCGGCGGCCGCGTTCAACTCCGCTTCCGATTCGTCAAGATGCTTGGGCCTGCCCGTATTGACGAGGTGGTCGGGGAAGACAGGCGAAGGCCGCTATGCCCAGGGTGGGTTTTGCGTTTTGCGCGCGATTATTGATGACAGGGTGTGGCCCCGCTGCACGAGGGTGATGCGCAGGCGCTCGAGGTCGGTCAAAACAAACTCTTGGTCCGGTTGATTAGAATGATTGAGGAACTGGCGCAACGGCGACACACACTTGGGATTAAAGGCTCCGGCGAAGTCATGATCGCGAAGAAACGAGACTATCCCTCCGGAGAGCAGTTGTTTAAGTAGTGCCTGACCGAAAAGCAGAAATACCTATGCAGATCAATAGGTTGAAGGTAAAATAGGGCACGAAGATTCGGACCATCGTGAGTCAAATTGATTGTG